>MDTB01028110.1_pt1 | contig 22991 bp, 29 predicted proteins | sample 811161 | NCBI WGS metagenome assembly MDTB01 (sample SAMN05326650, study PRJNA326480) | marine metagenome | isolation source: seawater | place: Mediterranean Sea | collected 2009
AGCTCCATCTGCTCCAGCAACTCCAGCCTGTTGCGGAGAAGCAGGAACCCATTGACTCGATGAACCATCATTGTAATATACAAACATTTTCAATGAAAGAGAATTATACCACATATCACCGTCACTAGGACTCGTTGGTGCGGTATCCGACACGGTAACAGAAGAACCTCCACCACCAGAGGCGGCAGAGTTCCAAAGTCCTGCTGTAGCATTATATGTATAGGTAATAGTACCAGAAGTAAATGTCTGTCCGTTGGACGGACTTGTGGGAAAGTCTACTGCCATTAAAATAGTCCTATAATTTTGTATTATTTATTTTACAAGACTATTTATAACAACTCATCCAGTAATCATTTTGTAGATTTCTTTCCAATTTTGAACCCGAGCCGCTTTTCCACTATAGTATACATTGTGGTCGTGAGCGATAAGAATACCATTGAGGCCCAAGTTAATTCCAACATCAACATTTTCGGGTTTATCTTCTACCCAATAACATTCTGTATCCCGATAAGGTTCTAGGGCATCATCTTTGTCAGCACCAGTGTCGAGATATACATATTTTTCAAAAGCTGTGTTTCCAAACAATTCCCGAAGGTTTTTTGTCCGTAGATGACACGCATATTGATCTGTACTTAAACTGGTGATTGCATGGAAAATATAACCATGTTCTTCATGTAATTTTTTAACATATTTAATTGCATCCCGCAAAGGAGGTAGTTTCCGAATTGCGGCACTTTCATTAAACATCCGTACTAATTTTTCTTTTTCACAATTTGGCAATCCATATTTGACACCAATATCATATTCGCTACTTCCTGTTGCGACATATCCATGCCGATCCATCCAAGAAGCAAAGGCGTACCCCCAATCTAGGAGTACGCCATCACAATCAACTAAGATTGTTTTATTTTTCACTGCAATCATTATATTTCCTTCTATGATTCTCTCTATACTATTATATTACAACAATGTAGAGAAAATGTCAAGTCCTAATCGACTTTTACTTCTTCAAATTCTGCATCTAAAATTTCATCTGATACGTCATCAAAGACTATACTAGATCCATATTTCAAATCCAAATAATTAGAAATGGTTAGATTTCTCTTTCCAGCCATTTTTTTAACATATTCTTTTCTGCCTTTACTCAACTTTTTATAGTCTGCATCTAGGTTTTTAGAATATTTAAGATTGATTTTGCGTTTCATTTTTGTTCCTTATTTGTCATGTAAAGCTAAAATTACTGCGTTGTCTATGGTTGCCTGATCAATGGGCTCCCAATTTACAACAGTTTGTTCCTTGAAGTAGAAAACAAGTACAAATCCTAAAGTGAAGAAAATTAAATCCCTCCACCTTAGTTGTCCTTTAATCCATTCTCTAATGTTTTCATATATCATCACATATAAAGTGGTCCGGTCCACTGGATTGTATATCCACCATCAAGGATATTTCCCCGAGCATGGTTGCGAGCAGGAGTTGCCCAACCCGCGGCTTTTAGGATATCGCCTTTCTGGAATTTTTTGTCGTTGTCGCCTTTGACAATAAATCCCCAGACAGACCGTTTTGACAAGATTTTTATGTATTTACTACCTTCGGAAACCTCAAGGCCTTCGTTGAATTCTGAAATCATTTCAAGATTGTGTGGCGATAATTCATGAGTCCCATTGCGAGAAGTCCAGTTGAAATAATCAGATTTGATTGTTTCGAGGAGAGTTGCGATTTGTTCCTGCATTTTTAGTCCTTTCAGTGACTAGTGATTCTTTCTATACTATAGTTCTAACATATAATGATAGAAATGTCAAGCGGTATTTCGCATTTTTTCCAATTCTTTTTGTTGATTTCCGACAATATATCTTAAATCATCATTGCGTTGAGCAAGCACCATTGCCTGAGTTTTCCAGTAGGAAAGTTCAGAATTGTCTACTCTTTGTGAAGGTAAAAGTTTTAATGTATCCATAACATTCTCCTAAGTGATTCTGTTTCTACAACTAGAGTATCACAAAGCTACAGGAGAGTCAATAGTTAATTTACAGAATAATTAACCATAACATCTATTTGTTGTCCGATACGAACATTTGGACGATTATTATTTGCATATATCGACCGGCGAATAGTGGTTCCATGAACTCGTATGTCCAACCAATATTGCTCAATCACCTGATAAGAATTACGCCTGTTGACTGTGTGACAACGATTTTCGACTCTGGTGGTATTCTGTCCACTAGATTGATTGGCCCCAATGAAAGCTCCGATTATGGCGCCGGTATTTCGATTGCGTACCTTACTTCCGCCGCGCAGTGAGTTGCCAATAATTCCACCAATGATTGCACCCTGCAAAACATTGGCATTATTAATCAATGGGACATGAACATTATTACAAACCAATTCGGGAACATTTTCATATCTTGTACTATAGATAGGTTGTATTCCAACAATAGTTCCGGTTGCTCTTTCGGCAGCTCGTACCGATAAACTTAGTGTATGAGAACATGCAGTAAGTAGAGTTGATAGTGCTAAGATTTTGATTGCCGTTTTAATCATTTGAAATTTCCTCTCAGATTTTCTAGGGCTCCAATCACGATTGATGGATATTCCCCCAAGTAACTACCCGCCGATAGATCGTCCAATTTGATTAAATCTTTATGGTGGTGGGTTATAAACATAAAGTTTTCTAGTATTCTCTTCGCAAGCGCATCATATGCGCCATCTGTAAGTATCGGGTCGTCATCTTTATAATACGCATATGAAGCCATCAAATAATAAGGAATGGTCATATTTTCATTCTTATCAATGATGTCGTTCATATGCGTATCAATAATCATTAGACTCGTTGACTTTCTGCGTAGTCTTTGGCCTTCTGCTCATCAACAAAGAATTTCTTTGAGATGACTGATCTGCCGTCTTGCGACCAGACAGAATTGACTTCGGTTTTCTTTACTTCGAAACCGAAAATATGATCCCAATTTACAATGGGAGTGAGTTTTGTGTAACATTTATAGTTACGGTTTTCTTTAATTTTCATGCTAAGTTCATTACATCCTGTGCATAAGATTTATATTTGGGTTCTTTGAATCCGTCAAGTTCTTCCATTAACATCATCATACGGTTTTTAATAAAATAGTCAAATACTTTTCGCATATCTCCTTTTGGGTCGTTATCAAATTGGGCGATAATATTATCTCTAATATCATCTGGTACTTTTGTAAGGTCTACTAACTGTTCGTTTCTCTTAAATCTTGCAAGCATATTCACATCCATAAAGTCTTCGGGATTTCTGGACATATCCATCCAGTTTACCAGACTCTTTTTAGTGATAGGCTTCTGACGGCGATTTTCTACAAAAACTTCATCATCTGAAAGAAAATTTGGAATACCGTCCGACTTATCACCACGAATAATATGTTCGCGAAGAAATTTGCTTGGATTATCCTCTTTCAGAAACTTTTTCATAATCGTACTGTATTGAGACACATTGGGGTATTTTTGTAGTTGTTTAAAGTCTTTGTCACTTGAAACAATCATACACTTTTCACTCGGCGCAAATCTCTGCACCAACACCGCAATACAATCATCAGCTTCGGCGCGTTCCACCTCAACAATTTTGTAAGGAAAAACTTCTTTTAGGTCGCGTTTCATATCATTCATAGTATTGAAAATAAGACTCCAATCTATACCAGATGATTCGCGTTCTTTCTTTCTTGAAAATTTATAGTATGGAAAAAGGTCTTTTCTCCAATAATTTTTATTATCACAACAAATAACGACATTGCCATATTCTGCCGAAAACTTTTTCTTTATGTTAAGCAAACTTGTAAGGATCATATGACGTACAAGATTTTCATCAATCTCGCTTGTCCGAGGCCCTACTTGTGTCATTAAGTTGGAGATAATAACTTGACTTAGGTCTATTAATATCATTTGTACATCTCTGTTTTGTTTCTACTACTATATATTACCACAACTACGCAGGGATGTCAATAGTTTTATTGAACCATTCTGGTATTTGTCGTTTTGTCCACACCATATTAAACCGATCTTGTTTGGTTTCGTAAAACATACGATAAGATTTTACAGGGTCTTCGGGGAAAATGCACTCTGGATTTGCCTTCATTGCAAGAGGAAATGGAGTAAGAGCATACCTATACCCATCTTTGATATTTTTTGGAAGTCTACCTAATGCAGTACGCAATAGGGTGTCTGTCATATGAACTTTGCCGTATCGGTATGTATATTCTCTACATAGTTCTGAAAAATGGTCATAGTGCCACATATAGTTGTTATCACTGGCCATAGTCCACACGGTACACGGATGACCCATGTGAACAGCCTTATATAAGACGCTCTCACGCGCATCTGACAGTTCCCAGTACTTTGACATAGTTTTGCCCGACTTGGACTTACGGCGTGTTTCTACACCGTCTAACATGCGGTGAGCAGTAGAAAGCATCTGAGCACTTTCTACTATCATTTTTACCACATGTTTATCGCACTGCAATTGTGCAGCAACTTTTGGGTCTTTATCTAATATAAAGATATTCACGAATCACCCTTTTTTGTTATACCTTAAATATACCACAAGAGAGGATGAGAGTCAAGTATTATTTTTAGTGTTCATTCAGTTCGTTTTTGAATTCACTAAAACTTTTTTCTTCGCCTCTATTTGCATATGATCTGAATTTTACAGGGTTTATTTGGCGCGGCTCTTTATGCGTCATTTTCTTTGCTTTTCTGAGATTGTCCATACCTTGCATCGCCCGATATTTGGCATCACCCCTTTCGGTAACTTTTGCAATATCTTTAAAAACTCTATTTGTATCACGTTCTAGTTTTTCCATTGTTCTTTGATACTTTACAGAATTTCCAGTAGTTTGCATCATTTTTTCTAATTGTGTATGCATGTCTATGATTTTTTGCATCTCTGCTTGCAAATCACTGACCGCTTCTTTTTGTGATGTTGGGATTTTTCCATCGTCGCCATAATACTTAAATGAATCTCCGACTTCTCTTTTTGACCATGTCCACTGTTTTTTTGCTTTACGGTGAAAATCTTCTGCTTCTTTTTTAAATTGTTTTCCACGCAAACTATCGTTTGCAGCGTCTTTACCAGCGGATGGTACTGATGACTTTTGCACAAATCCAAGATGTTTACCTGTCATTTTTTCAAGTTTATCTAAGACTTTATTCAATCCCTTGTCAACCAATCCGGTCAACATTTTAGAAACAATGCCCTCATTTAGTTCATCAGATCCATTCAAGTCTTCACGCAATTCTTTAAAAGTTTTCATTTTTCTTTCCTTTTTATCTTTATTTATAATAGTGCCATTTTGCAGATATAATAAGAGTCCACTATATCAGATGTGGGGTTGCCAATCTTCTCAGATTTAATGACAAACTCTTCCTGTAAATTTCTTGAAGTTTCTTGTAAAAATGATTCATACATTTTTTCTTTGTTTGCATTTCCTTTTCCGGTCGCAAACTTTTTGATTTCTGTTGGAGCGATAAGTTTATATTCTATATCTGCGTTCCAAATTTTCCATTTCAATAATCCGGTATTCTCTGCAATGTGAAATACTTTACCTTTCGATCCATAACTATAATCTTCTATTGCAACTAATTCAATTCCATTTGATATGAGAATGTCCAAGGCCCAATCAGATATAAAGTCATATCGTTCTTCGGGGGTTTCCCACAATTTAAACTGTGGACTACCCTCTATATTTTTGTATTGATAATCTTCGTATTTTTTGACACCGGAGAGAAAAAATGATTGACATTTTTCAAAACTGAAATTTTCTTTCTCTCCGATATAGATAGTCACCGCTGGGCACGATAAACTATAATCAATACCACCTATTCTTCTTCCATCCATAATTCACTCTCGTCCACTTCATGCTCTGGTTCATCTATATTTATATAGATTTCAAGAGCCTCTCCGCAGACAGGGCAAAATCGAACTTCTTCATCATTATAGGTTTCTACTTTAAATTCAGCAGAACAGTGTTCGCAACCTATCGTTTCCATTTAATATTCCTTAATAATCAGATGTATATAGTAATATTAAAAAGTTATCTCACATGCACCACCGACACATGCGGCAGATCCCATTGTATCAATGTCTGTGAATTTCTTGGTTGTAAGTTGATATGTAAAGTCAACATGATTCATATTCTGTTGAATCTTAGTCCACTTATGACACAAGAAAACATCCTTGAGACAATATTCCGCCATTTTCATATCTTTCATAAAGTAATTATCTGCAAATTTCTTAAACCTACGAATCCACTCGGCGCGTAAATCTGAAATTTCACCCTGATATTCTGGTGGCATTTGTGCAACTGAGCAGGCTTCCCAAAGATTATCAAACCCCTTGCGAGTATCTACAATCAAACCAGCAGCAAACAAAGCACCCCGACCATATTTTGCAACGATCTCATCTTCATCTAACACTTCAGTCATTGGGGCTTGGTGAAAGTCTTTGTCGCCCATACCAGATAGGAATGATACACCCGCAAAGAAATCTTTATTGTCAAACAAGTAATCTTCAACCTCTGACCACATATGTTCTGGCACTGTCACTGTATTGGACACATTATGTCTTACTGTGGGATCGGCACAAAGGTGTTCATTTGTTCCTGATTCTACCCAATTTTGTTGTACCTGTTGTACTTTTTCTAGTAGTGCAGTTCCGAATAATTCTTCTTTATATAAAGAACTTTCTGGCGAAATTACTGGAAATCCAATACAATAGTCTGTGCGACTTGTAGACCACACCGACTCTTCAATCATATATGGATTGGATTTTGCAATTAACTGTGCGACTTCGGCATCCTTATTCATTTGAACATGTCGAATATATTTTGGAGCATGTTCTGCATGAATGCCCGATGCAGTTTCTAAGAGAACAGAAGCATTACCAGATGGTTTGACACATGTTGTACGCGCAGCCTGATTAATGCCAATTAATTCTGCAACCTGTTTGTTGACAGTTTTGACAATTTCTGCGCCGTCTTTTTGGATTTGATCATTAAACAATACATCTGGATTATTCATCCAACCTGTTACCGATACACCAAGCAGGGCTTCACGATCAAATATTTTCTTTGATGTTTCTGAGAGATATTTAAAGTCTGTATATCCTGCCTGCAATGTACCCATGATAGCACCCGCCCGACAGGCTTTAAAGAACTCTTCCTTAGTGGTACACTTACCACCATTGATTTCGGTAAGGTTACACCCCTGCCAACCGCTCTCACCGTCTATCTGTGGATACATACCAATTTCTACACATGGATTTGTGGTGTGCTCTGTATTGTCTACAAAGTAAAATCCTGGCTCCCCAAATTCCTTGATCGATTTCATACAATTAGAAAATTCATTTTTTGTAATCTCACTACGCACAATGACTGCCGAGTTATTTGATCTTCCTCTTTGTGGATTGTCGATAAACCAATTGCCGGTTTTTGCCGTCAACATTTCTTCGTCATCTTTAGAGAACAAACAAATGGTCGCAGAGCGTCTTACACCACCCGCCAGTACTGCATCTGCAGCGTGCATAGAGATATCATATACATGAATGGGAGATAGTCTTGTAGCACCTTTGAGTACCAGAGTTTGAATTAGATGTTCAATTTTATCCAAAGCTTTGCGTAGTGGTTCTGGGCCGGGCGCTTTAAATCCACCAGAAATCATTGATCCTTGTGGGCGGACTTGTGACAGATCAAAATAAACTTTTCTGCCTTCAAATTCTGGACGAGTACCACCACCCACAAAATATGATGACATCAAGACTCCAAGAGCATCTGCCCAACCTTCGATACTATCTTCTATCAACCAACCTTTGGCCTGTTTCTTTCTTTCTGCAATATCTGGAATTTTTGCAACATGATGTTTCTGGACGGAGAATCCTGCACCGGCGCCGCAGAGTAGAATATAAAACAATTCTTGAAAATATGCAGCACGATCTGCATATGTGGATGTGCAGTTATACATACGCATTTGATGCTTAAGCAGTTGATCTCCTCCGAATTGCAATGCACGCTGAGCTCCGAGAGCATATTTCAATTTATAGGATGATTCAGCCTCATCGATCAACAATGACAATTCTGGTGTCATTTTATCCTTATAAAAATTTCTGTGCATATCCATGACGCGAATTACAGACTCATCCCAAGACTCATATCGTTCGAGATTATCATCCCAACGTGAATATGATTCATAGAATTTTGCCTGAGACATTACCGATCTCGCGTCCATATCTTTATTATTCGAATTTACTACTTTTAACATTCTTTTCCCTCTTCAATGAATATTCTAGCACCTTTTCCAAGACGCTATTTTTAATTTTGCTTCCAAGTCTTTACTGGTAGATTTACTTAGTATTCCCTGTAATTCTGTAATGTCGATTCCTGACAGAATCATATCATTAATATCTTTTTGTCGCACTTTTTCTGGCCATATTACAACCGAAAAATTATTGTCTATTGACTGCTCTATTTTCTTTACAATTTCCTTGTTTCTAGGCTCATTATCATAGACAAATACTACATCTGAAAAGTCTTTAAAGTAACTTTTGTCTATGTCACTACCCGCCATAGCGAGCGCGTTATCTACGAATAGCGAGTCTATCGGACCTTCGACTACATATACAGTCTTAGTTGGATCGACTCTATCCAAACCAAATATCTTTGGCACATCCTTCACCTTAATGGTGATATATCTCATATGAGATTTGGGATCGAGCGATCGTCCTTGTAAGGCTATCAAATCACACTTTTCATTGAAGAATGGTATGACTATTCGTTTTTCTTTTTGGGGAATATTGTTCGTTACTTTGAGTTTGTCCACTACAGATTTGAAATCATCTGTATAATATAACAAATCCATCATGGGCAACTTTCTACCCTCACAATAAACTCTAGCCGGATGAGACTCCGGCAAATCTATAATCTTTTCTCCATAATCAAATGAGCACTTACTAGAAAATTTTGGTGCAAAGTCAAATTTTATAGGTACATCTTTTTCTTTTATTCCAGCAGGAGCACTTTTACCTTGTTTCCACTTCTCCATAACATATTCTTGATATAAAGATACATTTACTTCCTTAATAAAATTGCCAAGAGACATACCCGCGCCGCAGTTATGACAGATGTACCTAAAGTTGTTTTTCTTTTCATAAAGAAACCCACGCATTTTATAGGAATTCTTTTGAGAATCGCCACATATTGGACACCTACAATTATATAGGTTGGTCTTTTTTTGTGTAAATCCTTCGAGTTGAGAAGAGAGTCTTTGAATGAATGATCGATCAATATATAACATTACACAATAATACAGTAAAAATTGCGTTATGTCAATATATTTAAAAAATTTATGTCATATAAAAATGAGCAATCGCGGCAGATATAGCGGCCGCAAACACCATCCAAAACGCTTTTTGAAATGCGGTAGTAGTCCTAGAATTTTCAGCAACAGCTGTTGTCAAATGATCCATTTTTTCCGATAGTTTATTAATTCTATCATATTGAGCAGTATGTTTTTGCTCAATAGCGAGAATTTTTTCTTCTGCTCGAGCAATTGAAATCATGGCATCAGCCATTTTGTCAATTTTTTCTTCGATTCGGTCGAGTCTAACGCTATTCTGTGGACTGTCCATTTAATTATTCCTGCTCTATTGATTCGTAATACTCTTTATATTCTAGTATAATAACTTTCTGTTCACCAATGTATCTTTTCATGTCAATAACGGTTAGTGATAAATTTTCATAGTCCGGATGGTCGAGTGCAAATAATGCAATACTTTTTCCTTCACTTTTCAATCTATCTGTAACTTCTTTATAATTATCAGGCGTCACAACAATAAATTTGAAGTCTTGCCAATTAACTGGCGCGGGCATACTTAGCTCGAGTGGTATTTTTTCCACAAAAACTTCTTCGGTTATTATACGTTCTTCTGGTTTCACTAGACTTGAGCAACCAGCCAACACAACACTCAATACAATACCAATCAATATTTTAATCATTTGTCAATTCCATGATATCAGACTTCAAATCATTTTGTATACTTTTATTTATAATATTTTCTATTAGGGCCGGTTTATTCGCAGCAAGAAATCCCAAATCATGTTCAGATAGGGTTTTTCTCAAACCAGTAACTTCTGATCGCAATTCAGCGCTCTTTTCACTTATGCGCGTGTTTATTTCTTTGACTTCGACTATATTTGCGTTCAGTCGTTTTATTTCGATGTTCTTACTATCGACAGCAGTAGATAATTTTGAATTGTTGATTTTTAGAGTGTCAATATTTGCTTGCAATCTCTGCATGTAAAACCAACCACCAGTAAGGATACCAATGATTGCTAATACCAGATAAATTTTTGCACCTTTAAACATTGACAATAAAAACATTTTATACTACAAATCCCTTTGCAATATAAACATAGTTCCATATTGCTCATCTTGCAATACGACTCGTTTTTTTGGATTTCTTTTGATATATTCTCTAATATCGGAAGCATCTTCTCTGCGTAAGAATGGTTCCCATCGAGAATATTTTTTCTTGCCCTTTAAGAATTTTTCGTATGCGTCCGGTTTGACCTTAAAGACTCTCATACCGGCAAATTCTTTTTTCCAAGGATTTTCATTGTAACCACCAAGAGCTGCAGATGATGCAGTGTTTGCGATTTCTTCTGTCAATATCAAATCGTGATTTTTTTCTTCTTGTAAATTGATATAATCAATCAAGAGATTTTCCATCAACACAATATCAGAATCTTGCAACCCTTCTTTATTTTCCTTTAGAAGCGCCATAGCAGCAGCATAGGTGGCAATCTTAGATGACCCGCCAGGAAATTTTGCAAGAATTCTTTTGAGATTAAAAATAATTTTATGGAAAGTGGTAAAGGCCTGTTTTTCTTTTCTGGACTTCAATTCACCAGATTTTTTCAACACTTTGCCATTGGCATCAATAATACCAAGATCAAATGCATCTTGTTTATTCCAATCTGATGTCAATATTTTTATAAACTTATACGCAAGAAATGCATTGAATACGCCGGCCATTTAAATCTTTTCCAATTCTTCTAATATGTGATTGTCCAATTTTATATCGTTTGTATATATAGAAACACCGTTTATTCCGTCCACCTTTTCGGGCAATTTATTCAAAAATTTCAGAAAACTTGCTAAAATATAATATTGTTCAGATTCTATTTTTAGAAACAAAACCCTACTACACGGCATATTACCCAAAACATTATATAAAACCACCAAATGATTTATAATCAATCTTTCTTTCAAAATATCCTTGGTGTGATATTTATGAAAGAGTCTCTTGACGTATTTGATACGTTTCATATCGCCAAGAAACTCTTCCATGTTGTGACACTGGGGATTGTCATAAGATTTCATCTGGTAGTTGAACACGTTAGACTCGTTCAACAACATAAAATTATTCATATTTTCACTTACTTATTATATTAGTCTTCTTTTTTCTTAGAAGCCTTTTTCTTTGGAGTTTCTTTTTTTGCTACAGGAGTAGGAGTCAAAGCATCAATTTTTGATTTGAGACCTCTGTGACCAAGCAAAAGTTCGCCGGTTACTGAATCTTTCCATCCAGCATCTGTTGCTACGGGATTTCTCATCCATTTTTGGGGTTTAGCCCATCTTGGTAGATCTGCCATTTGTTTTTTTCCTTCTTAGTGATTGTGTTATATTTATCTTATAGTTTTGTGAGAATGGTCTGTTGTATGAGTGTGGGGTATATTCTTTGCGCCCTTGTCAGATTTTTTATGACTATGTGTTTTCATTTTGGGCGAATCATCGCCGGCGGTTTCAGCTTCTTTTCGACGTTTGAGTTCAGCTGCCCACTTTTTGGGAGCATACTTTTTCATTGTTCGATCCGCCTGCGATCTAGTACCATCATCTTTTTTTGATTTACTACCAGAAAACATACGGTCAAAAATTTTCTCTCGAAGTTTTCTATGCTGTTCCACTATCTTCTCCAACAGAATTACTCCTTATACATATTCAATTCGTATGGACGTGATCCACCACGATTATAAACTTGTACTTGAATGGCTTTTCCTTTATTGCCCATCAATCTGTAAGTATTTGTCTTACCATTAGACGGTTTTCTAGGACCCATACCAACTACTTCCATTCTTTCATCTGGTGTAATATCAATACCAAACTTTAGTTTTGCGTGTGTTATTGCAGTATCAATTGCACTACCCAAAGTTTTGTGATATAGTTCATATCCTGTACCAGAGATTTCTTCTGAGATTTCATCGAGTTTAACACCGGCGGCCCGCAAAGTTTCTGCGTCTTCCCATGAAATAGATTCGCCGCGAAACTTAATGTCCATCATTTTTTCTGTTGATTTTTTACCGATATGTTTTTTCAAAAGCATTGCAACATATTCTCTAGGGTCCGTATCCATATTATTGACATAAGATTTCAGTTTATCTGGATGGCCAGTCTTTAAAAGATTTGCAACTCTCATAAATGTGTTTTTATCCATTCCGCCATATTTTTTTGCATATGTCTCCAATTCTGCAGCGGCCTTTTCCATATCTCCGGCAGACTCATCAAGTTCAACAGACTCTTTCATTGCTTTATTAATTTCTGCAGCAGACATGCCATGGTTCATCATCAGTTTGTTTATGGCGAGAGTTGACACAAATGGAATATCTTCGTTCATCAAATCAATCAAAGATTTTTTGTCTAGTTTCTCAAGTGTTTTAGAAATTTTCATTCCATTTTTCGCATCAATTTTCTTACCGCGAAGAGACTCATAAGACTTTTTAAGCATATCAAGCTGTTTTGGCGACATAGACTCTTCTATAGATTGTTCCAGTTCTCCGCCCTCAACAATGATATTCATCTGTTTGACAAAATCTTCTTTCATCTTTTTATCCCAAGGCGCCTTTTTCAGAGACACTTTATCTTTAGGTTGCGCGTCTTTGTCTGCCTTTGCGAGTGCGCGGGCCTTTGCCTTTTCCTTGGAGGACATTTTACTTGCGTTCATTTTGCCATAAGATTCACTGGTTGGTTTTTCATGACCCCAACCTTTTTTCTTCAACTCCAAATGGTCTTCGTATGATTTTGTCATTCTTCCTTCGCCAGTTTTTGGATCGTACATCATATGATGTTCGTAGTCCTCGGCACTTTCTTTCATTTTCTTTTTTTTCTTTGCAGGACCATACCCATACTCTTTGAGTTTTTTCTTATAGTTACCATAAGCTTCCTGAGTTGCTTCATCCATATCTTCTAGTTCTTTTTCAAGTTTCGCAATCTTTCTTTCAAGAGCGACTTTTTTCATTTTAACAGAACTAGAATTTCCACCAATCTTTGTAAGCATTTTTTCAAGTGCTGCAATATCTTTCATAATCTTTTCTGGGGATGCAGCTTCTATTTGAAGTTCCATGCATTCAGCAAGTTTATATCCCATAGCAAGATATTTCTTTTCATCTTTTTTGTCAATAACTTTTACTTTGCCTTTAAGTTGCACCATAGTTTCAGTTTTATCATTTTTCATTTGTCTTGTTTCTGCGACAAATAAAACAGGCATATGGACACCATCAATCGAAACGGTTTCTTCGTTTACTGTGTTGTTTTTCATATCTTCGTCAAGATTGTCGAAATTGTTTCTGGTGATACGCACCATAACGCCGTCAAAGTCAAAATCGGTAGAATTATTCTCTGCCTCAACAATTTCTTCAAACTCTTCTAGGTTTTCTAGGAAAAGAGATCGGGCAGCAATTTTCAAATCTTCAGATACTATAGATTGCAATTCATCCGGAGTAATGATTTCCATTTCTGCAATTGTTTCTGCGATATGACGCATCGATGTAATTTGCATCATTTTTCTAGCAATAGAAATTCCCGTATCTTCTTTATTCAAACGGGCTTTCATTGCAGTAAGATACTTAGATTTCTTTTTGTCGTTAAGTTCTATAATATCATCTTCTGACATTTCTGCAACACGTTGTTCTAGTGCCTTACCAATAGTCACTGGATAGGTTTTGCCTCCAATAGAAAATTTCTTTTTTCCCGCCTTTTTTGCGGCAGACGCAGCAGTTATAAATGATGCAACATCTTCTGCTTTGATATCTTCTAACATGTAATTTCTCCGATTTGTTTTTTATTATTTATATATTTTTATTTGTTACGTTTTCTAGGTTCGCTACGATTATATTTCTGAGTCACACTTGAGAGATTTTTTGGATCGTTATTCATAGGATTATTATCTTTATGGTGAATATCTCTTCCATCACCCCGTTCTGCAATTCCTTTTTTAATCGCCAAGCGTCTGGCACGACTACGGGCAGCGTTTCTTTCCATTTGCTCGGGAGTACCCAAGTAATTTTTACGCTCTTTCTTATAGTCTCTATCTTCGTCAACAGACTCAGTCTTTTCTTTAGCAGCTAAATATGCCGCGACTGCCATTTGTTTCCTTTTGTCGTCAGATTTTCCTTTGAATTGTGGAGCCTTAGATTTTTTGAAATCTTTGACATAATCACTCATATCATCTTTATTCGGGTCTAACTTCTCATTGAAAGGTAAAAAAGATTCCGACCTGACTTTTGCGGCAAGATCTTTATCTGCCTTACCCCATGTACCTTTGCCCTTTGTCACAAAAGAATTGACTCTTGCAAATGCCCATTGTTGTGCGGTTGTCCCTGGCCGGTGGCCAGATTTCCATGCTGCCATTCCCCTGTCATATACCTTTTTCAGAATACCATATGAGATACCAGACTTTTCCGACTTTTTAACAAGTCCGTCGATCTTTTCGTTTATAGTTTCTTCGGGCACACAGTTCGGGACCATTTTATCGCCCTTCTTTTTCATTCCCTGTTGAGTATAACCATCCCAACATGGTTTTGTTTCTCCGAACATTTTTCTATATCTTTTTGTATGTTCCGATTCTTTTGTCTTAGCTCCTTTATCGCCCGGAGCTGGTTTTTTAGAACCACCCTTTGCGAAATATGCAGCGCGTTTCTCTTTTGTAGATTTTGACATCTTATCGCCATCTGCATCTGCAGCATAATATTTTGAAGGTTGAGTTCCTTTTTTATCCTTGACGTCAGAGTCCTGTCTAACTTCTTGCATATTTTTTACAACATTTTTAATACTCTTAAAAGTTGTTTTTGGGAATTCGTTAGTCGCTTTCAACAATTCTTTCATGTTTACATTTGCTCGCATGACATTCAACTGTTGTCTACCGTTTTTCGCAGCCAACCATCTGTGGTGTCCATCGACAATATAATCATCTTTCGAAACGATAATAAATTTTGCATTGTCTTTTTTGGCAAGCATTTTATCAAGAGATTTTTCTACACCAATTTTTGCAAATTCTTTTTGAATTGGTTTCAGTTTATTAGGATCTTCTTTGCCTTTTTTCAGAGTGATACCCTTTTCTTTTAGATATGCAAAATACTCTGGATAGTCTTTCTCGTCGACTTGAGGCATTTTGTCTCTAGTAATGCCAAGTCCTGCGCCCTTTTTAGGCATGTCGATTTTAAGTTCATCAAGTTCTGAAGCTTCTTTGAAACCCATTCCTCTCATTACATTATCTGGATCAACACCCATACCTCTTGCCACATTCTTAGCCCTAGATTTTAATGTTTTTTTCGGTTCTTTTGCTGCTCTTGCCTTATCTTTTGCGGCATGTGGACCTTTTCCCATTCCTCTCATTACAAGATCAGGATCAACCCCCATTCCTCTTACCACGTTTTTGACTCTAGATTCGTTCATTTTCATATTTTTGCCTAGAATGGCGTCCATAAAACCTTCGGGAAGTTGGTTAGTCATGTCATTTTCCTCGTATTTAATTACTTTGTCGGGTGACGTGAAATTTTTCTTACGCATGATTGTTTTCAACACTACGTCAAATTCGTCGTTGTTTCTATCATATGTCACCGCAACTGGAATGTTCAAGTCCGACTGAATGTCTTTCAGTACCGCTTCGGCACCAGCGACACCCTTAATAGACTTACCCTGTCTCTTATACATTTTCTTGATAAACTCTGCGAGCTCTTTCAATGTGATACTTGGGTTATTACGACTATCATCCATTCTATCACCAAAATGTCTAGTGAAATTAAAATCAATATCATACTTTGCGAATAGTTTGTCTACAACACTTTCAAATTTTTCGATTTGGTCTAAACCAATCAGTCCATTTTGAACAGATTCCATATATGGTCTATGGGGCATTTTGCCATCCAAGACGTTTTCATTCAAAGATTCAAATTGTGTGAAATTTGGAGCAGGGTTTACCTTGTCGCGGAGTTTGTTACCGTTTCTCTTTGCCCATTTTCTGACCTTATTCACACCCTTAGCGGTTCTAACTAACATTTTAACGGCATCAAAACTCATTTTCGCAGCCATACCAAACGCAAGCATCGTTGCGAAATCGGGTACTGCACCAAAATCTTCGTCGATAGATTCGAATAATTCTTCGTCATCGATAACATCTAAACTATCTACCAAATCTGTTTCGAAAAATTCTCTCAAACCTTCTATATCCGATTCCATAAATTCCATCATTTCTTCGGAAAGATTCATACCTTTTCTAACTGCATCGAAAACACTCTGTCCGCCCTTAAATCCAGCAGGCATACCTTTTTCGAAACTCTCAAAGTCATTTGCGGCCGCGGCCGCTCTCATTTTAGATGCAGACATACCAGTAACGCCTTCTGCGTCTGGATCGCGAGCACCAGCGGATACTACTTTAACACCATTCTCAAAATTATAATAGCCATGTCTACCTTCGACATCATTATACTTGTTTAATATTTTTTCAAACTCTGTAACTCTGTCCGAACCCACAACCATAGTCACATCTCTATAACCTTTGGCATATACAGTGGATAGAGTATCAAATGCGTTCTTGACACCAATATCATACTGAATAACTTTTTTATGTTTAGGAAACATTGCCTTCATAAATTTAGTTTTTTCTTTGTATGGTAATGGATTTTTCTTAGGGTCATTTGATTGACTCGAATAAACCATCGCATCTGCATTTTCTTTTTTAGAGACTGCAACAACTTTTTTCAACAAAACTTCATGTCCTGTTGTTGGGGGATTAAATCTACCAAAAGAAAATACAAGTTTTTTCATTAGTTCGCTCTCGTTATATTTGTGATGCGTTCGATTTGTTGGTTAATAATCGCTTCGCGGTTCGGCCAATAGATATATTCTTTATCTTTGTTCTTCATAAGATTATTTAGTAATGGTAAAATCAACTCTTCGACCTCATTGAGTTTACTTCCGACCAAAACTTTTTCGTTTTCGTAATATTCCTTGACTGTTGAAACTTCGTCTAACATATCGTCAAGTTTACCGACAACATTATCCATTTTATATTCTAACAACTTTACTTGCTCGGAAGAAGCGTCTAATTTCTCAGATACCTCTTCTGTTCTTTCTGTCTGTCCTGTGAGGCCTTTTAGGTCGTCCTCATCAACGGCGGTAAAACCGAAATCAATATCATCACTCATTTTCATTATCCATGACTGTGTAATCGTGAATAGAATCTAAATAATCTTTTGCTTTAGTAATTTTTGCAACTACCCAAGGTTCGAGACTAATCGGTTGAGAATCAACACCACCCATACCATCGTCATCCATAATTTCTACAAGGTCTAGAATTTTGTTTTGCATAATCATCAAGTCTCTCGCCACCATCTCCATTGTTTCATCTTCAAAATAAGCAGACTCGACAATATATTCTTCCATTTTAACTTTCAAACCTTTTTTAAGTTTCATAAGTTCTTTTTTGAGTTCTGCCATTTTTTTACTATCGACTCTCATGCCAGTCTTAGTCAAATCTGATTTTGTCATGGATAATTCACCTAGAGTAGATTCATCCGCCTGTTTGACCCCCGCCATACGATTTTTCAATTTGCGTTTGTGTTGGTCTGCACGACTCTTATATGTTGGATTATCTGGATCCGACTTAGAGGCATCTGAATATGAGTCAGAATATTTTTTCTCATTACCGATTGATCTAATAGCCTTATTCTTGTAAGACTTTTTGGTTTTAGGAGACAGTTCATCGAGTTCAACTGATTCTTTAATACCAGCATCTTTCTTTGCATACTTTACTGAAAGAGCAATATCGTGGGCCAAATTCTTGAAATATGCACCACCTTTTGTATAGTCATTTGTTCCGTTACCAACCATGGCATCTAAAATTTCCTGATCAGCTTTTGTCCAATCGTTTTGTCTAATTTTGTCCATAAAATATTGTTGGGTTTGATCATCTATATTACGATCATCATGAATCTGCCTGCCACTGTTTGGTTGTTCGGTGTGCCGAGTTCTTGCTATTTCTTCAACATGAGCTAAAATAACACCCAAACTTCTTTCGTTTTCTCTACGGTCTTTCCCCTGCGCTTTACCCTTCATAGCAGTGCCCCTTGCTTTTCGTAAAGCTACTATCATTCTATGAACTGATAAACGGGCATATGGAAACTGCATTTGCATGGCAGTTCTTTTACCTTCCTGTGGTTTCTGTGGATTTCTTGCGCCTGGCACTAATTGTTTCATCTTATCCATGAAACCTTCTTCTAATGACATTTGTTCTTTCCTCATTTCTATTGCGATAGGCAAAAGTTTTTCGATATCTTCATCATCTAAATCATCCAAATGTGTCGCATTGAGTTTAGACATTTCTGCCAACTTAGACTTCCATTTTTCTGCAACTGCATTACACGCATCATTGATACTACTGCATCTACGAATATCATGATGTAAGTCTTGAATTTTTGATCTAGAAGTTTCTGGATCATACCCATAAAAACCGGCCGTATATCCGGGCAGATAATGAGAATCTTCTTCACGAATGCCGCCTTTTGGTTCGTTTCTCATTTTGCTTTGACTTGCAATCCATGCCTTGGCCTTTGGAGAACTGGGTGATTTTCTTACCCACTTTTCAATTTTTTTATGGGCCTTTTGCGACTCTCCAAGCCAATTCGATCCATCTGAATTGTCAATAATATACATGTTCGAACCAAAAATACTTTTGTATTTTTTTACATTTTTTTGAACTGCGTCCCACATTTTAGTAACTGCCTTAGCACCAAGAGTTCGATCTCTTTTTGCATCCCTTGCAATCGCAGTTTCAAGATTTGTATTAACATAAATCATTGCAGTTTCATAACCGGCATCGTCCAAAAGTTTTTTCTGGCCTATAATTTTATTGACATCTTTACCTGTGCCGTCAATGATTATTCCAAGTCTTTCATTGACATAATGCGCTTTTTGTTTTGCAGTCAATGCACTAGCCTTGACTCTAATATCTTGTCCCTCATCAGACCAAATATCGTCAGAACTTTTTGGGTCTAAACCAGCAGCTTTCAAAAGTTTTTCATATGCAGGATCGGGATTGACAACTCGAAGTCCGAGGTTGATAAGACCTAGTTGTCCGCCACCCATGAATTGTTTTGGATCAGCACCAACAGTCGGCGACTTACCCTTCTTTTCAGTACCGATAAAAGATTTACCAGATCCTGGCCCACCAGCAAGAAACACCGCTTTGAAAATCGCGGCATCGTTAATACCTTCATCTAGTTGATTATTTTCAATGATACTTGAATAAATTTTATTAATATCGATCATTTTACTTGTCCCATGCCTTTGCTGCGTTAAAGTTATTGAAACTGAATTCCATTCTGTCCACCAATTTTACGGCGGTTGTGCCATTGCGGTCGATAGCAACATATCCCTCTGGATTTGAAACCTTAAATCCGTTATCAACTTTCACAAAAATATCAGTTAATTGTTTTACACTATTTAGTTTATTTACGATTAGAGATTTTGCATCTATCATACTTTCCATAAAATCCACAACTGCATACGCCGCACCGTCGAGTTTGATCAATTTTGCAACGATTTCGTCTCTCAAATCTTCTTTAATTTTTCTTGACTTTTCGGTTTTCAGTTTGATAATAATTTTTTCATCAAAGAATTTTTTGACAAACATCGAATATCCAAGATTGCCCATATTTTTAGTTGATATGTTTTTACCTTCGCGGATATAACCATTCAGATATGTTTTAAAACTACCACCAGCAAGTCCCTTGATAAATACTTTTTTCTGAATATCTAAAAATGCCCTAAAATCATTTGCCTTGATTTTCTTGAATTTGCGTCCTATAGTTGACAATGCGCCATCAACAGAAGTTTTTTCCGACTTAGTAAATTTAGCAGTTCCGGATACATCTTTGAAAGTTGCATCATCCATCCAGACACTACTAGATTTTTTTAGTTTTGATATATCTGCGCCAAATGAGGCCGACATTGATTGCAAGTCTCGTCCACTATAACTGGTATGCCATACGACACCAATTTTTGCAGATGATATTTGTTTGCCGAAATCCGACTTTTTATCTACAGCATACATCAATGTGTTGGGTTGAAAAGTAACATAATCAATACCGTCTAAGGTTTTATCTGATTTGTCATTGGTGAACATTAAATCGCCTTGAATGACATTCTTGATACCAAGCTTGGAAAATTCTGTAAAAGAAGTTTTGAATTTTTCTACTAATCCACCACTTAGTTTTGGATCTGCGTCTATTTCTGCTAGTGATTTGTATAGCAAAGGAACTGCATTAAATACAGACTTTTTCGCAACGAAAAATTTACCATCTGAAGGATCGATCCCTGCGAATACCGCTGGGGCCCCGTCCCATTTGACTGTCATATTCATTTTTCCTTGAGAATTGCCATCTAACATATCTCTCAAAGACTTTAAAAAATTGATTGCAGATCTCCCGCCGTCAATTCCACCATTGATTATTTCATCTTCTAGGTGTTCAAGATGTAGGTTTTTACCGCCCTTAGACTCCTTTAAAAACCCTCCAAAACTACGCATACTTTACTTCTCCTATGTTTGTATTCTATATTTATGATAATTTTCCAAAAGGACCAAATAAATCGCCCTTCTTTTGAGACATAAAAAACAAGTCTCTAATAAATTCTTTTCTTCTTTTTTCGGTCATATTGGCGACAATGAAGGCAAATGTTACAATTTGTGAAATCGTTGTATTATCCTTCGTTCTACCCTTAGTCCAAGATTGTTCAAGCTGAGAGACAAAAAGTTTCAAATCTCCTTTAACAGAGAATAGTGATTTTTTTGCCATTATAACCTTTAATTTTTTTTCAAAATCTTTTTTATCGAATTTCATAAAATGAGTATGCTCTGGCATACGTTCTTTGTCTTCTTTTAATTCAATTTTAAGCATGTCTTTTGGAACTTTTCCTAAAAACGCAGCCGCTCCGGTAGCAACAAATTCATAGGTAATATTCCCAATAGGACCTGTATTACTTTTTACACCCATCTGGTAAAGTTTGTTATCATATTTTACTTCGAGTTGACTCGTGACAGAGGTAAAACTTTTTGTTTTGGGATTATATGGAATATTTAATTTAAATGTTGAATAAGAAACATCTAAATCTTTTGTAGTATTGGTCAGATTTACCAAATCATAATTTAATTTTTTTCCGTTATTCTTTTTCAACGAAATTCCGACAATATCCATTTCGGTAAATGCCACTCTACATATCGCGTTACATTCTTGTACACTGATAGCATCTGTTAATAGTTTTTTATAATGGGAAAGTTTTGATGATTTTATCAACCATATATCTGCCGGATTCCAAGAATCTTTTTTTGCAATTTCGTAATTATCATTTACATGTTTTGTTATCCAATCCATGAAACCGCCATCACGATTATATACATCAAAATTGCTATTGGGGAGTTTGGTTTCTCTTTCTATTTGATGAAATTGTAACTCAAAAGAATTATACCAACTTTTTTCTGCCATAATGTTTGGATATATTTCTAAAATTTCCGGTAGTAGTTGATCAAATTTTTTATAATTTTTAGTCTTGCTGGATAACAATTCTTCAAATATTTTGAGAGTAACCAACTCTTGCTGTTGAGTTGTGGGCGCAGTACTATTAGGATTCGAACCATTACCGAATTGTAACGCTAAAAAAGGATAGAGTTTTTTATATGCCGATATGTCAACCGTCAATCTAAAATCTGTCAGAATTTTTACCTGACCAAATTTTGAGCCTTGAGCGGTTTCTAATGTTATAAATTCGTCAAAGTCGTTGCCGTAAGTCGCCTGCATTGATTCAAACAGAGCAACTGCGGATTTTTCTCTTTTTGCAACCAATCCAAGATCTTTTATTTCTTGGATTGATTTTGGTCGATAGTTATATGGCACAAAAAAAACCTTTTTATAATGTTAATAACTATTTATAAAAGTTTACATGTAATGTAGATATGTTCCTACAATGTACTTATCATTAGAAATTGCTGGTTGTCCCGAATGTGGGTGTGTCCAGAATGGCGGGAAAATAGCAAGTCTGCCTTTCTTTGCTTCAATACTGGTATTGTAATCGGGGAAGGCTGTTTGGCCACCTTCTTCTACCGTATTCAGATAAAAGAAACACACTAAAAATCTGCGGGCTGAAGCATAGTCTCCGACATCTGCATGATATTTAAAATCATCTTCACTACCAGCCACATACTTTTTCATACGAACTTCTTCGTTATGACACTGACTTGGAAAGAATACAATATTATTATGCCTGCGATAGCTTTCGACATATTCAGAAACTTTACCCAATAGATACATAGAAGCTTCCTCAAACTCAGATCCAAGTTGAGGATCGAAAAAATTCAATTCTGTAAAACTTCTAAACTCCGGATGCACTGTTTTTTGTTGCAAGGACTCTTGATCCTCAAACATACCAATTAGTTTATCGCACCATTCATCCTCTAGTGCATTATCCCACACAGAAATAAATGCATGATTTCCGTCAGGCGGCTTCACCGTAAAATCTTCACCTACCTCAAAGTGATGAACCTCTGCGCCTTCTGGCAGATCTTCTTCTGTTTTATTTTCTACTTTATCTGTCATATTTTAATCTCCACACTTCCTATTTTTTTAGAGTTATTTGAAAAATTA
>MDTB01154142.1_pt1 | contig 22988 bp, 19 predicted proteins | sample 811161 | NCBI WGS metagenome assembly MDTB01 (sample SAMN05326650, study PRJNA326480) | marine metagenome | isolation source: seawater | place: Mediterranean Sea | collected 2009
ATTTCACCTCCTCCCTATTTTCCAAACGATTCTGTTATAATTAAAGACATGGCTATTAATTATTCCAATCTAATATTAATGGATGAAAAGGTTGGCGAAATTATTAATCAACTTAAAAAAGATAAACTTTATGAAGATAGTTACATCTTTTTTTATTCTGACCATGGTGGGCCTTTTCCTAGGCATAAAAGGGCGATTTATGAATCTGGCACAAAAGTTCCTTTACTTGTTAAATTTCCTAAATCTAAAAATGCTGGAAAAATAGACAATTCACTATTAAGTTTTGTTGATTTTGCTCCAACAGTTTTGAATATTTCTGGAAGTAAAATTCCAGAATACATTGAGGGCAAAGCATTTATAGGTAAGAACTTGCCTAAAAAAAGAAATTTTTTAATAACAACATCTGATAGATTTGATGGTCAAATTGATCGAGTCAGAGCAATACAAAATCATGGCTTTAAGCTAATTAAAAATTACTATTTAAACACATCACATAATCTAGATGTTAAGTATAGAAAAAATATGCCGATGATGAGAAGACTAAATAAACTATTTGAGGAAAATCAATTAAATTATGTACAAGAAAGATGGTTTTTACCTAGAGAAGAATATGAGTTTTATGACTTAAAAAACGACCCATATGAACTTAAAAATATAATAGAAAATGAAAAATACGCTAATTTAATAGAAGAGTTTAAGTTTGAACTTAACAAATGGATTAAACTATCCAATGATTTGGGGGAGAAATCAGAGTACGATATTATAAGAGAGTCCAACATAAGAAATTGATTTATCAGTGTTATTTAGAACATTTATTAAAATTTTCATTTTATTTTTTTCATTTTCAAATTCTCAAGAAAATGTAAAGCCAAATATTATAATTATTAATTGTGATGATTTAGGATATGGTGACTTATCAAGCTATGGAAATAAAAAAAATAAAACTCCAAACATAGATTTTCTAGCCAATGAGGGACAAAAATGGAACCATTTCTATGCTGCAGCAAGTGTTTGCACGCCAAGTAGAGCGGGACTTTTAACAGGAAAACTTCCTGTTAGAACTGGTATGTATGGTGATAAAAGAAGAGTTTTACATCAATTTTCCGAAGGTGGGATTTCAAAAAATGAAATCACTATTGCTGAATTGTTAAAATATTATGGATACAAGACGGCATTGATTGGTAAATGGCATCTAGGACACAAAGAACAGTTTTTACCAAAAAAACACGGTTTTGATTTATTTTATGGAATTCCATACAGCAATGACATGGACAGAAAACCAAAAAAGTGGAACAATTGGAAAGAGTATGTAAATGATTATAAAAATGGTGATAAACAAGTTTTAGATTATAAAAGCTATAACATTCCCTTAATGTTGAATGAAAAAATTATTGAAAGGCCTGTAAATCAAAATTTAATAACATCAAGATTCACAAAAAAAACCATTGAATTTATAGATAGTAATTTTAACAAACCTTTTTTTATATATCTATCACATTCAATGCCACACATCCCTTTATTTAGATCAAATCCGTTTAAAAATATTAGTGATGGTGGAATTTATGGAGATGTCATTGAAGAAATAGATTGGGGTATTGGAGAAATATATAAACATTTGAAAAAAAGAAATTTATTAGAAAATACATTAATAATTTTCACTTCTGACAACGGACCATGGTTGTTATTTGAAAAACATAGTGGTTCACCCGGAAATTTAAAAGAAGGGAAGGGAACTACATTTGAGGGTGGTTTCAGAGTTCCTGGAATATTCTATTGGGAAAATAAAATTATTTCTGGAGAAATAAATCAAATTGGAAGCAGCCTTGATTTATTTAATACTATTAAAAGTATAATTGGAGATAAACAATTTGTTGTTTCAGATGATGGATTTGATTTAACACCCACTCTACTAAAAAAAGAAAAAAGTTCTCGAGAAATTATTTATTATTATTTGGGGAGTGAGCTGATGGCAATAAGAAAAGGTGAATTTAAATTGCTCATTAATGATATGTATGTAGATGGTTTCAATAAAAACATAATAAAAAATAAATTTTCGCTGTATAACATAATAAACGATCCGTCAGAGTCAAAAAATATTATTTTTGGAAATGAGAAATTGGTTGAGGAATTATTGGATGAAGTAAAAATTCACAAACAAAAAATATTAATTAAAAAAAGTCAACTAGATTTAAATTAAATGAAAAAAAAATTCAGTGTTAGTTATAAAATAATATTGAATCATTCAAAGGACGAAGTGTGGAAAATAATTTCCTCACCTGGGCACTTAAATTTATTTCACCCTTTTTGTTCAAGTAACAAGGTAATATGCTGGGATAACAAGAAAAATAAAAAAGATGAATTGATTTACATCAATGGATTGACCTACTACAGAGAATTTATAGATTGGAATGAAAAAAATGGATTTGATTTAATTATAGGAACTAAAAATGGAAAAAAATCAAATGTAAAATGGACACTTTCTGATATGAATAACCAGTGTGAAATATCAATAACAATTAGTCCATATACAAGTAAGAGAATTAATAAATTTCTTTATCCTTTTGCAAACTTATTTTTAATTAGACCCAAGCTAAAAAATTATTTGAAATCTGTTTTAAGGGGATTAAAATTTTATATGGATAATAATAAAGTAGTACCTAGAAATTATTTTGGAAAACACTCCTGGTTTTCATAATTATTCGTAACCATCATTTTGTGGATAAGCTGGGTCCATTAAATCTAATTGATTTTGTGGTATCGGAAAGTTTACATAATGTGGCTGCATTCTTGTTCTTGCCTCATTTTTGTAATCATCATTTCCAGCGTATTTGACTATTCTATCATATAAAATTCCCATTCTTTTTAGTGTATACCACCTTTGTCCCTCAAATGCAAGTTCACGAGCTCTTTCATCAAGAATCACCTCTTGATTTACGTAATTAAGTGGACTTACTCCAGATCTAGTCCTAATTGAATTTAAATAACCTAATGCATTTGAATCTGAATTTCCGTTCAATCTCATATATGCCTCTGCAGCAATCAAATAAGTTTCTGCTAATCTATAAACTATAAAATTTGCTTGTGAAGCTCCTACACTAGGATCCCAATTACTACTATTAAAGGGTTGATATTTTAAACAAGATGGGTGCAATCTCTGATACCACTGACTTGAAAATGGAACAGGATTAGTAATTTCATCTCCGACACTAACACCAGCAGGAAGATTGGGTTGATCATTGAAATAAAACTTTAATCTAAAATAAATATCTTTTGTTCTTAAATCATCTTCATCATATAGGCTTAATAAATACTGATTAGGGAAAACCCATCCAGCTCCTCGCCCACCAAAATCTCTTGAATAAGTTGCTCCTCTAACAAGACCATAATTAGCAGTAAAATTCCAGTTAATCATGGTTTTTATTCCTCCTCCAATCGTGGGATTACTAAACTGAAAATTAAAAATTGTCTCATTATTTACAGCTCCTGATGATCGTGGTCCATAATTGTTTATTCCATCAAAAATATCTGCTGGATTATCCATTAAAGAATAAAATCCTGAGTTGAAAATATCTTCAGTCTTGTTAATCGCACCTTGCCAGTCTTGGTTCCACATACTCACTTTAGCATCTATATGTTTTGCCATCGCAAGATTAACTCTTCCTGGTGTATTTGTCCATGGCAGGTGCTGTTCAGCATAATTTAAATCAGATTTAATCAATTCAAATATCTCTTCTTCACTTGACTTGTCTTTAATTTTTTCAAAAGCATTATCGGGTGAGGTTGGTTCTGTGGTTACATAAATATTATTAAACATTCTAAATAGTGTAAAATAAGCTTCCGCTCTTAACACTCTTGCTTCTGAGAGTAATATTTTCATTTCTTCACTAACTTCATTTGATAATTCTGCACCTTTAATTATAGCATTAGACCTATCAATTATTTTATAATAGTGTTTCCAAAAAGAGTGAACCAAACTTCCTTGATAAGCGTATGGTGAATGACCCCATCTTAACCATGCAAATAAGCCAATTTCACCTACCCTAACTACTGCCAAATCAGACTTAACAGGAAGTACAAGTGCTCTGTACGAATTATGTTGATTATTGCTTATAAAAGATCTATGAATATTGTAAAGAGATACCATTGCTGCATCTAAACCCTCAGGAGTTGTATAGATGAAATCAAGTGTTACATCTGTATATGCAGTTTCATCAAGAAAGTCTTTCGAACAACTTGAAATAATTAGTGAAATTAATATGAAAATTGTAAAAACTTTTTTATTGTGATATGTCTTCATTTTATAATTCAAATTTTAATCCAATTGTTAACTCCCTACCACCTGGGTATGAACCAGGATTTACCTCGGGATTATAGGATTTATAATCAGTGAAAGTCAACAAATTTGTTCCTGTTACATAGATACTCATTTTACTAATATTTGATGATTTTAATAAAGATGGTGGGTAGTTGTATGTTAATTGCAAGGTTCTTAATTTAATGTATGAAGCATCTTTAACAGCTAATGCATACAAGTATTCAGGAGTCGTTGTTCTTGGCCTAGGATAGCTATTTGACGGATTTTCAGGAGTGTAATAATCAACCTTTATACCATTTCTTTTACCCTGCAATGTACCTCCACTACTAAAATCTGCTAAATATGGATTTGATTTAAACGCTCCATTGTAAAAGTATATGTCGGCAAAAAGTTGAAAATTTTTATAATCAACTCTGGATGAAAATGAACCAAACCAATCTGGATTTCTCTTAAATTGAGTTCTATCATCATTGGTTAATAAGCCATCAGGTACGCCGTCAGGACCACTAATATCTTTTACCCTGACATCACCGGGAAGGGCATCAGGCATATGAGAGTTGGAAATATCATCACCAACTTGCCATATTCCATCAAAAACGTATTGATAAATTACACTTATCGGTTGTCCAATAAATAAATTGGATGCGACATCATCTATGGGATTTCCATCCTCGTCTAAATCTCCATAGAGTGAAACTATTTTTTCTTTATTTGAAGAAAAATTTGCAGTTAGGTTCCATGACACCTCCTTATTTCTAATAATATCATATGAGATTAGTGTTTCTAAACCTGAGTTATTTGTTTCACCAGCATTATAAGTAGTAGTTGTGTATCCAGGTGCATTAACTCTTCGGTTAACAAGCACGTCTGTAGTTTTTGTGTCATAATATTCTACCGTGCCTGCGACTCGGTTATTAAAGAAACCAAAATCAATTCCAATATTAAATGTTGTTGATGTTTCCCAAGACAAATTTGGATTGTGAAGGCTATTTGTAGGTCCATAACCAATATACGTTTGCCCATCAAAAGCATAAAATGTTGGCGATGCTAAGCCTAGGGATTGGTATGGATTTATAGCCTCATTTCCAATGCTGCCATAACTAAGCCTAAGCTTTAATTGGTTAATATCACTAATTTCATCAAAATATTTCTCTTTATTTATTTTCCATCCCAATGCAACTGAAGGGAAAAAACCATACTTTTTATATTCACTGAATACCGATGAGCCATCATACCTTGAAGTTATAGTAAGCAAATATTTATCATTATGATTAAACCTCAGTCTACCCATAAAACCCTGACGTGTTCTTTTGTTTGCGTTTCTTCTAACATCGCTGATTGTTTCTGCAGACTCAATTCCATTAAAACCCAAAAAATCAGTTTCAAAACCAGTACCAGTTAAGCCATTGTGAGTATACTTAGTTTCATTTACAGAATGTACAAATGTGAAATCATATTGGTTTTTTTCGTCAATAGAATTTTTATAGGTTAAAATGTTTTCAATTAAATATTCTTTAAATAAATAATCATTAACCTTTGCCTCACCCTTGTTTGAAACACCACCCTGATGAAGGCTTGTTAAATATTGAGAGTTTCCAGAATTTCTTCTTGTTAAAGATCCTATAATTTTATAATCAAGATTTTCAAAAAAATTGTGATTTAATGTAGCGTTAATTTTAAAATTATTTGCCTCAGAAATATTTGTGCTTTCCCTCATATTCCACAATGGGCTGTATATGGTAGCATCACCCAACCCAAGTGGATACCTAATTATTTCATTATTTTCATCAAAAGCTTTAGCAATTGGTGGTAAAACGATCCAGTCAAGATTTCCAGACTCATTATTTTGCTCTCTGTTTGTTATTAAGGCATTAAGGCCTAATGAAGTTTTATCATTGACTATTTGTGTTAGATTAATTCGAGCAGTTAATCTTTTAAAATCAGAACCAGGAATCAACCCCTCTTGATCAAACAAACTAAAATTAGTATAAACTTTAGTATTTTTTGAGCCACCTCTAATTCCAATGTTGTGATTGGAAATTCTTCCTTTTTTTATTACCAAATCTTCCCAATTAACATACTGATTTGATTTGATTACATCTATCTGAAGTTCTGAAAAAATAAAATCATCATATTCATATTGGTCATTATTATCTGTTCGATAAGCCTCGCGTCTAAGTTGAATAAATTCTATAGGGTTATACAAATCAAAATTTTTATACAACTCCTCAACAGCAAAATATCCCGAATATGAAACCTTCAAAGGTCCTTCCTTAGGTTTTTTGGTATTTACTAATATTACTCCATTTGAAGCTCTTGCACCATATATCGCTTGAGCAGCTGCATCTTTTAACACCTCTATTGACTCAATTTCATCGGAGCTTATGTCGTCTATGTTGTTAGTAGGTATTCCATCTAAAACAAACAATGGTCTATTGCCGCCAAGAATTGAATTTGAGCCTCTAATAATTATGGATGATGTACCACCAGGTCTATTTGAATTTTGGGTAATTAATACACCAGCAGCTTTACCTCTCAACAACTCAGAGATATCAGAAGTAGGTTGGGTTATTGCATCTTCCGTATTAACCACTGTAACCGATCCGACGATATCACTTCTTTTTTGAGTACCGTAACCAACAACAACTACCTCATCTAATTTATCAACACTAGCTTTCAAAACCACATTAATAGATTTTTTATTTAAAACTTCAATTTCTTGAGTTAGAAGGCCCACATATGAAAATATTAATACATCATTCGTGGATGGAACTCCTATGGAAAAATTACCATCAAAATCAGTAGTAATCCCAATTGGTTTAGATTTAACAGTGATATTAACACCAGGAATAGGATTTCCAAATTCATCATATACAGTTCCGTTTACAACTTGCTGGGAGATACAAAAGTAACTTAATAATAAAAAAGAAAGATTAATAAAATACTTCATTTATTTATGGAATAAAGCTTGAATAATAGGCTCCAAGAGATGTTAACTGATTGTTTTCAGTGATTAAATCTGCAGTTCTTAATTTTTCATAATTTGGGTTATTTGGACTTGTATCAAACCACGCATATCTGTGAACAAAATCTAGTTCTTCTAATCTAGGTAATAATTGTTGCATAAATAAAAGAACATCTTCTTCAGAATATCGATTTGGATTGTTGTTATCAGCTCTCCAATCTCTAAGTGCAAACTCAGTAATCCAAATTGGTTTTCCATACTTTTCAAAAACCTCTTCAAGTTTTTGAACGAAAATATCAACATTAGACACATCATAAATATGAACTGCAACAAAATCAATTCTAAGATTTTCTTCTGCTGCACGACTCATAAAATCAGAAAACCATGTACTTGAAATGCTAGCGGTTACCGGACTTCCTAGAGGAACACCAACTGATTCAAGATCCGGCCATAAAGCTATTGCTTCTTCAACTGTCATATTTGCCTGACTTATTAAATCAGGTTCATTAAATCCTAACAAGTAATTTATTGAACCATCATTAGCTAAATCTTCCAAATATGATAAATTCTCTTCATTAACATTTCTTTCGTCCCAAATCATTGGAACAAACTCCACACCCTCAGGATACTCTTCTAATAATTCCCAGTTCCATGAGTAATGCCAAACTGGGTTTAAAAGCTGAAACTTAGTATCCCAAGTATTGCTATAAGTTTTGTTGAAAGCAACACCTTTTTTGGTTGGTTTGTATATCCCCGAAGGATCTAAATTTAAATTTACAGGCGGATAAGTTACATCCTCAGAACCATTACAAGAAAAAAACAATGCGATTAATAGTAATAATCTTAACATTTTAAAATTTGTTTCAATTTAAAAAAATAAAAATTAAATTCTCTTAAATTTAAATTATATCTCAAAAACTAATTCGTATTGAACGGAAAAGATGAGTGTTGTAAAATAATTTTGATGATTCCATCATTTGAGATTCTATAAATAAAAGTATATTCCGCCTTCACTTTTAATGGAGTTGAAGAATGAATAATTTCAAAAAAATAATTTCCCATTGCTACAGCAATATTATTCATAATTTTTAGTGAATCATTTTCAAATATAACTTTATCCCATCCTGACAAAGCAAATCCTTTATCCTCTGAATATTTATCTAATAGTTTTGGATATCTAAAGTTGATATATTCAGGTTTTACAATTGAATCATTCAATTCTTTGCCATTTCTTAATATATAATCATACTCTAAATATTTGTAACCTAAAAAATAGGATAACGCCCCATCGAAATTATTTCTAAATTGATTATTTGAGGCTTTGGTGGGCTTGAATTGTATACCATAATCAAAATCATATAACTGCTTCAGTTTTGGTTTTAAAAAATTCAGTTTATTTTCAATTGAATTTTGTTTTCCAACTTTTACAATTACATCACCCCATTTAGATTGAATTTTTTCTATTTCAGATTTGTTCAACATTTCTCTTGATTTAAAAAATTAGAAATATTGAATTCATTGAATTTGTAACTAATTGTTTTTCCTGTAATCATATTTTTAAAATTTAATTGGTCATTATTTTTTTCATTCTCACCAAAAAAAACTACCCATTTAGCTTGAATATGATTTGCATATTGCATTTGTTTTTTTAATTTTTGATTTGAAGGGTAAACCAAAACCTTTTGATTGTTCTTTCTCCATTCCTGAATATGTTGGATTAAATCCTTTAGAAATGAATCTCCAAAATTTAAAACTAGGATATCAATGCTTTGAAAAATTTTTTTTGGAAATAGATTTAATATTTCAAGGACATGACATATTCTATCAATTCCCAAAGATATTCCAACTCCACTTATATTTTTAAGTCCAAAATTATTAGTCAAATTATCGTATCTACCACCTCCAGCGATTGATCCAGTATCTAAACCATTTGGCGGAATAAGTTCAAATATAATACCAGTGTAATAACCCAAGCCACGTGCTAAAGAAAAATCAAACTCGATTTCAATTGTCTTTAATTTTGCAACCAAGTCCATTGTTGATTTTAAATCATTAAGACACGAATCACTAAGTGATTGATTTTTAAAAAGGTTTTTTAAAAATTCAAATTTTTCAGCATTGGTCCCTGAAAAGGACAATAAAGTCTTTATTTTATCGACTGCACTTTCACTAAATCCATCATTAATAAGCTCATCAATAACTCCACTAACTCCAATTTTATCAATTTTATCAAAAGAAATAGTTAATTGTTTAAATTTATCTGCTTCTTCTACATAGACTGAAATTAAATTTAAAATTTCTCTATGATTGATTTTAAGCTTTAGATTTTTAATTTTTAGTGAAGAAAAGATATCATCAACTAAATTTATTATTTCAGACTCTGCTACAGGCCCTATATTTCCTACCACGTCTGCGTCACACTGAACAAATTCTTGATATCTACCATGTTGTGGCCGATCAGCTCGCCAAACATTTTCAATTTGAAATCTTTTGAATGGAAAATTAATCTCATTTTGATTTTGAGTAACAAATCTTGCCAAGGGCACAGTTAAATCATATCTCAGTGCCTTATCAGATATTGAATTTCTGAAGTCTTGTAAATTATTTGAATTAAATGCTGATTTATTAGATTTTTTTAGTTTTTCACCTGAATTTAAAATATGAAATATTAACTTTTCGCCTTCATCACCGTATTTCCCAGAAAGAGTTTGGGTTTTCTCAAAGGAGGGTGTTTTAATTTCTACGTATCCATAGATTTTAAAATATTCTTTAATAATATTTTTTACATAAGAAAACTTAGCAAAATCGGTAGGCAGAAAATCTCGAGTTCCTTTTGGAATTGATGGCTTTATAGACATGCTACAATTTATAAAATATTTGTATTAAGGAAAAACAGTGAAATTTGTAGTAAATACTAAGCTTTAGATTTTAATACTTCAAACTCAATTTCAGAACTTAATTTTCGATGTAGTCTAACAATGGCTTTGTATTTTCCCAAAGATTTCACAGAGCCACCAATTATTTTGATGTATTTTTTATCAATCTCAAAACCATTGGAGTTCAAATATTTTTCAATATCGATGTTTGTGACAGAACCAAAAAGTTTATCACCCTCACCAACCTTAGCATCAATTTTAATTTCAATTTTGGATAATTTTTTCGAAATTTTTTCAGCATCGGCAATTAATTTTTTATCTTTTTGTTCTCTTTGTCTTAAATTCTCTGCCAACACTTTTTTTGCAGATGAGGTTGCCAAAATAGCATATCCTCTGGGAATTAAAAAATTTCTTCCATATCCATTTTTGACAATAACTATTTCATCCTTGAGTCCCAAATTCTCAACATCTTCTTTTAAAATAATTTCCATAACTACTATTTTAACAAATCAGCAACATACGGCATCAAAGCTAAATGACGCGCTCTTTTAATTGAAACCGATAACTTTCTCTGGAATTTTAATGATGTCCCAGTAAGCCTTCTTGGTAGAATTTTTCCTTGTTCATTAACAAATTTTAGAAGAAAATCTGAATCTTTATAATCGATATATTTAATACCAGACTTTTTAAAACGACAATATTTTTTGGCTTTTGTTGTTTCAATATCTAGAGGTGTTAAATACCTAATTTCACCTTGTTTACCGCCTTTACTCTCTTGCTCGATTGACATTATTTTGACTTTTTATTAATTCTATTTCTTCTTTTAACAGCCCATACTTCTGCGTGTTTATCTAACTTTACGGTTAAATATCTCATTATACGCTCATCTCTTCGGAACTCAGTTTCAAATGATGTAATTGATTTTCCATCAATTTTAAAATCAAATAAATGATAAAAACCACTTTTCTTGTTTTGGATTGGGTAGGCGAAGTTTTTTAGACCCCAGTTTTCTTTTGCAATAATTTCACCTCCATTTGAAGTGATGAAATCTTCATACTTTTTTACTGCTTCCTTTATCTGTTCTTCAGATAAAACGGGATTTAATATGAAAACAGCTTCGTAATGATTCATATTTATATATTTTATCGGTCTGCGAAAATAACAATTTTATTAATGGCTGCAAATGGTATTTATAAATTTTTAATTTGGATCAATATCAATATTTATGATGACAGATTTGAAAATAGAAATTTTTTCAAAACTTTTTATTAAATCTAAAAGAATAAACTTTGATTTTTTTAAAGATTTTTTAGGTGAAACTTTTATAATAATATTCATTAAGTAAAAACTTCTAATTCTGGGAACTATTGGAGAGACTGGACCTAAAACATAGGTAAACCTTTGATCAATTGCTTTTTTTATCCATTTTGTTGCATCAGTTAGAATTGACATATTTTTACATTTTAATTCAATTTTAATAAGTCTAGAATAAGGGGGATAAAAAAACTGTTTTCTCTGATTTATTTCGTTCTTGTAAAATGATAAATAATCATTATCACAAATATTATTTAAAACTGTGTGGGAGGGATTAAAAGTTTGAATTAAAACTTTACTAGCATCTCCATTTCTTCCAGCTCTTCCTGAAACTTGAGTGAGAATTTGAAAGGTCCTTTCGTTAGACCTGAAATCAGGAAAATTCAAAAAACTGTCAGCAGATATTACACCAACAAGTGTAACATTGTTAAAATCAAGTCCTTTAGCAATCATTTGTGTTCCAATTAAAATATCTACTTTTTTTTGAGCAAAAGAGTTAATTATATTTTGATGAGAATTTTTATTTCTGGTAGTATCTAAATCCATTCTCTTTACTTTAGCTTTAGGAAATAATATTTTAATTTCTTCTTCAAGCTGTTGAGTTCCTAAACCATGATTAGATTGTCCTATACTCCCACATGTTTCACATGTATTATTAAATTTTTTGCTATTTCCGCAATAATGACACCTTAATTGATTATTTTCTGAGTGATAAGTGAAAGACACATCACACCTGTCACATTTAGGTACAACTCCACAATTATTACACTCCACATATGAAGAGTAACCCCTTCTGTTCTGAAATAATATTATTTGTTTTGATTTATTTAGTGCAAATTCAATAGAATTAATAAGCTCATAGGACAAAAAACCATGCATTTGCTGATTTTTATATGCAGTTTTCAAGTTTACAAAAGAAATATCGGGAAGTTTAGCATTTTGATACCTTTTTGATAGCGTTGTAAGACCATATTTTTCATTTTTTGCATTTAAATAACTTTCAACATTTGGAGTTGCAGTTCCAAGTAAAACCTTTGAACCGTTTAATTTAGATAAAAAAATAGCACAATCTCTTGCATTGTATCTAGGGGCTGCATCATATTGTTTGTACGACCTTTCATGTGGTTCATCAACAATGACTAATCCAAGCTTTGCAAAAGGTAAAAAAACTGCAGATCTTGCACCAACAACTAATTTAGTTTTTGTGTCATTTGAAATTACTTTATACCAAATTTCAGTTCTTTCATTTTTTGTATGACGTGAATGATAAACAGCCATTGTAGTTCCAAAAAATTTACGAAGTCTGCTAGTTAGTTGTGTTGTTAAACTTATTTCAGGAACTAAATAAAGAACCTGCTTACCTGATTTTATAACATCTTTAATTAACTTCATATAAATTTCAGTTTTGCCTGAGCCTGTGACTCCATGCAGTAAAACCACATTTTTATTTTTCCAATGATTTTTTATTGATTTGTAGGCATTATTTTGTTCGATTGACAAACTAGAAACTTTAATATCTGAAGTTTTTTTTGCACTCACCCTCTCAATATCTAAAGTATTTTTAATCAATATTTCTTTTTTAATTAGAGTAGATATTGAGGATTCACTCACGTCTGTCAATTTTTTAAATTTTGAAAGCATAACAGGACTTGTTTGTTTCAAAAAATTTGAGAGAGTTAAATATTGGTGATGTTTATTTTTTAATGAAATTAAAACTTTGTCTACTGATTTAATTTTTTTATTTAGTGATAAAACAGATATTTTTTTTGATTTATACTTTTCATAAATTTCTTCACTTATTATTAAAAAGTTTTTTTCATTTAACTCCTTGATAACAGGAAAAATATTTTTTGAGGAGTAATTTTTTTGTAATTCTTTAATAGAATATGTTTCCCCAGCCTTTAATGAATATAAAATTTTTTCCGCTTTTTTTGACAGTTTATTATTAGAATTTAAATAATTGTTAACTGTAACTTCGGTTTCACTTTGTAAAAACATTGTTGAAGGTAAAGCTGCTTTTAAAACAATTCCTAATGGAGTTATATAATAATCAGAAATCCATTTCAAAAAACTTATTTGTGTTGGAGTCAGTATTGGACTTTCGTCCAGAATTCCTTCAATTTGTTTTGGCTCATATGCTTGTGGACAATTACTGTGTACTAATAAAGAAATAGCTGTATATTTTTTTCTTTTACCAAATGGAACAATTACTCTTGTTCCAGGCTTAATTATTTTAGACTCTTCCTTTGTGACAATATAGGTATATGATTGTCTAAGTGGTAAAGGCAAGACTACATCTAAAAACATAAAATTATTAGTTAATGTATGATGAAAATCGTCATAATTTAGCATTAAGCTAATTTAATCATAACACAAGATAATAACACTAAATTTATAACTTAAGAAAATGGTAATTAAAATTATTTGTGTTGGAAAAATCAGATCAAATGAAATTAAAATACTTATCAATTCATATTTGAAAAAAACTAATAGGTTTTGTTCATTAGAATTCTTTGAAATTCCAGACTTAAAAAATTCTAAAAATCTTAGTATTAATCAGATAAAATTAGAGGAATCAAAATTAATTTTTAATAAATTAAAAAATAATGATATAACAGTTGCATTAGACGAGAATGGGGAACAATTAAGTTCAATTGATTTTTCTAATTTTATTGAAAAAAAAATGATAACGAGTACAAAAACACTTGTTTTTATTTTAGGAGGTGCATATGGATTATCAAAAAGTTTAAAAGATTTTTCAACTTTTAAAATATCATTTTCAAAAATGACTTTTTCACACGAAATTGCTAGACTTATTACTATTGAACAAATCTATCGTGCAATTTCGATAATTAATAATCATCCTTATCATAACAAATGAAAAAACTAATTTTCGCAACCCACAACAACAATAAATTAAAAGAAGTTAGAAAAATATTATATACATATAATATTGCAGGCTTAAATGAAATTGGCTTTTCAAAAGAAATTGATGAGAAAAAAAATTCATTTGAAGGAAATGCACTTTTAAAAGCAAGACATATTTATAATTTATACAAAAAACCAGTTATTGCAGATGATAGTGGTTTAGTCATTAAAGTCTTAAACGGAGAACCTGGGGTTCATTCAGCAAGATTTGCTGGTTTGAAAAAGGATAATCAAAAAAATATTGAAAAGGTTTTAAAACTAATGGAAAATAAAAAAGAAAGAAATGCATTCTTTATATGTGTTTTAGCGCTTATATTAAATAACAAAGAGTATTTGTTTGAGGGGCGTGTTAATGGAATTATTTCGGAGAAAAAAAAAGGACACAATGGTTTTGGTTATGATCCAATTTTTATCCCTGAATTTTACAAAAAAACTTTTGGACAACTTGATAATGAAATTAAGTTAAGAATTAGTCATAGAACAATTGCTATTAATGAGCTTAAGAAATTTTTAAATTCTAAACAAAATGTTAATATTTAAAAAAAGATTGTATACAAAATTCATAAATACTTAGCTTGCATAACAAATGAGGGTTTCAAGAGTTTATCAAATCATCATTCTTGTTTTTTATATTAATACATATGGACAAGAAATAATCGGTATTGTTGAAAATGCATCAGACAGTAAAGTCATTACTAATGCTCATGTATTAAATCTCAACAAAGTAAAAATGGCAATCACTGATAATGATGGAAGATTTTTTATAGATGCAGATGTAAATGATACTCTCTACATCTCTTATTTAGGTTTCAAATCAATAAAAATTAGAGTTTCGAACGATCTTATAAAATATCCAAATACAAGATTTAAATTGACAGAGCTTGCACTTGCACTTGAGGAGGTAATTGTTAGACCTTACCAATTAACCGGTTTTCTTGATATTGATGCAAGAAATATTCCAATTAATAGGGCAAGAAGATTTAGTATACCCGGTCTACCTACTGGGGGTTACGAAGCTGGAAATAGAAATCCTATAGGAGCAATAAGACTCCTTCAGGCCTTTTCAAACCCTGCAGATTTTTTATATAATATTTTTGGTAAGAAACCAAATCAATTAAGAAAGCTAAAAAAGGCACGTGCAAATAATGAAATCAGGGACTTGTTATCAGTAAAATATGATAGAAAAACATTGGAAGAGTTACTTCAGATTGATAGAGTTGATATTGATGAAATTTTAAGAAAATGTAACTTTTCTGCTAGTTTCATAAAAGGAGCCAATGATCTTCAGATTTTAGAGGCAATAAGTGGTTGTTATGATGAGTACAAAATCCTTAATAGGTAAAAATCGTTAAATTCTCTAACTTTACATTTTGAAAAGCTCATGCAATTAAACAATTTAACTGCGATTTCTCCTATTGATGGTAGATATAGAAAAAAGCTGGAGGCATTAAGCAATTATTTTTCCGAGTTTGCTCTTATTAAATACAGAGTTTTTGTTGAAATACAATACTTTATAGCCCTTTGGGAGTTGGAAATACCTCAGCTTTCAAAACTTTCAAAAAATTCAGTAATAAATATTGAACAAATTTCTCTAGGATTTTCTATTGAAGATGCTATGTATATAAAAGAAATTGAAGAAAAGATTAACCATGATGTAAAGGCGGTAGAATATTTTATAAAGGATAAATTTGATGAAATGGGTTTGTCAAAATTTAAGGAGTTTGTACATTTTGGTTTAACATCTCAAGATATTAATAATACAGCAATTCCACTGATACTCAAAAACTTCACAACTGATTATTACTTGAATAAACTTTTTGAAGTCAGAAATCAATTACAAGTATTGATTGAAAAGTGTGAGGGAGTTTCTGTTTTAGCAAGAACTCATGGACAACCCGCTTCACCCACTAAATTAGACAAAGAAATAAAAGTTTTTAAAGTCAGAATTGATGAGCAAATTAAAATTTTAAAAAATAATTTGTACGCTTCAAAATTTTCTGGTGCAACAGGAAATTTTAATGCACACAAAGTTTCTTATCCCAATGTGGACTGGGAAACTTTTGGAAGAAATTTTTGTGAAAAAAAACTAAAATTACATTATTCCTTTCCTACCACTCAAATTGAACATTACGATCACTACGCTGCTTTGTGTGATTCAAAATCTAGAATAAATACAATTTTGATTGATTTGTGTAGAGACATCTGGTCATACATATCACTGGATTACTTTAATCAAAAGATTAATAAACATGAAGTAGGGTCATCTGCTATGCCACATAAAGTAAATCCAATAGATTTTGAGAATGCAGAGGGAAATTTGGGGCTGGCAAATTCTATTTTTAGACACTTCTCTCAAAAATTGCCAATTTCTAGACTTCAAAGAGATTTAACAGACAGTACAGTTCTAAGAAATGCAGGTGTTCCAATTTCACACTCAATTTTAAGTTTTGAATCATTAATCAAGGGTTTAAAAAAACTAAACGTAAATAAGAAAAAAATACATGATGATTTAAATGAAAATTGGATTGTAATAGCAGAAGCAATACAAACTATTCTTAGAAGAGAGGGATATAAAAATCCCTATGAAAAAATAAAAGAACTAACCAGAAATAATAAAAAAATTACTAAAAATGATTTATTAGTTTTTATAAACCAGCTCGATGTTTCAAAGCAAATAAAAGACGAATTAAAAAATATTTCACCAAAAAATTATACAGGTATTTAAGCTCTATGAGATTTTTAATAAAAATATTAATTATCAGTTTTTTTATTTATTCATGCTCTAATGACTATGATGATAATATTTATCTAAGTGAAAATGAAAATTTAAATATTGAAGATTTTATATATAAATCTATGAACTCCTATTACCTATGGAACGGTAGTGTACAAAATCTAAATGATAGTAAGTTTGTTAGTGATAAAGACTATTTTAATTTTCTTGAATCAAGTGATGGGCCCTACGATTTATTTGATAAATTAAAATTTACAGATGATAGATTTAGTATTGTTACTAATGATTACATAAGCCTGCAAAATCAATTTAATTCAATTTCTCTAGGTAACGGGATGAAATTCGGACTTAGAGTACTTGAAAATAATTTTAATATAATTGGTTATGTCAGATATGTATTAGACGGTTCGAATGCTGACTTGGTGGGGATAAAAAGAGGTACATTTTTTAGTAGAGTAAATCAAACAGAATTAAATACTGATAACTATAGAGAATTGTTATTTTCAAATTCTTCTTCATATTCAATTGGACTTGCGAAGCTTGAAAACAATGAATTTAAATCTATAGATGAGAATATAAATTTAATCAATAGCGAAATTTTGGAAAAAGAATTAAACACACAAAAAATTATAACAATTGATAATAAAAGAATCGGATATTTATTTTACAATGGGTTTAATGCTTCCCAAGAAAATGATTTGTCTATCGCTTTTGAAGAATTCAAAAACAATAATATTAATGAGCTAATTGTAGATTTAAGATATAACCCTGGTGGGTCTGTCCAAAACACTCAATTTCTAGCAGGATTAATTGCTGGAGAAAAATCAGGACAAATTTTTGCTAATATGAATTACAACAAAAAATTGGCACGGTTTAACAGACAAATTGAAATTATTGATTCAAATATTAGGCTAGGCTTAAGCAGAATTTATTTTTTAGTTTCTAAAAACTCAGCTTCTGCAAGTGAGTTACTTATTAATGGTTTAGACCCACATATTGAAACAATAGTTATTGGAACTAATACCTATGGAAAAAATGTAGGTGGATCAATCATTTATGATTATATAAGCGATCAGATTATAAATCCGAATCACTTTTGGGCATTGTATCCTGTGATTTTTTCAATCTCTAATAGTTTGGGATTTGATGACTATTCGAGTGGACTTATACCTGATATATTTTTAGAAGAAAATTTATCTAATTTGGGTGAAATTGGTAATATTAATGAACCCCTTTTAAAAATAGCTGTTGAACATATAATTGGTAGAGAAATTAATACAAATAAATCATCTTTTAAAAATCAAATGATTACAAAAGAAATTATGATTGAAAACGGCTTAATGGTTTATTAAAACTACAAATTCAAATTCAAAGAAATTTTTATGTTACGTCCTAAAGTTGAATACCCGAAATATTCAAAATATTCTTTATCTAAGATATTTGTGATAAGAAAAGAAAGGCTAGAATCTTTAACAAAGTTTGGTATTAAAATACCAAAATCTAATAACCCATAAGATGGCAACTCATTAATTTCAAATGTTTCCAGATTTCTATCATCTCTAGCACCAATATGATTATAATTAGTTGTGAGAGTAATTTTTTTGAAAGAATATTCTAAATTAAAGTTGGCTTTTTTATTTGGTAACCTTAAAATTTCCTGAGATATTTTATTTATAAAAGTATAATTAGAATTGATTTTCAAATTATTAAAAAAATAAGTCGCCTCTAATTCAATACCATTTGTCTTCAATTTATTAGAATTATTCACGTAACGACCCGAAAAATCAGGATACAAAAAGAATTCAACCACATCATCTTCATTTCTTTGAAATATAATAGCAGATACTCTTGATGTCATTGACTTAAACTCTAATCCAATTTCAGAAGTTTGATTTCTTTCTGGTGAAAGTTCAATATTGCCATATAATGAGCTAAATAATTTGTATTGAGATGGAGCAATAAAAGAAGTTCCATGATTGAAGTAAATTTTTAGATAGCTATCATCATTAAAAGTTTTTAAATAAAAGGGATTGATGGTGTATGTTTTGAATGAACCAAACTCACTGTTGTTTGAATTTCGAGCACTTAAATGCAAATCTATATTTTTTAAAAGTTTAGAATTAATTGAAAGAAATATGTCTAAATTTTCATTAGAATATCCCTCTTTTGAAAAGTCATCTTCAAATGAGGATTTAATATTTTGAAATAATAGTCCACTTAAAAAGAATATATTTTCAGAGAGATAAAATTCCCAAGTCAACTCAGATGAGAAAACTTCAGAGTCATAATTGATTGGAAAATCGCTAGAAAAAATCCTTTCTGTAGTTGACCAATGGAAATTAGATTTGAAATTGGATTTTTTGATTTTTAGTTCAGGGTTAAACCCAAAACTTTGATTTCTTGAAGAAAATAAATTGTCTGCATCTGAATAAGTTGGAAATGTACTATCATAACCAGAACTTACAAAATCGTTGTTAAAAAAAGCGTTCCATGAATAATTACTACTATAATCACTTTTTAATTTTAAATTAAAGTTTTCTTTTAAAAACTTATCCTTCTCATTTCCAATTACTGATGAAATTCCATCAGAGCGTACTTTACTGAACGAGGAAGTTAAATTTATATTTTTTAATTTACTTCCAATGTAAATTGATTGTTTATCAACTTCTCCAAACGAATTAATTTTCTCATTTTGAATGTTTTGCGTTCCCCATTGTGAATTAAAATTTAGAGAAAGTTTGTCATCTTTCTTATCCTTAGTTTTTAAATTAATTACTGCAGTACTAGCACCACTGCCATATAAACTACTAGACGCGCCCTTAATTATTTCAATAGATTCAATATTTTCCAGTGATAACATTCTTAAATCAAATTCGGATTCAATCAAAGATGGATCAAAAACAACAACATCATCAATTCTTATCTGGACTTGTCTATTATTTCCACCTCTTATAGAATATGTTAAATTTTGACCGGGGTGTAATTGTGCACCAGAAATGTATATCCCAGCATATTGATTTAAAATTTGAGCAATTGAGTACTCTTTTTTTAATTCAATTTCTTTCTGATTTATTTTAATTACATTTCTACCTGTTTTTTTTATATTTTTTTTTGTTCTTGTATCTGAAACAATCACCTCATCTAGTATTTCTTGAGAAAAAAGAGCAGATGAAAATATCAGTAGGTATAATATTTTTTTCATTTTTATTACAAAGATAGATAGGATTTTGATTCGAAGATAAAAAAAATAAAAATGTAAATTTGAATATTATATATGAGTGTTTTTGAGTAAAAAAAGTAAAATATTGTTGAGTTTTATCATAGTTGCTATAATAACAAGATTTATATCACCAATACCAAACTTTACTGCTGTAACTGCTGTTGCTCTTTTTTCAGGATTAAAATTTGATAACAAATATTTAGCTTTAATCGCCCCGTTAATCGTAATGGTAATTTCCGATCTTTTTTTAGGGTTTTTTCTTATAACGCCCATTGTTTATTTTGCTTTTGTCACTGTATCAATGATTGGAATTTATAGTAAAAAATTTTTAAATCGAAACGAAAGTAAATCACAACGATATTCTAAATATTTAGTTTCTGTCATTGCAAGCAGTTTTACTTTTTTTGCAATTACTAATTTTGGGGTTTGGTTGTTATCGTATCCGATGACTATTGAAGGATTTATTACTTGTTTTACTTTAGCAATTCCATTTTTCCAAAGTTCAATTTTAGCGGATCTTTTTTTTAGTAGTGTTTTAATTTTTGGATACAATCTGGCTAATGCACAATCCAAGTTAGCTAATCTTCAATAGACCTGTCAATTACGTTTTGGGGTAAGTTTTTTGTTGACTTGACTCCAAGTTCTTTTAATCTTTGCGCTCTCGAGACTAAATTTCCTCTACCCTCAGTCAATTTGTTCATCGCGGTTTTATAAGAATTTGTAGATTTTTCCAAACTTTTTCCTACATCAATTAAATCATCTACAAAACCTTTAAATTTATCATAAAGTGCTCCACCTTTCTCAGCTATTTCCATTGCGTTTTTCTTCTGATCTTCTTGCTTCCACAGAGATGAAATAGTGCTTAATGTTGCCAGAAGTACTGATGTTGACATTAATACAACATTCTTTTGATAAGCATCTATATGTAAATTTGTATCCTCTTGATATGCAAGCATTAATGCGGGTTCTATCGGCATAAACATCAAAACACTTTCAGGTGAATTTATTCCATATAAAGAATGATAATTTTTTTTACTTAGTTCATCAAAGTGGTTTCTTATACTTTTCACATGTTTTTTAAGTGATAGTTTTTTTTTCGAAATATCTTCATTGGTAGAATAATCATAATAATCTTTTAAAGATACCTTTGAATCAATTATAATATGTTTGTTGTCAGGAAGGTTAATTATAAAATCAGGTTTTTTTAGATTTCCATCAGAGTCCTCATATCCGCCCTGCGATGTGTAGTGAATATTATGGACCAAACCGCAATGTTCAAGTAGAACCTCCAATCTATGTTCACCCCAGTCTCCCTGTACTTTGTTATCACCTACTAAAGCATTTGTTAAATTTTTTGTGTCGGTACTTAATTTTTCATTAAGTGTTTTAACAGATTCAAGATATGTTTTTAGTGATGAATTGTTTTCAATAAAATCATCATTATTTTTTTGAATTTTTTCTTTAAGTTCCTTGAATTTTTCTTGAACGGGTTTTAATATATTTTCTATCTGCTCAGCATTTTGCTGTTTAAATTCCTTTGAATTCTGTTTCAATATTTCATTAGAAAGGTTTTGAAATACAGTTTTTAATCTTTCTTCACTATTATTTTGATTTTCCAGTTTATGCTTGAGGTTGTCGATTTCTAAATTTTTTTTTTGAATTTCAATTGCATTATTATTTTCAGACTTATTAAAAGTTCTGTAAAAAAGAAAAAAAATAATAATTATTAAAAGTATTACAATTAATGTATCAATCATTGAACAAAAAATAAAAAGGCTATTTACTAAGATACATTTTTCTTCTTGAATACAACTCATAAAACTCATCGTCTTTCAAGCTATCAATGAATAATATACTTTCTCCAGTACTCTTCATTTCGGGTCCTAATGCCTTATTAACATTTGGAAATTTATTGAAAGAAAAAACAGGCTGTTTAATTGCGAATCCTTTTAAATCAGGCTTAAAGTTGAAATCCTTTATCTTTTTTATGCCTAACATTATTTTAGTTGCATAATTAACATAAGGTTCTTTGTATGCTTTTGCAATAAATGGTACTGTACGGGATGCTCTTGGATTTGCCTCAATTACATATACAACGTCATCTTTGACAGCAAACTGAATATTTATCAAGCCTACCGTATTTAGTTCTAAAGCTATTTTCTTAGTATGATCTACAATTTGTTGAATTACAAACTTCCCTAAGTTAAAAGGAGGTAAAGTTGCATTAGAATCACCAGAGTGAATACCGCACGGTTCGATGTGTTCCATTATTCCAATTATTTTAACCTCATTACCATCACAAATTGCATCGGCCTCTGCTTCAATTGCACCGTCCAGGTAATGATCGAGAAGTAATTTATTGTTTGGAATTTTCTGAAGTAAATCAACAACATGTTTTTCGAGCTCATCTTTATTAATCACAATTTTCATTCCTTGGCCCCCTAACACGTACGATGGTCTAAGAAGAATAGGGAAATTTAATTCATCTGATAAATCTAAAGCTTGCTCGGGAGTTGTAGCTACTCCAAATTCTGGATATGGTATGTTGTTGTCCTTTAATAATGTAGAAAAACTGCCTCTGTCCTCAGCTAAATCCAATGATTTGTAGTTTGTACCAATTATTTTAATTCCATATC
>MDTB01116892.1_pt1 | contig 22982 bp, 15 predicted proteins | sample 811161 | NCBI WGS metagenome assembly MDTB01 (sample SAMN05326650, study PRJNA326480) | marine metagenome | isolation source: seawater | place: Mediterranean Sea | collected 2009
AACAATTAGAGGTTTTGCATTACTTCTTTTTGACAACTCAACCATTGAGGTTAGATTTTTTTTTGTCTGAGATAATGGTAGGCCTCGTAAAGCATCATTTGCTCCCAATTCAATTATAATTATATTTGGTGAAAACCTTGATAGAAGTTTTGGTAGCCTTCTAGTGCCACCAGATGTGGTTTCACCCGAAATACTACTATTTATAACAACCAAAGGGTAATTCTTTTTTTTGAGTCTTGTTTCAAGTAATTTTGTCCAACTATCTTTTATACTAATACCATAACCTGAAGATAAGCTGTCACCAAAAATTAACAGCTTTTGCTCAGCAAAAGTAGCGTTTGTAAAGTAAAAACAAAAAATAAACAACAAAAACTTAAGAGAATAATATGAGATTATCTTCATCGATCAATTTCAAAAAAATTAATTAAATATATGAGAAAATACCAATATTAAATGAGTAATGCTATTAATACCCCTTTTTTAGAAGCAAGAAACCTAACAAAGATCGTAAATACTTTTTCTAAACCTTTGCAAATTTTATCTGATATTAATCTTTCAGTGGATTCGGGTAAATCATTGGCAATATTGGGTCCATCCGGTTGTGGAAAGTCTACTCTTTTGGGAATTTTGGCTGGCCTTGATGTGCCAACCAAAGGAGAAATCTTATGGTCAAACAAAGTTATTTCAATTCTCGGTGAGGAGAAAAGAGCTAAATTACGTAAGGGCTATTTAGGTTTTGTTTTTCAGTCTTTTCAGTTACTTTCCCATTTAAACGTTTACGAAAATGTTCTGCTTCCATTAGAGCTTATTGGTAAAGCAAAACCTGAAAAGATAGCATTAGAAATGCTTGAACAAGTAGGTTTGGGTGATCGTATTGACCATTTTCCAAAAACTCTTTCAGGTGGAGAACAACAAAGAGTTGCACTGGCTCGGGCTTTCGCAATTAAACCTAAAATCTTGTTTGCTGATGAACCCACAGGTAGTCTAGATCATGAAAATGGGAAGATAATAAAAAAATTGTTGTTTGGCTTCCAGGAGAGCAGTAAAACAACTCTGGTTATGGTTACTCATGATGCTGAATTAGCTGAAATGTGCAACTTTCAAATACAACTTAGAGCAGGCAAGGTTATAAACATATAATGGATAAGATTCTTTTCTTTATGGGTCAATCCTGCAGCCCTGAGGCAATTAAAAGCAAATTATATTCGCAATTCATCCATAATTTCCCGGATATCGATAATGTAATAGCAAATTGGATTTATATTTTAAAGCTTAATAGTAAAATTAATCAAAGTAGAAATAAAATATATACATCACTTAAAGAATTACTATCCCTCCATACTGTAGACTTTTTTGAGAACAATTACTTACGTGAGGACACAAACTCTAGCTATCTTTTTGTTTTTCCAAGAACAGGAACCCGAACAGCCTGGTCTTCCAAAGCACAAGACATTTTAAAAACTTGTGGTTTTACAGACATTATTAATCTTGAGCGTGGTGTTGCATATAAAATTACACATGTAAATTCACAAAAGCTCCAAAAAGAATTTTTTTTTGAAACATTTAAGAACAAAGATAGTTATTTACAAAAAACTACATTTATTAATGGTCTATACGATCGCATGGTTGAAGATTTATTTATAAATGAGTTACCTAAGAATTTTTTCTCTTCAGAATTACCAAGTACTCTTAAATTAACTGATTTATCAAAAAAAAATGGATTGTTTCAATTAAAAAAAACCAATGAAAATTTGGGATTAGCTTTATCTGAAATAGAGTTGAAAAATCTATATCAATACTTCAGTTCTGAAAAAAGAAATCCTTCGGATGCTGAGTTAATGATGTTTGGACAAGTCAATTCAGAACATTGCAGGCATAAAATTTTTAACTCTGAATTCATCATAGATGGTGAATCTCAAAGAGAGTCACTTTTTGAAATGATCAAGTCAACCCATAAAAAAACTCCTGATGGAACGATTTTGGCTTACTCTGATAATGCAGCAATAATTGAGGGTAATTCAGTTGAATTGATAGATTCTTTTTCGCCATTTACTAACACTTATAAAACAAGACTTCAAAAGGTTCACACTGTTTTTAAGGCTGAGACCCACAACCATCCCACAGCAGTTTGTCCATTTCCTGGAGCTGCTACTGGTGTTGGAGGTGAAATTCGCGATGAATCAGCTACCGGTATAGGTGGTAAGTCCAAAGCAGGGTTTTCTGGTTATTCGGTTTCATCATTAGATTTTACAAATAAATCTCATAGACCATCAAGACAAAGCTCTCCAATTGAAATAATGATAAAGGCTCCTCTTGGTACAGCTAATTACAACAATGAGTTTGGAAGGCCGCACCTTTTCGGCTATTTCAGAGCATTTGAATTTAATGAAAATGGTATTCATTGGGGATATCACAAACCAATTATGCTGACTGGCGGTATTGGTATTGTTAGTGATTGTAATATTAGAAAAAAAAATATTAAAGCCGGCGATATATTGATAGTTTTGGGTGGACCTAGTTTGAAGATTGGAGTTGGAGGAGGAAGTGCCTCTTCAATGAATGCTGGAGAAAATGACGAAGCTCTGGATTTTAATTCAGTTCAAAGAGGCAATCCTGAAATTCAAAAGAGAGCACAAGAGGTAATTAACTCATGTATTTCTATGGATGAGCAAAATCCTATTCTTTCTATTCATGATGTGGGTGCAGGTGGATTAGCTAATGCGGTACCTGAGATTTTGTTTTCAGCTGGAGTTGGAGGAGAGGTAAATTTAAATAGTATAGATGTAGCTGACCCATCTATGTCTCCAGCTGAGGTTTGGTGTAACGAGTCGCAAGAAAGATTTGTAATCTGTATTTCCAGGTCAAGTTTGTCTGTTTTTAAAAAAATCTGCGTTAGAGAGAAGTGTCCTTTCTCCGTAATTGCCAAAGTGACCAAACAATCAAGATTAGTTGTTACAAATTCCGAAACTAATGGCTCAATTTCATCAAAGCCTATTGATATATCTCTTGATTTTTTACTAAATTCAGGGATCAAAAACAAAAGGTCAGTCGATAGCAATATTTTCAAGTCTTCTGAAGATTTAGATTTTGGGGATATGGTCTTAGAAGAATGTATCGATAAAGTTTTAAGCCATCCAACTGTTGGGTCTAAATCTTTTCTAATAACAATCAGCGATAGAACAGTAGGGGGTCTTACAGCAAGAGACCAAATGGTTGGACCCTTCCAAACTCCAGTCTCTGATAATGCGATAGTTTTATGGGATTTTAAAAATTATAACGGCCAAGTTTTTAGTGTGGGAGAAAGGTCACCAATTGCAGTTAAAAACCCGGCTGCTGCATCAAGAATGGCTTTAGGTGAAACCATAACAAATATATTATCAGTCCCTATTAGAAGTTTTAAAGATATAAAGCTTTGTGCTAATTGGATGGCTGCCTGTGGTGAAAATGGGCAAGACTATTCTCTGTATATGGCAGTAAAAGCTTTAGCCAAAGAAATATGTCCGGAGCTTGATTTATCAATTCCTGTTGGTAAAGATTCTTTGTCCATGAAAACTCAATGGAGAGAAAAAAACAGAGTTAACTCTGTTATTTCACCAGTTTCACTTAATCTGTCTGCAGTAGCTAAAACAACAGACGCGAGGAAAGCTTGGGAACCTACATTAAACACAGACATAGAAGATTCAATATTAATTTATGTTGACTTATCTGATGGAAGTAAAAGACTAGGAGGGTCAGTACTATCTTTTATTCATGAAAAATTTGGTGGAGAACCTCCTGATTTAACAAATACGGAGTTAATTAAAAGTTTTTTTTCCTACATTAATGAATTACATGATTCAACTCATATAGAGGTAAATGCCCTAAAACGAGACAAGGAAAAGATTTTAAATACAAATTTAGTCCTTGCGTACCATGATATTTCTGATGGAGGTTTAATTACCACTTTGTGTGAAATGTCTTTTGCGGCCCGAGTTGGATTAACTATAAATATAGACTTGTTAACAATTGATGCCCATGCTGAAGATTGGGGAGCTTTTAATATTCGACCAGCACAAGTTCAACAACAAAGAAATGAATTAACTTTTAAGGCATTATTTAATGAGGAGTTAGGGGTCGTTATTCAAATCAGCAAATCGCAGAGGAAAAATATACTGGATATTTTTAGGAAAAATAATCTAGGTAAGTTTGTTTTTGAAATTGGAAGCTTAAATGACAGAGATGAGATAGAAATATATCGTGATGCAAAGTGTATTTATAAAAAACCAAGAGCTTTGCTTCAAAGGGCTTGGAGCGATAATTCATTTAAAATTTCCCACCTTAGAGATAATTCGGAATGTATTAGAGAGGATGAGAAATCGCTAAACAATAACAAATCTCTTATTAATAGTATTCAAGTTCCAAAAATACTCCACGAAATGTTATCAAATCAAACCGTTAAGTTGGAAGATAAAGTAGAAAGTTTTTCAATTGTTGGAGTCAAGAAGCCTAAAATAGCAATTCTAAGGGAACAAGGTATTAATGGACACATTGAAATGGCAGCTGCTTTTATTGAGGCTGGTTTTGAAACCTGGGATATTCACATGACTGATATAGTGTCAAAGAGGATAAATCTTTCAGGTTTTGTTGGATTAGCTGTTAGTGGGGGTTTTTCATTTGGTGATGTTTTTGGTGCAGGAAAAGGTTGGGCACAATCTATTTTATTAAATAAACATTTAAAAAATGAATTTTCTAAATTTTTTAACGATAAAAATAAATTTACATTTGGTGTCTGCAATGGTTGCCAATTCTTGACAGAACTTCAAGAGATTTTACCTGGAGATGAAATTTGGCCCAAATTCAAAGAAAATCGATCTTATCGATTTGAATCTAGACAGAGTTTTGTTGAAATACTTGAATCAGACTCTATTTTTTTAAACAATATGGCCGGCCTAAAAATTCCAATAATTATTTCTCACGGCCAAGGAAGGGTTGAAAAGTTCAATAGCAAAGATTGCAAAGTTGTTAAGCCTGTTATGAGATTTGTAAACTTTAATGGAAACGTAACAGAAAATTATCCTGAAAACCCAAATGGATCACACCAAGGTTTAACGGGATTTACATCTTCCGATGGAAGAATTGCTGCATTAATGCCGCATCCTGAGAGATGCTTTAGAAATATTCAGTTTTCTTGGTATCCGAAACGTTGGAATTCATATGGTGATTCTTCACCATGGATACAAATTTTTAAAAATGCTTTTTCTTGGGTAAATAGTAAATGATTTCTACAATAAGTTTAGTAATGCAGTTTGGTGAAAAGCCGTTATTTGAAAATGTTTCAATTAAATTTGGTGAAGGTAACCGTTATGGATTAATTGGAGCTAATGGTTGTGGAAAATCTACTTTTATGAAAATCTTGGGAGGAGAACTTGAACCCTCTTCGGGGTCGGTTGTTATTGAAGAAAATACAAGACTCGGAAAACTTAGACAAGATCAATTTGCGTTTGAAAGTTTAAAAGTTTTGGATGTTGTGATGATGGGTCATGAGGAAATGTGGCAAGCCATGACGGAGCGTGATTCAATATATTCAAATCCAGATTCTAATGATGACGATTATATTAAGGCAGCAGAATTAGAATCAAAATACGCAGAATATGGTGGCTATACTGCAGAGGCCAGAGCTGGCGAGTTACTTGGCGGTGCAGGGATTAGTAAAAATTTACAAATTGGATCAATGAATGAAGTAGCACCCGGATTGAAAGTTAGAGTTTTACTTGCTCAAGCACTATTTTCAGATCCGGATATTTTGTTACTTGATGAGCCAACTAATAATTTGGATATTGATACCATTAGATGGCTTGAGTCAGTATTAAATGATAAGAGTTGTACCATGATCATTATCTCTCATGATAGACATTTTTTAAACTCAGTATGCACGCACATGGCGGATCTTGATTATGGTGAAGTCAGAATTTTTCCTGGAAATTATGATGATTATATGCTTGCTTCCTCCGAAGCCAGAGCAAAACTTATGGCTGAAAATGTTAAAAACAAAGAGCGTGTTTCAGAACTACAAGAGTTTGTTAGACGATTTTCAGCAAATGCATCTAAAGCTAAACAGGCAACATCCAGGAGAAAGCTTATTGATAAATTACAAGCTGGTGCTGTTCAGGTGAAGCCCTCCTCAAGACAAAATCCTTACATTAGATTTGAACAAAAGAAACAACTCTATAGACAAGCCTTTCATGTCCAAAGTATTTCAAAAATCTATGAAGGAATGCATAGTCCTATCTTAAGAAAAGTTTCAATGGTGGTTGATGCGGGTGAAAAAATTGCTGTAATTGGACCAAATGGATCAGGAAAATCGACCCTTTTATCTTGCATCTTGGGGGATAATATATCTGGGGTTGATCCAAATGAAGGAGAATGTAAATGGGCTGAAAATTCACATATTAGCTTCATGCGTCAAGATGTTTACCCAGATTTTGAAAATAGTGAAAATTTAACAAAATGGATGCAAAACTTTGCTAATGATGATGATGATGATCAAACTTTAAGATCTGTTTTGGGCAGACTTCTATTTTCAGGTGATGATGTCAAGAAAGCTGTGAACGTTATTTCCGGCGGTGAAAAACACCGTATGTATTTTGGGAAAATAATGCTTGAAAAACCAAATATATTATTTATGGATGAGCCTACTAATCATCTTGATATGGAGTCAATAGAGTCCCTTCAATTGGCCTTAGAAAAGTATCCTGGAACAGCAATTGTGGTCTCTCATGATAGGGAATTTGTCAATGCAATTGCGGATAGGATATGGATACTTGATGGTAAGGGCAATGTTGAGGATTTTAAAGGAACTTATGATGACTATTTAAAATCCCATGGTTTAGAAAATTAAGGAGTAATAGTTGTCTTCAGTGTTGGTTACATTAGATAATGTTATATCATGCGTTTCTGGCTATGATCCGGATTCTTTGCGGGTAGATGATGGTAAAAAGATAATTAGCACTTTTTCGAAAATAATTGCTAAGAATCTAGCAGTCGAAAAAGTTCAAATAAGAGAATCCCTGGGAAGAGTTCTGGCTGAGGATGTAATTTCACCTATTGATGTTCCATCACATAATAATGCCGCAATGGACGGATATGCATTTAACGGCAAAATACTAACCTCAAGTGCAAAAAAAACAATTGAATTAAATATCTTAGGAAAGGTTTTTGCTGGAGATGTTAAGTCCATGGTGCTCATTAATGACTCTTGTTACCAAATTATGACCGGAGCTATTATGCCCACAGGCTGTGATACAGTCATTCCGCAAGAGTTTGTTGAAGCTTCATCTAAAAAAGTAAAATTTTCAAGGAATGCTATCAAGCCATTTGATAACAGACGCTTAAAAGGTGAGGATTTAACATATGGAAAACCAGCACTAAAAGTTGGGAAAATGTTAAAACCCTCTGATTTAGGTCTTTTGGCTTCATTAGGGATACCGGAGGTAAAAGTTTTTAGGAAAATTAGAGTTTCTTTTTTTTCTACTGGAGATGAATTAAGATCTCTTGGACAATTATTACCAGAGGGTTGTGTATATGACAGTAATAGATACACAATTTTCGGTATGTTAAAACGCTTGGGTGTTGAAGTTATAGATTTAGGAGTTGTCCCAGATGATCTTGTTTCGCTTGAGAATACTTTTCGTAAAGCAGCAAAATCCTCAGATGCAATAATCACATCAGGGGGTGTTTCAGTCGGTCAAGCAGACCACACAAAAGACATTATGAAAAAGCTTGGTGATGTAAGTTTTTGGAAAGTTGCCATGAGACCGGGAAGACCCATGGTTTTTGGAAAAATCTGGTCGGAAAAAAATGATACAAACGAAACTTTTTCTCTTTTGTTTGGATTACCTGGTAATCCAGTTGCTGTAATGGTGACATTTTATGTCTTTGTAAGGGAAGCACTCTTACAAATGATGGGTACAACAGAATTTAAATCACAACTAATTTATGTTGAGTCTGCTGAGGATTTCAAAAAAAAACCAGGAAGAACAGAATACAGGAGAGGTAAAATAATCCAGCGCTCTAGAAGCACACCTTGTGTAAGGCTTATTGGTGCTCAAGGTTCAGGCATTCTGAGATCAATGAGTGAAGCCGACTGTTTAGTTGTTTTGGATCATGATACTGTTCATATAAAAAGTGGAGATTTAGTGCCAGTGTTAGTTTTTGATGGATTAATTTAGATAGTCTAGGAGATCTTTGTGAGTTTAGACACTGAAATGATTAGAAATGAAGTATTGAATGATATTTTTAGTAATTCGAATTCTGTAATACCTTTTAATGCTCAAATGTTAAAAAAAATTGATTTAAATAATAATGAAATTAATATAGACATAGAAATTGGTTTTCCAGCAAAAAGCAAACATCAAACCCTTTGTGAACAAATTATAAATGCCTTAAAAAAAATTGATCAAAAAAAAACTGTAAATGTAAAAGTTACCACAAATATCTTATCTCATACCATACGAAGCGGTACTCAATTAATTCCAGGTGTAAAAAATGTTATTGCTGTTGCATCTGGAAAAGGAGGAGTAGGAAAATCAACAGCAACAGTCAACCTTGCCCTAGCATTAGCTGCTGAGGGAGCTAATGTTGGAGTACTCGATGCGGATATTTATGGGCCAAGTATTCCAACAATGTTGGGCATAAAAGGAAAACCGGAGTCATTAGATGGAGAGAAGTTTCTCCCAATGCTTGGGCACGGATTACAATCAAATTCAATAGGTTTTTTGGTACCAAAGGATCAAGCTATGGTGTGGAGAGGTCCAATGGTCACCCAAGCTCTTGAACAACTTTTGAGACAAACAGCATGGGATAACCTCGATTATCTTTTGATTGATATGCCGCCTGGAACCGGTGATATTCATCTTACTCTTGCTCAAAAAGTACCCCTAACTGGAGCTGTAATTGTAACAACTCCTCAAGAAATAGCAGTTTTGGATGCTCGCAAAGGATTAAGGATGTTTGAAAAGGTATCAGTTCCGATTATTGGAGTTATTGAAAACATGGGGGTTTACATTTGTCCTGAATGTGACAACAGGGAGCACCTTTTTGGTCAAGGTGGTGGTGAAGAACTATGTGCTGAAAACTCAACTCACTTCTTGGGAACTTTACCTTTGAATATCAATATCAGAAAGGATGCTGATTCTGGTAATCCAACAGTAGTCTCGAATCCTGAGTCCTCAGTAGCTGAAATTTTTAAGGATATTGCCTTAAATTTTGGTTTTCAAATAGCTAACATGAGAGAGGAGATAAAAAGTAAATTTCCTGAAATTATCGTCAAAAGAGACTGATTTTAAGCGGCTTTTTTGCGAGGTGATCTTAACAATGTCAAACAATCACCAATGTTTTTTGATCTTGTTTTAAAGTCACTACTATCTACTTGAAACTTTAATTTTGTTGGGCCAAGTAGTTTGAATCTTGAATCATTTTGAATTAAATAAATTATTTTTTCTGGGGATAAATTTGGAGATTTATCAAATTGAAGTATTACAAATTCGTTGGTAGCATCGATTTTTTGAATACCTATTTCACTTGCTTTTTGCCTATATTTATGGACTTCGATTAGAACAGCCGTTTCCGTCGGAATTTTACCAAACCTATCTATCAATTCACCTTCCAATGATTCAAGTTGACTTTGGGTTTTAGTATTAGCCAAACGTTTGTATATTGTTAGTCTTTCGTGAACGTCAGGGCAGTAATTTTTTGGTAAAAGGGCTGGAAGATGAAAGTTGATTTCAATTGTGGCTTTGAGTGGTGCTTCCATATCAGGTGCATTTCCATTTTTAAGTGATTCTACAGCTTGTTTCAGCATATCCGAGTATAAACTAAACCCAATTTCTGAAATATTTCCAGACTGTTGATCACCTAGTACTTCTCCTGCACCTCTAATTTCTAAGTCATGTAATGCAAGAAAAAAACCTGAGCCCAACTCTTCCATTGACTGAATAGCGTTTAATCGTTTTACCGCATCAGAAGTCAAATTTGATTCCTCAGGTGTTAGTAAATAAGCATAGGCCTGATGATGTGATCTTCCAACTCTTCCCCTAAGTTGGTGTAACTGAGCTAATCCAAATTTGTCAGCTCTATAAATTATTATAGTATTTGCTGACGGAATATCAATTCCTGTTTCAATAATTGTTGTGCAAAGCAAGATATTGAATTGTTTTTGGGTGAACTGTTTCATTACTCTTTCTAATTCTCGTTCAGGCATTTTACCGTGTGCAACACCAATTCTTGCCTCAGGAATAATTCTTTCAAGAAATTCTTTTCGATTTTTAATCGTTTTGACTTCATTATGAAGAACATATGCTTGACCTCCTCTTTTTAGCTCTCTGTGCAAGGCCTCTTTAACTGTTATTTCGCTGTCGAATCTAACAAGAGTTTTTATTGCAAGTCTTTTTTGAGGAGCAGTAGCAATCACAGAGAAATCTCTAATTCCCTCCATACTCATAGCTAAAGTTCTAGGTATAGGAGTAGCTGTTAGAGTGAGAATATCAACTTCTGATCTTAATTCTTTAAATTTTTCTTTTTGTCTAACTCCAAATCTATGCTCCTCATCAATTATTAAGAGTCCTAGATCTCTAAAATTAATTTCTTTTGAGATCAATCTATGTGTACCTATAACAATATCAACCGACCCTTTCTCAATTTCATTAACTGTAATATTCATTTCTTTTTGTGATCTAAACCGCGATAGTTCTCTTATTTTTACAGGCAGTTCAGCAAACCTGTCGCAGAAAGACTGAAAATGTTGTTCGGCTAATAATGTTGTTGGTGCAAGAACAGCTACTTGTTTACCAGCCATTACAGCAATGAAAGCTGCTCTTAGGGCAACTTCAGTCTTACCAAAGCCAACATCGCCACATACTAGCCTGTCCATCGGTTTTGCACTAACCATGTCCTGAACTACAGCATGAATGGTTGATAACTGATCAGGTGTTTCAGTGAAACTAAATCCTTCACAAAACTTTTCATATTCTTTCGAGTCCAGAGAGTAAGAAAAACCAACTCTCATTGCTCTTCTAGCATAAAGATTCAAAAGTTCTGCTGCAGTGTCTCTGGCTAATTTAGCAGCTCTTTTTTTTGCTTTCTCCCATTGTTCAGAACCCAAAGAATGAAGTGGAGCATTTTCTTTGTCGGAGCCTGTATACCTATTAATTATGTGAAGCTGAGATACCGGAACATATAAACTTGCATCGTTGGCATACTGGAGGTGTAGAAATTCATTTTCACCGTCTCCAATATTAAGATGGACTAAGCCTTGATATCTTCCAACACCATGGTCAAGATGAACGACTGGTGATTCGATTTTTAATTCTGACAAATCCCTAATTAAATTTTCTACATCAGTTGGTTCTTTTTTGGCACTTCGTTTATTAGCACTCTGATGGTCATTGAATAACTCTTGCTCCGTAATGAGAAGAATTTTCAAAAGTGAAAGTTCAAAACCTTTGCTTAAGGGTGCTGAACAAATAAGACATTGCATCCCCACCTTAGCAGTTAAGACTTGTTCAGCCAATTTTTCTATTTCACTCCAAGACTCGACAACTGTGACATAAATATCATTATCTGAAAGAGTACTTTTAACTGTTGCTACTCGACCTTTATTTTCTGCAGTTATGATTGTTAGCTGATTTTCTTTAATCCTAGAATCTATAACTTTTGAGAGTAAGTGATAAGGTCTAGTAGTTTTAGCGTTGACTTTAACCGAGGGCACTTTTGTGGCTGGGCTTTCTTTGTTTTTTTCATGAAATGAGAAAACAGAATAATTTTTTAATAGGCAAAACCATTCCTCATTAGTAAAAGAAATTTCTGAGGGGTTTAATACAGGTCTCTCAATATCATGTTTGAGAAATTTGTACCTGCCCGACAACTCCTCATAGTGATTAGTCAGAGTTTCAGATACATTACCAATTAAACAAATTTCTGCGGAGTCTGAAAGATATTCAAAAATAGAAGAGGTATGATCATGCAAAAATGGCATATAGTATTCTATTCCTGCACCAAAAATACCTGTGGCAGCATCTTTATAAAGAATTGATTTTGTGGGATCCCCCTCAAAGGTATCTCTCCACTTAGATCTAAAATTATCAGCATTAGTCTGATTATTTAAAAATTCCTTACTTGGCAAAATTCTAATTTTATTTACTGGATGAATGCTTTTTTGAGTATCGGGATCGAAAAGCCGTATGGATTCAATTTCATTATCAAAAAACTCAACCCTAAATGGGAGGTCACTACCCATGGGGAAAATATCTACGATATTTCCTCTTAGGGCATATTCTCCTGGAGACACTACTTGATTTACGGGGTCGTAACCAGCAACTTTTAATTGTTCTCTAATACTTTCAATTCGAAGAATTTGTTTTTTTTCAAAAAAAAAGGTGTTAGCTGCTAAAAAATTAGGAGGTGCGATACGCATCATAGCAGATTCAGCTCCAATAACGATGACGTCTAATTTTCCAGTTGTTGCTTCGTATAGGCAAAGTAATCTATCTGATATTAGATCTTGATGAGGTGAGAAAGGTTCGTAAGGTAATGTTTCCCAGTCAGGAAAAAATCTTATTGTATTTTTTGGAGCAAAAAAACTTATTTCTTCTGTTAGTCTCTGAGCATTTTCTTGGGAATCACAAACAATGATTCTCTTGGCACCTGAAAGATCATTATTGTCAATAGTTGCGCTTTTTATCCAATGCGCTAGCATAAGACTATCTGCTGATCCAGTAGGTTGGGGTAAAGAAATGTTATCTCCCGCTCTCGGATATTTTATATTGTGAAGTTCCGCTAAGTTTAACTTGTATCCCATGAAGATTATGAAGTTCAATTAAAGATAATAAACACTACCATGCTTAAAATAAAAGTTCTTCATGAAAATGTAATTGAAGCTGAAAATACTATAAGATTTCTTCGAAACCAGCTCCATAAAGTTGGTAAATTGACTTGGGGGATCATCCCTGCTGCAGGTAAAGGGCTGAGATTTGGCTGCAACACGCCAAAACAATATCAAACTGTATGTGGTGAAATTATCTTAAAAAAAAGTATATCTGCGATAGCTGCAATTTCGGAAGCTGCCAAGCTCTCTTTGATTTTGGTTGTTTTAGCTAAGGATGATGAATATTTTAAGAAATTAAATATTGAATCGAAAATATTAGCTGACTTAACATTAAAAGTTCCAGTTGTCGCTATTAAAGAGGGTAAAGAAACAAGAAAAGACTCTGTTCTTGCAGGATTAAGGTTAATAAACAATGTTGCAAGGCCCGATGATTGGATTATAGTTCATGATGCGGCTAGACCAGGTCTCTCACAAAATACCTTAAATCGATTTTGGTTTGAAGCATCCAAAAATATATCTGGGGGGATTCTTGCACTTAAAGTAAATGATACCTTAAAGGTTGAAGCAAATAATTCATCAAAGAATAATATCTCTTTAATTGAAAAGACCCTTCCTAGAGAGAAATGCTGGATCGCTCAAACACCGCAAATGTTTCCAATGGAAAAACTTTTTTGTGCACTCCAATCGGTTAAGGACGTTACTGACGAATCCAGTGCCATGGAGTCTAAAGGGTACTTTCCAAAGTTGATTGATGGAGAGTTATTGAACTTAAAGATTACTAGACCCGAAGATTTAAAATTTATGGAAAAACAGCTTATGGAAGAAGATAATGCCAATCGTCACAAAGGATTTTTTATTGGACAAGGTTATGATGTTCATCCATTAGTGAAGGACAGAAAGCTAATTCTGGGAGGAGTTGAAATTGTTCACCATACTGGACTGTTGGGGCATTCAGATGCTGATGTTTTGATTCATGCAATAATTGACGCGATACTTGGTGCTTCTGGTTTGGGTGATATTGGTAAATTATTTCCTGATAATGAATCTATGTATAAAAATGCAGATAGCCGTATCTTATTAAAGTTAGTGACTGAAAAAATTATTGAAAAAAACTTAAAAATTAATCAAATTGACAGCACTGTTATCGCTGAAAAACCTAAGCTAATTAACCACATTGGTCAAATGGTAGAAAACTTAAAGGAAGATACTTGTTGTAGTTTGGTAAATGTAAAGGCAACTACCACAGAAAAGCTTGGCTATATTGGAAGACAAGAAGGTATAGCAGCACAAGCAGTAGTAAGTCTAGTTTCAACGAACAATATTATTGAGCCGTAGTAATGATCGAAACCAAAAAGCGTGAACATGAATGCTCAAGTTATGCACCAAACAAACCATGGGTGGTAGTAGAAGGAACAGGACTCAGAGGGTCAGTTGCAATTGTAATTAATGGAAAAAGATTAATAATTGAGTCAGAGGAAGTAAAAAAAGACTCTAAGTACTCATCAAGTATTCTTCCGTTAATAAAAAAATTATTATCTAAATTTTCATTTACTGTCATAGACATAAGAGGTCTTATTCTCGTGAACGGTCCAGGATCTTTCACAGGCTTACGTGTTACCAATGGATTAGTTCACGGTTTAGCTCAAGGTCTTGATTGTCCCGTAACAAGTATAAGTACTTTCGAAATTTATGCTTTTGCTTGGTTACAGAATCTCGAAGATAAATCAGGTTTAGAAGAAAGCACTCTTATTGATGTAACTTTAGACGCTAGGCTAGAGGAGTTTTTTTCTGCTAAGGTACTTTGCAAAAAGTTAAGTTCAAGTGAAACAAGTAATTTGTTCAACTTCAACTGGGATTTTTCTATTAATGAGCAGCCTTCAATTTTGGACAAGGCTGGGATAATGGAAAAAAACTTAGACAATAAAACTATAGTTTTAAATTGTCCAAATATACTTGATTTTAAACCACCAGATTTTATAAACTTAGAAACTTACTGTGATCAAAATAATTTATTTTTAGCCGGCTGGGCAGCACTGTTTTCCGTGTTTTGTAAAAATATAAAATGGAAATTAGCTAAAGATATTCAACCTTTATATGTGAGAGATCGAGTTGCCAAGACTGTTTTAGAACGAAAAGAAAATCCAGAACTAATCATAGAACCATTTAATTTTCGTGATGTTGAAACAATCTTATCAATTGAAAAAGATACTTACCAGTTTGGCTGGAGCAAAAGAAATTTTGAGGACTCATTAAATTCAAAATATATTTGTAAAAAACTTATTAATAACTCTCTGCTTGTAGGTTATTTTATATGGATGGTTGTGGAGAAGGAGTGTCACATATTAAACTTTACTATTGCTAATGGTAGGCAGAGAAGGGGATTGGGCCAATGGATGCTTTCCCGACTATTAGCCTCACTACAAGAATTCAAATTAAACTCGGTTTTTTTAGAAGTTAGACCTAGTAACAAATTAGCTATAAATTTATATGGAAAAAACGGGTTCGAAATTGTAGGCAGAAGAAAGAGTTATTACTCAACCTTCACAGGAAGAGAAGATGCATTAGTAATGAAGAGATTAATTTTAAAAAAAACTGTGGGTTAGTTAAAATCAAATCATGTTTAGTAGAACAACTTTAAATTTAATTGGAATAAAAGAGCTTTGGTTTGAAAAAAAAATTATCCAGCCTAAACTAATCATTTTTTTTGAAAATCTATCCAATGATGGACTAATTTTATTGAATAATATGCTCCGTTCAATTGGTCTAAGTATAGATAAAGAGAGAATAAAACTAGTTGAAAAACTCACAGCTGACACTATTTTAATTAAATCCGAATATAAAATTATCTTTCTGACATCACACAAAATTAGTTTTCAAAACCAAGAGAATGTTTTTATTTGTCCACATCCAGATGAAATAATTGAAAACACAAACTTAAAAAAAAATAGTTGGGAGGTACTTGTTTCATTAAGAAAATTATTTGATGAAATTAATTAATCTTTCATTGTCGCGGATCTTTTGTCACCAATAAGTTCATTTAGGTTGTGTATTTTTTTATTCTTATGATAGTTTAATGTCACAGCACTCATAGTTAGTACTAAGAAAATTCCAAAAATCCAAATAATTTTACCTACAGGAACCTCAATATAAATTAATACTGCGTATATACCCAGCATAAAGAGAATATTTAAATTTTCATTAAAATTTTGAGCTGCTATTGACTGACCTGCTGATAATATGACGTGTCCCCTGTGCTGAAGAAGGGCGTTCATGGGAACCACGAATGCTCCACCTAATGCTCCAATCACTATTAAAACACTGATAGCAATTTCAAGGTCTGAGACAAACGTCATTATTGGTATTACGATACCCAAAAAAATTCCCATTGGTAAAACATTAAGTGAATTTTTCAAGCTAATACTTCCTGCTGCTAATATTGAGCCAAAAATTATTCCAATTGCAACTACTCCCTGTAGCATCGCAGCTTTATCTAGAGTCAATCCTAACCTCGACTCGGCCCATTGCAAGACAATAAATTGAAGAGTTGCACCAGCTCCCCAAAACAATGTAGTAACACTTAGTGATATTTGACCTAATTTGTCTTTCCATAGGAAAAGATTGTTTTTAAAGAACTTAGAAATTAGAAATATTGGATACATTGGTTGTTTTTTATAAACTGCACCTGTTTTGGGTATAGCAATATTCAGTAATGAAGCTATTATGTAAAATAGACAAATAACCAATAATGCTCCTTCTGAAGGATTTTCTAAATCTAAGAATGAGGACAAATCTGTCGATAAGATAAAATTAGAAACAGCTGGACTTATAAGTAATCCTCCAAGTAATGTGCCAAATAAAATCGAAATGACAGTAGCAGATTCTATCCAGCTGTTCGCAATGACTAATTTTTCGGGTGGTAATAATTCAGTTAAAATCCCGTATTTCGCTGGGGAATATGATGCGGCACCTAAACCAACCACACAGTAGGCTAACAAGGGATGAACATGAAAGAAAAACAACAGGCAACCAAATAGTTTGATGTTGTTGGTAAAGAACATTACTTTACCTTTAGAAAAAAAATCAGAAATCGCTCCAACAAATGGAGCCAACAAAACGTATGAAATGGTGAAAAAAAGTTTTAACAATGGACGCATCCATTCTGGAGCTGCCATCTCAATGAGAACCGCTATCGCGACTATAAGTAAAGCATTATCAGCCAAAGAGGAAAAAAATTGTGATGTAATTATTGTGTAAAACCCACGTTTCATATTCATGCCTTAAAATAGGTTATTCATTAAAGCATGAAAAATTGAAAAAAATAAATGAGTAGACCTGCGACACTAACTATTATTCAAAAAAACCTAACTAAAAACTTATTACAGGTTCGTAAATTAGGTAAAAAATCTAGAGTTTGGGCTTGTGTAAAGGCTGGGGCGTATGGCCATGGCATGGACAGTGCTATTAGAGGATTTTCTGAAGCTGACGGTCTTGCTATATTAGAAATTGAAGAGGCTTACGAAGCTAGACATCTTGGTTGGAATAAGCCACTGTTACTTCTCGAGGGCGTTTTTCACGAGAGGGAATTAGTGGAAGCGGAAAATTTAAAACTAGAAGTTGTAGTTCATAATGATGAGCAACTTGATTGGTGTATAAATTTTAGTGGCCAACTTACAGGGATCTGGATAAAAATAAATTCAGGTATGAACAGATTAGGCTTAAATCCATTATCAATGAGTTCATCAAAGTTAAGAAAAACAGTAGAAAAATTAGATAAATTAAGAAAAAAAGTACTAAATAAGAATGGACTTAGATGGCTTACTCATTTCGCAAGTGCTGATCAAGCAAATGGTTGTAAAATTCCTTTATCCAATTTCAGGAATAGCTTAAGACTTTTCAATTATGTTCCAGGTGAGTTATTAAGTTTGGCAAACTCTTCGGCTTTAGTTTGTTCTCCTGAAAATAATTTGGATTGGATAAGACCGGGAATACTCTTATATGGAGCTCCATCGTCGAACAACCCTAATGCAAAAATGCAAGAAGTTTTAAACTCGTTGTTACCAACACAGATTCTATCTACTGAAATTGTTGGAATTCAGTCAGTAAAGAAAAATGAATATGTCGGATATGGCACATCATACAAAAGTAAATCATCAATTCGTGTTGGAGTTGCTGCTATTGGATATGCAGATGGCTATCCAAGAAGTGCGATAAATGGCACATCAATTTTGGTTGGAAACAAAAAATGTAAATTGATAGGTGTTGTATCAATGGATTTAATTACAATTGATTTAACAAATTGTGCTGATGCTAGAGTTGGAACTCTAGTGCAATGTTGGGGTGATTCACATCCTATACTTCAATTAGCAAAAGCAAGTAATCGATTATGTTACGAATTATTTACAGGTGTTACAGCAAGAGTTAGAAGAACAATTATTGCAACCGAATGAAGAAAGACAAATTTTATTGCTCTAATTGCGGCGCTTTCTTTTCAAAATGGCATGGCCAGTGCCCGGAATGTAAGACATGGAATTCGATTAGTACTGTGACAGGCAGTGTTTCTAAAATTGACGGATTTGATAAAAGCTCAATTAAGTCCTTATCAAATATCGATGCAAAACCCAACAAGAGAATTACAACTGGTCTTCATGAGTTTGATAGAGTCTTGGGTGGTGGCTTAGTGACTGGAGAGGTTGTATTAATTGGAGGTGATCCAGGAGTTGGAAAATCTACTTTGCTTCTTCAAACTTTGGCTAATTTGTCACAAAACTCCAAAAATCATTGTGCTTTGTACGTATCTGGAGAAGAATCACTAGAGCAAGTTGCACTTCGAGCAAGAAGATTGGAAATTGATTTATCAAAATTAAATAAAATAAAAATAGTCGCAGAAAATCGTTTGGACCACATAATTGAAGCCTGCAGGGTCGTTAACCCTTCAGTCCTTGTTATGGACTCTATTCAAACTGCTTTTGACCAGAGTTCGGCATCATCGGCTGGTTCTGTTAATCAAATTAGAGATTGTGCCTCAAAACTGACTAACTGGGCAAAATCAACTGGTAATTCTTTATTTTTGATTGGCCACGTTAATAAGGAGGGAAACTTAGCTGGCCCAAGAGTATTAGAACATATGGTTGATGCAGTGATTTACTTTGAAGGTGATTCAGGATCCCGTTTTAGAGTTGTTAGAAGTGTAAAAAATAGATTCGGAGCAATTAATGAAATAGGTGTCTTCTCAATGAGTTCAAAAGGTTTGAGAGAAGTTACAAATCCATCCGCGCTATTTTTAACTGATAGTACATTTTCTGAAAAAGATATAAATAAAAAAATTAAATTTAGACCAGGAACCTGTGTTTTTGCAAGCCAAGAAGCAACCCGACCCATGCTTTTAGAAATTCAGGCTCTTGTTGACCAAAATCATACAAATAACCCTAGGCGATTTTGTCTTGGTTTAGATTCACAGCGCCTACCAATGTTGTTAGCAGTCCTTCATAGACATTGTAGGATTAGTTGTTTTGATCAGGACGTTTATGTTAATGCAGTCGGCGGTTTAAAAATTAATGAGCCATCTGCAGATCTTTCAATTTTATTGTCAATAATTTCCTCTATAAGATCCAAATCTTTGCCAGATGGTCTAGTAGCTTTTGGAGAAATTGGTCTATCAGGTGAAATTAGACCAAGTTCAAAGGGAGTAGATAGACTGAGAGAGTCAGCTAAATTGGGATTTACAAATGCAATGATACCTAAAGCTAATGTGCCAAAAAATAAAATTCCGAATCTCAAAATAATAGGTGTTACTCAAATTAGCGATGTTCTTGAATATCTTTAGTGAAGATTGAGTTTGCGACTTGAAAGCCAGATGTAACTGCTGACTCAATTGTCGAAGGAAAACCATTAATGCAATCGTCAGAACATCTCCAGATTCCTTTCCTTCCAGTATTAATAGCACCCCACAGCTTATTCTCATCGGACAACCCATTAAGACAAGCAAAAGTTGCTCTTTTCTCTGATATAAATTTGTATTCACAATCCTCGAGAGTAAGACCAAACATTCTTTTTAAATATGTATTGGAAGCTATTTTCATTTTTTCAAAATTTTGAACTTGAATATGTTCTATATTAAAATCTATTGCACTAAGCACAACTGAAATTATTGGCCTATGCTGGGAAACAGGTCTTTCGATGATTACTAGAAAACTTTCATCATGTTTTTTTGAGAGTTGATTAATCTCCCAATAATTTTCATAAGAACCTTTTTCAAGTCTTTCATAATTTTTTGGAAGAGCAATCCATAGAGTATTAATTCCTCTTGTTTCTTGATTTTCCCAGTTTTTTGTTTCAAAGGTTTGATCTAAGTAACTTTTATCCCATATTTTTTTAGAGGCAAATGTAGGTAATGCCAAAACTATCTGATCAAATTTTCTAAAAATTATGTCTTTGTTGTTAATACAATTTATTTTTTCTCCATCAAAGCTTAATGATGTTACGGTATTGCCAAAATAAAATTTAACACCATTACTTTGTAAATTTTTAACTATATAGTCCAGTCCATTTTTAGATAGATTATTTTTTGGGTGATAGATTTTAATAGAATTTGGAAAGTCGTAGGAACATTCTAGTAATATGGTAACAAGTGATTTTGCACTTGCCTCATTCCAATTTGTATTGGTTGTTGATTCGATAAATGGTCTCCAAAAAACGTATTGTAATTTTTTTGGTTGAAGGGATTTGGATAACCATTTTTTGGCACTACCTTTAATTTTACTTCTATTTTTTTTTGCTAATAAAAAAGAGAGTAGCAAAAAGAAATACCAATATCTTGGCCATTTTTTTTTATTCAAAAAGAAATAAGAATAAAAACGTTTAATTTCAAATATTATTTGATTACTGTATTTAAGGTCATCTCCTATTTGAGAAAAATTCCATGTAAAACTATTTGTATCCCATTTTGGAACGTTGTTCTTTTTTAACAATTCAAATGTATTTTTATATGCACCAATTATAAAGTGTTGACCATTGTCAATATTTGTAATTTCTCCGTCTTTAAGTTTCCAGTCCAGTCCTTTTGCTCTTCCTCCAGCACTTGGAGCAGATTCAAAAACTGATAACTCAACATTGGGAATAAGTTCAACAAGTTTTTGAGCACAAGCTAATCCAGACCACCCAGCTCCTATGATCGCAATTTTCATTTTACTCATCATCTTATTTTGGTATTGACCCCCAAGAAGCTCCCCAAGCAATCCAAAATTTCTTAAATGGTGTTAAAGATATTTTATTATCTAAGACTTCAAATTCCGAATTTTCAATAGTTCTTAAAAGTCCTCTGTAGATAGCACCCATAACAATACCAACCCTTTGCCTGGAATATTCCTTTTGTGGTAGTTTGCTAAAAGCTTCTTTATAAAGATTGTGGTTAATTGATGCCATTTCAGCACACATTTTTTTAAAATCCGAAATTTCTCCAAAATTTTTAATTTTCGGTTTTAAACAATGTTTATCTAGCAATGACTTGGGAATATAGAACCTATTGTTCATTGCATCTTCACCAATATCTCTAAGGATATTTGTATATTGGCATGCTCTGCCGAGAAGATTAGCGTACTCTATTATCTGATCATTTACTGGGCCAAAAATTCTTATAGATAACCTTCCCACAGCTCCAGCCACTTTGTCGCAGTAAAAATTTAATTCTGACCAATTTGCAAATGGTTTCTGGGAAATATCCATCATAACTCCATCAATGACAGCTAAGAAATCATTTTTGGGTAAGGAATATTTTTCAATGGGATGCTTTAATGCTTTTAAAACCGGATGATTTGAAGATGTTGTAAAGTTTTTCTCTACTTCATTTTTCCACCATGAAAGTTTAAGATTTGCAAGCCCATTATCAGTGCATTCGTCTGCTATGTCATCGACCTCTCTACAAAATGCGTAAACTGCTTCAATACTGTCACGTTGTTCTTTCCCAAGTAAAGCAAAAGCACCCACAAAATTTGATTTGCTGTTTGTTACTTTATCGTGGCAGTACTCTTGAGGATTCATCTTTTTAAAATAACATTGAAAAGAGCTGATAAAAAGAGTTTTGGCATATCTAAGAACTTTAATTTTGGAGGTGTTTTCCAAACTTGACCTGGGTTATCCATAATTTTTTTGCTTATAAGCAATCCACATTCAATTATTAATGAAATTTCTAGTGCAAATCTAAATGTGTAATTTGAATAATTTTTTTTGAGAAGTTTAGGCAAATCTTTACCTTCTAAAAGTTTTTGATGACCTTTAGTAATCATTTCTTTAACAAGAAACTCTTTATTTTTTTGACTTATCTCGGAGAATTGATTCTTTTCCAGCAGTTTTATTTTTTTTGGCCATATGGTCCTTGGGAACGTTGTTCGACCTTTCGCATCGTCTTCTGTTGCGTCTTGGGCAAAATTTATCATCTGTAGCCCAGTGCAAATTGCATCAGATTTTTTGTAAATTAACTCTAAATATTTTTTTTTTTGATCTAATAAATTGTCATAACCAAATATCTTAAGAAGTATTCTGCCAATGGGGTTAGCTGAATTTTTGCAATACTCAAAAATTGCATGCCAATTTTCAAATTCCTTAAAATCAGCGTCATATCGAAATGCATCTAATAAATTTATCAATAGGTAATGAGGAATTTTAAGTTCCGCAAGAGAGGATTTAGCAGAAATTGATGTAAAAATTATCTTTTCTTCAATGCTTTTTTTTTCCATGCTTACAGTATGTAGCTCATGTTGTGAATCTAAGACATCACGGAATAAATTAAGTAATCTCATTCGTTCACTCAACTTCAACTCACCCTCGTCTGCAACATCATCTGCCAACCTTGCAAAATTGTATACGCATATGACGTGCCTTCTGAGTTTTTTAGGTATTATGAATGATGCAACCGGAAAATTTTCGTAATGACCAGTTGCATGTATGATTTTAGAAAAACTTTTTGGTGTCATAATCACAGATTAAATTTAATTAAAGATTTAGTGAACCTAAAATATAATATTTTTTATCAAAGCGAAGGTGGCGAAATTGGTAGACGCACCAGGTTTAGGTCCTGACGCCGCAAGGTGTGGGGGTTCGAGTCCCCCCCTTCGCACCAAATTGTCTT
>MDTB01155950.1_pt1 | contig 22977 bp, 24 predicted proteins | sample 811161 | NCBI WGS metagenome assembly MDTB01 (sample SAMN05326650, study PRJNA326480) | marine metagenome | isolation source: seawater | place: Mediterranean Sea | collected 2009
AAACCTTTCTAATTTATTTGAGGTGTTAAGTGCTCTTGCATACTCTAAAATATTCGCAGTACCTACTACATTATCTAAAACAAATTCCATAGGGTAATCAATACTTCTATCTACATGAGAACCAGCAGCTAAATGGAGTATAATGTCTATTTCACCAATTTCTTTTTTAATCCATGGGTTAATTTCAGATTTGAGATCGTGATAAACTACTTTAACTCTTGACTTTTGTTTATTTTCAAGTTTAGATAAAATATTATCAAGTCTATTTAAATTTCCACTGTAATCTAACCTGTCCAGAGATACAATATTCCAATCTGTATTATTTAATAAATAGTAAATTAAATGATGTGCAATAAAACCAGCACCACCACTTATCAAAATATTTTTCATCAAATAAATTTTAAATTTGAAATATATTCTTTTAGCCTATCCCTGGGTTCCCAACCTAATAAATTAATTAAATCATCATTCACTCTTAGAGTTTCTCGATAATTACCTCTCTGATCGGGAATATTTTCTGCATCTACTTTAAATTTTTCATTGAACATGGAAAAAAGTTGATTAATACTATAATTAACTCCTGTTCCTATTTCCCATGCGTCATTATGACTAATTTCTGTGTTTGAAATTTTTAGTAGGCCATCCACGATATCATCAACATGAGTAAAGTCTCTTTTTTGATCTCCATCTCCAACTATTGGAAGGGGTAATTTTTTTTTTATCTTAACTTGCCATACCCCAATTACATTTCCAAATTTTTCATCTAATGGTTCCAATGGCCCATATACATTGTAGAATCTTGCAACCTCGACATTAACATTAAATGATTTTTTATAAAGCTTACATATTTCTTCACCTAAAAACTTAGTCATGGCATATGGAGAATCTGAAGGATCATGATGTTTTGAAGACGAACCAGCATATATTACTTTAACATTATTCATCATAGCCCATTCCATAACTTTTGTTGTCCCAGAAACATTTACTCTAACAGATTCTTGAGGATTATCAAAAGATGGTTGAACTCTTGATTGTGCTGCAAGGTGAAAACACACATCAAAGTCAGAATCAGTGATCGTCATTATATCCTCAATATCTTTATTTAAGTATTGGGCACCTTCAAATTCATTGGATTTTATACCTGTTGAGTAGTCATCTAAAGAAACTACTATATAACCATTATTTAATAGATGCTTTATAAGATTAGATCCTATAAATCCTGCACCTCCAGTAACTAATGCTTTTTTCATAAAATTATTGTACAAATATAAATTATTAATATTTAAGAATCCTTGTATTATAATTTAGAATAAACAACCCACAAAAAAATAAAAATAATATAAATAATTAAGTATATAATTTTTTTTTTACTATTAATTAAGTACTTTTGTGACTTGATATTTAAAAAATAAAGTGCTAGGAAAATTAATTACATCCAAGACAAGACTAAGACTTTTAATTAAGTTTTTTGTCTCACAGGCAAATAGTGGATATCTGAATGGATTAGCAAACGAGATGGGAGAATCTACAAATGGTATTCGTAAGGAGCTTAATCACTTACATGGGGCAGGTTACATAAAAAAAGTAAAGGTTAATAATAAAATTGAGTATAAAGCTAACACAGATCACCCTCTGTTTGAAGTGCTACGTAAAGTGGTTTTTAAACATCTAGGACTAGAGGATGTCGTAGAAACAGTACTCGAACGAATAGGAGATGTCGAGCAAATAATTCTCATTGGAGATTATGCAAAAGGAAATGACTCTGGACTTATAGAAGTTTTTTTAATTGGGCAAGATTTAAATATGGACTACATAACTAACATAGAAAATAAAATTGAAAATTTAATTGGTCGAAAAGTTAGTTTCTATCTAGCTTCTAAATTTCTGTCAGACACTGAACATATTGTATTATTTAATTCAAATAAATAATGATTGCAAAGAAAATTGAAGAAAGGCCATGGGGTCGTTTTTATGTAATTCAAGATGAATCACTATACAAGTTAAAACGAATAGAAGTAGATCCTGGACAACGAATTTCTTATCAATACCATAATAAAAGATCAGAAGTTTGGACAATTATTGATGGTGAAGGTTATATCACACTAGATGGTAAAGTTAATAAATATTCTAAAGGAGAAACTGTTTTGATTCCTAAAGGCATAAAGCATAGAATCGAGAATAAAGGTTCAGAGAAAATAATATTTATTGAAGTACAGACAGGGTCATACTTTGGAGAAGATGATATTGTTAGAATTGAGGATGATTACAATAGAATCTAAAATGAACCAGAAAGCAATTATAGTATCAGGATATTTTAATCCACTTCACAAAGGTCATTTAGAGCTTTTTGCTCATGCAAAAGCAATGGGTGATAAGCTGTTTGTTATAGTTAATAATGATTTTCAAAGACATCTTAAGGGATCTAAAGAGTTTATGCTAGAAGATGAAAGAGTATTTATTGTCAATAGAATTAAAGATGTTGATGAAGTTATTTTATCGATAGATCAAGACAGGACAGTAATAAAAACTCTAGAAAAAATTCATAATTCTTTTAATGAAGATTATGAGCTTTATTTTGCTAATGGGGGTGATCAGAATAATAAAATATGTCCTGAGTCAGTAATATGTAGAAAGTTAAATATTAAACTAGTTGATGGATTAGGTGACAAAATACAGTCATCATCATGGCTATTAAAAAAATAATATGGTTATTAAAAATATTTGTTGTATTGGAGCTGGTTATGTTGGTGGACCTACTATGGCAGTTATTGCATTAAAGTGTCCTGAAATCAATATTCTTGTTGTTGACAATAATAAGAAAAAGATTAAAGATTGGAACGGCCCAATAAATAGTCTACCTGTTTATGAGCCTGGACTTACTGAAATTATAAAAGAAGTTCGTGGTAAGAATCTGTTTTTTTCAAATGATATTAAAAATGCAATTGAAAAATCTGAGATGATTTTTATGGCTGTAAATACCCCTACTAAGACAAAAGGTGAAGGAGCCGGGATGGCTGCTGATTTAAAATATGTAGAGGCTTGTGCTAATGATATTGCCAAATATTCAAAAAATGATAAAATAGTAATTGAAAAATCAACACTTCCAGTAAAAACTGCAGAAAAAATCAAAGATATTTTAGATAAAAAAAATAGTGAAGTACAGTTTGAGATTCTTTCAAATCCTGAATTTTTAGCAGAAGGAACTGCTATTAAAGATCTTTATAAATCTGATAGAGTTCTAATAGGTGGAGATGACTCTCCTAATGGTAAGAAAGCTGTTAAAGCCTTAACTGAAATATACAGTAGATGGATTCCCAAAGAAAAGATACTTACAACTAATGTTTGGTCATCCGAGCTTTCAAAATTAGCATCAAATGCAATGTTAGCTCAAAGAGTATCCTCTATTAATAGTCTATCTGCATTATGTGAAAAGACTGGAGCAAATATTGATGAAGTCTCATTTGCAATTGGAATGGATCACAGAATAGGCCCTCATTTCTTAAAAGCTTCTGTCGCTTTTGGTGGAAGCTGTTTTCAAAAGGATATTCTAAACTTAGTTTACCTGTGTCAGTTTTATGGTCTTGATGAGGTTGCTGAGTATTGGCATCAGGTTGTAAAGATAAATGATTATCAAAAAAATCGTTTTGCTCAAACTATCATTGAATATTTTGGTGGAGATTTATCAGATAAGAAAATTTTAATTTTAGGCTGGGCGTTTAAAGCTAATACAAATGATTCAAGAGAATCTGCTTCAATCTATGTAACACAAAAACTTTATGAGGCAGGAGCAAAAATAGATATTTATGACCCTCTGGTTCCAAAAAAAAATATAATTAATGATATTGATGTTATCTGGGGATATAATCTTGATGAAGTTGGACAGAGAGTACATATTAAGAAAGATAATCTTTCATCTGACAAGTATGATGCATATATAATACTTACTGAATATGAAGATTTTAAAACTCTTGTAATTGATCCAAAGAAGGTTTTTGATGGAAGGAATATATTCAATAATGCACTTTATTCAATTGGGAAAGGCCAATTATTAATCTAATAAATTAAAATAATGATAGTTCATAAGTTAGCTTTTTTATTTACTCAAAAACAAAAAATAAAATTATTGATTCTTACTTTATTGTTATTTATTGGAATGTTATTTGAGTTTTTAAGTATAGGTATTTTACTTCCAATTTTAAATATTTCACTTAAAGGTGAAAGTTCTACAATATCTATTGTATTGGAATACTTAAATATAAAGAACCCAAGTGTTGAATTTTTAATAAATTTTGTTGTCTTACTTTCATTGGCCATTTACACATTAAAATTTGTTTTTTTGATATACATGAATAATATAAATTATAAATTTTTAAATTCATTTAATGCTTCAATATCGGAAAAGCTTTATAAAAAGTATCTGCACAATAATTTTAATTTCCACATTAAAACTAACACCTCATTTATACTCAAAAACATAACTACAGAAATTAACTCCTTAAGAAGCTTATTAGAGGGTAGTTTAATTATTATTCTTGAGTCTCTAATCTTTATTGGAATAATTGCATTTTTAATTTTTATCCAACCCGAAGCTGCATTAGCAGTTTTTTGTTTTTTTTCTTTGTCATTTCTAATTTTTCATCTGATCTTCAAAAATAATATTAAACTATGGGGTATTAAAAGACAAGAGTTAGATGATAAAATTTCTAAGAGTCTATTAGAAACTTTTGGTGGTATAGCAGAAATTAAAATATTCAAGCAAGAAAACCTGTTTTTTAGAAAGTTTAATAAGGAAGTATGGTCAAAAGCTAAAATTGGATCTAAATATGATATCATAACGCAACTTCCAAGATATTATCTTGAGTATATAACTATAATTTCAGTTTTAGGTTTATTAGTTTTTTTAAATTTTCTTAATGTAAATAGAGATGAAATTATTACAACATTAGGGATATTTGCTGCAGCCTCTTTTAAAATTATACCCTCAATTAATAAAATTATTTTCAGTTCACAAAAAATAAAATTTAACTATCCTTCTTTATCAATAATCTATAATGAGTTAAATAATAGTTTATACTATAATGAAGAGAGGCTAGATAAAGAAAATATTAAAATTGATCTAAAAGATATTAGTTTTAAAAATGTCTCATTTAACTATCCAGATTGTGAAACTATTTTAAATAATGTTAGCTTAAAAATTAACTCAGGTAAAATAATTGGAATAGTTGGTAAATCAGGTGAAGGTAAGAGTACGTTTGTTAATCTATTAGCAGGTTTACTCAGTCCTGTTTCTGGTAACATACAAATTAATAATAATGAAGTTAAATCAAATTTAATTGATTTGGGGATCTTAGGATTTGTTCCTCAAACTCCTTTTTTGCTTGATTCATCTATTAGGGATAATATATGTTTCGGTAACACTTATGAAGAAGTTAAGTATGAAAATGTAATAAATCAATCACAATTATCTAGTTTTCTAGATTCACTAGAATTTAGAGATAATACAGTTGTTGGTGAAAGGGGTGTAATGATTTCTGGCGGGCAAAGACAAAGAATATCTATTGCCAGAGCTCTGTATAATAATTCTCAGATAATTATATTTGATGAACCTACTTCATCCCTAGATCCGTCAACTGAGATGGATTTATTAGAGTCTATTCATAAGTTAAAAGGTGATAAAACTTTAATAATAATATCACACTCTGAGTCAATTATAAAATTTTGTAACGAGGTTTATGAAATATCAAAAAAATCCATATCAAAAATCAAATAACACATATGGTAAATAAAATTTTAAAAAAAACTGTCAAAAAAATTTTTAATCACAAATTAAAAAAGATTAATTCCTTGAAAGGTTTACATGCAGGTGAGGTTTGTTATGTTATGGGTACTGGCTCTTCAATTAAAGAGATGGATATTATGTTTTTTGACGACAAGCCTGTTATTGGGCTTAATGAAATAATTTTTCATAAAAATTTTGTTAATCTAAAAAAAAAATATTTGGTTTTAACAGAGCCTTTTTTCTTTTATCCTTTTCAAAGTAAATTTTTTTGGAGAGGTTCATGGTTTCCAGTATTTAATCCAACCTCAAAGATTTTGAAAAAAATGGCTAAGAAAAATAAAGACATACTATTTTTTTTGCACTTAAGTAATATACTTTTTATTAATGGTAAGAATATTTTCTATAATTTTTTAAAATACACACACCCTGAATTTCCCACTAGATTGAATAATTTAAATTGTTTCAAAGGAGCCTTTACACATGCATTATCATTAGCAGTTTTCCTAGGGTTTAAAAAAGTAATTTTAGTTGGATGTGATTATACATTTAACCCCCCAAAAGGAAGACATTTTTATGAAAAGGGCGAGGGAATTAATGTTGATATCAAAGATTATCACACAGAATTTCTGCAAACTATTCAAGAATTTATTGACATAGAGACGATTACTCTTGAAAAGAGTAATACTATTTTGAAAAGTCGTGAATATTATAATTTTAAAAATGCTAATAGAAATTATAAAGAAAATTACGAGTTAGTAAACCATGATGAACTTGAAGCTATAAAAAATACAAGAAAAAATGTTTATCATTTTTAATTATGAGGTATATTGTTTTTGACAGAGACGGAACATTAATTAAACATAAGAGGTATCTTCACAAGCCAGAGGATATTGAACTTGTTCCAGGGTCGAGAGATATAGTTTTGAGCTTCCTGAAAAAAGGCTATTTATTATTTCTCCATACAAATCAATCAGGAGTTAGTAGAGGCTACTTTAAAATTGAGGATGTTAAAAAATGTAATGAGCAGATGATTAGATTACTAGACATTAATTCAAAAATATTTGAGGATATCTGTATAGCTTGTGATTATCCTCCCGGATTGGACTCATATAGGAAACCATCTACCAAGTATGGCTTGGAGCTTATGAAAAAATATGGAATTGAATCAAATCAACTTATATATATTGGAGATAATACCTCAGATCTAGAAACTGCATATAAATTAAATTGTAAAGGCTATGGAATTTGTTTAGATAAAAAAAATGGCTTTTTAGATAAAGACATAGTAACGAAAAAATTTAATTTTACTATACATGACTCATTATCTGAAATAAAGAATGAAATTATAAAAAATGATAATTAAAGAATGAATAAAAAAGACTTTTTTGTTTACAGTGGATCTTCATTAAGAGACGCTTTAAAGCAAATAGACAAAAACCGTAATGGTATTATTTTGGTCTGTACTGAAGATCATATAGTAAAGGGTCTGTCGACTGATGGAGATATAAGAAGGCAACTACTAATTAACGATGACTTAAATCAAATCATTGATAATTGTATTAATAAAAGCTTTGTGTATGTTAAAGAGAATTCTTCACATGAGGAAATATATAAGTTAATGGATAGTGACATAAGGGCTTTACCGGTTTTAAACAATGACATGAAGTTGAAATCAATAATTACTATTGAGAACCTTCCTCTTAGAAGTGAAGGTTTAATTAGTGCTAGAGCTAAGTCTCCTGTAAGGATAAGTTTTGGGGGTGGAGGATCGGATACAACTACCTATTTTTCAAAGAATGATGGTGCTGTAATTAATTCAACAATTTCTCTTTATTGTTATGCTTCATTATTTAAAAGAAAAGATTCAAAAATAACTATTGATTCTCTTGACATAAATAAAAAAGTGTCTATTGATAACATCGATTTACTTGACACCCTAGATAATGACTTTGGATTAATTAAGTCAGTTATCAAGACAGTTAAGCCTGACTTTGGCTTTGATTTAATTATTAACTCTGACTTTCCTAGAGGTTCAGGGCTTGGAGGTTCATCTGCGGTTTGTGCGTCAATCATTGGATGTTTCAATGAATTTAGAATTGATAAGTGGAATGACTACGAAATAGCAGAAATTGCATATGAAAGTGAAAGGCTTCAACTAAGTATTGCAGGTGGATGGCAAGATCAATATGCTACTGTTTTTGGTGGATTTAATTTCATGGAATTTCGAGCTAGTAAAAATTTAATACATCCCTTGAGAATAAAAAAAGAAACTCTTCTCGAGTTAGAGAATAATATAGTTCTTTGCTACACTAATACTAATCATACCAATGATAATATTCATAGAACTCAAAAATCAAATACTTCTAATAAAAAAATTATTGATAATATAAAGGCAAATGTTAAACTATGTTATGAAACTAGAGATTGTTTACTTAAAGGAGATTTAATTTCTTTTGGAGAAACTCTTAATAAAACTTGGGAGTTAAAAAAAACATTTGCAAAAGAGATCACAAATGAATACCTAGATGGAATTTATGATAATGCTATAAAAAATGGAGCAACTGGTGGTAAATTATTAGGAGCAGGTGGAGGTGGTTACTTCATTTTTTATGTAAAATCTAATGAAAGGAACAACTTTTTAAGATGGACTAAGAAAGAAAAAATTATTTGCACCTCATTTAAATTTGTAGAAGATGGGCTTAGCTCATGGATAACAAGACACTAGTATGAAAATTGATTCATTTGAAATTTCAAATAAAAGGACATTTATAATTGCTGAAATAGGTAATAACCATAATGGTAGCATTACCAGAGCAAAGAAAATGATAGACTTGGCTATTGAGGTTGGAGTAGATTGTGTAAAGTTTCAAATGAGGCAAATTGATGAGGTTTATAGATCGAGGTCTTTGTCAAGAGATGGTGACGATTTGGGTACAGAGTATGTCTTAGATTTGCTAGATAAATTTGAACTTAGCCTAGATGAGCATAGGGAACTTTCAGATTACTGTAAAGAAAAAAAAATTCTCTATATGTGTACCCCATGGGATCATAAGAGTGTTGATATTCTCGAATCTTTCAATGTAAAGGCTTATAAAGTTGCATCAGCAGATTTAACAAATATTCCATTGATTAAAAAATTATGTGATACCAATAAACCTCTTATACTTTCAACTGGAATGAGCTCTATTGAGGAGATTAAATTTACAACTGATTTCCTGAATAAAAATAATGCCAGTTTTGCTTTACTTCACTGTAATAGTACATATCCTGCTCCAATTCAAGATATTAATCTTAAATGGATGAATTCACTTAAAGATATTCATCCAATAGTTGGATATTCAGGACATGAAAGAGGGATAAATATCTCACTTGCTGCTATTTCTATGGGAGCACAAATATTAGAAAGGCACTTTACTCTCGATAGAAATATGGAGGGCCCTGATCATGCAGCTAGCCTTGAGTTTGATGAATTTAAAAATTTAGTGACAGGTTGTAGAGAAATTGAACAGGCAATTGGTAGCGGTAAGACTAAAAATATAAGCCAAGGGGAGATGATAAATAGAGAAAATTTAGGTAAAAGTCTTGTTGCATCACGTTCGTTAAAAAAGGGTGAGTTAATTAAAGTGGAGGATATTAAAGTTCTTAGTCCAGGTCAAGGTTTATCTCCACAAATGCTGGAAAAACTTATTGGGAAAAGACTAAATAGAGATATGGAGTTTGAAGATTATTTTTTCAAATCTGATATCGATAATCTGATTCATAAATCTAAGAAGTATAATTTTAAACTAAAATGGGGTGTGCCAGTTCGTTATCATGATCTAAAAGATTATCAGAGACTTATCTCTCCAGACTTATTTGAGTTTCATTTATCATATACAGATATGGAATTGAATATAGGAGATTTTATAAATACCCAGTCTGAATCTGGGTTTGTAGTTCATGCTCCAGAATTATTTAAAGGCAGTAACTTAATGGATCTTGCATCTCCATATAAAGATTACCGTTATGAGTCTATAAAAGAAACTCAAAAAGTTATAGAAATAACAAAAGAATTAAACAAGTTTTTTCCTAAACAGGAAAAACCGTTAATTGTCGCAAACATTGGAGGTTTTTCAATGGATAAACCAATTGATTTAAAACTTAAGGATGATTATTATAAGCGTTTTGCAGAGAGTTTAGATCAATTATCAACCAATGGAGTAGAAATAATCCCACAAACCATGGCTCCGTTTCCATGGCATTTTGGTGGTCAACGCTATCAAAATCTGTTTGTCTTACCAGACGAGATTGTTGAAAAGTGTACTTCAATGAATCTTAGAATATGTCTAGATGTGTCTCATTCAATGTTAACCTGCAATCATTACAAAATTGATTTTTATGAATTTATTGATAAAGTAGCCCCATTTACTGCTCATATTCATATGGGAGATGCAAAAGGTGTAAATGGTGAGGGCCTACAAATAGGAGAAGGAGAGATTCAGTTTGATAGACTTTGTAAAATACTACTTGACAAAGCTCCAAAAGCTTCTTTTATACCAGAAATATGGCAAGGCCATAAAAATAGTGGAGAAGGTTTCTGGATAGCTCTTGACAGATTAAATGGACTATTATAATTAAAATTTTACATATGCTTAGCAAAATAATTAGTGAAATAGAAGAATCAATTAAAGTTAAAAGTGATATAATAAATGATAAATCACTTTTATTAAAGATTGAAAGTTTAGCAAATGAGGTATTAACATCTATAAATAATGGAGGAAAAATAATGTTTTGTGGAAACGGAGGTAGCTTTGCTGACTCGCAACATTTAGCAGCAGAATTCGTATCAAGACTTCGCTTTGATAGAGGCCCTCTACCCTCAATAGCTCTTGGAACAAATAGCTCAAATATTACTGCTATTGCAAATGACTATGGATATGAGGAAGTTTTTAGTAGAGAGATAATAGCAATTGGAAAAGAAGCGGATATTTTAATACCAATTAGTACTAGCGGAAATAGTAAAAATATTCTAAAAGCTATTAAATCTGCAAAAGATAAACAAATTAAGGTCATTGGTTTGTCAGGCAAAAATGGAGGAGAAATGAAAAATCTATGTGATTTGATTTTAGTACCATCAGAATCAACTGAAAAAATTCAAGAGTCACATATAATGATTGGCCATATTGTATGCTCAATAGTTGAATATGAATATTTTTTAAAAAGATAATTCTGAAATATATGTCCAAAAAAACAGATATAGGCGTTATGCAAGGTCGACTACTCCCTAAATATCAAGGAAGATATCAGGCTCATCCACTTAACTATTGGAAGTCAGAGTTTGTGCTTGCTAAAGAAAGATCTTTAGATTGCATTGAATTTATTCTTGACTATAATGATGTAGAGAGCAATCCACTTATGAGTAATAGTGGTATTTTGGAGATAAAGGAGGAGATAAATAAAAGTAATGTAGAAGTTCTATCAGTATGTGCTGACTACTTCATGGAGAGCCCTTTTCATCAAGATAATGAACACAAGGTCTCTAAAAGTCAAGATATCTTAAAAAGACTTATTGATTCATCTGAGATTATAGGAATAAAAAATATAATAATTCCATGTGTTGATGATTCAAGTCTTCCACTTGAATCTTTTGACAAGTTTATTATTAATATTGAGGAATTAGTTAAATATGCAGAACACAAGTCAATAAACATTTGTTTGGAAACAGATTTACCACCTAGAGAATTTAAAATATTAATTGATGGATTCAATAATAATAATAATATTAAGGTTAATTATGATATTGGCAATAGTGCTTCACTAGGTTATAATGTTGAAGAAGAATTTAAATTTTATGGAAATTATATATCTGATGTTCACATTAAAGATAGAGTATTTAACGGAGGTTCCGTTGAGTTAGGATTAGGTGACGCTGATTTTGATGCGCTTGTAATTGAGTTAAAAAAAATTGATTACTCAGGATTAATAATTTTACAAGCGTATAGAGATGATGAAGGATTAAATATTTTTGATAAACAGTATAATTTTTTTGTTAAAAAATTTAAAGAATTAATATGAAGACAATTGCACTTATCCCTGCAAGGTCAGGATCTAAGGGACTAAAAAACAAGAATATTAAGCTTCTTGGTGATATACATTTATTAGGTTATTCAATTCTTGCTGCCAGAATGACTTCTGAAATAGATGAGGTTTTTGTTTCAACTGACTCAATTGAATATGCTAAAATTGCAAATCATTACGGAGCAAAAACACCTTTCTTGAGGCCTGAAAGTTTATCTTCGGATGATTCTACAGATTTGGATTTTTTTCTACATGCAATTGATTGGTTTAAAGAAAATCTAAATGTTGAACCTGAAAGAATTGTTCACCTTAGACCTACAACTCCTCTAAGAGATCCAGATGTTATTTCTAAAGCTCTTAAAGGTCTTGATCAAGATATTAATTGTACATCTTTGAGGTCTTGTCATAAAGCACCTGAATCCCCTTTTAAATGGTTTTTAAAGGATACTAAGGATTATCTTAAATCATTCAACAATTTATCTCCAGATGCTTCAAATGATCCAAGACAAGGTTTCCCAGATGTCTATATTCCTGATGGATATGTTGATATAATTAAATTAGAAACATTAAAAAAAAATATATTACATGGTGATAAAGTTCGTCTTTTTGAAACACCTGTTACATACGAGATTGATAATGAATCAGATTTTAAATTTATTGAATACCAACTTGAAAAAGATGGATCACCGATGTTAGAGTTTTATAAAAGCACACTGAATTAATAATTATGGCTGGAACAAATTTTTCACACAAACCTAAAACTGTTAAAAAAATAAGTACTAAGTACAGGACAATTATCACAAAAATTCCTGTACCTGAAAGCATTCCACTATTAGAAAGGATTTATGAAACAGAGTCCAGATCAATGCATGGTCAAATTCCTGTAGTTTGGGACAAAGCTCTTGGTTTTCAAGTGTATGATAAATGGGGAAATAAATGGCTTGACTTTTCTTCTACAATTTTTGTTGCTAATGCAGGTCACTCAAATAAGAGAATTATTGATGCTTTAAAAAAGTTAATAGAAAAACCTCTTCTTCAAACATATAACTTCTCATCTCCTGAGAGATTTGAATATCTTGACTACTTAATAAAAAAAACACCAAATTATTTTGAAAAAGCCTTTATGTTATCAGCAGGCACGGAAGCAACTGAAGCAGTTCTTAAATTGATGAGATTAAATGGTTTAAAACATAATAAAAGAAAAAAAGGTGTGATATGTTTTGAAGGTAACTGGCATGGAAGAACAATGGGAGCTCAAATGATGGGATGGAACCCAGATCAAAAGGCCTGGATAGGATATTTAGACCCTAATATCTATCATATTCCATTCCCATATAAACACATTATTAAAGATAAAGATCCGGTAAAATTTCTTAAGGACTCATTGAGTGAGCTTTTTGACAAAAATGACATTGATCCAAAAACTGACATATGTGGTGTTATGATGGAGACATTTCAAGGATGGGGGGCATGTTTTTATCCAAAAGAGTATGTTAAAGAAATTTCTAAATTTTGCTTATCAAACGACATACTATTATCATTTGATGAAATGCAGGCAGGATTTGGGAGAACTGGAAAGTTATTTGGTTATATGCATTATGATGTTGAGCCAGATCTAATTGCATGTGGAAAGGGATCAAGTTCAAGTCTTCCTCTTTCTATTGTTTTGGGTAAAAGTAAAGTTATGGACCTACCCGATATTGGTTCTATGAGCTCCACTCATTCTGCAAATCCAATGGTTTGTGCTGCAGGAAAAGCAAATCTAGAAGCTCTTATTGAAGATGGGCTGATAAACAACTCTAAAGATCTAGGAAGTAAATTTCATTCAGAATTACTTAAGATTCAAACTTCTTTTCCAGATTATATTTCAGAAATAAATGGAACTGGACTTCTAGCGGCAGTTATTTTTAGAGATAAAGAATTTAAGCCACTTTCAAAACTATGTGATTTAATAAGTGAGAAATGCTTTCAAAAAGGGTTATTAGTTGTTCACACAGGACGTGAATCAATAAAATTAGCACCTCCATTAATGATAAATGAAGAAGCTATGAATGAGGGTTTAAAAGTATTTGAAGAGGCAATTAGAGAAAGTATAAGAGATCTTTATGATTAGGAATTTAAGGCATACAGGTATAGTGGTTGATAATTTAGATAAATGTTTAAATTTTTATTTGAGTATAGGTTTCTGTGAAGTTTCAAGAGGAATTGAAACTGGAAGTTACATAGACAATCTTGTCGGTTTGAATAATGTTAAACTAGAATGTGTTAAGTTAGCTTTGAATCAAAATATTACTCTAGAGTTGTTAAAGTATCATTCTCATCCATATGAAAACAACGACGTACCACGAATGTCAAATAGAGTTGGTTGTTCTCATATTGCATTAACTGTATCCAATGTTTTAGACTGTTTTAACCTAGTATCTCAAAACGGAGGAGGTTCAATTAATCAGATCCAAACTTCTCCTGATGGAAAAGTTAAAGTTGTATATTGTTATGATCCTGAAGGAAATATAATTGAAATTGTAGAAGAGTTAAACTAAATTATGAATAAGAATACTATAATATTAGGAGGAACAAGAGGAATTGGCTTAAGCATAGCCAAAAAGTTTTTAAATGAAAAAAATATTGTTCACATAATATCTAGAAATAAAATTTTTAAAATAGAAGAGAAATTACTAGGTGAATATTCTGGTAATGTGTTTTTCTATAATTGCGATGCCACTCAAGTTGATGAATTGTCTTCTGTAAGAAAAGACATTTTAAATAACTCCAATAATGTTATTGATAAAGTAATATGTAATATTGGAAATGGATCAGGCTCAAATAAATATCTTCAAGACTATGAAGAATGGGATAAATCTTGGCAGACAAATTTTAATTCTCCAATTTTTTCTGCTCGAATTTTTTTAGATGATTTAAAAAAATCCAAAGGGGTTTTACTTTTTATTACATCCATAGCTGCTTCTGAGGATCTTGGTGCTCCTATATCTTATTCGGTAGCAAAATCTGCTATAGAATCTTATTCTAAACTTCTAGCCAGAAGGTTAGGGCCAGATGTTAGAGTTAATACAGTTGCTCCTGGAAATATCTTTTTTGAGGGTGGCACATGGGATATAAAGCTGAAAAATAATCCCACTGCAGTAAAAAAAATGATAGAAAATCAAGTTCCGATGAAGAGATTTGGAAAACCTGAAGAAGTTGCAGAATTGGTTTCATTTATTTGCTCAGATAAAGCTTCTTTCATAACTGGAGCATGTTTTACAATAGATGGTGGTCAAACTAAAACGTATAAATAATTGATATGGCAGATTATCTGGAAACAATTTATAATGAAGATACTCGTCCTTTAAATTCCTATCCTGGAAAACTTGCAAAGTACATTGTTTCTAATTTTAAACTCAAACCAAATGATAAGTTTTTAGAACCAGGATTTGGAAGAGGAGAGTTCTTAAATGAATTTAGCAAATTTGGCCTGGATTGTTATGGTATTGATATTTCAAGAAATGCAGGTTCTCTATCTGAAAAAAAAATAAAAATAAAAACAGGCATTAATGTTGAGCAAGATAAATGGCCTTTCCCTGATAATTATTTTGATTGTATTTACAGTAAATCATTAATGGAACACCTTGAGTATCCTCAAAAATATCTTTATGAGGCAAAAAGAGTTTTAAAGCCTGGAGGAAAAATCTTGTGCTTGATTCCAGATTGGGAAGCTAATTATCAGATATATTATGATGATCATACACATGTAAAACCATTCACAAGGGTTTCATTAAGAGACATCTTAAGAATGACAGATTATAAATCAATAACTGTGTATAGGTTTAGGCAACTTCCAATTACATGGAAGTATCCATTAATTAATATTATTTGTTATTTAATTTCTTTAATTGTTCCTCATAGATCAAATATTAAGTTTTTTAGATGGTCAAAGGAATTAATGTTAATTGGTTGTGCTGAAAAATAGATTTTAAACTATGTCTAAAATGAAATGTATTAATTGTAAAAAAAATGACTTTAAAATTATCTATAATGGCAAAATTAGATCAGGCTCTTATGGAAAAAATACTGACAAAAATCATAAAATTATTGAATGTATTAATTGCGGATTAACTCGAATGGAAGAGTTTGTTAATATTGACTATATATCAGACAGCTATAGGCTATTATACAATGACTCTAACAAAATATCAGACTATTTCAAAAATCATGATCATGAGCAAAATGGTCGAATAAATAAAATTGGAATTGAAAAATTTCGCAATAAAATAGTCCTAGATTTTGGGTCAGGAGGTGGGTCTTTTCTTGATTTGGTGAAAGGGATTTCATCTTTAACAATTGCAGTTGAACCTTTTAAAGGATTTCACAAAAGTTTAAAAGAAAGAGGACATTTAGTTTTCTCAGATATCAAAGAATGTAGTGAATACATAGATAAAGTTGACATAATAATTTCATTTGGTGTAATAGAACACATTGATGACCCATTAGGTTATCTCAAATCTGCTTTTTCTTTAATTAAAAAAGACGGTATAATGTATATTGAAACAGATAATCTAAAAGATATTTTGATGCATTTTCAAATTCCTGAATTTGATTCTTTCTATTTCAGAACTGTTCATACTTATTATTTTGATAGTAAATCTTTAAAAGACTTATGTCAAAATGCTGGATTTACCAATATTAAAACTGATTACAGGCATGGATATGGCATATCAAATACATTCAATTGGCTGAAGGATTTTAAGCCATCTGGTGATTCCCGTTTGGAGTTCCTTTCAGAAGATTTAGATGATTTTTGGATTAAATATCTTGAGAAAAAAGGAATGGCTGAACTTTTACATTTTGAAATATCTAAATAAAAATTTATGTTCTCATTAAAAAATAAAAATATTGTTGTAACAGGTTCTCTAGGATTACTTGGGACTGAATTTACAGATTCAATAGCTGAATATCAAGGTAATATAATTTTAATTGATCTAGACCAAGATAAGCTAGATAAACAAGCAAAAAACATTGAAAAAAAGTATAATATCAAATGTAGAGGATATTCAATGGACATCAGTGTAGAGTCTGATTTTAAAAAAAAAATTAGTAAAATATTAAAAGAGTTCGTTAAGATTCATGGTCTTATTAATAATGCTGCTAACAATCCTAAAATCGAAAACTCAGATCAATCTTTTAGTAGGTTAGAGAATTTTGATTTAAACATGTGGAATAATGACCTTAATGTTGGTCTTAGAGGAAGTTTTTTATGTATCAAATATTTCGGAAGAGTAATTTCACAAAATACAGAAGGGGGCAGTATTATTAATATTTCATCAGATTTAGGTCTTATTGCACCTGATCAAAGCCTTTACAAACTAGAAGATTTAGATGATGACCTACAGCCTGTAAAACCTGTCACTTATTCGGTTGTCAAAACTGGATTAATTGGACTAACAAGATATGTAGCTACTTACTGGGCTAATAAAGGAGTAAGGTGTAATGCTCTATGTCCAGGTGGAGTTGAGAATAATCAAGATCCTAAATTTATAAATAAGCTAAGTGCTAAAATCCCGATGAATAGGATGGCAAAAAAAAATGAATATAGGGGTTCTGTTATTTATTTGCTTAGTGATGCTTCTAGTTATGTTAACGGTGCTGTAATTGCAGCTGATGGAGGACGAACAGCATGGTAAAAAAGTTTCTTGTTACAACTTCACATAAGGAAACTTGGCCCAATAATAACGAAAAAATTATTTTCCTTGGAGAATGGTGTAAGTTATATTCGGATAAAAGTTATTGGGAAAATTTAGATTCAGAGGTTTTAAATTATCATTGGGATAATAGGGATAAGTTTGAGAGAGATTATCAATATTTAATAAATTTCTACGAAAAAACCCTAAAGATTATCTCTAATAAGATGAATGATATTCATCAAGTTAATCATAGTCCAAAATATTGGAGAATCATGATTGGTCCATGGCTAGCTCTTTTAATTCAAGCTGTTTTTGATAGGTGGGAAATGATTCAAGTTGCAATTGATTCAGAGTATTACTTAAAGACAAACATAGTTGATGATTCAGATCTTAATTGGACAGCATACGATTATAAACATTTTCAAAAACTTGTTATGGAAGACGATGGTTGGAATAATTTTATTTTTACCAGAATAATTGAACTTCATAAGGACAAAATAGAAATTAAGAGAAGAAGTAAAAGTAATTCAAGGCCTATTCAAACTAAGTTAAAGGTCAATACTTTAAAAAGGGCTATTTTAAATTTTTATCAATTAATTGTAAGTTTTTTGAATTCCAATAGGTCTTCACTTATCATTTCTTCTTATTTGAGAAAAATAGATGAAATAATTCTTTCTTTAAAGCTATTTCAATTGCCATTATTTTCAAATATTCATAAAATTAGAAACTATTCACCAGATATAGGTCAAAGAAAATGGGTATTAGATATTAGTAAAAGTTCAGATTTTGAAAAATTTATACTTAATATTATTCCGAATCAACTTCCATCAGCATATCTAGAAGGGTATAAATCACTTAACAAGAAAATAGTTAACTTAAACTGGCCTAAAACTCCAAAGTCAATTTTTACATCTAATGCATTGTATACAGATGAAGTTTTAAAGCATTATGCTGGTATAAATACAAATGCGAGTTTAATTATTGGTCAGCATGGTGGTAGCTATGGTATTTCAAAAATAAATTTTTCAGAATATCATGAATTATCAATTGCGGATAGATATATTTCATGGGGATGGACAAATAAAATTAACAATTCAAAAATATATCAAGTAGGTCAACTAAATAATAAAACTGTAATAAAATCAAATAAACGAAAATTGGTAATTATAACTAACGTTAATCCTAGATATAGTTATAATTTGTATAGCATGACAGTATCTTCTCAGTGGTTGTTATATTTTAAAGATCAAGTAAGATTAATTAAGAATCTAGACAAATCTATTATAGACAATACAATTATTAGATTATATAAAAATGATTATGGGTGGGGTCAAATTGAAAGGTGGAGAGACAATTTTCCAAACCTAGAATATGATTTAGGATATTCAAAAATTCAAAATCTTTATAAACAAGCTAGGGTTAATTTAGTAACATATAATGCCACTTCTTATCTTGAATCATTTAGGCTAAATATCCCCACAGTTATATTTTGGGATCCAAATTATTGGGAAAATAGAGATTCTGTTCAGCCACTTTTCGAGGAATTAAAGAAAGTAAAGATTTTTCATGATACACCAGAGTCTGCATCAAAACATGTTAACGAAATCTGGGACAACGTTGAGGGATGGTGGGAGTCAAATGAGGTTAAAGGATTAATTAATAAATTTAACCAATCTGTTAATATAGATAATAAAAATTTAGTCGAAGATTTAAAAAATATTTTGTAATAATATTAGAGATATTATATGACTACCATGGTTCTGTAGCTTCAATAATATTTAATAAATTTATATTTGTAATATGAGGTTAGAAAAAATAAAAAAGTGTTTTGCTAATACCTTTTTATCGTTTTCAAAATTAATTAAGAAAAAGGACAAATCTAATGATGATGACTCTGTCCCTCATGATCATTACCCACTTTACTGATTAAGTACTTAATTATGAAAAAGATAAAGTTTTTGTTGGCACTAATTATTCTATTTTTACTATTTGAAGCTGTATTCATCATTTTTATTTTCAATAAAATAATTATTTCATCAAAGCTTCTTCATTATTTTATTTTGATTTTTGCTTCAATTATTTGTTTGGAGGTGTCGTCTAGAATATGTTATTTTTTAATTTATAATAAGCCTTATTCTTTTGTCTCTAAAATTAAATTTAACAAGATTTATATTGAACCTCATCCTTATATACCTTATGTCTACAAGAGAAATTTTGAGGCTCAAAAAGAAACTAAGGCAGCTTATCCATTAAATAACAAAGAGAATTATTATTTTCCAAAACTAGTTTCAAATAATTATAGACATAATGATGGAGAGTTTGGTAATAGAGACATAATTAATCCCAAACCTATCAACCAATACAGAATTTTATGTTTAGGTGCATCTACTACTGGAAATTACATTAAGCATAAAGATAAAGTATATAGCTACCCTTTAGAACTTGAAAAAATCTTAAATAAATTACACCCTAATCGAGAAATATCTGTCCATAATTGTGGTCAAGGTGGGTGGAATTCAGCAGAGATAATGATTAATTTTCTTTTAAATCTTTACGATACATCACCTGATCTTGTAGTAATTTATCATGGTTATAATGACATAAAACATTCTCTTACTTCAAATTTTAAATCAGATTATTCTCACTCGAGAAGGAATCTTGCCGAGACATATCATTTGTATAGGATTGCATCATATATTCCAGATATTCCATTGTTAATATATAATGCTTTTGTTTCAAAAGTATTTCCATATATAAATCCTAGATATGGAATAACTCAAGCTGTATCTAAAGGCACCAGTAATATTAAAAATGAATTTAAAGGGATAGATACCTATGAGAGAAATATTGAGCATATAATTAAAGTCTGTAAAAAAAGTAATATTCAAGTTATCTTATCAACATTTGCTCATTATATGTATGATAATATTAAAAAAAATGATTTACACATAAGGTATCATGAAGGAGTAAGAGAAGAGAATAAGAGAATAACTAAATTAGCAGGTAAGTATAATCTTCCACTTATTGATATAAATAATAAGGTTGCTTATAAAGATGAAAATTTTGTAGATTCTATTCATTTCAGTCCAATAGGCATGAAGTTTCTTGCAGGTGAGATTGGATTAGTTATTTCTAATTTAATAAGCAATAAAAATAAATAGAATGAAAATATTAGGCATATCATGTTATTATCATGATTCTGCTGCTTCAATAATAGTTGATGATGAAATTATTGCTGCAGTTCAGGAAGAAAGGTTTACTAGAATTAAACATACTCCATTGTTTCCATCTAATTCTATAAAATATTGTCTTCAAGAAGCAGGACTATCATTAAAAGAATTAGATGCTGTTGTGTTTTATGATAAACCAGTAGTAAAATTTGAAAGGTTAATTTCAACATTCTATTCTGTTGCTCCAAAGGGAATCTTTCTTTTTTTAAAATCTATTCCAATATGGTTAAATGAAAAATTATTTTTAAGAAAATTATTATTTAATAATCTAAAAGAAATAGATCCAACAATCAAAAAAAAAGAAATTAAATTTCTTTTTACTGAACATCATATTTCTCATGCTGGAAGTGCATTTTATCCATCCAACTTTAAAGAAAGTGCTATTCTTACAATTGATGGTGTCGGTGAATGGTGTACAGCTTCAATTTGTTTTGGAAAAGATAAAAATATTAAAATCTTAAAAGAATTAAATTTTCCAAATTCACTAGGCTTATTATATAGTGCATTTACATATTACCTTGGATTCAAAGTTAACTCAGGCGAATATAAATTAATGGGGTTGGCTCCCTATGGAATGGAAAAGTCTACTGATACAATTTCATTTATTGATAAAATTAAATCTGAATTAATAGATATTAAAGATGATGGATCTATCTTTTTAAATCAAAAATTTTTTAGATATACATATGACCTAAGTATGATAAACGAAGATAAATTTCAGGAATTATTTGGAGTTTCAACAAGAAAAGAGGAAGATCAAATTACTCAGAGACACTGTGATTTAGCCCTAGCTATCCAAAAAGTCACAGAGGAGATAATAATTAAAATGGTTAAAGAGACTAAGAGGCTAACCTCCTCAGAAAATTTATGTTTATCAGGAGGGGTTGCTCTTAACTGTGTAGCAAATGGAAAAATTGAAGAATTAAAATTATTTAAAAATATATATATTCAACCAGCATCAGGAGATGCTGGAGGATCTATAGGATCTGCTTTATCAATCAACCATATGTATTTTAAAAGAAAAAGGAGATATAGTAAAGATTATGATTTAATGAAAGGTTCATATTTAGGCCCATTATATTCAAATGAAGAAATAATGATTATGAACAAAAAACTCAAAGCAGTATACGAACATTATGAATCATTTAATAAATTATCTTATACCACAGCTAAATTAATATCAGATGGTAAAGTTGTTGGTTGGTTTCAAGGTAGATCTGAGTTTGGCCCAAGAGCATTAGGAAATAGATCAATCCTTGCAGATCCAAGAAATCGAGAAATGCAAAAAAAATTAAATCTTAAAATAAAGTATAGAGAAGGCTTTAGGCCATTTGCTCCATCAGTTTTAGAAGAAGACTATAATAAATATTTTAAAGGCGATATTATTAGCCCATATATGCTAATGGTTAAAAACATTAATAATAATATTAGAACTAATATTCCAAGTAACTATGAAAGTTTACAATATTGGGATAAACTATACTGCTTAAGATCTGATTTACAGTCTATTACACATGTTGATTTTAGTGCAAGGATTCAAACCGTTAATAAAAAAACTAATTATAGATATTGGACTTTAATTAATGATTTTAAAAAGATTACAAATATAGGTGTTTTAATTAATACAAGCTTCAATGTAAGAGGAGAGCCAATTGTCAATAATCCTGAGGATGCATTTAAATGTTTTATGAATACAGAAATGGATTATTTAGTAATTGGAAAATACATATATGACAAAAAAAAACAGAGTCAAAAGTATGAAAAACAATTCTTCAAAAAAGATTAAAAATATTTTTTCAGACATTTTAATAATATTTTTGAGCAAAATAATTCCAAAAATTATTCTCTCAATTATTTTCTATTTTATATTGACACCACTAGCTTTATTTGGTAAAATATTTAACCAAATAAAAACAATTAGTGGATATAAAAAGAAATCATTTTTTATTGTAAGAAATAAATCTTTTACAAAAGGCTCATTTGAAAAGACATGGTAGAGTATATTCAGGATTATTACTAAATTGATTTAAATCTATTTATTTTAATTTTTAAAATTTTAAAAACATTTGCTGTATCAAACATTTTTAAGTACTTTTGTTACTTAAAATTAGTATATTAAACTTTTTTACATGATAAAGATTGGCATTAACGGTTTTGGAAGAATAGGAAGAGCTATATTCAAAATTAATCTAAAACATAATTATTTTGACATTGTTCATATTAATGATCTTGA
>MDTB01216525.1_pt1 | contig 22977 bp, 21 predicted proteins | sample 811161 | NCBI WGS metagenome assembly MDTB01 (sample SAMN05326650, study PRJNA326480) | marine metagenome | isolation source: seawater | place: Mediterranean Sea | collected 2009
ACACGGTGAACACGCTGGAAGAGCATCTCGATATGTTGATGGTCTGCCACCACCTCGATAAATCTATCCCTGAGGATGTCGCCTTTGCCGAAAGTCGCATTCGGCGTGAAACCATTGCAGCCGAAGATATCCTGCACGACATGGGGGCGTTTTCGATAATTGCCTCTGACAGTCAGGCGATGGGTCGAGTCGGTGAGGTATTGATCCGCCCATGGCAAATGGCAGATAAGATGAAGAAACAGCGCGGCAGATTGCCTGAAGAAAAAGGTGAAAACGATAACTTCCGCGTGCGCCGCTATATTGCTAAATACACGATCAACCCAGCGATTGCTCATGGAATCAGTGATGAAATCGGCAGTATAACTGAAGGCAAACGTGCCGATCTAGTGCTGTGGAACCCAGCATTTTTTGGCGTCAAACCCGAGATGGTTTTGATGGCCGGCACAATCGTTTGTGCACAAATGGGCGATCCAAACGCCTCTATTCCCACCCCCCAACCAGTCTATTCACGTCCCATGTTTGGAGCCTATGGCAAGTCGGTTGAACATTCAGCGGTCTGTTTCGTTTCTGCAGCTGCGCAGGCAAATGGGATTGGCGGCAAGCTGGGTCTTTCCAAGCAAACCGTAGCTGTTCAGAACACCCGAAACATTGGCAAATCCCATCTGATCCACAACACCGCCACGCCACATATCGAGGTCAATTCAGAGACCTATGAGGTATGGGCCGATGGTGAGTATCTAACCTGTGAACCTGCCACGGAACTTTCAATGGCCCAAAGGTATTTTTTATTCTGATGACTGATTACATTGCTCAAACCATCGTAAAAGCTGGCGCTTGGTCAAAGGCATCTGACAGCTGTTTTCTTTCCTACGAGGACAGGTTTTTGCGCCGTAAGGTTTTAACCACTGTGAGGGGCGCATCCCTTTTGGTTGACCTTGCCCATACTGTCTCTTTGGACCAAGGCGATGCCTTTTCTATCGCTGACGGCCAAGTGATCGAGGTTGTTGCCGCACCTGAGCAATTGCTGCAGATCACCGGTGATCTGGTGCAACTGGCGTGGCACATCGGCAACCGCCACACTCCCTGTCAGATCGAGAGTGATCGCCTCTTGATACAAAACGATGCCGTCATTGGTCATATGCTTGAACACCTAGGGGCCACCGTGACACAGATTGACGCCCCCTTCACCCCAGAGGGCGGTGCATATGGGCATGGACGCACCCATTCGCATAAACACGGTGCCACCGCGCATGAACACTGACGTTTTAACTTTGTCACAGCTGTTGTCACCCAGTTTTCCTGTAGGGGCATTCGCTTACTCGCATGGACTTGAGACCGCTATCAGTGATGGGCGAATTGTGTCTGCCCCGACCTTGCAGACTTGGCTGTTGGACCTGTTGGAACATGGTGGCGCGCGTTCGGACGCCGTGTTTTTGAGTGCGGCCTTTGGTGCGACTGAGGACGCGGTTGTGATGATCAACACCCATGCACGGGCCTTTGCTGCCTCGTTGGAGCGGTTGAAGGAAATAGATTTGCAAGGCGCTGCCTTTTGCGAGACGGTTGAGACGGTTTGGGGCATTGAACTTGGACGGCTTTGCTATCCTGTTTCCGTTGGCCGCGCGGCTGCGGCCCTTAACCTCGATCCTGAACTGACCACCGCGATGTATCTACAATCCTTCATTTCAAACCTAACATCTGCCGCAATGCGGTTGGTCCCATTTGGGCAAGTGGATGGACAGAAAACTCAAATCGCTTTGAAGCCATACTGCACAGAAATGGCCAAGCAGTTGCGCAGTGCTACATTGGACGATCTACACAACAGTGCCTGGCTGTCCGATATAGCAGCAATGCGCCACGAAACCCAATATTCACGCGTCTTTCGCACATAAGGAGACAATTCATGGCGTTGAAAAACGGCCCCCTTCGCATAGGTATCGGTGGCCCTGTTGGAGCAGGAAAAACAGCTTTAACAGCTGCACTGGCCAAGATACTACATCCCAAGACTTCTATTGGTGTCATCACCAATGACATCTACACCCAAGAAGACGCCGAAGCCTTGATGCGGATGCAAATCCTACCCCAAGACCGCGTCATTGGTGTGGAAACAGGTGGCTGCCCACATACAGCCATCCGCGAGGATGCCTCAATCAATTTGGCCGCAATTGCCGAAATGCGCGAGCGTCATCCCGATGTCGAGATTGTTCTGATCGAGAGTGGCGGTGACAACCTGTCTGCCACCTTCAGCCCAGAATTGGCGGATGTCACAGTCTATGTGATAGACGTTGCCGCGGGAGAAGAAATACCACGTAAAGGTGGGCCTGCGATTACCAAGTCAGATGTATTGGTCATCAACAAAACCGATCTTGCCCCCCACGTTGGTGCCTCACTTGATGTGATGGAGCGTGATGCCACACGGATGCGCGGGTACAAGCCCTTTGTTTTTACAAGCCTGCGCAACGGTGTTGGCGCCGAAAAAGTGATCAGCCTATTGGCGCGTATTGGAGGATTTAACGACCCTGCGTCTTAAATCATAACAGCATTATAAAGCGTCTGACGGTCCGAGGCGCACGGTCCGTGATACGGGGGTGCAGGGGTCTTTTGCTTACGACTTTCTCTAAATGATTGGGCCAAGTAACCCTCTTTTCGCATTTATAAAATAAAAGCTTTGCTGAGTTGTCAGTCTGCCCTCTGAGTTAGACCGTGGTGGGTAAACTTTGGTTCTTTTTGCTACCGGTGCTGGAAGTTTGGTCCTAAATTCGCAAATGAAAGAAAAAAGCTGCCTTTTTAAGGCCAAGACCCCTTTTGGAACCACTTTGTCGAAATTAACTCCAAAATAGTCAGTCTCGCAGGGCCTCGATCCCTTGCGAAGGGACAAACAGTTGGCATAGCAAGCAGCCATGAGAGACGATGTGCTCCAGACCGGTAGCTGAAGTCCAAGGCCGCAGACAGAGAAGTCCCCCTGCACCAAATTCTTGAGCAATTGCTCGACACATCCTTACCAAGACAAGGTAGGCTATTTCCAAGGCTAACAGTGGACAGGGTTGTTAAGGCCTATGCCAAACTCCGCATCACCTATCTCACGCTCAAGGGCACGGTGTTCCACTCCACAAGGAAGTGGTTCATCACTCAGTGTGAAAGGACTGGGGTACCAGAGCACTTCACAGCTACTCTGGTAGGGCATCATCAGCCTGCTCCTCCAACAAGCTTACCTATGCCCTCTACTCAGCAGGCATCAGTAATGCGCAGAAGCGGGAGATCGTGGATGGCATCAGGCTGCCCGTAGACATGGGTGACAACGCCAGCATCGGGGAAGTCAACTGATGGGCCTAACCGCCAGTGCTGATCCAGCCCTGATCCCGGATATTGAGGCCTTCGAGGAAAGGGTGGTCATTGCTGAGTATGACGGTAGTCTCACCCGGAAAGACGCGGAGGATCTGGCAGCGCAGGACCAGGGCTTTCGCAGTCAGGCACATTACTGGGCATGGCTCAGGTTTTATGCGGGAAGGAAGAGGTTGGGGTAGGGCTCAGACCAAAGCCAAGGCAGCCTCCCAGAGCGGGGGGGTGGGCATGCTTTTCCTTTTTTTGTGAAGAGGCGTTGGGGAAGGAGCATCAACTTCAAGCTAGGCCGTGACGCTGCTCTTACACACTGGCGCATCTTATCGCTTCATAGAATGCACGCTCTCCAGGCTTCTGATGCTTGAGCCTATTTGTCTGATAGCACCCAAACAATCTCCCGTAGGGATTTCGCAAACGAAACCAGGATAGATTTTCTGCAAGTTCGAGCCGAGCAAGAATCGTCCACACCCGTTTTGGTAGGTAAATGAAATGTGTATCGCACAGACCGCGGACGCCGATGCTACGTAATGATCAAGGACAAACACTGGCCTTTGCCAGTGCAGTGGACCCCTTGCGCATCGCGATCCTCATCATTGGGAAACCCTTTTCAGCGCTCCTATGTCTCAAAAGACGCAGCAAAGGCAGTAAGTGCAGCGTACTATACAAGAATGGTGCGCATCTGTATTCTTTGAAAGATCACACGTAACTACGAGAGGTGACCATGAAGGTTCGCGAAATTCACATCTACGCCCACGACTTGCCGGTCAAAAATGGGCCTTACACCATGGCCAATGCCGAAGTGTGGGCGCTTGATACCACGCTGGTCAAACTGGTGGGCGAGGACGGCACCGCCGGCTGGGGTGAGACTTGTCCTGTGGGATCCACCTACGCAGAGGCGCATGCTGGTGGAGCGCGTGCGGCGTTGTGTGAAATGGCTGAAGGATTGATTGGGGCCGACCTTTGGCCAGTTACGCTGAACCGTAAGATGAACAGTCTGCTCAACGGGCATAATTATGCCAAGGCGGCGCTGGACATCGCGGCGCATGATCTTATCGGTAAAACTTTGGGCATCAACGTCGCTGACCTTATGGGCGGGGCGCAGACAGATCATGTTCCTTCATATTATGCCACCGGCGTTGGCAACCCAGATGACATTGCGCGTCTGGCTCAGGAAAAGCGCGATGAAGGTTATCCCCGACTTCAGATCAAGGTTGGCGGTCGTCCGGTCGAAATTGACATCGAAACGATCCGAAAAGTCTGGGAGGTCTTGCATGGCTCTGGCGTGCGTCTGGCCGTGGATGGCAACCGCGGCTGGACCACCCGCGATGCGCTGCACGTAAGCCGCGAGTGCTCTGATATCCCCTTTATCATGGAGCAGCCCTGCAACACCTATCAGGACCTCGAAAAAATCCGGCCACAGGTCTCACATGGCATCTACATGGATGAAAACAGCGTTGATCTGAATACGGTGATTTCGGCGGCAGGTACCGGGCTGGTGGATGGGTTTGGTATGAAAGTAACCCGAATTGGTGGATTGCAGAACATGTGCACCTTCCGCGACATCTGCGAGGCGCGCAATCTGCCGCATACCTGCGATGATGCATGGGGCGGAGACATCATTGCCGCTGCGTGCACCCAGATCGGGGCGACGGTGCGGCCGACGCTGTGCGAGGGCGTCTGGCTCGCCGCGCCTTATATCGAGGGGCATTACGACGACATGAACGGGATCGCAATCGTCGATGGCAATATCCAACGCCCCACAGGTCCGGGCCTGGGCGTTACACCGGATGAAACGAAATTTGGGGCAGCTGTTGCCTCATTTGGAGGGTAATCATGATCATAAAAACCGAGGTTCCCAAAGCCATGACCGCCGTTCTGCTGACTGGTCACGGTGGAATCGACAGGCTCGATTATCGCAACGACGTGCCCACCCCGCGACCCGATGCCGGCGAAGTGCTTATCCGCGTCGCTGCCGCGGGGGTGAACAACACCGATATCAACACACGTATTGGCTGGTACTCCAAGGCTTTTACGGCCGACACCCAAACTGGCGGGGCTGAGGGCTTTGACATGGTGGATGTCGATGACGCCAGCTGGTCCGGCGTGCCACTGTGCTTTCCGCGCATTCAGGGTGCGGATGTCTGTGGTCACATTGTCGCTGTGGGGACAGGTGTGAATGAGAGCCGCATCGGTGAACGGGTCATTGTCCGCAATATGTTGCGCACCTATGTCGACTATCGCCCCTATGAGTGCTGGACCATCGGCAGCGAATGCGATGGCGGCTTTGCACAATATTGCAAGGCCCCCTCTCAAGAGACATATGCCGTGACTTCCGACTGGGATGACGCGGAACTAGCGGCGATCCCTTGTGCCTATTCCACAGCCGAAGGCATGATCCATCGCGCCAATTTGGGCGCTGAAACAGTCCTGATTACCGGAGCGTCTGGCGGCGTGGGTTCAGCGGCTGTCCAACTTGCCAAACGACGAGGTGCTACGGTGATAGCCCTCTGCGCGCCTGCCAAAGCCGAAGCCGTAAAAGCTCTGGGAGCTGACCGCACATTGGATCGGGATGCAGATTTGGTGGCCGAACTTGGGTCGGCGTCAATCGACGTGGTGCTCGATCTGGTCGCCGGCCCGCAATTTCTCAGCCTGCTGGACGCCTTGTGCCGAGGCGGGCGGTATGCAACCGCCGGAGCTATTGCCGGTCCGATCTGCGAAATCGACACCCGCACGCTCTACCTGAAGGATCTGACGCTCTATGGCTGCACCTTCCAAGAAGATATCGTGTTTGAAAATCTGGTGACGTACATCGAGGCTGGAGACATCCGCCCTGTGGTCGCCGCCACTTACCCACTGGCTGACATCGGTCGTGCACAGGAGGATTTTCTGGCCAAGAAACACACAGGTCAACTTGTGCTGATCCCGCCGCAGGAGTGAATCATGAAGATTAAGAAAATCGACCTGTTTGAACTGCACCTGCCTTATTCAGGTGGGGAATATGGACTGTCTGGTGGCCGGATCTATACCGGATTTGACAGCATTATCGTCCGTCTGACCGCAGATGATGGCACCGAAGGCTGGGGCGAAAGCACACCCTTTGGCCCCAATTATATAGCTGCTCATGCGCGCGGCGCGCGGGCAGGGATTGAAGAGATCGCTCCGCATCTGATCGGTCGGGACCCACGCGAGGGGGACCGGATCAACGATGCTATGGACAACGCCCTGCTGGATCACAATCACGCCAAGACTGCCATCGATGTTGCCTGCTGGGATCTGTTTGGCAAATCGGTAGGCCTGCCGGTCTATACGTTGCTTGGAGGGACAACTGGAAAACGTCTTCCCACCATTAGTTCGATCTATGCTGGCACCCCCGAAGACATGCGTGCCCGCGTGGCGAAACATCGTGCCACGGGCTACATGGGGCATTCGGTGAAGGTAGGCGCGCTTGACAGCGAAGGGGGCCCGGCACTGGATGCCGAACGCATCGCAGCAGCGATGGCGGATCGACAGCCCGGTGAGTATTATCTTGTTGATGCCAATGGCGGGCTTATCCCGGAAACCGCGCTGCGCATGCTACGCGCGCTACCCAAAGGTCTGGATTTTGTGCTGGAAGCGCCCTGCGCAACTTGGCGTGAGACGATTTCACTGCGGCAGCGCTGCAACGTGCCGATCATTTTGGATGAGCTTGCACAAGAGGATGGTGATATTGCCAAGCTGGTGGCGCTCGATGTGGCAGATGGGATCGGGCTGAAGATCTCAAAGGCTGGCGGTCTGACCCATGCGCGCCGCCATCGCGACCTCTGCCGGGCAGCAGGGTTGACGATCTCGGTACAGGATACGGTGGGCTCTGTCCTATCGGCCGCATCGATCTTCCATATGGGGGCCACTGTGCCTGAACGGATGCTGCGTTGCGTGCTTGACCCGCGTGACATGGTCACGGTTGAGACTGGAAGCTTTGACGCGCCAATCGAGAATGGCGGTGTAATGCCGCCCAACAAACCTGGATTGGGCGTCACAATGAACTTAGATTTACTTGGGGCGCCCGAGACCAGTTGGGAGGAATAGAAAGTGTTTAAAGGAAAACACGTTCTGGTCAACAACGCTGGCATAATGCAAGAGGTACTTGCCGAGAACATCAGCGTTGAGGATTGGCAGCGGGCCCTGTCAGAATAAATCTCCTTGCCCATAATTGACGCTGCATTTAGCGATCCGTATCTGCCTAAATATATTTCCGGGCGCCACTTCAAAACAAGTCCAGAGATCATCAAGCTTGTAGTCATGTTTTATGTGAGATTTCCACTATCACTTAGGAACTTAGAAGATCTGCTGCATGAACGTGGCGTTGGCGCAATGGTATTTGAAAAAGGTAGCTGATGACCTACCGGCAGTCCTGCTTGTCGCGTCTTGGACATCCTATAGCACCATAAGCGATGGCAGCTTTTCTGCACCTCAAGCGCGATCCATTTAGATTTATGCTGGTCGGGCTGATTCTTTCGACCCACCCCTTCATCCGCAACGCCAAGCGGGCGGGGTCGATGCTGATCATGGAGGGCGCGATTTACACGCCCAAAGAGTTGCATGGGAAACTTCGCGAAGCGTCGGCATTGGTTCTGAACCAACACAACCTGCCTTTATGGCGACCATCGCCCAACCCCAAAAACCGGATCCTATGGCTGGGTGCAGAAAGGGACGCTGTGATAAGCCAAAAAAGAGCGCGCAAATTCTATGGGGCTGATTTCCATTTGGTCGAAGGCTCGGGGCACAACTTGACGATGGAGAAGAACCATGCCGAAACGGCCCAGGCAATCGAACGCTGGCTGACGGCGCTGACCTAAAGCGGAGCGCAGCGTTCAGGAGGTTTGGGCTCCTAGCAGCCATTTGCTGCAATCCGATTAAATGCTCGCTTTGAGTATAGCGCGCCACGTGGCTCGTAAGTGTTGACGCGTAAACCTCAAACAGCCTCCACCCTATCCCCGGTGGGGGCTGTTTCACGCCTTGCGCCGGATATGCTGCCTTTCCGGTCCTTCGGCGTTTTAGGCTGAACGAGCGCGAACGGCCCAAAGCAGCCTATTGCCAGCCCCTATTTTTTTGGAACCAGAATCTCATCGAAGGCTGAGTCAGCTAAGCCGACTAGTATGGCGCGCCCAGATGGTGACACTTTGAAAACACCGTACTCAGCACCTTGGTAAGTCTCTGCGGTGCCGTTTTGAAAATAGTAACGTGGAGCCCCAAAGGTTATGCCGCGACTGCGACGAATATAATTTATGGGGATTTCATTCTCACTAAGATTCCTATTGTCTGCAATCCTACTAACTGTACCCACGCTATTTTTATCCAACGTGAGAATTATTTGACCAGAGGGCGCCAAGTTCTTCGGCAAGATTTGTGAGTTTTCTTCTACATATCTCAGCGCCATAAAATCCCCCATCATCAATGCCCTTGGATCGGCCGGGCGTAAATCTAGCAAGATTGTTTCCCCACCCCGTCTTATATTTTCCAAATCTCTGATTTGACTTATGAAAAGGCCGGCAATCCCGAGCGTCCCAAATGCTATAAGTATATATCGCAAAGGTGTCATGCTAAAACTTCCCTCTTTTGGCGGACAAAGATCCAAACCCCAAAAAATACCAATCCTGACCAAAACAGAATTATTGACTTTGTTATAAGATCCAGGCTGAGATCATAGTAAAACATCGTCAGGAAATAGATTTGTAATAGGGTTCCGATGATAGCAAAAGGCTGAGATCCGAAGATGTACCCTGCAAGCATCAATAACAGCGCTGAAGCGCCGCCTAATGGCACGAATGCTGCCCCAATTAGAAGCGGGATCAAGGCCGTTATAGGAGGATTAAACGCGGCAATAGTTTTGCCTTTGTTTAGATATACCGTGCAGCTTAATAAAACGATGATACTTATAACACGGGCCAACCAATCATCTGAAAAGCGCGAGACGTCCGCAATGCCCTCCCATCTTTGCGTGTGGATAAAAGTAATTCCTAAGAGAGCAGGCGCCATCATAAAGGCTGTGCCAGCTGCCTTATAAAGGCGCATTCCAATCGGCAATGTTAACAAAACGACACCGAGAACAGTCGCGATGACAAGAATGATGCTCTCACCCATCGGCACATTCCGATGATATAATTCTGCGCTGATCAATGAAATTATTGCTGCTGCTGACAAAAATTCCAAAATTCGGTCGCGCACACAGGTTATGACAATGAGGCTTAGTGCAAGAAGTAAAATAATAATCTCGTCGAAATTATCGAGCTTATCACCAAAACCGAATGCTATCAAAACTCCGCCCACAATAATCAGGGTGTTAAGCATATTCTGCACATAAAGGGATATGGTTCTCCGCCTGCTGAAAATCGAGAATCCAAAGACAAAACCACCTAGAACACCAAACGATATCAGGTTCTCAATCTCCATAGTTAGCAGGAGAAGGCCCCCGACAAAACCTACGCCAAGCACAGCGGTTACAACACCTGCAACAGCTAAAAATAGCTCCATATACCAAGGATGACTACGTTCAATATCGATTGCTAATATGTTGGAAACTTCGCTCTCTGCCAGTCCCGTTTGTCCACAAAATTCCGTCAATGACATCGCAAATTGAGTGCGATCTTCGTCAGCTTTCAACGCCTCAATACTCAGCCGCGAGCTGGGTAAAGTTAAAAAGTGTCGAAAAGCTTTGACCAATCCAAGCGTCAAGCCACCCATCCATATGAACTGGAGGAAGAAAATTCCAACAATATCCTCATCTGCGTACTCAAAAAGTTTAAAAGCGAATTGGGCCACTAATATGAATATGCCAAAGCTAGCCAATGCCAATGTCCCAAGACTAGGCTTCAAATAATATAGATAGGCCAAAAGCCCGCATATTAGTCCGAGTGAAAGAAGCCATAGCCCGTGGCCAGTATCCCAAAAGCTTTCTGTAAAACCGATAAAAGCAAAACCGATAACAGCTAGAACCAAGAGGATGCGAAACCACTCTGCGCGCGCCCAAACAAGGCGAGGTGACAGAATTTTGTCCAGCACGATAAGCGCCACGATTAGCCCGCCCGAAACCGCAATGTTGAGCAAATTGGCCACAATTTGGTCTCCAGCTAGGCGCAGCCCGGAATTAGAGTAAGATGTAATGGCAACGATCAATATGACCAACCAAACCGTCCAATGCGCCAAATTTCTAGAGGCCAAGGCAAATGGAAATGTCAAAATTGCCCAAAATACAAAAGGTGTATGTATCATCGCTGGCGTTTGGTATACCTGTCCTAATACAGCGAACATCACGCCAACCAGAACAGTGGCCCCGATTGCGAAAGCCTGACCCGTGGGACTGTCGAGTTTTGCAATTACCCAGCCAATCAGACAAGCCAATATACCGCCACCCACAATGGCGAATTTTGCCATTTCGGATAAATCACTCCAATTAAAGGCAAAGAAAAATATAATCCCAGACAATATATGCCCGACCGCGATTGCGAGAAGAGCCCGAACGGCCCAGTCTTTCCAAAAACCTCCATCTCGCAAAAGCGAGACTGCATTTAGATATTGGTGGCTTGACAGGGAGCCACGCTCTAAAATTAGAGAAATATCGTTCAGTGACACAGTCGATACTTTGGTCAAACTAACCCTTTCTGGCCGCAAAATAAGCTGGTTGGCGCAATTTTCGCTTCGTCTAAGTGAACCAATTTCAGCATAGCCACATTACACAAAAGTTCCACGGACTCTTTGCCCGCCCGATATTTGCTTGGTTATAGAGGGAGGCCACTTCGTGGGTCACCAAAATGCACACTATTTGAAGCTCAAAGGGAAGACTTATTACTTCTGAAGGGTCCCCAAGGACCTTCCAAAGCACTAAAATTAAATGGCTGGGAACGTGCAGTTAAATTCATTGGCGGAAATCGGCTTGATCAGGTAAAACTCGAAAATGGGTCATCTCTTGTTTAGACGGAAGGACATCGTTAAACTTCCTCGGACGTATTGCAACACTGAATCGCAGGTGCGGCGAATGGGTATTTTAACTGAGAAGCAAATTAAGGCGACCCAAAAGGATAAGAAACAGGCCCGCGGCCGGCCCGACTACGGTAGTGCAGACACAAAAACGGCAACTCTATTTAAATTGCTCGCAACCTCTAAAAAATTTAACCGGAATTCCGATATATCACTTTGGGTCCAGCTAAAAAACGCACTATCTGATAAAATTGCAGATGGCACATTAAAACCAAATGCCCGTTTGCCTTCTGAACTAGCGATGGCCGATATGTTCCAACTCTCGCGACCTGTTATTAGAAATGCTCTTTCTGCTTTGGTTGCAGAGGGCCTAATCGTAAAACAAGCACGTAAAGGAGTCTTTGTAAGCGCCAAGCCCCATGAGTTCGGTTTTATGACATTTGCGACAAGTGTTTTCGATGATCTAACTTCTCGGGGAATGGACGTTGAAGTAAGGACTTATGAATTTGGCCTTTTCGACCCAGATCAGGAGGAAATCGCCGCGCTGAGATTGCCACCCGGCTTTAAAGTCATTCGGTTTGTGAGGGTTTATATCGCTGATGGTGCACCCATTACACACTCTCGTATCTCGCTTCCTGCGCATCGATTACCAGGAATGGAGAATTTTCAAATGGAAAATAAATCTATTTTTGGAACAATTAGAGAGTATTTTGGACTTACAGTAGCTCGTGCTGAACGGAATATGTCTGCTGAAGTTGCGGATACTACAATAGCTGAGCGATTGGGCGTGGAAGAGGGTCAGCCGTTGATACATATTCACTCAATCGCATACGATCATGACAACTTACCACTAGAATTTTACAAGGCTTTCTATAATTCGAAGGTTGCACCAATTCACATCGCGGTGGAAAGTACAAGTGAAGTCTCCTGAAAAGAATAAATATTTATTGTTTATTTCTGGTCATTACCAGTTGACACTAATAACACCGCTCACTACCGTTAGTGGTAATTACCAGAAATTCTGCCGACGGGTCCTGGGGGGTATTCGACGTGTCAGAAATATGTGAATTGACCAAACGTAAAGCAGTAATTGAGCATTGTAAGGCGCTCAATGCAACAGGGTTGAACCAAGGCGCAAGTGGCAATATCAGTATACGCCACAATGGCGGTATGCTTATTTCCCCAACAAGCCTGCCTTATGAATTACTAGTTCCAGAAGATATAGTATTTGTAGGTTCTGACGGGAAATCAGCGGGGCGTCACCTGCCATCTAGCGAGTGGCGTTTTCACAAAGATATCATGAACAACCGTCCAGACGTAAATTCAGTAGTACATGCACACCCAAATTATTGTACTATGCTTTCGATCATGGGTCTCGAAATACCCCCGATACACTATATGTTGGCCGTATTCGGTGGTCCTAATATTCGGTGTGCACCCTACGAAATCTACGGATCTTCAGCGCTTTCCAAAGCATCCGTTTTGGCGCTTAAAGGTCGTAAGGCGTGTCTCTTGGCCCATCACGGTATGATTTCGGTGGGTAATTCTATTGAGCAAGCATTTTGGCTTGCTGGTCTGCTGGAGGCTCTGTCTCGGCAGTATCATGGATGCTTAATTCTGGGGGAGCCACCTCTTCTAACGGAGCAACAAATCCAAGACGTAATTGATAAAAATAATGAATACGGACTTTCAATCAAGGCAAACGAGAAAACGTTAGTTGAAATATGACCAATACGAAAATCGCGCAACATGGAGGATAAAGCGATGAAAATTAAATCACTAAAGAATGCCATGACTTGTTTGGCAACTTTATCGGTACTGGCCTTAGGTGCAAATGCCGAAGAGTTATCACTAGCAGGAAAAACTATCGGTGTAACAGTGGTTGGTACAAGCCACCATTGGGACTTGCAAGCGTTCAAGGGCCAGACAGAGGAACTGGAGCGTCTGGGCGCAACCGTTATTGCACTGGATGCTGAACGAAATGATCAAACTCAAGTGAATCAGATCCAGACTCTAATTGCACAGCAACCTGATGCAATTATCCAGCAGTTGGGTAATATCCAAGTTCTTGACCCGTGGCTTAAACAGATCAAAGATGCTGGGATTCCACTTTTTACAGTAGACACAATTACAGAGCATTCGGTGAATAATACCACATCGAATAACTATGGTATTGGTTCTGATCTAGCTTTGCAGATTGCAGGCGACATGGGTGGTGAAGGTAAAGTACTTGTCTTCAACGGTTTCTATTCCGTGCCGGTATGCAAAATCCGTTACGATCAGCTTAAATATATTATGGGTGATTTCGCCCGCATCGAGTTGATTGAACCCGAGCTGAAAGACGTGATCCCCAATACGGTACAGCAGGCTTATGCTGATGTGACGGACATGCTGACTAAACACGGGCCTGATTCGGGCCTCAAGGCAGTCTGGGCATGCTGGGATCGCCCAAGTGTTGGCGCAACTCAGGCCGTTGAAGCTGCTGGACGAAACGAAGTGAAAGTCTATGGTATAGATGGTTCACCAGATTTTGTTCAGATGATATTAGATCCGGATTCGCCAGCAATGGCTGTTGCGGCACAGCAGCCATATAAAATTGGCCAAGGCGCTGCACAAAACGTTGCCCGTTATTTGGCTGGTCAAGATGTTGCGCCTGTAACATTTGTGCCTGCTATGCTCATAAATAAGGAAAATGTGGCTGAAATGGCTGCAGATTTCTTGCCAAAAGAGTAGTAAATTTTCCCATATGGTAGCCCCTGCCTTTTTATGATGGGGGCTACAAATTAAAAATCTCGGAGAGCACTTGGAGAAGGGCATGACAGAAGTTGCAATAGACATGCGCAGTATATCGAAAGTGTTTGGCCCGGTTAAAGCATTAGACGATGTTGATTTGGTAGTTAAGAAAGGGTCTATTCATGGTATTGTTGGCGCGAATGGAGCCGGCAAATCGACTATTATCAAAGTTCTGGCTGGGATTTACAGCCGCGATGCTGGTTCGGTACGTGTAGGCGGTCATTCCCTGGGTACGATTACACCAGCATCTATCGAGAAAGAGGGAGTCCATTTTATTCATCAGGATCGCTTGCTGGTACCAACAGCATCCGTGGCTGAAGCCGTCTTTCTAAATAATGAACCAAGTTTTGGGCCTTTTCTTAACATACAAATTATGAAGAAAGAGGCAGCAAGGCTTATTGGAGAATACTTTTCTATCAATTTGAACCCTAATACTTTGGTGCGGGATTTGTCTGCCGCTCAGCAAAAGATTGTCCAAATCACACGCGCATTGGCAAACAATGCTAAGGTACTTGTACTGGATGAACCAACAGCAGCACTGGTTGCAGCAGAGACAGAAAAGCTCTTTCAAGTTCTTCGCGAGCTGCAAAGCCGTGGAATATCAGTCGTCTTCATTTCGCACTACATTCAAGAGATAATGGATTTATGTAATGAGGTTACAATTTTACGTAACGGCAAGAATGCTGGGAACTTACTCATCCCTGATACTTCTTTAACGGAAATCGTTTCATTAATGGTAGACCGTAAAACGTCTGAGATGTACCCCCCGCGGGACTTAAAGATTGGTATGCCGCTGCTTGAGATAATACAACTCTCTCGAAAGGGTCATTTTGACAGTGTAGACATTTCATTGCGATCTGGCGAGGTTCTGGGTATTATCGGTTTGCTGGGATCTGGTGACAAGCAACTTTTGAAATGTATATTTGGTTTAGATCAGGCTGATAGCGGTTCTATAAAGCTGAATGGGAAAGAGGTGCGCTTTAGAGCCCCTTCAGAAGCGGTTAAGTCTGGCATTGCAATGATTCCTGAGGACCGACGCGCCCATGGCGTTGCTACCGACCTTACCGTTTCTGAAAACATTTCAGTAGCATCAATAAACCAATATACCGCCCACGGAATGGTGAATAAGCTAAGTGAGGCTGAACGAGTTGATCAATTGATCGCAGAACTTGGTATTAAGACACCAACGCGGTTCCTCCCAGCCAAGAACCTTTCTGGGGGCAATCAGCAAAAGGTGGTAGTAGCCAAATGGCTAAGTTGTGACAGTTCAGTATACTTACTGGATGACCCCACTGTTGCGGTAGATGTTGGTGCCAAGGTGGAAATTTACAATTTGATCAACAGACTTTCCAGCGAAGGAAAAGGGCTAATTTTTGTATCATCCGATATCCAAGAGGCAATAGAAATGTGCGATCGGATTGTTGTCATGTACAAGGGATTGATAGTTGGAACTTTCAATAAAGGTGAAGCCGATAGTAATACCCTTTTGGCCATAGCCTCCGGTGCATCAGGTGAGAGAAAGAAGGCGTCATAATGAAGGCCGATGCTTTGAAAGGTAAGTCTACGCCGGTAGATCGACGCGTTCTGGCTTCGCTAGTCGTTAGAGTCGGGGCTTACGTAGCTCTGGCTGTGATCCTTACATATTTTGCGTTCTACGCGAGGGGTTTTACCTCCCCCTTTAACTTGCAGAATGTAGTGGAGCAGTCGGCGATCCTTACAATCCTAGCCTTCGGTATGACTTTTGTTTTTATCGGTACTGGCACTGATGTACAAAAAGGTGGAGTAGACCTATCCGTAGCTGCAAACGCGGGATTATGCGGCGCGGTATTAGTAACAGTTTTAAACCTTGAGTATTCCGAACTTATTGCGTTCCTTGTAACTTTGGCAACTGGTTTAACTATGGGCTTTTTGAACGGTCTTGCTGTTGTAAATTTTCGTATTATGCCGCTGCTTGCTACTCTGGCGGTAATGAATATTGCTGCCGGCCTTGAACTTACTATCACTCAAAATACTGTGATCGGTGTGCAATCGGATCTTCTGTCTGCGATGCAGTTTGGTAAATTATTTGGAGTTTCCATTCTTGCATGGATATTGATTTTCGTGACTTTAATAGTGAGTTACATTGCGCATTTAACACCTTTTGGTATGCGGCTTTACGCCGTTGGCGGTTTCCCAGAAGCAGCGCGCGCGGCGGGTTTGCGTGTAGGCTATTATGTGTATTTTAGTTATATGTTTTCAGGTGCCTGCGCAGCGATTGCTTCAATCCTTATTATTACCCGACTTTCAGCTGCCTCGCTCGGTACAGGGCTTTTGTTGTTACCCGTGTTAGCGGCAGCCCTTCTGGGCACAGTTTTCTCGCGTCGATTCGTACCAACTGTTGGTGGGACCCTGATTGCAGCGCTTTTCATAGGATTCTTGGCTAATGGATTTCAGCTCTTGGGAATCTCTTCGTTTTGGGTGAGCGGTGTTCAAGGTGCGTTAATACTTCTTGTAGTCGCTTTGACTTCATTTGCCAAACCTGCAGAGGGTTCTTAAACATGGAAAAGGGTAATTCTAATATTCCCAATCTTGATCAAATTTCTCGTTTTATTTTGCCAATTGCTTTTCTGAGTTTGATGCTTGTTTTTTCATTGACCTCTGATAGTTTTTTTTCGTTACAAAACTTCTACAACATTATTGCCAATAAAGTTGTACTTTTGGCAATTGTATCGTTGGGAATGACAATCGTCATCGCCGCGGGCGGCATAGATCTATCAGTAGGTGTTTCGGTTGATATGTCTGCACTGGTATTCTTCAGTCTTTTGGTAGTTGGTTACAGTCCAGTTTTAGGTCTTGCAGGCGGGTTGTTTGCGGCCTTTCTAGTGGGTAGTCTAAATGCTTTTTTGATTAATAAGCTACAGATAAACGCATTTCTAGCCACACTGGGTGTGTTATTTATCGGCAGCTCCACACAAAGGCTGGCTACGAATGGCGGTACACCGATAACTCTGACCACTAATGAATATGCACATATATTCGCCGCGATTTCAGATACAATGTTATTGGGTCTAGCTCTACCAATATGGATCTTTATAGTATCTTCACTGGTGGTTTATGTCGTACTGCATAAAATGGTTTTTGGGCGTTACGTTGCTGTTTTGGGTGCCAAGCCGGGAGTGGCGCTTTATTCAGGCGTTCGAGTGCCGCGTGAGCTTTCAAAAGTCTTTATCTATTGCAGTGTTCTGTGTGGGGTCGCTGGTATACTACTATCAAGTCAGGTAAAGTCTTATATCCCACTTTCGGGCGATGCATTTCTACTTGATGCTATCGGCGCAACCTTCATTGGTACAGCGCTTTCGGCAGATCGGCGGCCCTCTGTTGTTGGAACTCTTTTAGGTGTGTTTCTTCTAGCAATTATGCGTAATGGGCTCTTACTGATTGGTTGGAACTTTTTTCTACAGCAGGTAGCTATTGGTGTTTTGATCTTCGTAGTTCTCGCCTTATCCTTTGGTCTACAGAAAAGGGAAGAGTAAATGGTGGCAACCTACAATCTCTCTGCTGTGGGTTTTCTGGTATTGGACACCCTGTGTGCCCATGCTGATGAAATGCCTCCAAAAGGGGGCGCAACGTTTGTAGATCGTATGGCTATGACTGTAGCAGGTACTGCTGGGGCCACAGCCTTTGATTGTGCAATGTTAGGACTAAAGGTCCAAGTTGCCGCCGAGGTTGGCAACGATCCGATGGGTGACTGGCTGATTTCAGCTTTGGATGCAAAGGGTGTCAGCACTAAACTAATCTCACGCAGCGACACAGAGCAAACGTCAATGTCAATGCTTCCTATAGGTGTTGATGGTGCGCGTTCAGCGTTTTTTGTACCAGGTGCTTCCAACACGTTCAAGCTGGATCAGGGCCGATTAAAACAGCTTTTAGACGCTGAAATAATTCATCTAGGTGGAACTGGCCTTTTGCAAAGTTTTGATGGAGAACCGTCGCGTAATTTATTAGCGATGGCGAGAGAAAAAGGCTGTAAGACAGTATTTGATCTTATCCTAGCCAATGAAGATACGCTAAAACTTGTCGAGCCACTTTTGGAATATATCGACTATTTTGTTCCTTCAATTGAGGAGGCTGGAGCGATGTCAGGCCACCGCGAGCCAGAGCAGGTAGCAGATTGGTTCATTAATAAAGGTGTGGCTAATGTAATCCTGACTTTAGAGGGGGAAGGTGCTTATGTAGCTTCTTCGAAAGGCGCAAGCGTTTATTTGCCCGCGCATCAACTTGACCCTATAGACACTACTGGCTGTGGCGACAGTTTTACCGCAGGAATTATTACTGGCTTAACTAAGGGTTGGGAACTTGAAAAAAGTGCTCGTTTTGCAAATACCGTTGCCGCTCATGTAGCTTGTGGCTTGGGTAGTCAAGGGATACTAAAAGACTTCAATGCAACGCTGAAAGCTATGGAAGAATGGCCTTTGAAAGGAGTTAAATGAATGTTGCTGCAAGGTAAAACTGCCCTGATCACAGGTGCTGCACGTGGGATAGGTTCTGCGCTAGCTGAAGGTTTAGCCATTGCGGGCGCGGATATAGTGGTCGCGGAATTGCCGGGCCAAGAAGATAAAAAAAGTGAAGTTAAAAAAATCATAGAACTTGCAGGTCGGCGCTGTGAATTTGTTGAGATTGATGTGACTAACAAATCTAGTGTTGAGGCCGCAATAGCTGATGCAACAAATAAAATGGGTAAAATCGATATCTTGGTAAATAACGCAGGCATTCTGATCCCATCCCTGTTAACAGATATTGATGAGGATAACTGGGATAAGCACTTCAATGTGAATTCAAAGGGTGTTCTCTTTTGCACTCAGGCTGTATTACCGCAGATGAGGATGCGTAAAGCAGGCAGAATTATCAATATCGCCTCTCTTGCTGCGCGCCAAGGTATTCCAACTGAAGGTCATTATGCGGCCACAAAGGCCACAGTTGTAACACAAACCAAGGTTTTTGCACAAGAGATTGGAAACGAAGGTATTACCGTCAACGCAATCTGCCCAGGTATTATCCTAACCGAAATGGCAATGAATAAGCTGGGAACGCAGAAAGAAGTGGAAAAATGGGCTGAAGCCACATCACTTAAGCGTCTTGGTAACCCAAGTGACGTAGCAGGGGCGGCCGTTTTCTTCGCTTCAGATCTTGCAAGCTATGTTACGGGTCAGTCACTCAATGTTTGTGGCGGGCTTTATTTCCACTAGCTTTAAGGAGCTCAGCGATGGAAAAAGTAGCGATCATTGGAGCTGGGCCAGGCGGTCTAGTCGTTGCACGTTTCCTAAAATCAAATGGTTTCTTGCCGGTGATATTTGAAAGTCATTCGTCAGTGGGTGGTCAATGGGACTACACCAATCCCAATAGTGGCGTCTGGCCACAGATGGTCACCAATACCTATCTAGAAGCTACACGGTTCTCCGATTTGGAATACCCTGACGGGACATCACTTTTCCCACATAACAGGGTTGTTTTACAGTATTTGCATGATTACGCCTCAACATTCGAATTACGTCCAAATTTAAATTTTGGATGTACTTTGAAGCATTTAGAGCGAAAACAAGAAAACTATGTACTCCGTTTTGAATGTGGGGGTAAGACATTTACAGAAATCTTCTCAAAAGTTGTGATCGCAACTGGCCGTTACAACAGTCCCTTCGTACCTGATATCAGAGGAATTGGATCCTTTAAAGGTGATGTTGTTCACACGTTTGAATATAAAGATCCATATAAGTATATGGGAAAAAATGTTGTGGTTGCAGGTAGCTCAATCTCTGCGTTAGAGATCGCTTCAGATCTTTCCATGCTCGGTGCCAATAAAGTTTATTTGGCACAGCGCCGACAAAGATATGTTTTTCCAAAGATGGTAAAGGGTGTACCCTTAGAATATTATGTTTTCAACTACGGGGATGCTGTAGTTTTGGCTGATGGCACTCCTAAAGAGATCTTGGACATAGGAAAGACTAGCACCTATAAATATGCAGGAGATCCCTCGCGCTATGGAACTCCAAAGGTGAATCCAGATTTTGAAAAGGCAGGCGCTACGGGTTCACAACATTATCTCAACCTGGTTGCAGAAGGTAGGGTATTGCCTATGCCTTGGTTCCATGAAGTAAGCAGCGATCAAGCCCGTATGACCGATGGTACTATAATTGATTTGGACGCAATTATGTTTGGAACTGGTTTTAAGTTAGACTTACCTTTTCTTTCAAAAGATATAGCCGCTATATTAGGGGTGTCTAGTAAGGGCTTAGATTTACACAATTTCACTTTTCATCCAGATCTCCCGGGGTTGGCTGTCATAGGGCAATGGTCACAGCAGGGCTCCTACCCAACGGTACTTGAACAGCAAGCACGCTATATCGCGTATTCTTGGGGTGGCTTAGTGGAAGAAACGGAAGACCATCTACGCGCAGGAGTTAAGGCCTGTCATGATGAGGGTCACCACGAAGACTACCGCAATCAAAATGAAATGGCGCTCCGCTTTGCCCGCCTAAGTGGTACTGATCCAATTCTTAAATATGATAAATATTTACGAGAAACCCTTAAAGATTACGCTACGACTTCGCTTCTGTATCGTATTGTTGGGCCGGATGCATTTTGCGATGGGGTAGCACGGTTGCAAAAACAACAAAAAAGATATGGTCCACTCCAATAAGCGTAATGTTACATAATCTGCATGTTTAAATTTGATAAATTCCAAATCAAGATTGTGCACAAAAAGATGGACTTGACCTCTCAGATCGGTAATTTTTATAAATTATCTTTTGTTTTGATGTGCGAGCCTAAAAAGTTTGGTTGCAAGCGGATTAATTGCTCACATCTGTCTCGGTATAGGAATTATTATTATGCATTCTAGACGCCAATTTGTTAGGGCTGGCCTTGCTACTGTTGCTTTGGGAAAATCAGCGGTAGCTCAGGGAATGTCAGGCAGAGTTACAAAGCCTCATGTTGTTGTAATTGGGGGCGGTGCTGGTGGAGCATCAGTTGCTAGGCAAATCGCAAAGGACTCTAATGGATCAATAGATGTGACGCTTGTGGAGGCGAACGAAACCTATACTAGCTGTTTTTTCTCAAATCACTACCTTGGCGGATTTAGAACCATGGACACGTTGAGCCACAACTACAATAATTTAACACAAAAATACGGCATTTCTTTTATCCATGATCGAGCTCTAACCGTGGACCGAGAGGCAAGAAAGATTGAATTGGAACGTAGTTTTCTACGTTATGATTTGCTGGTACTTGCGCCGGGTATAGACTTTGTAGAAGATTCTGTGAAAGGATGGTCATTGTCCAGTACAGACCGCATGCCTCACGCCTACAAAAGTGGCGAGCAAGTTGGTGTGCTTCGCCGTCAGATCGACATGATGCCCCAAGGTGGGATCTTTGCAATGGTAGCACCAAATGGAAAATATCGGTGTCCACCCGGGCCCTATGAACGGGCCACAATTATAGCTCACATACTCAGTAAATCGAACCCAACCGCTAAGATTATCATAATTGATCCAAAGCCCTTATTCTCCAAGATGTCTTTGTTTCGTGAAGCTTGGCGCAAATACTATAAGGGGATGATTGAGATGAATTCGGACGTAGATATGTCCAAATTCGAAGTTGATCCAGAAGCAATGACAATTAAACTGAATGATGACATTATTAAAGTGGATGTGGCGAATATTATACCTGACCAAAAAGCTGGGACAATAGCACAGATGGCTGGTGTGACCCAACAAGGTTGGGCTCCAGTACACGCTCATGATATGAGATCAAAGCTAGATGATAATATCTACGTTTTGGGTGACGCAGCAGAGCAAGGGGATATGCCCAAATCTAGCTTTGCAGCAAATTCACAGGCTAAGGTTTGTGCAGAGGCTGTTTTGGCTCGTCTTTTGGACCGTGAGCAAAACATACCGATTTTTGCGAACACTTGTTGGTCTCTTCTCGCACCTGGAGATACGGTAAAAATTGGGGGGACCTATCAAGCGACTGACGAAGGAATAAAGCGGGTTAATGGCTTTAGCTCAAAGCGTAAGGAAGATTTGGCTCGGCGTAATAAAAACCATGCAGAATCTCTTGATTGGTATAATTCTATTATTTTAGATATGTTTGGATAGGATTTGGGATTAAGTTTGTGAGAATTTTTTTAATATTAATGGCGATGATATTTTTTGGCACATATTCATCAGCCAACGAGGTGTCTAAATTTGTAGGAGTATGGGAAGGTAGCTCTGAGACTCCGATCTATACTAAATTAGTTTTAGATGCAGACCAAAAATTAACTTATTGTGAAGTTTCAAGTTGCAGACAAGTAAATTGTTTCGAGATGGCTTATTCCGGTTCTCTTGATAGCACCTTTTATTACTCGAGCGATTTTGGAAAATACAAATTCACGCGTATTTCTACCGATGAGTTCGAAGCTTCGTTTACTCACATGCTAGGGGATGTGTCAAATGCATATTATGAACCTGAATAAATTGAACCTTTAGCTTAGCCTTTTAAGAACTTCTTCCGCTGTCAACTACGGCACTTGGTCCCTTGCTTGGATTTAAAATTCACTAATGAGAAACGCCTAGATTTTATTTTAATGGTTAAAATATAATTTTGAATCTTTAAAGACGACAGCCTGCTAGCGTTGTTCTTGAGTCTTCAGGACCCTCAGAGGGCTCCCACAATTCAGCAATGACCCTTTTGATTAACTATGTTTGTGGAAAACTCCGTATTATTAACGTTGAGAAGTCACGCTTTTGTAAAAAAGTTTTCTGTGTACTATCCAAGGCGGTTAGAGGCTCGTGTATCCGCCGTCAACTGGAACAATCGCGCCAGTCATGTAAGAAGAAGCGGTAGAAGAAAGGAAAAGAATTACGGACGCCACTTCTGAAG
>MDTB01221036.1_pt1 | contig 22968 bp, 27 predicted proteins | sample 811161 | NCBI WGS metagenome assembly MDTB01 (sample SAMN05326650, study PRJNA326480) | marine metagenome | isolation source: seawater | place: Mediterranean Sea | collected 2009
GCAACCACCAAAACCTGCTCCGGTTAAACGTCCTCCAAGTATATTTAGCGACTGAGACTTTTCAATTATATTATCCAGCAATTCAGATGAAACTTCATAATTTTGTGATAAACTAAAATGGCTCTCATACATTTTTTCACCAAATGTTTCAGGATCATTATTTTTTAGTGCATTCAAGCAAATTTCCACACGTTTGTTTTCTGATATAACATGGTTAGCCCTTTTAAAGGAAATACCTTCTAAACTATCAACCATATCCCTGTTCGCTTCACTTAAATTCTGGATATTTAATTTTTTTGAGGTATCCTGGCATTCTTGGCGTCTTAAATTGTAAAGACTCTTTGAAAGTGTACGGGTACTACCTGAATGTATTATTAAAAATTTATGATTTTTAAAAAGAGATACATTTTCTATATTTCCATTTTTCGTATCAAAAAACATAGCTTTTTCAGTTACACCTGAGGATATTACCATTTGATCCATAAGACCACACATAGTCCCAATAAAATTGTGCTCAATTTTTTGAGCTAATTTTGCAAGTTTGTAATTATCAAGAACCTGATTTTCTATTTTGTTAATCGCGCGCAAAAGTGAAATTTCTAAAGCTGCAGATGAAGAGACACCTGAATTCGCAGGAAGATTAGAAGAAATTGCTAACTTTATACCATTTTTTAAAATTTTTGAAGAATTAGGAAACTCTTCATAGAATACGTTTATTGCACCAGTTACAAAGTCCAACCATGATCCATCTACAGGCGCACTTATTGGTCTTACACTTTCTTTAAAAAGTTCGGTTTTGCCCTCAATTAATAAAGTATTAGACGGTGTAATACTAACTTCAATCCCTAGAGATAATGGCGTTGGCATAACCAGACCAAAATTATAATCTGTATGGTCTCCAATTAAATTAACTCTTCCTGGTGCAAAAGCCGTAGCAATAGGTGATTGACTAAATTTCTCTTCAAATAATTCTTTTGATGAATTAATCAATTTCTAAACTCTTCAATTGAAATGCAGCATCTTCTGGTAAAATGTCAGATAACATTAATCCTGTAATTTGTTCTATTCCTGCTAAAAATTTAAGTTTATTAGTATCTCTACTCATTGGTTGAAAAGAAATGTAATGATGAAAATTATTTTCATAACCTCTTGGTGGAAAGTGAACTGCCATTGTATAAGGCATAGGTTTTCCAAAAAGATGGTCCAATCTTTTAACTGAAGATATTAATAATTTAGCAATCGAAATAATTTCCTTGTCAGCGAGTTGATTAGCACAATCAACTCTTTTAAATGGAGCAATCCATACTTCATAAGGATATCTAGCGAAAGGTGGAACAAATGAAATAGCATTTTCATCTTTTTCTATTTCTAGATTGCTATCTAATAAGTTTATTAAATTGGAAACTGTATTGTGTATTTTTTGGTTCTTTGCCTGAGTTTTAATAATTTCTGGAATGATTTTCATAGAATATATTTGTCCATGAGGATGCTCCAATGTTACGCCAATTTCTTTTCCTTTGTTTTCAAAAGGGATAACATAATTTATGTTTGGATTTTGCATTAATTTAGTAAAACGGTCACTCCAAACTTTAATCAAAAGGGAAACGTGTTCAATAGTTAGTGATTGAAATTTAGTATTATGATCTTGAGAGTAAGATATAACTTCACATGAACCATATGCGGAGCTAATTTCTGTATTTGTCTCAAATTTTATATTTGGTGGATTAAAACTAAGCGCAGAAAATCTATTATCAAAAACAGCGATTTCGTAATTAGAAACTGGTATATCAGTTTTCATTCTATCTTTTTGACTTGGACAAAGAGGACAATTAGATACATTCGGAAGGAATGTTCTTTTTTGTCTGACAGGAGAATAAAACACCCATTCATTTCTTAGACTATTCCATCTTAAATGTTGGTTGTTCTGATCAATAGAAGGAAGACTTTCAATTTCATTATATTCTCTTTTGTAAGCGCTATATAAATATAGTTTTCTTCCTTTATCTCTTTCTATTGTTTTACAGAACATGATTTGCCATTGGAATTTGAAAATTAACTTACTATATTAAGTAATTGGAAGATAAAATATATTTTTAGAATTTACTATCTATCTTGTTAATTATTTTGGAGTTTTAAATGAGGTTAATTTTTATAATTTTAGCTTGTGTGATTTTTACTAAAATTACTTTTGCTGGTAATTTAGTTCAACCAAGCCCCGAAATTGACCCCATTGATGTAGTTGAAATTCAGCTATTTGCTCTTCAGTCTAATGATGAGAATGATTTTGGAATAAAACAAACATGGGAATTTGCTCACCCAAAAAATAAAATGGCAACAGGACCTCTGCCTAGATTTACAAACATGATTAAAACTCCTGCATATTCAATACTTCTCAATAATCTGAAATTTGAAACAAAAGAAATTTTTAATGATGGAACTAACGCCGGAATAGCTGTTAGAATAGAAGCTCAAGATAATAAAGCTTACACTTACATGTGGTCCTTAGAGAAAATTCAAGATGATGGACCTCTTAAGAATAATTGGATGACAACTGGTGTTTCAGGTCCAAGACTCTTAGCTGAAGGATCCTAAATATTACGTCAGTGTTTTATTGACATAGTAATCCCAGTTTTTAAGTAAATTGTCTCTTTCACTTTTATCTATTTTGGGAATATACGATTTATTTGAACTCCATAAATCTGAAAGTTCTTCTAAAGTTGAATACTTGCCATCTGTTAACGCTGCCATCATGGCAACTCCTAAAGCAGTTGTTTCAGTTATTTTAGGTACTTCAACACTTATATCTAAAATATTTGATAAAAACTGCATAAGCCAATCATTATCTGTCATGCCCCCATCAACTCTAAGCATTTTAGGAGAAATTCCATCTTCAGACATAGCCTTGAATAAATCTCTTGTTTGATAAGCAACAGATTCTATGGCAGCTCGTGTTATTTCATTCTTGCCAGTATCTCTAGTTATTCCATAAATAGCACCTCTCGCATCTGGATCCCAATACGGACATCCTAGACCTGTAAATGCAGGAACTAAATAAACACCAGAATTACTTTCCATTTTTTCAATTATGTCTTCAGTCTGACTTGCAGTTTCAATTATCTTTAGGCTGTCTCGTAACCATTGGACTACTGCTCCTGCAATAAAAATTGACCCTTCTAGAGCGTACGTGACTTCTCCATTAATCTTGTAGCAAATTGTGCCAAGTAATCTAGAATTAGATTTGATAATTTTTTTTCCTGAATTGATGATAACAAAACAACCTGTTCCATAGGTTGATTTAATACTTCCAGGCCTAAAGCAAGCTTGGCCAACAGCAGCGGCTTGCTGATCCCCTAATATAGATAAAATTGGAAGTTCAACATTTATTATATCTTTTGAAATATCACCAAAATGGCTATTTGAGTCCATAACAACTGGCATCAAGGATTTAGGCACATCAAAAATCTTGAGTAATTCAATATCCCATTCAAGACTTTCTATATTATATAGACTTGTTCGTGACGCATTAGTAGCATCAGTAGCATGAACCCTTCCACCAGTTAACTTCCATAATAAAAAACTATCTACAGTACCAAAACAGACTTCATCATTTTCGGCTTTTGATCTTGCTCCAGGAACATTATCTAAAATCCATTTTATTTTTGTTGCGCTAAAGTAGGGGTCAATTACTAAGCCTGACTTGTTCATGACGGTTTCTTCTAATCCCTGTTTTACTAGAGACTTACAAAAATCTGAAGTTCTTCTGTCTTGCCAAACAATTGCATTGTAAAGTGGCTTTCCAGATTTTTTATCCCATAGGATTGTTGTCTCTCTCTGATTTGTAATCCCAATCCCTCTAATTTTGTGTTTTTTTGTAATATCTGAATGATATAAATCTTTTAAAACAGATTTTGTTGTTTCCCAAATCTCTTCTGGATTATGTTCAACCCAGCCTGGTTTTGGATATATTTGTTCAAATTCCATCTGACATGTTTTTAAAATTGAACCATCTTCTCCAAACAATATAGCTCTACTACTAGTTGTTCCCTGATCTATAGAAATATATGTGTCCATTATTTTCTCGATTTAGTTAAGATTTACTAAAACATACTAATAATAAAAATAAATCAAAATAAAAATTTAAATAAATTTTAGGGGATCATCAGTTATTACTCCTGACAAACCAGCATCCCATAATGTAGCTATTTCATCTGGATTATTGCATGTGTATACAAAGACTTTTGTACTTAAACGATTAATCTCTTTTAGTTGTTTTACATTTATAAACCTGTAATCCAAATGAATAGATACAGCATTTAAATAATTTTTATCTTTTTTCCAGTATTTAGGTAATTTCTCATACAAGATACCAATTGGAATGCTTTCTGACTCTTTTCTAAGTATTTTAAGAGCATCAATATTAAAAGAGGTTATAAGGATTTGATTTTGAGTGTCTGTTAACTCTATAGTTTTTAGTAATTCCTTAATTAAACGATTTGTATAACTAGTTTCTATTGATTCATAAAATTTCATCTCTATGTTTAAATTTAATTCTGTTTTTTTACAGAATTTTAAAAGTTCATTTAGTGTAGGAATTTTTTGAAAGTAATAATCATTTTCAGATAATTTCCCAACATTAATTCTATTTAAATTACTCTCCAAAACTTTTTTAATGGAGCCTTTACAGTCAGATGTTCTGTCAAGGGTCTCGTCATGAATTATCAAAAGAGTGTTCTCATTTGTAAGTTGAACGTCACATTCAGCCCAGTCAATTTTATTTTCTACGCACCATTCAAAGCCAGAAATAGTATTTTCAGGTTTATGATATGCGGCTCCTCTATGGCCGCAAATTTTTGACATCATAATTATATCACATTGAAATTTAAATTGTAAAAGTTAATTAAATAAAATATTACATTAGTAAAATTTGCAGGAGAATAAAGTGTTTAAAAAAATTATAGCTCTAATTACATCTTTTTTTATTGTTGAACAAGTAGCCTCAGCCAATGAAACAACAAATTCTAAGTTACTCCTTAATACTTCTAAAGGAGAGATAGTTATAAAATTTCTACCAGATATAGCTCCTGTACATGTCGCACGTATAATCGAGCTGGTAAAAAGTGGTTTTTATGATGGTATTATTTTCCATAGAGTAATACCAGGTTTTATGGCTCAAACAGGGGATCCAAAAGGCAATGGAACAGGAGGAAGCGGGCAAAAATTAAAAGCTGAATTTTCAGATTATCAGTATACTTCTGGTACAGTTGGCATGGCAAGAACTATGGATCCCAATACTGGAGACAGTCAGTTTTTCATTTGCTTTGATGGTTGCGGCCATTTAACAGGTCAATATACAGCCTGGGGTCAAGTTGAAACAGGTATGGATGTTGTAGAAAATATTAATGTCGGTGAGCCACCCTCCAACCCTGATAAAATTATTAATGCATCAATTTCGGAATAAATCTATGTAAGAGCATCGATTGCTTCATCTGTCATTACATCAGGAACTAGTGTTACTGGAACACGACATGTTGAAGCTCCTCTTGAAGTGATATGGGAGACAAGTGGTCCAGGGCCAGAGCTTTGTGTTGATACTCCTAAAACTAAAATTGAAATTATTTCTTCCTCATTGATAAGATTTAAAAGTTCTTCTTTTGCGTCACCCTCTCTTACATAAAGGACTGGCATTTGCCCTGTAATTTCAATAACTGTTTCTCCAATCTTACGAAGTAGTTTTTCAGCATTTTCTCTGGTTTCAGTTCGCATTATTTCTGCAACACCTGCAAAGTGCTGAAATTCAGCAGGGCTTAAACATTTAAATAATGCAACTCTGCCACCAGTTGAAGCAGCTCTTTTACAAGCATATCTTATCGCTTGATGTTGTTCTTGAGATGCATCGATAACTACTAAAAAAACTCTTCCCTTAATACTTTCAATTTTCTTTTTAGCCATAATAACCTCTTAAATTTTATATTTTCCTAAAACTTAATGCAGCTAAATATCCTGCTAATATTGCTAAAATAATAGCAAATACTCCATAGAAAGCCGAATAATTATGAGCAAAACTATAAATCCTAGCCTCAAAACCAGTTTTTCTAACAAAAATATTTGTATTTTCTTCAGAAACTTTTAGACCATCTCTAAGATGTAATATTTTAACTTTATATTCTCCAGGAAGTACTGAAGCAGGAAGAACTACTGGTGCTCTAAATAATTTATTATTTTTAATTTGAATATTTTCTGCTTTCACTCCTCTTTTTGAAATCCAATGACTATCTTTTATCATTTTGTTTTTAAAAGTCTCTTTCCATTGGGGCATATCTTTTATACTTTTTTTGGGTATTTCTGAAATTATCAAATCAGCATTACCTAAATTGTATTTTTTTAAATAGTTTAAGTTTTGTTTGTTTGGTTTCTCATTGCTAAAGATAGAATAATAAAAAGATGGAATATTTTTAAATGTTACATTTTCTCTATTTATCCAAATACCATAAAAATATTCTTTTTTATATATAGTTGCTTCTGTCTTAGGTCCTTCTATAAAAATAAAAAGATCATCACCATCTTGTCCATCATAAGTTCCAAATAAAAAAAGCTCTGCTCCATTGAAACCTGTATTTATATTAATTGAGTCTATTGATAAGTCGGCAACAATAGAGTTTGCAAAACTAATTTTTGATAAAAATAAAAAAACTAAAATGAATATTCTTTTCATCATCTTTTTATAACTATTGAATAAATATCATCAGGAGTAAGAGTTAAATCTGCAAACAATTTAAAACAAACAGCTAAAACTAATAATGCTAAAAGTCCTCTTAATTGTTCACCTCTCAACAAAGAGCTTGCATTACTTCCTATTTGAGCTCCAATAACACCTCCCAACATTAGTAAACCTGCTAAAACTATGTCTACTGTTTGAGTTGTTATTGATTGAAGAAATGTAACGTTCGCGGTTACAAAGATAATTTGGAAAAGTGAAGTTCCTACAACAACTGCTGTTGGCATGCCAAGGACATATATCATTGCAGGAACTAAAATAAAACCGCCTCCCACCCCCATAATAGCAGACAAAACTCCTACAAATGCACCAATAAATAAAGGTAGGAGAGCGCTTATATATAGTTTAGATCGTCTAAATCTCATTTTAAAAGGGAGGCCATGTAGCCAATTATGTTGATGAAGCTTTCCCCTAGTACCACCAGGCGTTCTTGACTTTAAAATTGCTTTTGTAGATTCCCATGCCATTAGGAAACCAATCATTCCTAAAAAGACTACATAAGATAATCGAATAACTAACTCTATTTGGCCTATGTCTTTTAGAATAGCAAACAACCAAACCCCAAAACTTGAGCCTATATAACCCCCAATTAAGAGAAAAAAACCCATTTTAAAATCAACATTTTTTTTTCGCCAATGAGCTATTACGCCTGAAACTGAAGATGCAACAATTTGATTAGCTTCAGTTGAAACTGCTACTGCCGCCGGTATTCCAAGAAATATTAAAAGAGGTGTCATTAGAAATCCACCACCAACACCGAAAAGACCTGAAAGAAATCCAACTATCGCGCCAAGTCCAGAAATGGCAAAAATATTCATAGATACTTCGGCTATTGGTAAATATATATACATAGATAATAGATTCTAATTTAATTTATGCTTACACCTTTGAATATACTAAAAGCAATTAGTTTTATTTATTAATGATGATTATTTATATTATATTATTTAGGAACTATTATGAGTATGTTTAATTTTCATGTCACAAAAAGAAATTCATAATTATGATATTAGAATAGCCACTAATGGAGATTGGTATCATGAGGGTTCAAAAATAAATAGAATTGAGTTAGTCAAACTTTTTGCATCTGTTCTTCATAAAAAGGATGACAATAAATATTGGCTTATTACTCCAAAAGAAGAAGGCACTATCGAGGTAGATGATGCACCTTTTGTAATCACAAAATTTGCTCATTCAGGTAATAACAATTCAGCAAAATGCTGGTTTACAACAAATTTAGGAGAAGAGATATTATTAAGCAAAATAAATCCTTTAAGAGTTGAAATCGATAATCAAAATAATCCTAGGCCATATATTTATGTTTTTAGAGGTATGGAAGCTCTTATTCTGAGGTCAGTATATTACGAGGTTGTAAATTTTGCTGTTAAAGATCAATCAGGTGAGTATGGTATTTGGAGTGATGGATCTTTTTTTAGGGTAGGTTATTCAGATAAGTAAAACAGTTAATATGATTAAAAATAATCTTAAATTCATTAATAAAAAATTCTCTGAAAAATTACTATTGTCATTTAATAAAATTAGTTCATCTGCAAAAAAATCAGCTGTAATGTGTTTATTTATTGAAAAGAAAAATAGAATTTACTTAATTCTTACAAAAAGGTCTGAAAAGTTAAATCAACACGCAGGGGAAATAAGTTTTCCAGGTGGTAGTTTAGAAAACCATGATAAAAACTCATTAATGGCAGCATTCAGAGAAACCTATGAGGAGATTGGAATTCCTGAAAGAAGGATTAATGTTATTGGTCAGTTAGACGATTACATTACAGGTACAGGTTTTCATATTGAAACCTATGTTGGAATTATAAAAAAAAATACAATTTTTAGGGTTAATAATGAAGAGGTGTCAGAATTAATTTTCCTTCCAATTGAAGTCTTGCAAAATAAAACCAATATAATGTGGACAAGTAAAAAATTTGGAAATAAATCATATAATTTTTGGAAGATTAAATTTTTAAACTATAATATTTGGGGGGCAACTGCTTCAATTTTAGCAAACTTGTCTGTAAAAGTTTGGGATACTAAGTTACAAAAAGCTATATAGGTTTTGAAATGAAAAGACTACTATTTATTGCTTTGGCTTTAATAATACCTATCATTATTTGGTGGGTAGAGAGTAAGATAGCTAAACGAAAAGGTGATGAATTTAGCGGCCCATCTGTACTAATGCTTTTTGGAATTGCAGCAAGTATTTTTATTTTAATTGTTGGGCTTCTTCTTTCTCAAACCACGAACGCACCAAGTGGTTCTGAGTATTTCCCTGCAAGAGTTGAAAATGGGAAAGTTATCTCAGGAGGCTTCAAAGAAAATAATTCAAACAACAAATGACAATTTTAAAATTTGTAAAAACATCATATAAGCTTCCAGATAACTTACTAGTCACATCAAATTTGTCAGAGGTTTTTGATGAGATAAAAAAATTTAATGGTCAAGTAGCTTTAGTAGGTGGCTTTGTTAGAAGTGTTATCTTAAATGAAAAGATAAATTACAGAAAAATATCTATTGATATTGCAACTAACCTAAATCCAAACCAGATAATTAAAATTTTTGGAAGTAAGGCAAAGTATATCGATGAGGGATTAACGCACGGAACTGTAATAGTTAATAATAACGGCTTAATTTGTGAAATAACAACACTTAGAAGCGATGTCCTTACAAAAGGAAGGTATGCGGATGTAGAATTTATTGATCACTGGTTTCTGGATGCTTCAAGAAGAGATTTAACAATTAATGCTATTTATATGGACCTTGAAGGAAATATTTTTGACCCTCTCAATGGATGTAATGATTTAATTAATGGAAAGATTAAGTTTATTGGCAAAATGACAGATAGATTAAATGAAGATTTTTTAAGACTATTAAGATTTATAAGATTTTTTTCAAAATACTCAAAAAACAAAATAAAAAAAGAACAGATAGATATTTTAAAAAAATTTTCTAAAAAAATGAATATACTCTCAAAAGAAAGAGTGATTGAAGAATTAAAAAAAATCTTTTCAGAAAATAAATGTATTTCATTAATATCGGCAGAATTAATGTCTAAAACTAATATGGATAAAAATTATTTCGGTTTTAAGTTTTCGCTTATCAAATTAGAGTTATTAAAAAATTTTAATTTTAATGTAAATTGGATAAAGAAAATTTTATTACTTTATCATAAAGAAAAAAATTTAGACTTTATAAAGAATAATCCAATCTCTTCTGATGAGAGAAAATTAATTGATAATTTTAATATTAAGTTAACCAAAGAAGAAATTTCTAATCTTTTATCTGATAAGTGGTGTAGTACTTTGTATTACTTAAAAGGGCCAGTTTATTTAAAACTTCTGATTGAAGTTAAGTTTACACTGAAAATACAAAATAGAATTAATCAGATTAAGAATTTTAAAAAACCTATATTTCCAATTTATGGAGAAGACATTCTCAGATTAGGTTTGCATGAAGGACCTAAGATTGGTTTAATTTTAAAAAAAACTGAGAAAAAATGGGTAAATTCTGATTTTTCATTCTCAAGGCAACAACTATTGGATGAATTAAATATTTGACCTAAACTAATCTTTGTTAGTAAGAAAAAAATTATGGTTGGCAGTAAATATAAAGTTACAAAAGAAGAAAAAGTAAGTGCTGAAAATTGGTTCTCTGAATTGAGAGATGCCATATGTTTTGAATTTCAAAATATTGAAAAAAATATTTCAAAAAATACTTTTCAAATTAAAAATTGGAAAAGAGATGGTGGTGGTGGTGGAAAAATGAGTGTTATGAAAGGAGATGTTTTTGAAAAAGTAGGCGTAAATATTTCAACTGTACATGGAAAATTTTCTGAGCAATTTAGAAAAAAAATACCTGGAGCTGAAGAAGATGGGAAATTTTGGGCAAGTGGTATATCAGTTGTAGCTCACCCAAAAAACCCATTTATTCCCACAGCTCATATGAACACAAGACTTATTTCTACATCAAAGAGTTGGTTCGGAGGAGGAGGTGATATTACTCCTATGAAACCGGCTCCAGAAATGTCAAAGCTTTTTCATAAAGATCTTAAAAACGCATGTGATAAGCATAACAAAGAATATTATAAAAAATTTAAAGAATGGGCGGATAAATACTTTTATTTAGAGCATCGTAATGAGACAAGAGGAGATGGTGGTATTTTTTTTGATTATTTAAATAACGGTAATTGGAAAAATGATTTTAACTTTGTCAAAGATATTGGGAAGACTTTCTTAAAATCTTACTCAAATATAGTTAGGAAGAATTTAAGCACACCTTGGAATGAAGATGACCGGAGAGACCAACTTATTAAAAGGGGTAGATACGTTGAATTTAACTTGCTTTATGATAGAGGGACTATTTTTGGATTGAAAACTGGTGGTAATGTTGAAGCAATTTTAATGAGCCTTCCTCCTGAGGTAAATTGGAACTAATTAGTTCTAATTGTTAAGTGTATTTTACATTAAAAAAATTAATTTTATCCTAATAAATCCTTGCACCTTTGTTGAATTTATCGCAAAAAGAACTAAATAAAATTTACCTAGTTTTCTTTTTTATAGGGATATTTAAGTGAGCAAAAAAAAATCAAGAAGAGACTTTATCGTAATAGCCTCATATTCAATGGGTGCAGTAGGAGCTGGTGCAGCTATTTGGCCTATTATTAATCAGATGAACCCAGCTGCAGATACACTAGCAATGGCGTCAACAGAAGTAAATATTGGTGCTTTAGAAATTGGTCAAGCTTTAACAGTAAAATGGAGAGGAAAGCCCGTTTTTATTAGAAGAAGAACTGAGAATGAAATAAATGAATCTAGGCAAGTTGATATTAATTCTCTAAGGGATCCTCAAGCTGATGAGGAAAGGGTTCAAAAAGATGAATGGCTTGTAGTTATGGGTGTTTGCACTCACTTAGGATGTGTTCCATTAGGCCAGAAAACAGGAGATGGTAAAGGTGATTATGGTGGTTGGTTTTGCCCTTGCCACGGTTCTCACTACGACATATCTGGTAGGATAAGAAAAGGTCCAGCACCTGAAAATCTTGAGGTCCCACCTTACAGTTTCATCTCTGATAATGTAATTAAAATAGGATAAATATGAAAAGTTCAATTCCAAATTCTCAATTTAAAAATCCAGTTATCAACTGGATCGACACCAGGTTACCTATATTTACTGCTATGAATGAAGCGGTTGGGACCGAACATCCAACTCCAAAAAATTTAAATTATTGGTGGAATTTTGGCTCTTTAGCAGGGGTCACTTTAGTTATAATGATTATAACTGGAATAGCTTTAGCGATGAATTACACAGCTCACGTAGACCATGCTTTTGATTCAGTTGAACGAATAATGAGAGATGTTAATGGTGGTTGGTTAATTAGATATATACATATGAATGGTGCAAGTTTCTTTTTTATTGTAGTTTATATACATATGGCCAGAAGTTTATATTATGGTTCATACAAAGCTCCTCGAGAATTACTTTGGATCTTAGGAGTTGTTATTTATCTCTTAATGATGGCTACTGCATTTTTAGGTTATACACTTCCCTGGGGACAAATGAGCTTTTGGGGTGCAACAGTAATAACTAACTTCTTTAGTGTTCTTCCTTTTGTAGGTGAGCCAATTGTTAATTGGTTATTAGGTGGTTATACAGTTGATAATCCTACGCTAAATAGATTTTATGCACTGCATTATTTATTACCATTTGTCATAGCTGGGGTAATATTGTTGCATATTGTAGCTCTGCACAGATTTGGTTCTAATAATCCTTTAGGAATAGATATAAAAAGTGAAAAGGATATGATACCTTTTCATCCTTACTATACAATTAAAGACTTTTTTGGTCTGGCAGTTTTTCTTGCAATTTTCTGTATTTTTGTATTTTTTGTACCAAATATTCTAGGCCACCCTGATAATTACGTACCTGCTGATCCAATGTCTACACCAGCTCATATTGTTCCTGAGTGGTATCTTTCACCATTCTACGCAATCTTAAGAGCTATCCCTGATAAATTGTTAGGTGTACTGGCGATGTTTGGTGCTATTGGTATTTTGTTTATCTTGCCTTGGTTAGACAGATCCCCAGTAAGAAGTGCTCATTATAGACCTATGTATAAGATATTCTATTGGTTATTTATTATTAATATGCTTGCTTTAGGTTATTTGGGAGTTCAAAATCCTGAAGGTATATATATTGTTTTAGGTAGAACTTGCACAGCTTGGTATTTTATTCATTTTCTTATTATTCTTCCACTTCTAAACATTATAGAAACACCAAAAGCACTACCAAAGTCTGTGAGTGATCCAATTTTCTCATCGGCTTATAGCGGATTATCTCCAGCTACACCTAGAGATAAAAAATAATGAATAAAAATATATTAATTATAATATTCATCTTTTTTTCTCTTCCAGTTTATTCTGCTGGACCAGTTGCGGAAATTAAAGGTAAGGATTGGGCTTTTTCAGGTCCTTTTGGTAAGTACGATAAATCGTCATTACAACGTGGCCTTCAAGTTTATATTGAGGTTTGTTCATCTTGCCACTCACTAAAATATATAGCTTATAGAAATTTATCTGATCTAGGATACAATAAAGACGAAATAAAGGCTTTCGCATCAAGTTTTTCAGTTGTTGACGGTCCTGATGACGATGGAGAAATGTTTGAGCGTCCTGGTGTTCCCGCTGATTATTTTGTATCCCCTTATCCTAATATGAATGCTGCAAGAGCTGCAAATGGAGGTGCATATCCCCCTGATTTATCTTTGATAAAAAAAGCTAGAGTAGGCGGGGCTGATTATTTGTATTCACTTTTAATAGGATATAAAGAACCACCTGAAGACTTAGAAGTACGTGATGGACTTTATTATAATAAATATTACGGAGGTAATTTAATTGCAATGCCACAGCCGCTATACCAAGATGGTGTAGAGTATGCTGATGGAACAAATGCTTCTATTGAACAGATGGCTGCAGATGTGACTGAATTCCTAACATGGGCAGCAGAACCTGAAATGGAAGCAAGGAAAAGGACAGGTATTGCCGCTGTTTCATTCCTTTTGATTATGGCTGTTTTATCGTATATTGCAAAACAGCAAATTTGGGCAAATGTTAAGAAAAAACAGGCTTAGACGTTAAATCTAAAGTTAAATATATCACCATCTTTAACTAGGTAATCTGAACCTTCCACCCTCATTTTTCCCGCATCTTTGGCACCATTTTCACCATCAAAATTAATATAATCATCATATGAGATAGTTTCAGCTCTAATAAATCCTTTTTCAAAATCAGTATGTATCTTACCTGCTGCCTGGGGAGCCTTAACACCATTTGATGCAGTCCAAGCATGAGCTTCCTTAGGACCCACAGTAAAAAAAGATATAAGGTTTAGTAATTCATATCCTGATCTAATTAATCGATTAAGTGTTGGCTCATTTAAGCCCATTGATTTTAGATAGTCTATTCTATCTTCTTCAGATAAAAGGGATAACTCTTGTTCAATTTGGGCACTAACAACTGTAAAACCAGAGTTATTATCAATAGCTCTTTTACGAATTAATTCTGTAAACTTATTATCACTTTTAATTTCATTTTCAGCTAAATTGCAAACATATAGAATTGGTTTTGTTGTTATTAAATTAAATTCAGGTAAAAGAGAGTTTTCGTCTTCATCAAGTTTTAATAGTTCTCTAGCAGGTTTACCATCACTCATTTCTGGAAGAATTTTTTCTATTAATGATAATTTTAATTTTGCCTCTTTTTCATTACCTCTTACTTTTTTTTCTAAGTTGTTTTTTTGTTTTTCTAAACTTTCAATATCAGAAAGAAGTAACTCTGTTTCAATTATTTCTAGATCTCTAAAGGGATTAATACTGCCCTCTACATGTGTAATATTTTCATCTTCAAAGCATCTTAAAACATGAGCAATTGCATCAACCCCTCTTATGTGTGCTAAAAATTGATTTCCTAAGCCTTCGCCCTTTGATGCATCCTTGACTAACCCTGCAATATCAACAAACTCTAACTGTGTATATATAAGCTTTGCTGATTTAGCAATTTTTGCTAACTTATCTAATCTTAAATCTGGTACAGCTACTCTCCCAGTATTGGGCTCAATAGTACAAAAAGGATAATTAGCAGCTTCTGCCTGACTATTTCTCATTAATGCGTTAAATAAAGTAGATTTGCCAACATTTGGCATGCCAATTATACCACAATTAAATCCCATTATTTTATCTCAATATTTTCTTTGTTTCGTAAAATTGAAACCTTATTCATAAAGTCTATACTATTATTTAAATGGAGTAGCTCTACCTCTGAAGCCATGATTGATAATAAATAATTAACCCAACCATCAAAATCATTTTTATTAAAAGATGATAATACCCACTTTGATGGATCTATATTGTTATCAGGTCTGCCAACACCAATTCTTACTCTTAAAAAATCTTCACCTATGTACCTTATTATATCTCTTATTCCATTGTGTCCACCGTGCCCACCACCAAATTTTACTTTTATTTTCCCTTTGTCTAAATCAATTTCGTCATGCCAAACAATTACTGAAGACGGTTTAATTGAAAAGAACTTAATTAGTGAAGAAACACAACCTCCTGATTTGTTCATAAAAGTTTGAGGTTTTAAAAAAAAAATACTTCTATTGTTTTGAGACCATTTATAATAATGACCATTGAACTTATTTTTATATATATCATTAATTTGATAAAATTTTAGAAGATGATCAATAGCCATAAAACCAATATTATGACGATTTAGTTTATGTTCAGAGCCTGGGTTGCCTAAACCAACATGTAAAAACATAACTAATTATTTACAATTTAGTTTTCAGTATTAGTGTCTTTATTTTCTTCATTATTGTCTACTGCTTCAGCTTCCTCTTCATCTTTTTCTTCAGAACTTTCAGTAGATACATCAGCCATTTTTGTAGGAGCTGCTATTGTTGCAATTGTAAAATCTCTATCTGTAATTGTTGGCTTAACACCGTCAGGTAATTCTACAGTGCTAATTTTTATGGAATCACCAACAACCAATCCCTCCAAATTAATTTCAATTTTTTCTGGAATGTTGTCTGCGGGACACTCAAGCTCAAGTTCAAAACGAACTGTATTTAATACACCACCTGTTTTTAGGCCGGGTGAAAGCTCCTCATTTATAAATGATACTGGTATTGAGACAGTTATAGTTGACCCTTTACCAATTCTTAAGAAATCAACATGCAATGGATTTTCTGAAACAGGGTGAAATTGAATATCTCTTGTCAAGACTATATTTGATTTTCCATCAATATTTAAGTCTAATAATCTGCTAAAGATACCAGATTGTGTCATTATTTTTTTATATTCTCTTTCACCAATATCTATAGAGATAGTGTCTTGTTTTTCACCGTAAATAATAGCAGGTATTCTGCCAGCTCTTCTAGAAGCTCTTGCAAAACCTTTTCCAGTATTTGTTCTTAAATTTCCATTTAAAATTGTAGTTTCTGCCACAATTCACTCCTAGATTAAAATTTATATTTAAAAAAATCTTTATACATATTTCAAAAAAAAATACTACAAAAAAATGACCATAATTTAATTTTAAATTTAATCAAATAATGAGGAAACAGATCTCTCCATATGGATTCTTTTGACAGCTTCACCAAGAAGCGGTGCTATTGATATATGTCTAACATTTTTAGCAACTCTAAATGCTTCCGTTGCAGCAATACTATCTGTTGTAACAAGTGATTTCAGTGGAGAGGATGCAACTCTGGCAACTGCTCCACCTGACAGCACTCCATGTGTAACGTAGGCATCAACGGTAATTGCTCCAGATCCAATTAAGGTTTCAGCTGCGTTACATAATGTACCACCCGAGTCAACTATGTCATCAACTAATAAACAATTGCGATTTTTTACTTCGCCAATAATATTCATAACTTCAGATTTTCCTGGTGCTTCTCTTCTTTTATCAATAATAGCTAAATCTGTATTTAATCTTTTTGCAATAGCTCTAGCGCGCAAAACACCACCTACGTCAGGTGCGATAATACATAGATCTTTAGGATTATAATTTTGCAGAATATTTTCTATAAAAACTGGAACAGCAAATAAATTGTCAGTTGGAATATCAAAAAAACCTTGTATTTGAGCTGCATGTAAATCAATAGTCAAAACCCTGTCAGCTCCTGCTACTGTAATAAGGTTTGCTACTAATTTTGCAGAAATAGGAGTTCTTGGTCCGGATTTTCTGTCTTGTCTAGCATAACCAAAGTAAGGAATAACTGCAGTTATTCTCCTAGCAGAACCCCTTTTTAAAGCATCTATAGTTACTAATAACTCCATAAGATGGTCATTTGCTGGATAAGATGTTGACTGAACGATAAAGGTATCTTCACCTCTTACATTTTCTTGGATTTCAACAAAAACCTCCATATCAGAGAATCTTCTTACAACAGCCTTTGTTAATGGTTGATTTAAATATGCAGATATACCTTCTGCAAGAGGCTGATTAGAATTACAAGATACAATCTTCATTTTAGTCTCATTTATTTAACAACTCTGATAGCAACCATGGTTAAGCTAATCAAGAAAATTTTAAAAAATTCATAAATTTTATTTAGTCAAACCTATTATATTAATCATTCTTCCAGTAGTGGGATTATTTTTTTTTGTTTCTCTTCTATAACTAAAAAATTTTTCTGAATTTTTATAAGTGTCTTCATCAATATGATCAATAAATATTAGTCCTTTATTTTCTAGTTTTCTCACCAAGTAGCCACCTAAATCAAAGAAATCAGTATTTGATTTATTAATAAAAAATCTCTCACTAAGACAGTCTTCTTTTATACAAGCTTTTATCATATCTGATTTTACTTCGAATGAGTTTTTTCCAATACATGGGCCAATTGCAACTAATAAGTTTTCTATCACAGAACCATTCATCTGAAAATGCTCAATTAGATTGTCTGTTATACCTTTTACTGCTCCTTTCCACCCAGCATGAGCAACTCCAACAATTAATTCCTTTCTATCGAATATTAGAATTGGAGCACAGTCAGCGGTTGTCACAGAAATTGCAAGATCAAAACTTTTGCATATAATTGCGTCTGCTTCAATTTTATTATTTTTGCTTAAATGATCTTCTGCACAAACTACTTTATTACTGTGTACTTGCTTAACAAAAAAAGATTTTTCAAAGTTGAGACTTTTAAGAATTAATTCATGATTTTTTTTAACATTTATATTTTGGTCCCCTACATAATAACTGCAGTTAAGACTTTTGTATGGATCTAGACTTACTCCACCGGATCTTAAAGAAAAAGCATGTTTTAAATTTGGATGTTTAAGTGTCTTAGACTTAATAAACTCCATTGTTCTAAAAACCTAGAAATGGAGACAAGTTTTCTGATCGTATAATTAAAACTTTAAATGCTTGCCCCATAAATGAAGAAGAAATTAGCCTTTCAAAATCTGAAATTAACTGTCTCTTTTCTATTGGCAATTTATCTTTAGACAAATTTTCAAACCTTTCTTTAATACCAAGATTTAGCAAAAATTTTTTTTGAGTTATTGGCCCTTGGTAAACAAGTCCTTTTGGGATTATATTAATTATATCAGTAAAATTTACCCAACTTGACAAATCTGTAAAACCTAGATTTTCAAATATTGGAGATTTTTTATTATTTAATACACCTTGAATCGTATTTCTTTCCTTAAAATTCTTATCTACTTGGCCATAGTCAATAATGATAATAGCTCCTGAGTTTTTCAGAATAATTTTACAAATTTTCTCAATATAAATTTTTACTGCAAGTCCATCTTCTAAAATTCTCCCATCTGGTTTTGGATCGGTATTTGGTTGTGATTTAATTTGTTCACCAACTTCAAAGTAAAAATTATTATGTTTAAAGTTAATATTTCTTTGGTGCCATCTACCATTTTGTGAAATATATTGATCTATTGGTAGAGCATCAAAAAACTCATTTGCAATAAAGTATGTTGGTAATTCATTAATTTCATTTATATTTTTAATCCATGAACAATTATTAATTTTCAGTTTATTTTTTTGAATTTGTCTTAAAATATCACTTTTCTCATAAAGTATTGGATTTAAATAATAATTACTTTTTTTTAGTTTTTTAATAGTGCTTAAAATATCTGATATAAGAGTACCTTTACCAGGTCCTAGATCTACTATATTTGCTTTAAAAAAATTTGACTTGATTTGATTGTCAATAATATTAGCAGCAATTAACTCTCCAAATACTTGTGAGACTTCTGGGGCAGTTATAAAATCCCCATTTTTACCAATTACATTGCTATTGGAATAGTAACCAAACTGTTTATCGTGTAAACACATTTCCATGAAACTTGATAAATTGATCGGTCCATTATCTTTGATTTGAGAAATAATTTTAGTTTTTAAGTAAGTATCTAAAATTTTCATATTATTTTTGGATTTCTAAAAGAATTTACTATTATAACAATGCCTATTATTAACATTATAAAACATAGCATTTGTCCCAGTGTTAAATTCAAATATAAAAAACCTAATTGAGGGTCAGGCTCTCTATAAAATTCAATAAAAAATCTAAAAAAACCATATAGGAAAATAAAAATTCCAGTAATTAAGCCGATTTGGTTTTTTATTTTAGTAAAGTGAAACAAAATATTGAGTACTATAAATAAGATTAATCCTTCAAAAAGAGCTTCATACAATTGTGATGGATGCCTTGGAAAAGGCCCGCCATTAGGGAAAATAATGCCTATTGGATTATCGGTTACTCTGCCATAGAGTTCACCATTTATAAAATTAGCAATGCGGCCTAAAAAAAATCCAAATGGAACCACTAATGATGAAATATCAGTGATTATGAAAAAATTAACTTTAAATCTTTTACTTGTAAAAAACTGAGCAACAACAACACCTATTAAGCCACCATGAAATGACATTCCCCCTTGCCAAATATATAAAATCTCTAATAAATTTTCAGAGTAATAGTTGAAATTATAAAATATAACATAACCCAAACGACCACCTATTATAACGCCTAAAATTGCATTATTGAAAAAATAATCTATTACTTCTTCTTTTAATAAATAATTTACCTTTGAAATGTATAAAGCATATCTCCACGCAAAAATTAATCCAACTATATATGATAGTGCATACCAGGTAATTTTTATTGGTCCAAAATTAACTGCGACTGGGTCAAAGTTAAAATTTGTTAATTGAAGATAAATGTCTATAATAAAATTCATTATTTTTAAAGATGATTTTCAAATTGAAATATCATATTAATTTATTATTTAAAAGATTATGTTTTTAAACTAATTGTTAAAAATAATATGAAAGAATTAAATGATAAAATCAAAATTTTTAAGTGACTTTTCTAATATTGCTCAAGGAGCTTTTTCAACTGCTAATGCAATCAAAGAAGAATTAGATGTTATGGTTAGAAGTAGGATAGAGAGAGTATTAACTTCTAAGGGCCTTGTTACAAAAGAAGAAAATGATATAATTATTGCAAGAATAAATCTATTAGATAAAAAGATAGATGGTTTAGAAGCTATGATTACTAAACATGTTGAAGAACTAAAAAAAAACGAAAAAAATAAAAGCACTAAAGGTAAATAGACTTAATGAAAATTTGTCTAATAGGTTGTGGCAAAATGGGATCATCTCTTTTAGAAGGGTGGTCATCTCTTAAAGTAATAAAGCATATTACGATTATAGAACCAAATTTAGACAAAATTACTAGTAAACTTTTAAATATTAAAAGTTTTAATTTTTATAAAACGATTGAAGAAGCTGAAAATTTTTCTTTCGATATTACAGTTCTTGCTGTCAAACCTCAAGTAATGGAGGTTGTATTGAAGCAAATATCAAACTTAAACTTTATAAGTGATTCTTGGCTTTCTATTGCAGCAGGTTTAACTGTAAAATTTTTTGAGAATGTTCTGGGAAATAATCAGCAAATAATAAGAACCATTCCGAATACCCCTGCTTCAATAAAAAAAAGTGTTACAGCTATTTATTTTAATAGAAATTGTAAAAATAAAACAATACATGAATCTATTCTGCTTATGAAAGCAGTAGGTGAAACAATTATAGTAGACGATGAAAATTTGATGGATGCGTATACTGCAGTTTCAGGTTCTGGTCCAGCTTATATATTTTATTTTGTTGAAGCAATAATTAGTGCTGCAAAGGAAGTGGGGATAAATGAGAAAAATGCGAGAATTCTTGCAGAAAAGACATTAATTGGTTCAGCTTATTTATTAGAAAATTCTCAAGCAAGAGCCCAAGATTTGAGAAAAGCAGTTACAAGTCCAAAAGGCACTACCGAGGCTGGATTAAATGTTTTAATGAAAAAAGATGCTTTTTTTAATCTTACAAGCACAGCTATACAAAAAGCTCAAAAAAGGGGAAAAGAATTAGGCAAGTCTTGATCTTTAACTATATAGAATGTTTGAAAACCAAAATAAATATCAAGATTACTTATCATTAGCTCTATTAGAATTGCTTAATGAAAATACATTTTATGATATCAAACCTGAAACAATAATTAAAAAAAGTCAAATCAAGATACCAGATGACTTTTTCTGGTTGGCTGATAATAAGATTAAACTTTTAAAATATTATTTCCAATCATCTAATAATAAAATATTAAGTGAAGCTGTACTAGATTTTAATGAGGACGATAGTGCTACTGTTAATGATAAGCTTACTGATATTATTATAAGAAGTTTTGAGTTTCATCAAAAATATAGATTATCTTTGGCGAATATATATAAACTCAAATTTCTTAATTTTAAAATATTTGAATTATTTTTGTTTTTTATAGAAGATTTATCTTCAAAGTCACTTAATATTTCTAATGGCCTACAACATAATTATAAAGATGAATTAATTTTACTTGGTTTGATTTCTACTTACAGCTTAATTTTCGATAAATGGATTTCATCTAATGATGAAGATTTTTCTTTAATTATGAAAGTTGCGGATGAGTATTTAAACAATGCTGAGGAAGTAGGCTTAAATTTTAGAGTTATTTGAAATGATAATTAATGCCGAAGATTTTTTCAAAGTTGATATTAGAAAAGGTAAAGTTGTTGAGTCTCAATTATTTAAAGATGCCAGAAAGCCAGCATATAAGCTTTGGATTGATTTTGGTTATGAAATTGGGATAAAAAAATCGTCTGCTCAAATTACTGACTTATATAAACCCGAGGATCTCATAGGTAAATCTGTTCTAGCTGTTGTAAATTTGCAACCAAGACAAATTGGTCCATTTATATCAGAGGTATTAGTTCTTGGTCTTAAAAATAATGAAAATTCAATTGTATTAATATCTCCAGAATTTGATGTTCCAAATGGTTCTAAGTTAATTTGATTACTGAGGTAAAGATAATTTAACTCTCAAACCTCCTAGTGGAGAAGATAAAAGTTCTAACTTCCCTCCATGTGATAATATTATATTATTAGCGATTGATAATCCAAGACCAGTTCCACCTGTATTTTTATTTCTTGATGTTTCTAATCTATAAAAGGGCCGAAGGGCATTTTCTCTATCTTGTTTGTTAATTCCTGGTCCATCATCGTCAATAAAAATAACTAATGAGTCTTCAGTTTTCTTAATATTTATCTCTATATTTTTTGAGTAGCGTTTTGAATTTTCAATTATATTCAAAATAGATCTTTTAAAAGATTGTTTACGTAAATTGAATTCTATTTTTGTATCAGGGATGAAAAGTTTAATATTAAATTTTAAACTTATATGATTTTTTATTAATTCTTTAAAAAAAATGCTTAAATTTAATTTTGAAAAATTTTCTGTTACATTGTCTTTAGCAAATGAAAGATAATCATTTATCATAATTTCCATTTCTTCTATATCTTTACTCATTGAAGTAATTTCAGAATTACTAGGCAACATCGCTAATTGCAGTTTAAGTCTGGTTAGAGGAGTTCTGAGATCGTGACTAACCCCAGCTAACATCTCAGTTCTTTCATTCATTTGATTTCTTATCCTCGAAGCCATGGAAATAACTGATCTTGTTGCTAGGCGCACCTCATTAGCTCCAGTAATAGGGATATTATTAATTTGTTTTCCAATGCCTAAATTATAAGCTGTTCTAGCAAGTCTTTTAATTGGTCTTACTTGTGCACTTACAAATAACAATGTTA
>MDTB01204259.1_pt1 | contig 22967 bp, 24 predicted proteins | sample 811161 | NCBI WGS metagenome assembly MDTB01 (sample SAMN05326650, study PRJNA326480) | marine metagenome | isolation source: seawater | place: Mediterranean Sea | collected 2009
CTTCACGGTGACGGTAGATGTGGATGATCGGGTTCTGAATCGCGCCGAGTCGGCTGAGCGCGAAGCTCGAGAGGATGGTCTCCACGCGGGTAGGCAGCACCCACGTGACCGGCGTGCCCTCTCCAATGCCCAGGGCGTGGAAACCGGCGGCGACCTGCTCAACTTCGGTGACGAACTCGGCGACGGTCAGCGACCGACCGACATCGTCGATGAGCAACGGGTGATCGGGCGACGACTCGTGGCGGGCGGTGAGTAACCCCCAGAACGAGGTGGCGTCGAGAATCGGTGCGGACATGCGAAACCCCCTGTGTCGAGCGCACCGTAGCGAACCGGTGGCAGGCGAGCCGAACCATGCACACAACTCGTCTGCGGGGAGCGCGAGCATCGACGGCCCCATCGGCAACGGCCCGCCCTCAATCGAGGAGCGGGCCGTGAGCCGAACACGTCTACTTGTGTGGACGCCCGGTGGGCGTCGGGAGCGAGAGGCTCAGACGGCGTCGCCGTCGCGCTCGCCGGTGCGGATGCGGGCGGCGCTCTCGACCGAGGTCACCCAGACCTTGCCGTCGCCGATCTTGTCGGTGCGAGCGGCATTGATGATGGCCTCGACGGCACCCTCGGCGCCGGCGTCGTCGACCAGCACCTCGATGCGGGTCTTGGGGGTGAAGGTCACGCGGTACTCGGTGCCGCGGTAGGTCTCGCTGTGGCCGCCTTGGCGGCCGAAGCCCTGGACCTCGGAGACGGTCATGCCCTGGACGCCGACCTCGGCGAGGGCGGACTTCACGTCCTCCAGCTTGAAGGGCTTGATGACGGCGGTGACAAGCTTCATGGGGATTCCTTCTGGTAGGGGCTCTATGTCCGGTTTGGATTGATACAAAATGTAGCGCCATGCACGTCTGTGTCAATATGTTCGTCAGAAAGCCGCCAGATTTGCTCTTGAATCTAGCCTATATTGCAAAAACAGGCTTGATATCTGTATTCTGTATTGATACAATAAACCAATGGACCGAGGCACACCGCTCATTTGCTACACCGATCGGGCTGGCGACGAACGTCGCATAGTCATCCGCATGGAGTCCGCCAGCGCCGTCCCCCGCTTCGAGCAGCTGAGAGGCCAGATCTCAGTGATGGTCGCCGTCGGTCGGCTCGAACCGGGCAGTCGCCTTCCGACCGTCCGCGAGCTCGCTGCCGCACTCGACATGGCCCCCGGCACCGTCGCACGCGCCTACCGAGAACTCGAAGCCGACGGCACGGTCATTACCCGCGGCAGAGCCGGCACCTTCGTCGCCGACGAGCCGCCCCACTCCGAACCACTCCGCGAACGCCGTGAGCGCGTTGCGGCCACCGCCGAGGGGTTCGTGTTCGCGCTTGCCCAACTCGGGCTCGGTCCCGACGAGATGCGCAACGCCCTCGGCAACGCCCTCGACCGCGCCGCTGAGCAACCCGAGACCTGACCATCGCCGGCGCAGTGCCCGCCTGCGAGGGCGGGCACTGCTTCCATACCCTGGAGGGAGGTCGTTGTGCTGCTCTGTCTTGCCAGCAACGACGACCGTTACACCCGATCTTCAGAGGCTCTGAACGAACTGCGCTCGATGCTCACCCAGCCCCGTAGACGGGTGCAGGTGCCTGGGTTCTATCGATCGAACGGTGGGCGAGTTCACCGGCCTCGGCCGCCGACATCATCCGTTCCCCGACCGATTCGACCGGACCCTTCTGCCAACCGTCACAGACATTGAGCTGCCCGCCAGTGACCTCAAAGACACGACCTGTCACGTCGCATGCATCGCTCCCCAACCAGCAAACCAGCGGCGAGACATTCTCCGGGCCTTTCGGGTCCCAGCCCTCTGGTGCCTCGGTCTCATAAAAGATGCCTGCGGTCATTCGGGTCCGGGCATCCGGCGCCACGGCGTTCGCGAGAACGCCATAGCGACCCCATTCCGCCGCCTGCTGGATCGTCAGCAGCGCGATCCCGGCCTTGGCCGTGGCGTAGTTGCCCTGACCGATCGCACCCGCCAGGCCCGCGCCCGACGAGGTGTTGACGACACGAGCGTCGACGGGAGCACCGCTCTTCGCCTGCTCGCGCCAGAACTCGATTGCGTGGCGAGCCGGCGCGAAGTGGCCCTTGAGGTGAACCCTCGTCACGGAGTCCCACTCAGCCTCCGACATGCCGGCGAGCATGCGGTCCTTCAAGAAGCCGGCGTTCAGCACGAGCGTGTCGAGTCCACCGAAGGTGCCGACCGCCTGCTGAATCATCGCCTGGGCCTGATCCCAGTCGGCGACGTCGGCGGCGTTCGCGACCGCTTCTCCCCCGGCTGCGACGATCTCGTCGACGACCTCCTGCGCGCCATCGGATGTGCCTTCCGAACCGTCGCGCTCCACACCGAGGTCGTTCACGACAACTTTGGCCCCCTCAGCGGCAAAAGCCAGCGCGTGGGCGCGGCCGAGCCCTCGGGCTGCGCCAGTGATCACGACTACGCGTCCGCCACAGATTCCCATCGTTGTCTCCTGACCGATTGACGTTTCCGGTCGGAAACCTAGGGCGCCCACACGCCCTTCGCGGCATCCGTCAGCTGCGGGACCCGCTGGACTCGGCCCGCAGGTTGCCCCCTTCCGTCGCCGACAACGATGCTCATTCTGCGCTGGATGGACCAGCCCGGTGGCCGACAACGAAATCCGCCGGGGCAGCTCCTGTCACCGCCTGCAATCGGGCCGAACCGATCGGGAAGCACCGGTCCGGAGTGCCGGCAGCGCCATACACGATGTCGTGCTCGAGCAGCGCAGGGTCGATGAGGGTTTCGATCGGCTCGGGATGCCCGAAGGGCGGCGTGCCGCCGATCGCATATCCGGTCACCCGGCGGGCCTCGTCGGCATTCGCCATGCGGACGCTTCGCTCGAGACGGCCGGAGAGTGTGTCAAGGTCAAGGCGGTTGTGGCCGGCTGTGAGGGCGAGCACCGGCCCGGTGTCTGTCATCACGAGCAACGACTTGGCGATCTGCGACAGCTCGCAGCTGATGGCTGCCGCAGCGTCCGCAGCGGTGCGGGTGCCGTCCGGATAGGTGACGGGCTCGACGTCGATCCCCAACTCGGCTGCCGCCCTAAGAAACCGTTCGGCACCACCTTCCTTCGCCATCATTAACTCCTGGCGTCGATGATGTCGGCGCCGTAGCGGCCGATCACGTCGAGCGTTTGTTCCAGGCTGGTCGTGTCGAGCGTGACGTTGTTGCCGGTCACCCCGAACGCAGCGCACTCGTCGATTGCCCGACGATGAGCGTCCGCCTGGAAGCCGGCGGATCCCGGCTGGCCGCCATCGGGTACGACGAAAACGATGTCGATCGGATCGTTGCGACCGGCCTCGTCGGCCCGACGATGCAGGTCGGCGATGAAGCGGGTGAGGTCGTCGGGGCCGTCGAGGACAGGCGATCTCGTGGTCTTTGCGAAGGCAGCGGGATTCGGCATCGGCATCCAGCCCTGCGCCCGTTCGGCGACTCGCTGACGAGTCCGTCCGGCATTGCCGCCAATCCAGACCGGGATCGGCTGCTGAACCGGTGGCGGATCGGGAAGCACGACCGAGGTTCGGCCATCGCTCTCCGTGATCTCGACCCCCTCCCCACGCCACACGGCATCCAGCACATCGAGTGCGTGGTCGAAACGATCGTTGCGCTCGTCGAACGCGACACTGAGTGCATCGAACTCCGCTGCGAGGTAACCGACTCCCACGCCGAGCGTGAGACGTCCACCGGAAATCCGGTCGAGGGTCGCAGCACTCTTCGCGAGCACAAGTGGGTGCCGATAGCCGAGCACCGACAGGTTGGTGAGCACCCGGATGCCCGGGTCCGCGGCGACCGCAGCCGTCAACGCCACGAACGGGTCGAGGCTGCTGTGCCCGCCAGCGGCGAGCCAGCGTTGTGGCGGAGCAGGGTGATCGGTGACGAACACGTGCTCGAACCCAGCGGCGGCGGCTGAACGAGTGACGGCGGTGATCGCCTCAAGCGACGACGCCCACTCGGGAACCGGATGATGAGCGACCGGAAGGCCGACTCCGAACTTCACGCTCAGCGTCGACCGCGGACCAGTCGTCCCGGGCGAGCGCCCGTGTCGACCCCGTCACGTCGGGTGACCTCGCCGGCGACGATCGTGGCTCGGTAGCCCCTTGCCCGCTGCAGCAGTCGGCGCCCACCGGCCGGCAGGTCGTGAACAAGTTCGGGCGTCTCTAGCTGCAGTGCGTCGTGGTCTATAAGGTTCAGATCGGCTCGCTTGCCAACCTCAATGGTGCCCCGGTCGCCAAGCCCGAACAGGGCTGCCGTATCGGCGGTCTGCTTCCTCACGACCCATTCGAGCGGGAGCTGCTCCCCTCGACTGCGGTCACGAGTCCAGTGCGAGATCATCGTCGTGGGTACGGATGCGTCGCAGATGAAACCGCAGTGAGCGCCCCCGTCGGCGAGACCCGACACGGCAGTGGGATGGGTCAGTTGGTCGCGGATGACGTCGTGGTTGTGCTCAACATAGTTGTACAGCGGCAGCATCAGCAGTGCCCGGCCGTCCTCGGCACAAAACGCGTCGTAGGCGGCCTCGTGGGGAGTCACGCCGTTGCGCTCGGCCAGCCCGACGATGGAACGGTCCGGGGTCGGCTCGTAGTCGGGCGGGTCGCCCAACACGAAGACCTGATCGAGCATGCCGGCGGTCAGACCGCCGAGACCCTCGATGAGCAGACCGCTGCCCTCGACGTCGTCCTCAGCGAGGATCGCCGCTCGAACATCGGGCTTGCGAAGTTCGATGATTCGCTGGTCGATCGGCAGCTCAGCGATCGCTTGGTACGACGGCTTGCGCATGAACGGATGGCAGGTTTGCCACCCGACGAGCACCCCGAAGGGGCGGCCGGCGACCTGCGGGTAGAGCTGGGCTCCGTCCTTGCGGGCCTCGAGCGACGCCTGCATCTGCTCCTTCCAGAGATCCGGCGCGCCTGGCACTTGGAGCATGGCGAAGGTGACCGGTTGACCGGTCTCGGATGAAAGGCGGCTCATCCATTCGACCTCCTTCATCGGTGCCACGAGGTCGAGCCCGGCGGCACCGGCCGGCGCGAGTTCGAAGACACCGCCACCGCCGTCGCGCAGGGCACGACCCATCGCGAACAGTTCGTCCTCGGCGGCAAAAGTGCCCGGCACCGGTTCGCCATCCATCGCCGTGTGCGCGATCGTGCGCGAGGTCGACACGCCGAGCGCGCCGGCTTCGATCGCCTGCCGCACGATCGCTGCCATCTGGTCGATGTCGTCGGGGTCGGCGGGTTCGTTCTTCGCGCCTCGCTCCCCCATCACGTAGGCGCGAACTGCGCCGTGCGCAACCTGCGCGCCGACATCGACGGACCAGTGACGCTCGTTGAGGGCGTCGAGGTATTCGGGGAACGACTCCCACGTGAAATCGATGCCTTCGGAGAGGGCAGTTCCGGGAATATCCTCCACTCCCTCCATCAGTTGGATGAGCCATTCCTCGGTGCCGGGCTTCACCGGTGCGAACCCGACGCCACAGTTGCCCATCACGAGTGTGGTGACGCCATGCAACGAACTCGGCTCGAGCAACTCGTCCCACGTCGCCTGACCGTCGTAGTGCGAGTGCACGTCGACGAAGCCGGGGGTGACGAGCAGACCCTCGGCATCGATGATCTCGTGCGCGTCGCCCAGATCGGTACCGACAGCGACGATGCAGCCGTCGGTGATCGCGATGTCGGCGGTACGGCGGTCGGCACCAGTGCCATCGACGACGGTGCCGTTAGTGATCAGCAGATCGAACATGCCGCAATGGTACGGCGCGGATCGGATCGGGTCGAAACGCATCAGCGATTCAGCGTGTTTTCGGCGACCGCGCCGGCAGATCAAACGTTGCGTTGGTATCGACGGCCCGCACGGGACGAGCGAAGGTTCTGCCTACGCGGGCGTCTCGCTCTACGATCCGGTCCGATCCCCGGGGAGGCAGACATGGCAGGACCACTCGAAGGCGTGAAGGTCGTCGAACTCGGCGTGTGGGTTGCGGGCCCTGCAGCAGGCGGAATCCTCGCCGACTGGGGAGCCGAGGTCGTGAAGATCGAGCCGCCCACCGGGGATCCATCTCGCACGTTCCAGTACTCGCTGACCGGCCAGATGATGCCGACCAACCCCATCTTCGAGATGGACAACCGGTCCAAGCGCAGCATCGTCCTCGACCTCACCACCCCAGAGGGCAAGGAGATCGCCGACGATCTGATTGCCGACGCTGACGTCTTCGTCACCAACGTTCGCCTCGGCGGCCTTGAGCGACTCGGCCTCGACGCCGAGACCCTGACGGCTCGCCATCCCCGGCTGATCTACGCCGCGATCACCGGTTACGGCATGGAGGGCGAGGATGCCGACCGAGCCGCCTACGATATCGCCGCCTACTGGTCACGCAGCGGGATCGCTCACCTCCTCACGAGGCCCGGCGAGGACCCGCCGTTCCAGCGCGGCGGGATGGGCGATCACAACGCCGGTCTCGCCGGGGCAGCCGCCGTGTGTGCGGCACTCTACAGCCGAGAAAAAACCGGTGAAGGCCAATTGGTGTCGACCTCCCTGCTGCGCGAGGGGCTCTACACGATCAGCTTCGACCTGTCGGTGCTGCTTGGTTGGGGCCTCACCCTCCAGATCGGCCAACGCGAGACCATGGGCAATGTTGCGATGAACAACTACTCGGCAAGCGATAACAAGCGCTTCTGGGTGGTCGGACTCGACGGCATGCGGCACTGGCCCCCGCTCGCACGAGCGGTGGGGCGAGAGGACTGGCTCGACGACGAGCGCTACGCCGATCCGCGTAACCGGGCCCGCAACGCGGCCGAGATCATCGCTCAACTCGACGAGATCTTTGCGACGAAGACCATGGCCGAGTGGGAAGAGGTGTTCGCCACCGAACCCGACTTCTTCTGGGCACCGGTCAACAGCCCCGATGACCTGCTCGCCGACCCACAGTTCTATGCATCCGGCGCACTCGTCGAAGTGCCCGACGGCACAAGCACCACCAATATGATCGCGACGCCGGCCGACTTCGCCGGAACCCCGTGGGCAGCCCGTTCCACCGCACCGGATCTCGGTCAGCACACGGTGGAGATCCTCACCGAACTCGGACGTGGCGACCAGATCGAGGCGCTCGTCGACGCCGAAGCGATCGGAACCCCGGCGTCACCTCCGGCAGACTGAGCCCATGACCGGGCGGTGGGTGCAAAGGGTTGACGCAAAGAACGGCTTCGACGTGCCCGTGCGACACGTCCCGTTCGGCGAGTCAGCCTCGTGAGCCGACTCGCCGACCTGCGGGGCCTCCTCGCATTCGGAGCGATCGTGTTCTCCATCGCGTGGACGTGGCAGCGGATTGAGGACCGCCCGATCGAATCGACCACCACCGTCACGACCACCACGACGACATCGACCACGACGACCGTGCCGCAGAGCACGACGACCCTCCTCGAAGAAGCCATCGAGGCAACTTGCAGACGGTCGGCAGAGTTCGTCGCTGAGGCCAAGCTGATCCCCGACGACTCTGGGCCCGGCCCACTCGCCCGCCTTGCCCTGTCCTATTGGAGCGACCTTGAGGTCCTGGCGGTGGAGAGCACCACCGTCGAGATCGGTGCCGTCGTCGACTACTACCAGAGCTATCTCGATACCGCTGAGCCGTTCGCCTTCGACACCGTCGACATCATTTTCGAGGGCGACAAGGAGCGCTTCCAACAACTGGTGACCCGTCCCGCGCCCGGCCTGGAGGCCAGCCGGAGCATGGTGACATTCCTGTGCCAGATCGAGGTGCCGGATCAGCCGTACATCAGCCCTGGTTCGTTCGACGCTCTCGAGGACCGATTGCTCGATCCGCCTTAGGCCTGCACCTCGGCCTGAGCGGTGCTGTCGACGCTGACCTGCCAAACTCTCGCCCATGCTGGCCTGCCGCTCGACGAGCGTGATGCTCGTCCTCGCCCTCTGGCTTGCCGCCTGCGGCGGTGGCAATAAACCCAGTCGTCGCGCCGCACTTGAGCCATCCACCGACGACAAGCCCGCAATTGCGGGCATCGAACCGGATTCGGCAACGCAGCGGTGGCCGAGGCCACTCGACACGCTCGACCCTTATGCTCCTGCGCGGTGGGGCGTGGAGGTGCTGGATCAATTTCCTCACGATGCCCGCGCCTTCACCCAGGGACTCGAGACACTCGGTGACAGCACCCTGCTGGAGTCCACAGGACTCCGAGGCAAGAGCACAATCCGAATTGTCGACCCGACGACCGGTGTCGTCCTAGACACTGCCAGCCTCCCCGACGAGGAATTCGGCGAGGGCGCAACCGTCGTGGGCGACACCATCGTGCAGCTGACCTGGCAGTCCGGACGCGCCCGTCGATGGCACCTCAACGACCTGACTCCGCTCGAACCGTGGACCTTCGACGGCGAGGGCTGGGGCCTGTGTTTGCTCGACGATCGACTCGCAATGAGCGATGGCAGCGCAGCGCTGACCTTCCGCAATCCTCAGGACTTCACTGTGCTCGAGCAGGTCACGGTGACCTTCGAAGGCGATGACGTCACTCGTCTAAACGAACTCGAGTGTGTCGACGGTCATGTGATCGCAAACATCTGGCAGTCGCCGGCGATCCTCGTGATCCGACCTGACGGCCGAGCGATCGCGACGATCGACGGCACGCCGCTCGTCGATGAGATACGTTCGGCGGCACCGAACCGCGAGGTGCTCAACGGCATCGCAGTGCGAGACGAAACGTCGTTCTGGCTGACCGGCAAGCAGTGGCCGACCCTGTTCGCCATCGGTCTCGTACCCCACGCCTAGTCTCGACACCATTGACACTACTACTTCCCTGATCGGTCTCGACATCGAGACCGACACGACGATCGATGGACTCGACCCTCGCCAGTCGTCGGTGCCCGCCGTCGCCATCTCTGGCGGCGGTATCGAGACGGTTCTCGACGGGCCCGACGAACGAGCGTTGCTGGTCGAGACCGACCGACTCCTCGCATCGGTTGAGGCCGGGGTGCTCGTCACCTGGAACGGCTCGGGGTTCGACCTTCCCTTCATCGCGGCGTGTGCTCCGATCCTCGGCCTGTCTCTTGGTCTTGTCACCTGGCACGACCCATCGATCGCCGGGCGCCACGATCCGTTGCCTCGCGAGCCGGGCCGAGTGCGGGGCCGGTGGCATCGGCTTGGTCATCCCGATGGCTTTCAGCCGTATCGGGCCGACGTCGAGCAGAACCTCCCGATCTCGTGTGGGCTCAAGTCGCTCGCCAAATTCGTCGGGCTCGCACCCGTCGAGGTTGACCGTCGCCGGATCCATGAACTCACGCCCGAAGAGATGCATGAGTACGTGTTGAGTGACGCCCGGCTCGCTCGTCAACTCGTTGAGCGACGAGTCGATCGATTTGCTTGGATCGATCAGGATCCGTCGTCGAGCGGCTGATACCCAGCCACGTCGTGATGCGGGGTATCGAGATAGATCTTCGCCTCGGGGACACCGCCGAACTTGCCGTGACTCCAGCGCACTTCGACGTGCCCCTCAACGACTCGGTCGGTGTCGAGTTCCCGATCGTGCACGTCGACCCGCCACCGAACCAGGGGTTGGCCGGCGTGCTCACCCCACAGATCGACCGATCGGAGCTCGAAGCGCGTGCGGAAATCCCAGGGGGTGGTGACCCGATAGTGCAACGGGACGTTCTTGAGATCGGCGCCGAGCACGAAGTACGGAGCGGCCTGGAGTCGGAGCAGCCTCCAAACGAATGCTTCGCGCTCCCCCTTGGTGGAGATGTTGTCGAGCAAGCGATCGGCGCTGGCTCGGGCGATCTCGAACGCCACAAGCCCCCACTGTTCGCGGAGCTCGGCTGGCCAGCGGCCGGGCAGTGCCTTCCGGAGTCGTTCACGATGATTTCGGTCGAGTTCGGTGGGGTCAGCCGGGAGGCCGGTGAGACCGGTGTACGCCACGACCTCGGCATAGAACTCGCCATACGACGCGGGAGCGACGGCATCGAACCAACCTTCGGGAGAGGTTCGCCGCTCACCGAGCGCTCGGTCGAAAAGGTTGGCGGGCGAAGCGTTTTGCAAGATTTTCGAGCCGTACTTACAGCTCAGCAGATACACGTGGTCGACCCGGAGATCGGCTGGGATCTGCTCGTAGGCGGGCGGCTTGTGGGGGCCTTTCCACTCCACCGACCAAGGAGGGCGGCCGCGGAGGCCATCGGTCGACCGGGCGAAGCGCTGCCCGTTGGCCCAGGCCACCCTGAACACATCAGCGTGGGTGCGCGACGCGAACGCCTCGTCGAGTTGGTCGTAGACATCGTCGTCGACATTGGTGATGAACCGGGGACGGGCCGCCAACGCCTGGGCGAGATCCCGAAACCCGTACAGGCCGAGACCGGTCACGATCTCGCTCACTGCGGTGCGGATGTCGGGCATCAGCCGAGTTGGCGAAGTTCGCCGATGCGTCCACCACCGAACAGGCGAGTGAACTGCAGTTGGGCGCCGATCAGGTCGACCGGGAGGTCGTCGGCGGTGTAGATCGACTTGCCGTCGTAGACATCGATCCCGGTGCCGAGGGCTTGGATCCAAGCGACGACGGCATCGCCCCACCGTTCCTCAAGCAAGGCATCACAGATCGAGCCTACGCTTGCGCCCAGCGTCGCCGGATCGGTTCGGGCGACGACCTCAAGGGCGAGCACCCGATGCAACACATCGATGTCGTCCGCCAAGAAGATTGACGGCGGCTCGGTGTGAACCACAGCGTACGCGACATTGTCGGTCACTTGGGGCGGCGCTCCATCGCCTCGAAGGCGGCGATGTCGGCCTCGGCCCAAAAGCCGGGGATCGGCAGGACCGTGTCGCCCTTTGCGTAATCACGAAGGCGGGCCACGCCGGCGGCGTCAAACATCTCGACAGCGTCGAAAACCTGATCGACACCGACCGCTCGCAGCGCCTTGTCGCCTTCGCTGTTGGCTTTCGGGAGATTCGATGTCAGCACGAGGACCCGACTCGGATTCTGCGGTTCGTCGGTGGCTCGCAGCACGTGGATGCGCCCCAAGGTCTTCCAGAGCGTGTCGGTTCGCATCAGGCCTGGCCGCACGGTCGTGAACGCACCCGAGACATCTACGTACCAGCGGCCACCCTCGGCGTCCTCGGCGAGGAAGTTGAACTGCACGCCGACCTTGGGGATCTTGACCGGATCCGATACGACCGTGAAGCCAGCGTCGGTGAGCACCCGCTCAGCGATGTCGGCAGCCTTCTTGCCCTCGCTGGTGGCGCGAGCCTGGAAGAACTCGAGGCGGTCGTCATCGTCGTCGGGGGTCTCGAAGAGTTGCTCCTCGCCGAGGACTTCGACCGCACGGAGCCTGGGTCGCTGGCGCTCGGCGTCGAGCCGAGCCTGCCCAATCTCGCAGTACTCCGCATCAAGATCGAAACCGAACCCTCGCCGACCGGTGCGCTCCGCAGCTACAAGTGTTGATCCTGAACCGAGGAACGGATCGAGGACGACGTCGCCTTCGTAGGTGTAGAGATCGATCAAACGGCGCGGCAACTCGACGGGGAACGGCGCTGGGTGCTGGACGCGCCGGGCCGACTCGGGATTGATCTTCCAGACATCGAGAGTCGCTTCCATGAAATCGTCAGCGGACATGGTGGACTCGCGCCCCTTCGGCGAAACCCGGTCGAACCGGCCCTTGCTGGCGACAACAACTCGCTCGGTGAGATCACGCAGCACTGGGTTGGTGGCCTTGCGGTAGCTGCCCCAAGCGACAGAACCCGTGGCGCCCTCCGCCTTTTGCCAAATGATCTCGCCCCGCAACAAAAGACCGAGGTCGTCTTGCAGGATCGAGATGATATCGGCGCTCAGCGAGCGGTACGGCTTGCGGCCAAGATTGGCGACGTTGACCGCGATGCGTCCACCTGGTTCGAGGACCTCGACGCAAGCCCTGAAGACGTCGTGCAACATCTGGAGATACTCGAGGTAGGACTCCGGAACGCTTGGCACACCGCTGCGGGTGTCGGGATCTCCCGTGACGGCGAGCTCGTACTCTTTGCCCACGAAATAGGGCGGAGAGGTGACGACGAGCGCCACGGAATTCGCCGGGAAGACCTCGGCGATCTCGAGACTGTTGCGGTTGTGGATCGGCGCGAGATCCTCGGGCACGGTGTTGACCGTGTCGTCGGCGCTGATTTCGGGGGGCGTGAAGCGCGCGTAGAAATCGGATGCATCATGGCTTTCACGACGGCCCACCCCAAAAGCGGTGGTGGCGGTGGTCTTTCGGCGTTCGGTCACAGGGTCTCCGGGGTTGACTGGCGATCCTAGGCCGGGCTCGTGCGCGGCCCGTGCAACTTTCCGCACTCTGCCGAGGGGGTGTGACAGTCCGCTGCGAACGGCGAACGCGACCACCGGCCCGGGCCCTGCTCGTCCGAAGGAGAAACGGGGTGTCATACGGGCTCGACAAGGTGAACGGCACCTCGCAGCCGGGTCGGCTGCCTTCACCCCGGGTGCCGCTGCTGCACCGAGCGAAGGACACGCCCGTACCCACCGCCACCCCGAACCTCGCCGAGCTCGCCCACACCCATCGATGCTCAGTTGTCGCCACCCACCTTCGACGAGTGCTCCTCGACGAGACTGCGAGCCCGCTTCCGTTTCTCGGCGTTCGCTTCGGGCCGGCCATCGAGGCAGTGGCGGCCCGCATCGGCCCCGACGACCACCGGGCGATCATCGTGACCGTCGACCGTTCGGGTGAAGCGATCGCCTACGACCCGACCACCGATCGGATCGAGTCCGATGTCCAACGTCTCACCGCAATCGATCCCGCACGCCGCACATTCGAGCTAGCCACTCGGCCATGCCGACGCCCGGTGTGGACACTCGCAAACCTCGTCTGGCTCGATCGCGTTCTCGCCGCCACGCTCGACGCGCCACTCGGCAAGCCACCCCACTGGCTCGAGCTTCGCCGCCTGCATCCCCTGGCCGAAGCGGGGCCACCGTCGAGCCCGGAAGTGCTCGCTCACCACATTAGGCACCAGCCGGCGACATGGGCGGCGCGTCGTGCCGGTTCAATCGAGGGCACGATCACGTGGAAACCGATTCGTCCGGCGCTGGCCTCGTGGTCCGATGAGGGGTCGTTCGCTCGTCACTGCTTCACGTCGCTGCCCGATCTCGACATCGTCGTGGCCGATCTGCACGAACTGCTCGGGGCGTCGGGATGGAGGCGAGTACTCGCCGGACTCGCTTGGCCGTGATCAGCGGCGAGGACCTTGCGCACCGCTTCGCTCGGACGCGTTTGCGAACGCCTGTGGGGATGGCATCCTGAAGGCCCCGGAAAGGGCCTTACCTCGAGGACGGAACTTCTGTGAGCTACAAGCCTGGTGACCGAGTGGTGTACCCCCACCACGGAGCGGCCGTGATCGAGAAGAAAGAGAAGCGCAAGGCGTTCGGTGAGGAAACCGAGTATCTCGTGCTCCGCATGGCGCACGGCGAAATGACCCTCGCTGTGCCGGTCGACAAGGCCGACGAGGTCGGCATGCGCTGGCCTATCTCCGAAGAGGACGTCGAGGATCTTTTCGAGGTGCTCGCCAAGCGCGATGTTCGGGAGCCTGCTAATTGGTCTCGTCGCTTCAAGAACCACCAGGAAAAGCTCAAGAGCGGCGACGTCTACCAGGTCGCCGAGGTGGTCCGAAATCTCGCTCTGCGCGATCGGGACAAGGGGCTGTCTGCCGGTGAGAAGTCGCTCTACACCAAGGCCCGCAACGTGCTCGTTTCGGAACTTGCGTTCGCGCTTGACGTCGACGAAGAGGCCGCCATGGCTAAGGTCGACGGCGCGTTGGTCTAGGAATCAGACGCCGAGCCCCGCCCGGACTGCGTCGACAAACCCGTCGGCGTGTCGAGTGAGTTGATCATCGACCTGAGCAGGCGTGAGACCCTTCACGTGCACTCGAACGTTGACGGTGTCGCAATCTGATTCCGCCAGCACATCGAGCAGCGCTTCGGCGGCTGCGATCGGTGTGTCGCCGTGCACCAGCGAATCATCCGTCCAGTTCTTCGTGGCCGCCTCGTTGGCGTAGCTGCGGTAGTGATCCATCTGGGCAGCCATCTCGGCCTCAGGTGGCGGACCGATCCACACCCGCCGGATCAGAACTCGCCCCGTCGCGGCTCCGGCCTCGCGGTGCGCAGCGCCGAGCCATGCGGAGACCTCAGACGATTGGAGGCTGTCGTAGAGCACGCCGCATCCCAGCCGAGCCGCTCGCCGGCAAGCTGGAGCGCTCTGAGCAGCTACAACGATCGGCATCGGGTCGCCCGCAAGGCGCCGGATCGCGCGGTCGGTGCCGAGTGGGCCGGGGTCGTGACCCCGCAGAGCATCGACGATCTTCGGCAGTGTGGTCTTGAAGCGGTCGACGATCTCGTCGAACGGAACCTCTGCGAGTTCGAAGTCGACCGGCAGGGCGCCTGCGGCGAAACCGACCCCAACCCTGCCCGGATAGGCCGCGGCGAGCCAGGCGAGATCCTCGGCGATCAGGGCATACGGCTTCAGCGGCAGCAGCATCGGGCAGGGCGCCACCCAGCCGGTGGGCATGGCGTTGAGAAGGAGGCCAGCGAGCTGCACCGGGTTGGGCAGGTAGCCGGGGAAGTCTGCGTGATGCTCGCTGACCATGACGCCGTCGTACCCGATCTCGCTGGCCTGTCGCGCCTGGTGACGCAACACCTCGACCTGGTCGGTCGCCGGGAGGTCGTGCGGATAGAGCCGAAGCGAGACCGAACCGGGAGCAAGCGGGGCCATGATCAGCGAACGAGCCCTCCACCGTCGACGATCAGTGACTGACCGTTGACCATGCCGGCGTGGGGCGAAGCAAGCCACACGACAGCGCTGGCGACCTCGTCGGGTTCGATCAGGCGCCCCAGTATATTAGACGAGGCGATGATATTCGCCATGCCCTCATCGCCGGCGATGAACGACTGCAGCATCGTGGTGTCGGTCGAGCCCGGCAGCACGGCATTGACCCGGATTCCCTGGCGGGCATATTCCTGCGCCGCCGCCTTTGTGAGACCGACGACACCGTGCTTCGCCGCCGTGTAGTGCGGGAGCCCGGGTGCTGCGAGCACGCCAGCACCCGACGAGGTGTTGACGATCGCGCCCGATCCAGCCGCCACCATGTGGCGCAGCTCGTGCTTCATGCAGACGAAAACACTGCTGAGGTTCACGCGAATCATGCGATCCCATGACTCGGCATCGAGGTCGTGGAAGGCATGGGGGGCGTCGTTGACGCCTGCGTTGTTGAACGCGATGTCGATTCGGCCCTGCTCCGCGATGAGGTCGTCGATCGCTGCGGCCACAGCCGCATCGTCGGTAACGTCGAGCTCGACCGACGAACCCGGGCCAGCGAGGGTTGCAACGGTGTGGCCGGCACCGTCGATGTCGAGGTCAGCGACCACGACATGGGCTGCGCCCTCGGCGGAGAATTGCTGGGCCGCTGCCCGGCCGATACCGCTTGCGCCACCGGTGACGAAGACCACGGCTCCCGTTGCGAGGTCGGGCATCAGAGGCGCTCGATGATGGTGACGTTGGCCTGGCCGCCGCCTTCGCACATCGTCTGCAGGCCGTAGCGGCCGCCGGTGCGCTCGAGTTCGTTGAGCAAGGTGGTCATGAGCTTGGCGCCGGTGGCTCCGAGGGGGTGCCCCAGGGCGATGGCACCGCCGTTGACATTGACCTTCTCGTGGGGGATGTCGTGTTCGATCATCCATGCAAGCGGCACGCAGGCGAACGCCTCATTGCACTCGAAGAGGTCGATGTCTTCGATCGACATGCCGGTCTTGGCGAGCGCGCACTCGGTGGCCGGAATCGGGCCAGTGAGCATGTAGATGGGGTCGTCACCGCGGACGCTCATGTGGTGGATTCGTGCTCGTGGCGTGAGGCCGTGATCCTTGACCGCCTGTTCGCTGGCGATCAGCAGCGACGCCGACGCATCGGAGATCTGGCTTGCGACGGCAGCAGTGATACGCCCGCCTTCAACGAGCGTTGAGAGTTGCTGCATCTTCTCAATGGAGCCGCCACGGCGAGGTCCCTCATCCATCGTACAGTCGCCCACGGGGACGATCTCGTTGTCGAAGCGGCCCTCGTCGACGGCCTGGATGGCTCGTTCGTGGCTCGCAAAGGCGAACGCCTCCATCCGGTCGCGGCTGATGTCCCACTTCTCCGCAATCATTTCAGCGCCTCGGAACTGGGAGACTTCCTGGGTCCCGTAACGGTCGACCCATCCTTCCGAACCGCTGAACGGATCTTCGAAACCGAGATCGGCGGCGAGGGTCATGGCAGAAGAGATCGGGATCTGTGACATCTGCTGCACACCACCGGCGACGACAAGGTCGTGCACGCCGGCCATGACAGCCATGGCGGCGAACGACACCGCCTGCTGCCCAGACCCACACTGGCGGTCGATGGTTGTGCCGGGAACGTGCTGCGGCAGGCCTGCCGCCAACCAACAGGTTCGAGCGATATCGCCGGCCTGACCGCCGACCGAGTCGACGTTGCCGAAAATGACGTCTTCGACGGCGTCGGGGTCGACACCCGTACGTTCGAGCAGGGCCGTGATGCTGGCGGCACCGAGGTCAGCCGGGTGGACGAGCGCGAGTCCGCCACCTCGCTTTCCGGTGGGGGTGCGGACAGCGTCGACGATGAAGGCCTCGGTCATGGCCACAGTGTGGCCCATCAGCAACGGTCGGCCCAAGATCCAACCCCGAACTACCGCCTCGCCGAACCCGACTCGTGTGATCATGCGTTGGTTGACCGAATCGGCCTGAACGAGACCGTGACGGTAGAGTCCGCCGCCATGGATGACGCTGCTGAGTCCCCAGACGACTTCCGTGCTCGCGTGCGGAGCTGGTACGACGAAAACGCCACATCACGTGCCGAGACCGACCCGTGGGCGGTCAACGTCCACACCGACCACGATACCGAGCGTCATCACTTCGAGCTGAACCGCCGCTGGCAGGGGGAACTCGCGGCGGCCGGCCTGATGGGGATCGCCTATCCGGCTGCGTACGGTGGGGGTGGGGGTGCCGGCTGGATGACGCGGATCGAGCGCGAGATCAGCCGTGACTACGAGGAGAACACCGGCTTTCCCGGTGCCACCACCGCGATGCTGGCGCCGGCGCTGCTCCGTCACGCCTCCGAGGATCAAAAGCTCGAGTACCTTCCGAAGCTGCTCTCGGCCGAGCTGACGTTCTGCCAGCTGTTTAGCGAGCCAGGTTCCGGCTCCGATCTCGCCTCACTGGGCACTCGCGCCATTCGTGACGGTGAAGAGTTCGTCGTGACCGGTCAAAAGGTGTGGAACAGCGCCGCGCAGTTGTGCGACTGGGGATTCCTGCTCGTACGCACCGACCCCGACGCGCCAAAGCATCGCGGCATCACGTTCGTGCTGGTCGACATGTCGACGCCGGGCATCGACGTCCGGCCTCTGGTGCAGATCAATGGCTCCGCTCACTTCAACGAGGTGTTTCTCGACGAGGTCCGTATTCCCGTAGCGAACGTGATCGGCGAAATCAACGAAGGCTGGAGCGTCGCTCGTACCGTGTTGGCCAACGAGGCCGCCTTCATCGGCGGCAGCGCCAAGACGCTCTCCAGTACGAACCTGCGGACGCTCGCCGAGGCGGCAGGGCTCACCGACGACGCCAACGTGCGCCAAGAGCTCGCCGACCTCATTACTCGGGAGCGTGTGGTCGCCTGGATGGGGGAGCAGATCCAGCAGGCTGTTCGTCGTGGTGAGATGCCGCCCATGGACCCCGGGCTTATCAAGTTGATGACTGCTGACAACCGAGTCCGCTCCGGGAACATGGCGATGCAGATCACGGGAGCGGGCGGCATTGCGGGCGAAAGCCCGGAGACGACGTGGAGCCAGGTAGAGCTGATGATGCGTTTCGCGGTCTCCATCGGCGGCGGCACCAACGAGGTGCTCCGCAACAACGTCGGCGAGCGGGCGCTCGGTCTGCCTCGCGAACCGGGCTACGACAAGAACCAGCCCTGGAAGGACATTCCTCGCTGATACCGAGTTTCGGTCAGCTGCAACATGCCCCGCCGTCACCGAGGGCGAACTCGGCCGTGGTCTTCCCGCTCTTGAATTCGGCGATCTCGTCGGTGCCGAAGTCCGCCTCGTCGGAGTTCTTCACGTACCAGTCCCAACGAGCGCCGTCGGGACTGACCACCCACGTCTCGATCTTGCCGGCGTAACAACAAACGTTGTCGTTGACGCCGGTGGTGTCGAGACCGGATGTATCCATGCGGGCTTCGGCAGCCTCGACCTGCTGCGATGTCTCGGTCTCGGCACCAAGGTGGTTGGGCCACCTGTGTTGTCGGGGTTCTCGAACAGCACGAGTTTCAGCGGTGGGTTTTCGATGGCGAAGTTCGCGTAGCCCGGCTTGCGCTTGGCGGGTTCGGCACCGAAGAGCTACGAGTAGAAGTCGACGGCTTCGTCAATGTCGCTGACGTCGAGGGGGAGTTGCAGGCGCATGGGTCTCGTTGATCTTGTGCGAGCGCATCTTTCGTATCGACACCTATCAATTTATTTGCTCAGAGTTTCTTCCTGCATCCACGAACCGGCGATGATTGGCCTCATGCGCACCCGCTACTCCGAAGACGAGGTCGCCGTTCGCGACGCCTTCTTCGATTTCTTCGCCAATGAGTGCCCCACCACCACGGTGCGGGCGGCGGCCGAGGGCACGGGCTTTGATCCGGCCCTCTGGTCTTCCCTCGCCGCAATGGGCGCCCCCGGCATGGCTCTGCCGGAATCGCTCGGCGGTGCAGGCGCGGCACTCACGGACCTCGCCGTCGTCGCCGACGTCGCCGGAGCGCACCTCGCCCCCGTTCCGCTGATTGAGCATGCCGTGACCGCACGTGCCCTTGCTCGGGCTGGCGGCCATGACGACCTCGTCGCCGAACTCGCGGAGGGGTCGACCCTCGCCACCCTCGCTCTTCGTCCGCCAATCGGCGACACCGCCCGCCTCGTTCCAGCTGGTGCAGTTGCCGACGTGCTACTGCATCACTGCGACGGCGTCACGTCGAGCAGTCGGGGCAATGCCCCCGGCATCAAGCTGCCAAATACGGCCGACCTGCCCCTCGCCCATCGCGTCATCAGCGACGCAACTGCGATCGAACTCGACACCGACGGGTGGAACCGCACCGTCGACGAATGGCGAGCCCTCACGGCGGTGGCCTACGTCGGTCTCGCCAAGCGGGCGATCGAAATCGGCGTCGCCTACACCAAGGAGCGCATCCAGTTCGGGGTGCTGATTGGCACATTCCAGGCCCTCCAGCACGGCTTTGCCGATGCAGCCACGTCGGTCGAGGGGGCTCATCTCCTCGCTCAGCGGGCAGTCTGGGCCCTCGAAACCGAACAGCCTGGCGCCTCCCGCCTTGCCGGCATGGCACTGCTGTTCGCCGCCGAATCGGCCCGCTTCGCCGCCGATCGTTCCGTGCAGTACCACGGCGGATACGGCTTCTCCGAGGAGTACGACGTCCAGCTCTACCATCGTCATGCCACTGCGTGGATCCTCCAGCTCGGCGATCCGGCGGCCGAGTACGCCCGCCTCGCCGACGCCGAATTCGGACCCGTGATGGGAGCTGCCTGATGGACTTCAGTTTCCCGCCCGAGGTTGAGGCCTTCCGTACCGAAGTGAAGGCGTTCCTCGCCGACAACTTCGACGAATCGATGCTCGATGTCACCCACGACGGCACCATGCACGTTCCCGAGCTGCATGCTGCGCTGGCGGCCGAGGGCTGGCTCGCCGGCCCCGTTCCAAAAGAACTCGGTGGTGGTGGTCGCACCGCGCTCGAGTCGATCGTGCTCAACGAGGAAATGCAGCTCGCCCGGGCGCCGATCGACGCGATGGGCGTCACGGTCATCACCGCAGCGATACTGATGGAGCACGGCAGCGACCATCTCAAGGAGACGGTCGTGCCCGCTCTGCTCAACGGAGAGGCGCTCACCTCGTTCGGCTACACCGAACCGGAGTCCGGCTCCGACGTCGCAGCAGCAGCGACCAAGGCGGTCAAGGACGGCGACGAGTGGGCGATCAACGGAGCGAAGATGTGGACCACGATGGCCCACATCGCCGACTACGTGATCCTGTTGACCCGCACCGATCCCGACGTCCCGAAGCACAAGGGCCTCACCTTCTTTCTCGTGCCCTTCGACACCCCGGGCATCGAGATTCAGCCCGTACCAACGATGGCAACCGAGCGATCGAACGCGACCTTCTACGACGACGTCCGCTTGTCGGACGACTGGCGGGTTGGTGAGGTCAACGGCGGCTGGGCCGTGATGAAGACCGCGCTCAAGTACGAGCGCGGCGTCGCAGGTGGCCAGTTCATGTCACCGCCGGTGATCGACGCAGGCATCGACTGGGCGACCAACCATGAGCGTGCCGACGGCACCCGGCCCATCGACGACCTAGCCGTGCGCGAGCGCCTGATCCGAGCGCAGATCGACGTCGAGGTGTGCCGCGGCTTCGCCTACCACTGCGCCGACCTTGCCAACGAGGGTGCGATGTTCGGTGTCGAGGGATCGATGACCAAGCTGTTCGCAAGCGAGACGTTCAAGCGCCACTGCCGCGAGATACACGACATGATGGGTGCCGAAGGCCTGTTGACGCTCGAGTCGCCCGAGGCCCACCATGGCGGACTGATCGAGGAGGCGCTGCGACACTCCCCCGTCACCGCCATCTACGGCGGAACCAGCGAGATCAACCGCAACATGGTTGCCGAAGGCTTCCTCGGCCTTCCTCGGGCTCGCTGATCGACCGACAGGTTCAGCCGGAGCGATCCATGAACCGTTCGGCTCAATTCCAGCGAGGACGAAGCGCCGAGTGCTCGATATTGGGCAGCACGTGCTCGGCCACAAGATCACACTCGGCGATATGGGTGTAGCCCGAAAGGATGAACGCCTCGACGCCGACCTCTTGGTACGCCTTCAGCTTGGCAACGACCTGATCGGGCTCGCCGACGATCGCTGCGCCAGCGCCGGAACGGGCCCGGCCGACACCGGTCCAGAGATTGGCCTCGACGTAGCCGTCGTCGTCAGAACCGTCGCGCAGCTCGGTCTGACGTGACACACCAGCCGACTGGGTGTCGAGCGACTTGTTCCTGATCTGCTCACCGGTGTCGATCTCAAGCTTCGACAGCAGTCGGTGGGCGGCGGCACGCGCCTCAGCTTCGGTCTCGCGCACGATCATGTGGGCGCGCAGGCCGTAGGTCAGCTCGCGGCCGAACGCGTCGGCACGGCGGTGCATATCGGCGACGGTTTCACCCACGGCGGCGACGGTGTCAGGCCAGGTAAGAAACACGTCGGCGGCCTCGGCGGCGCACTGCTTGGCGGCATCGGAGAAGCCGCCGAAATACATCGGCGGGCAACCCGGGTTGACGGTGGCGATTCGAGGTGGGTCAAGGTCAAACTGGACGAACTCGCCATCGATCTCGACACGCTCACCGTTAAGCAGCGATCGCAGGCCGTGCATGAACTCGACGGTTCGGCGGTAGCGAGGCTCGGAGTCAAGCGACTGTCCCGGCATATCAGAGCTGATGATGTTGATCGTCAGACGCCCCTCGGCCATCTGGTCGATGGTGGCGAGCTGGCGAGCCAACTGCGGGAGCCACATCTCGCCGATCCGTACGGCGAGCAGCAGGTTGATCTGCTCGGTGTGAGTGGCGATCGCCGAGGCAAACGCGGTCGAGTCGATACCGAGCTGGTAGCCCGATGGCAGAAGGATGTTGTCGAAGCCGTTGCGGTCGGCAGTTTGGACGATGTCGCGGCAATGGTTCCATGAGCTCTGCAGCTCGGGGTTTGGGACGCCAAGGAACTCGTAGTCGTCGTCGCACAGGGCACCGAACCAACTGATTTCCGCGGGGGCACTCACGGGAGCGGCACGCCTTCGCTGTCCTGGACGATGCGGTAGACGTCGTTGCGGTTGAGCGCGACACCGAGTGTGGCGACTGCGGCACGCAGTCGGTCGGGGTTCTGGGTGCCAAGCAGGGCGACCGGTGCCGACGGGTGAGCGAGCACGAAGGCGTAGCAGATCGCTGCTCGGTCAACGCCCTCGCGTTGGGCGAGTTCGTTGAGCGTGGTGATCAGCGCAGCGGGAACGTTCTCGCCCGACATGAGACGACCGCCGCCGAGCGGGCTCCAGGCGAGCGGCACGATGCCATTGCGCATACAGAGGTCGAAAGTGCCGTCGCGTAGCGGGCCGAGGAAGGCCGGCGAGTACTCGGGTTGGCTGGTTGCGAGGGGGAGGTCGCCGAGATGGGCGATCAGCGCGTCGTGCTGAGCCGGCGTGTGGTTGGAGACGCCAATCGCCCGGATCTTGCCCTCGCCGACTAGCGACGAAAGCGTCTCGGCGACCTGGGCGGGATGGGCGAACATGTCGGGTCGATGGATTTGGTAGAGGTCGATCACGTCGACACCGAGCCGCCCGAGGCTGGCCTCGACCGCCGAGCGGAGGTAGGCATCGCTCGAGTCGTACGGGATCGGCGGCATGATCCCGCCCTTGGTGGCGAGCACCATGCGGTCGCGCAGGCCGGGCGCCTGAGCGAGCACCTTGCCGAGCATTTCTTCGTTGCCGCCGAAGCCGGAGCCGTCGTAGTCGAGGCCGTACACGTCGGCCGTGTCGATCAGATTCATGCCAACGTCGAGCGCGGTCTCGACAAGTTCGTGGGCAGCACCGAGATCATCGTTGGTGAACCGCCACGTCCCGAAACCGAGGGGGCCGATCGGGTCGAGTCCGGCGGGAAGAGAACGTGGCCCGATCTGGACCAGAGAGTGGGTCATGGGCGTAGACTACTCGGCGGGTGTAAACGCTTACATTCCGTGGGTTCCGTCATTTCGGGGGCACAGTGACCACGCTCAGATACGGCATCATCGGCAGCGGCATGATGGGTGTGGAGCACATCGAGAATCTCTCGCACACCGAGGGTGCCGAAGTCACGGCGATC
>MDTB01185367.1_pt1 | contig 22966 bp, 27 predicted proteins | sample 811161 | NCBI WGS metagenome assembly MDTB01 (sample SAMN05326650, study PRJNA326480) | marine metagenome | isolation source: seawater | place: Mediterranean Sea | collected 2009
ATAAGATGGTCCAGTTCCAAACAAAGATGCAGCTGGATTTTTACCATACCAATAAGCAGTTACCCAGTGACCCATATCCACAGCTCCTGTGCTTACTGCTGAACCGATTTCACTTGTTTTTACTACTGCTCCTACTGGCTGTAAATCAATTTTGAGTGATCCGCCTGACATGTCGTTGACCATTTTGCAATAGTCACCTGCCATTTCAAAAAAGATGTTAGCACCACTTGGCCATGCAGCTTGCATTTTTAGAGTTTGTGGAGCTCCGAATGCAATATTTGGCATTGCCACTGCTGCTGTTGCTGCTGCACCAGTTGCTGCCGCCGCTTTAAAGAACTTACGTCTTGAAGGAATTTTTCCCTTCAACGATTTTTTTTCTTTAATCATTTATTTCTCCTCTTTTAGTTAATTAACTTCATAATATTAAAGCACAAAACGAACTTAGAGTCTTAGGTTAAAATTGTTCTAAACTTAATTTTTTACAACTAAAGGTAGTATTATTTTGTTAATTTACTTTATTTTTACAATTGCCTGTTTTAAAAAATTCCTCAATATTATCTATTGCAAGATTTGCCATTGCTGTTCTTGTTTCTTTGGTGGCGCTTCCTAAGTGAGGAAGAATAAAAACACTTTTATGTTTGAGATATCCTGGATTTAAATTAGGCTCATTTTTATAGACGTCTAAACCTGCTGCATAGACTTTTCTTCTCTCCAGTGCGTCTAATAAAGCATCATCATCAACTATATCTCCACGAGCGACATTAGTTACAACTGCACCTTTTGGTAAATATTCCAAAGTTTTTTTATTAATTAAATTAATTGTCTCTTTTGAGGCTGGGCAACACACAGATAAAACATCTGATACTTCCATCAAACTTTTTAAATTATCATGGTAAGTAGCGCCCTTCTCATTGTCAGGGTTCAACTTAGATCTGTTATGATAATGAATAATCATACCGAGCGACCTTGCAATCTTTGCAATTTTTTGACCAATTCGTCCCATCCCTAAAATGCCTAATCTTGACCCAGTTAATTGTTTACCAATAAGATAATCCGCTGACCATTTCCAATTGGATTCTTTTGCAGCTTGTATGCCCTCGCTTGCTCGTCTACAAGCTCCGAGAATTAGTAGTATTCCTATTTCAGCTGTTGCATCTGTTAAAACCTCTGGTGTGTTAGTCACTGCTATATTTCTTTTTTTTGCAGCAGCCAAATCGATATTCCCAAATCCTACTGCAAAATTTGATAAAATTTGTACACTCTCAGGCAATTTATTAATAGTTTCCTGGTCCATTTTATCAGTTAGTGATGTTAAAATTCCATCACAACCTTGGCTCAACTCTATAAGTTTAGATTGAGAATAAAGCTCATCATTTAAATTTAAAGAAGCATCCCACAATTTTGAGGCTTTCTCCTCGTTTGATCTTAATAATTTTCTGGTAATTAATATTTTTTTCATTCGACTTATTAATTTAAGTCAAAAATTTTACCAGGATTCATGATATTGTTTGGATCTATAGTCCGTTTTATAGACTTCATAACTGGTAAATTATCGCCGTGCTCTTTTAGAAGATAATCTTTTTTGTGAAGCCCGACTCCATGTTCTCCCGTAATAGTGCCCTCTAGTTCCAATGTTTTTTCTATAAGTATATCGCTAAATTTTCTTATTATTTGGTAAGTTTCTTTTTTTTCTGGATCATAAGGAAGTAATACATGAAAATTACCATCACCTAAATGACCAACCATAGGAGCTCTTAGGCCAAATTTTTTAGCCTCAGCATCTGCAAAATTTACACACTCTGTAATTTTGGAAATTGGCAAGCAAACATCGGTTGAATAAACTCTGCCATTATTAATTTGAGCTTTAACAGAATAATAAACATCCCACCTTGCTTGCCACAGTTTATTTCTTTCAGCTAAATCTTTTGCCCATTTAAAAGAGCTGCCATTGTTATTTTTAGAAATCTCCTCAACAACACCTATTGATTCTTTATTTGATATCTCAGAGCCATGAAACTCAAAAAATAATGTTGGAGTTGCTTCTACATCTTTGAGTTTTGAATACTCTATACTAATTTCCATTTGATCTTTATTAAGCATTTCAATTCTTGCAATGGGTATGCCATATTGAATTACCTCTTGAGCTGTTTTTACTGCCTCCTCTAGAGTTTTAAAATGACAAACTGCACTCATAATACTTTCTGGAATTGGTGACAGCCTTAGTTGAACTTCTGTAATTATTCCTAAGGTACCCTCAGAACCGATAAATAAATTTGTTAAATTATAACCAGCAGAAGTTTTTTTTGTTCTACTGCCTGTTTTAATAATTTCACCGTTTGGTAAAACAACTGTTAGTCCTGATATTACCGTTTTCATAGTACCGTATTTTACTGCCATAGTTCCTGATGCAGAAGTAGCAGCCATACCACCAATTGCAGCATTGGCACCTGGGTCTATTGGAAAAAAAACGCCGTCTTCCCTTAAATACTCATTCAACTGCTCTCTTGTGACACAAGCTTGAACCTTACAATCAAAATCCTCAACATTTACACTTAGTATTTTATTCATTTTTTCAAGTGATATTGTTATACCCTGATCATTTCCAACCACATTCCCTTCGAGAGATGTACCAGTACCAAAAGGGACCACAGGTATTTTGTGCTCATTACAAATTTTTAATATTTTTGAAACTTCTTCGTTAGTCTCTGGAAAGACTACTGCTTTAGATAAAATAGGATCGTATGTGTCTTCTCCTCTTGAATATGTTAACCTTGTTGACTCAGACAGAGAGAACCTTGTATTTAATATCTTTTTTAATTCTGATTGAACTTCATTATTCATTTTTGTGATGATACTATATAAATATAGTAAAAAAAATACTTAATTATTTGAGCATTTTTTTTATATTTTCTAATGCTTGAGAAATATTATCTCTTGAAGCTGCAAAACTAAATCTTACGTAATCTTGGCAAGTTTGACCGAATGCTGTACCTGGCACAATAGCTACACCGGCCTCGTGCATTGCCTTTTTACAAAATTCTTTACCATTCATACCGGTCTCTTTAACTTTTGGAAAAGCGTAAAATGCTCCTCCAGGTAGACTACATTCAATACCCGGCAAATCATTTAATCCTTTATAAATAAGATCTCTTCTAGCGGTAAATTTTTCCATCATTTCATGAATTGAATCGTCTGGTCCGTCTAAAGCTGCAATACCTGCAAACTGAGCAGCTGCATTTACGCAAGAAACACTATTAATCAACAATTTATTTACGTGCTCTACTAAATGTTCAGGCCAAAAACTCCAACCTAGTCTCCAACCAGTCATCGAGTAAGCTTTGCTCCAGCCTTCTAATACAATTAGTCTCTCTCTTAATTTAGGATAATTAAAGAAGGTTGGCATTTCTTTTCCATCAAAAATTTGTCTACTGTAAATTTCGTCACTTAAAATTGTTACATGAGAATGTTTCTCTAAACCTTGTGCAAGTTTATCAATTTCAGATTTTTCTACAAAACTTCCAGTTGGATTATTTGGATTAATAAGTATTAAAAGTCTTGTTTTATCAGTGATTAAAGACAATATATCCTCTGCTTTAAACTTTAAGTCTTTATCTTTAGTAAGGTCGTAGGGTACAGGAGTTGAGCCCGTATAATTGATCATCGACTCGTAAATTGGAAACGCTGGTGTTGGGTGAATTATTTCTACGCCTGGTTCACCAAAGCATTGTATAGCATAATGCATTGTTGGTTTACCACCTGGCATTATTATAATCCTCTCTGGATCAACGTCTTGATTATAAAGTTTTTTAATTTTTCTTGTAACTGCTTCTCTACATTCCAAAATTCCATTAGACAAAACATAACCGTGATGTCCATCATCTAAAGCTTTTTTTGCCGCCTCAACTACATGTTTGGGTGTTTTAAAATCAGGTTGACCTAAACCAAGATGTATCATTGATTTTCCAGTGGCTTCTAATTTTTTTGCCTCTGCCAAAACTGAAAACGCAGTCTCTGTTCCTAGTCTATTTAAACTTTTTGCTAATTTCATAAATTTAAATTATTTACTATTTCTATAAATTAATTTTGTACTATTCAACTCTTTTAAATTTTTGCATCCCATTAAAACCATATTTCTATTAATTTCATCGTGCATGTTTTGAAGGAGACGCTCAACACCTTTTTGACCACCTGCGGCTAAAGAGAACAAAAACATTTTTCCAAAACTACATGCTTTTGCTCCTGCTGCAATAGCCTTTAGAACATGTGTTCCCCTTCTAATTCCTCCATCTAGAATAATCTCTAATTTATCTCCAACAGCATCAGAAATAGCTTTAACTTGATCAAATGGAGAACGAGACCCATCAAGTTGACGCCCTCCGTGGTTTGATATCATTATTGCCGTGCATCCTATATCAATTGCTCTTTTAGCGTCTTGCACAGACATAACTCCTTTTAGAGCAAATGGACCATTCCATTTTTTTGCACAATATTCTGCATCTTTCCAATTCATAGCTGGATCATATTGCTCATTTATATATTCTATTACTGATTTAGCAATATTTGTTCCTTTATCAGTTTTTTTTTTAACATTTGAAAGTTCAAATTTTTTTCCAGTCAAATAATTAAATACCCACTCAGGACGCATTGCAAAACTCATTAAGCTTTTTAAAGTTAACTTTGGAGGTGTTGTAAATCCTGTCCTATGATCCTTTTCCCTATTGCCTGCAACTAAAGTATCTACTGTTAAACACATTGCGTCAAAACCAGATCTTCTTGATCTATCTATTAAATCGTCAGAAATTGAACGATCTTTATGGACATAAAGCTGGAATAACTTTGGACCACTTGATATATTCGATATTTCCTCAATAGAGTTGTTGCCCATCGAGGACATGCTGTAAAAAGTTCCGTACTTTTCAGCTGCTCTTGCTGAAGCTTTGTCTCCATCAGGATGATAAAGTCTCTGCATGGCAGCTGGAGAAAGAAAAATAGGCATATCTATTTTTCGTCCAAATAAAGTTGTTGATAAATCTGGTTTACCAACGCTGGCTAAAACATTTGGAACCAAATCACATTCGTTAAAAGAATCTGTATTTCTTCTTAAAGTTGTCTCATCATCAGCTCCACCGTCTATATAATGAAAAATTGGTGACGGTAATTTTTTTTTTGCCAATCTTCTGAAGTCTTCAAAATTAAAACAATTTTTTAAACTCACTATCCTCTAAATCTTAAATTACTTCTATTTAAGTCACTTATTTTAGTGCAGCCCATAAGTTTCATATCTCTTTGTAGTTCCGCTTTATATTGTCCTAATGCTCTTTCTACACCAGATTGTCCTGCCGCAGCTAAAGCATAAAGATACAATCTTCCCCCAGCGCACGCCTTTGCACCTAAAGATAAAGCCTTTAACATATGTGTCCCTCTTTGAAATCCACCCTCACAAATAACATCAATTTTGTCTCCTACAGCATCAACTATTTCAGCTAATTGATCAAATGGTGACCTTGAACCGTCAAGTTGTCTTCCGCCATGGTTTGAAACCATTATTCCAGTGCATCCAATGTCTACTGCTTTTTTTGCATCTTCAACACTCATTATACCTTTTAGTGCGAAGTGACCACCCCACTTAGAACATAATTTTTCTGCATCATTCCAATTCATGGATTGATCGAGCATGGTAGAAAAATAATTTCCAATTGAAGAATTTGTACTTGTGCCTTCTTTTACAAAATCTTGTAAATGTGGTAATTCGAATTTTCCTTTTGTAAGATAATTTATTCCCCACATTGGTTTAGTCGCAAAACTAAATAAACTTGATAAAGTTAGTTTAGGTGGTGATGTGAAACCTGTTCTCAAATCTCTCTCACGGTTACCGCCTGTTATAGTATCAACAGTCAAAGCCATGACATCGAAGTTAGCTGCCTTAGCTCTTTCTAAACAAGAGTCATTTAAGCCTCTGTCTTTATGAAAGTAAAATTGAAACATTTTTGGAGTATCAATCAATGAAGATATTTCCTCTACACTTACTGTAGCCAAAGCAGAAACACCAAACATAGTATTAAATTTTTGAGCTGCTTTTCCAACTGCTCTTTCACCATCGTAATGAAACAATCTTTGTAAGGCTGTTGGAGAGCAATAAAATGGTAAGTCAATTTTTTTTCCAAAAATTGTTGTAGATAAATCTACATTTTCAACACCTCTTAACACGTTAGGTACAAGATCTACGTCATTAAATGCAGATGTGTTTCGATTATAAGTTATCTCATCATCAGCAGCACCATCGATGTAATGAAATATTGGTGAAGGTAATTTTTTCTTAGCTAAAGTTCTAAAGTCACTAAAGTTATGGCAATCTTTTAAATTCATTAATACAATTTAAAAGCTTTTTAAGAAATTAAACATATAACTATTTGCCCCAGGATTTTTTTCTCCTAAGCTTGCGTTAGATATATGATTATATGAAAAACCGAATTCTGTGCTTGGTGACAAATCTAACGATAATTGAAGTTCACTTTTAAATTCCACCAAATGACCTAAATCTTTGCCGTCTCCCTCGTTATATAATCCTGGAGTAAAGCTGGGGGTTAAATTTAACTTTCCGACATTATATTCAGCTTGAATTCCAGTATAAAGGTAAGTTGCAGTGTCAGCAGTTAAGAGAAAACCAGTTACTGGTTTTATTGTGCCTATAAAACTATCTCTAAAAAGATTATCATTTAAATGCTGTATACCGATTATTTGTGATTTTTTTCCATCATCGCTAAAATCAAACATGCCGGTATATATGTTATATTTATGACCATCACTCTTATTTTGGTTATCTTCACTAAATGATTTTTCAAAAATCATTGTGGTACTAAAAATTAAGATTAAAATTTTTACAAAATTTTTCATATTTTTTTACTCTTATATATTCTTAAATATATTATTGCACCTCCTAATAAAAAAAACAATATTGGTATAAACCACAATAAAAAGGTTTTTTTTGAATATCCTGGATCATAAACAATCCATTGACCATATTTTTTAACCAACATATTATAAATTTGACTTTCTGAGAAACCACTATTTATTTGATCTTTTATATATACTCTCATACTTAAAGCGAATTCTGAGTTTGAGTCATATATTGACTGACCTTGACAGATAAGACACCTTAAATTTTTTGCAATATCATTTTCAAGTTTTGAATAGGCAACATTTTCAGAATAACTATTTCCAAAAATATTTATAAACAAAAAAACCAATATTAGAATCTTTTTTTTAACCATTTGTAATCTCTTTAATCTGTTTTATGTGATCATTATTTATCGGACCTAAAATTTTAAGTAAGATTTTTCTATCCGTATTAATTAAAAAAGTTTCTGGAACACCATAAGCACCTAAATTTATCGACTCTACTCCATTCGAGTCAACTAAATTATAATCAAATGGGTTTCCGTAATCATTTAAAAATTTTATAGAGTTTTTTTTCTTATCTTTATAGTTAATGCCGATATTTTGCAGTGAGCTTATATTATTTAAATCCTTCAAAAGGTCATTTTCCTCTCTGCATGGAACACACCATGATGCCCATATATTAATTAATGAAAAGTCTTTCTTATTAACAATTTCACTTAATAAGATTTTATTAACTGAAAATAATTCAGGTAAATTAAAATCCGGCAAGTAGCTTGCTTTTTCATTCTCAAATGCTGGAGAATATATTTTATTACTATTTAATGATTTATTAAGAACAATAAAACAAAATATTAAAATTCCTAAAATTAAAAAACTAAGAGTAATTTTTTTTTTTGCTGAAAATTGCAACTGTACCCCCAAAAATTATTATAATAGTTGAAATCCAAATCCAGACCATGAATGGTTTATTTTGATATCTTACATTAAAAAACTGCTCATCTTTTATTAAATTTATAGTAATGAACCTATCCTTAAATAGTGTTGTTTTAATTGCTGCTTCACTGGTTGCAATTATTGGTTGATTGTAAATTCTAATCTCAGGATTTAGTTCAATTATTTTATTTTTATTACTTTTAATTTCAAAAATTCCAACTATTGAAGAATAATTTCCTTTTTGTTCAGTATCGATTTTTTTAAAAGTTATTTTTTCGTTTTGTGAAACAAAACTTTCACCGACTTTAATATTTTTAATAATCTCTGTTGAACTAACGCTATTGAATAATATTGATAACATCAGTAATGTAAAACCTAAATGAGATAAGTTTTGTGCATAATTAGTTTTTTTTTTTAAAGAAATTATTGAATGTTTTAATACCTAAGAAAACTAAAGAAAAAATCAAGATAGTTAATAAAAAATTTTTTGTAGATAAAAATTGCATTGTCAAAATTGTTGCCAAGCTTGTAGTTAAAAAATAATAAAAATAATTTATTTTGAATTTAAAATTAGTTTTTATCCAGTTCATACTTGGCCCCACAGACATGAATAAAAAAAAAGGAATTAAAAAGGGTATTAGAAGTTTATTATAAAAAGGGGGGCCAACAGAAATTTTTTCTGATGTTATTACGTCCAAAAATATCGGATATACTGTACCTATTAAAACTACGCTTAAAAAATAAACCATAAACCAATTATTGATTAATATTGATGTTTCTTTGCTTAATAAAAAAATCTCTTTTTTATTTTCTAAATTTTTACTTTCAAAAATAAAAAATATTACAAAAGACATAAGTATTAAAACAAATAAAAAAATTAGGATATAAATTCCTCTTGATGGGTCATTTGCAAATGTATGAACTGAATTAAGGATTCCAGAACGTACCAAAAAAGTACCTGTAATACTTAACATAAAGGTAACTATACTTAATATGATCGACCAGTTCTTAAATAGATCTCTTTTTTCAAGAGTTAAAATACAGTGTAAAAGTGCTGTTAAACTTAACCATGGCATTAAAGAAATATTTTCAACTGGATCCCAAAACCAAAATCCTCCCCACCCTAGTTCGTAATACGCCCAAATAGAACCTAATAGAATACCCCCGGTTAAAAAAGTCCAAGATATTAAAACCCATTTTTTTAAATTTTTGGCCCAAACACTATTAACATAACCAGTGACCATAGCAGCTAAAGCTGAAGCGAATATAATTGAAGTTCCAACATATCCAACATATAGAATGGGCGGATGAATTGCTAACGCTGGATCTTGAAGAATTGGATTTAATCCAAGACCTTCTTGAGGTATTGGAAAAAGAGTATCAAAAGGATTTGAGGTTTTAAGAACGAATATGAAGAAACCGATAACAATTATTTGATGAAATATTACTGTGTAAAGTCTGAAAGTTTTAGGCTCATTTTTAGAAAAAAAGAAAAAGAATAAAACAAAACTTGTGAGCACCAATAACCACAAAAGTAAACTACCCTCATGATTCCCCCATAAACCTGTTATTTTATAAAATAAAGGTTTGGTTGAGTGAGAATTATTATAGACAGTTACATTACTAAAATCAGATATCAAAAATAAGAATAGTAAAATGAAAAAACCTAAAATAACAAATAGAAATTGAAGAGTAAGAAATTTATAAATTTTTTTTTCTAAATTAAATGAATTTTTTTTAATATCGAATACAGAACACAAAAAAATAGCAAATGAAGATATAAGACCCAACAATAAAGAAAAGAAACCTATATTTGATAATGTCATTTTTGACCTAAACTTTCTTTTATTTCAGGTGGCATATAATTTTCGTCGTGTTTGGCTAAAATTTTATCGGCAATAAATAAATTATTATCTTGTAAAATCCCTTCTGCTACTACTCCTTTTTCTTCCTGAAATAAATTTGGTACAGTTCCAGCAAAAATAACTCTTACTTCATTTTTATAATCTGTAATTACAAACAAAATTTTTTCGTTATCTAAAATTATTGAATTTTTTTTTACCATTCCTCCTACTCTAATTTTTTTTTTTATAATTTGTGATGTTTGTTTAATTTCAGTAGGTGATTTAAAATACACAACATTATCTTCTAGCAATTTAAGAATAATATAAATACTTAGAGTGATTGTTAGTATTACAGATGTTATAAATACAATTCTTAATCTAACTTTTTTACCATACATTCAACTAAATTAGATTTTCTGAGAAACTGTGCTTCTAGCAAATACTCTATTTGATGATTGTTTATTAGCTTGAGTAACCTGATCAAAGTTTAAAGCTTTATATTTCTTAACGAACTTGAAATGTTCCCTGTCTAATTGTTTGCTGGTCACTTTATACAAAATTAAAAAGTTAAATAACGTAAAAATAAACGATGACCAGACATAAAGTCCATATCCATTCATTATTAAAAAATTTAAATTCATATTCTATTTAATCCTTTATTTTTAACTTTTATCAACTCCACATTATATTTCATCAAAAAAATTAACACAGAGAATAGTGCAAATGCCGCAGTCATCAAAAATAAAGGTACCAACATGGATGAGTGTATTGTGCTTTCTGATAAAACATTGATCGATGAAGGTTGGTGTAATGTTGCCCACCAGTCTACAGAATATTTGATAATCGGAACATTAATTACCCCGATAATAGAAATGTATGAAGAAATTGTGATAGCCTTATTTTTCTCAAAAATCTTCCAAGATAATAAGTATAAAAAATAGAATAAAAATAAAACTAACATAGAGGTGATTCTTGGATCCCAAGCCCACCAAGTTCCCCAGGTTGGCTTGCCCCAAATTGATCCAGTGACTAAAGCTATTAAATTAAAAATAAATCCCGATGGGGCTAAACTTTTTGATATTAAAACGAAGTTTTTATTTTTAAAAATTAGAACTCCTAGAGATAAAAAAGCAATCATTGAAAAAATTCCTAGAGAAATCCATGCAGAAGGAACATGTACATACATTATTCTGACAGCATCACTTTGTAGGTAATCTTGGGGAGACAATACTAACGCTTCAAATAAACCTAAAGTTAAAAAAATTAAAAATAGTACAAAAATCAAATTTCTAAAATTCGATGAAATTAGTATTTTTTTTATTTTTTCTGTAATTAATGAAATCATTTATTTAATTATATATATCCTGAAAATAAACTGATCAAGAATGTTGAGGGAGATAATTGAAGGGAAACGTTAACACCCTTGATCAGTTTAGTTAAATGTAGAAAAACCATTTGTCCAAGTTTTGAGAGAAATGTGTTTAAAAAATGACTATTAATTTGATGGCTTGAAATAAGTTGAACCCTTTTTGCCAGAGAAAATCTCATTGATTAAGGGGTGTTTAATTGGTTCACCTGAGACATCTTTAATTAAGTTTTGTTCTGATACGTAAGCCTCGTAAGTAATATCATCGTTTTCTGCAAGTAAATGATAAAAAGGTTGGTCTTTTCTTGGTCTTACATTTTTTGGTATAGACTCGTACCATTCTTCAGAATTATTAAATTCGAAATCTACATCATATATGACGCCTCTGAAATCAAAGTGCCTATGTTTGACAACATCACCGATTGAAAATTTTGCTTTTTGAATAGTCACATCTTAAATATGTGTATTCTTAAAAAAAAATCAATAAAAAAAATATTAAATTTTTACATATCTGATAGGATCAAATTGTGAATAAGTCTCTAATAAAATTCATTACTGATTTTGGGCCTTTAGTAATATTTTTTACTTTTTATTATAAAAGTGGAAAAAATCTACAGGTGGCCATACCACCATTAATTATTGCGACAATAATCTCCGTGATTATCGTTTGGTTATTAGAAAAAAAAATACCCTTTATTCCTCTATTAGGAGGTGTATTAATAACATTTTTTGGTGGGCTTACAATTTATTTTAAAGATCCTATATTTATATATATGAAGCCTACAATAATTAATATAATATTTGCTCTCGCTCTATACTTTGGAAAATATTTTACACGAGAGCCGATTTTAAAAAAAATTTTAGGAAATACTATGCCATTAAATGACGAAGGATGGAGAAAACTTAATTTAAGATGGATGTTTTTTTTCGTTTTTTTAGCGATATTGAATGAATTTATTTGGAGAACGCAATCAGAGGAATTTTGGGTAAATTTTAAAGTTTGGGGCATGTTACCAATTACAATTATATTTACAGCTTTTCAAATTCCTTTGATAAATAAATACAAATTAAATGAATAGAAATTTAAAACTTGTAGTCGATAATTCTTTTAAAAAAAAAGATAATAATTTTTTTTTTGAAAAAAAAGAATTAAAAAATATTTTAGATTTATATGCCAAAATGGTTTCCAGGGGGTCTTGGAAAGATTACGGTCTTCACATTTCTTCTAAAGGCGTGAGCTTTAATGTTTTTAAAAATGCTGCTGAAAAAGCCGTATATAATATTTGCAAAAACTTCAAACCTTTAAATAAAAATATGAAATATTTAATTACAGATAATAGAAACCGGATCATAAAAAATTCTGATAATTTAGAAAAACTACTAAGAGATATAGATTGGAAAAAAATTTAATTTATCTTCTCTGACCAAAAAGTCTCAACAACATTATAAACAGATTAATGAAGTCTAAATAAAGCGTCAGTGAACCCATTATTGCTTTTTTACCTGAAATTTCAACCGTGTCGTTCGCAGAATACATATTTTTAATTTTTTGTGTGTCATACGCGGTTAAACCAACAAATATTAAAACACCCAAAATAGATACAACAAAATACATAATCGCAGATTTTAAAAAAATATTAACTAAAGAAGCAATAATTATACCTATTAGACCCATCATCAAAAATGAACCTAATTTAGTCAAGTCTCTTTTAGTTGTATATCCGTAAATACTCATTGATCCGAATGTTGCCGATGTAATAAAGAAAACTCTTGCAACACTTACTCCCGTATATACTAGAAGTATCCAAGACAAAGATAATCCCATTAAGGAGGCAAATATCCAGAATACTGTTTGCGCTTTAGCTGAACTCATTTTGTTAATTCCAAAGCTCATGTAAAAAACTATACCTAATGGAGCTAACATTATTAACCATTTCAAACCTGAAAAAAATATGGCATTCCCAAAACTTGTAAATCCTGTAATAACACCAGAGCTATCTGTGACTACGGACATCTTAAATGATAAAAGTGATATTATACCTGTTAAAAGAACTCCGGTTGCCATGTAGTTGTAGACCTTCAACATGTAAGATCTTAAACCTGCGTCCCATACTACATTCTTTTTTACGCTTGTTGCTTCAAATATGTTTTGTCTGTTAAAATCCATAGATATAATATAATTGTTTTAAATTGATATTCAATGGTCAAAACTAACAAAGGCTATTAAAAAATATATGAATTTTAAAAAATTAGGTAATACAGATATAAATGTGAGTACAATTTGTCTCGGTACTATGACATGGGGTGAGCAAAATTCTGAGAAAGATGCATTTGATCAAATGAATTACGCATTAGAAAAAAATGTGAATTTTTGGGACACTGCTGAAATATATGCGATACCGCCCAAGGAGAGTACCTATGGAAAAACTGAGGAGATGATCGGTAATTGGTTTATTAAAACAAAAAAAAGAGACAAAGTTGTTCTTGCAACAAAAGTATCTGGACCGGGACCAAGTTGGATTAGAGGCGGTGGTAACCAATATGACGAAAAAAATTTAAATTTAGCTGTAAATAGTAGTCTTAAAAGATTAAAGACTGATTATATCGATTTGTATCAATTGCATTGGCCAGAGAGAAAAACTAATTTTTTTGGAAGACTAGGTTACGAACATAAAGATCATAATGATTGGAATAAATTTGAGGATATTCTTTATGCTTTAGATAAAATAGTTAAAAGTGGCAAAATTAGATATCTCGGTCTCTCAAATGAAACTGCATGGGGATTATCAAAATTTCTGGAAGTTTCAAAGTTAAAGAAACTTCCTCGAATGATGTCTGTTCAAAATCCTTACAGTCTTTTAAATAGATCTTATGAAGTGGGTTTAGCTGAAATTTCGGTAAGAGAAAAAAGTGGTCTTCTGGCTTATTCACCTTTGGCATTTGGTTATTTAACTGGAAAATATAGAAATGGAGAATTACCAAAAAATTCAAGGATGCAATTATTTGGAGACAAGTTTTCAAGGTACAAAACAAAAAATGGTCAATTAGCTGTTGAAAAATACTTTAATATCGCAGAAAAATACAATTTAGATTTGTCCCAAATGAGTTTAAAATTCTGTGAGCTTCAACCTTTCGTTACCAGTGTAATAATTGGTGCAACAACTATGCGGCAGTTGAAAACAGACATAGAAAGTGTAAATATAAATCTTGATAACGAGATAATTAATGAAATTAATGAGGTGCAAAAACTGTATCCAAATCCATGTCCATAAATAAAAAAATAATAATTCTGTCTTTTTTTATTTTAAGTTTCACATCTTTAAGTGCACAAGAAATAAAAAAAATTGGAAAATTCAAAGATTGGGAAACAATTGTAGTAACTGATGAGACTGCTAAATTATGTTTTGCTCAATCTAAGCCAGTTTTACAATCCCCTAAGAATAATGTGAGAGAGGCAAGATTATTTATAAGCTTTAGACCTGATGAAAAAATTGTTGATGAAGTTAGTATAACATCTGGATACGAATATAATGTGCAAAATACTATTTTAGCAAAATCAGGTAAGAACAAAATTAAATTTGATATATCTAAAGATAACTTTGCTTGGATAACTAGTAATAAAGTTGAAAAAAAAATGATTAATGTTATGAAAAAAGGTTCAAGAATTATGGTTACAGGCTATAACAAATCTGGGTCACAGACGATAGATCATTACTCACTTATGGGTTTTACTAAGGCATACAATAGTGCAAAAAAAAATTGTAGCTAATGACTAAACAAAATAGTTTTAATTACATTTGGCCTACTTTATTTGGAAGTTTTTATAACCCAGATCATCAAAAAATAAAGAATGAATTATTAAGCTTCTTTGAAAAATATGAAAAAGATAATCCTGTTGGTAGAAAAAGTGGTGAAAATTTAAGACTTTATGAAAGTAAATATGACTTACACAGACAAAACGATGATGTTATTCAAAATGTTTTCAAAAATTTTATAGTAAAAAATTTTTTCGAGACAGCGAAAGAGGCAAATAAAAATTATTTAAATCAATTTAGTAACTTACAGCTGGGCGTTAACATAACAGATGCCTGGTTTATACACTATGAAAAAAGTGGATTTGTTGCACCACATGCTCACGGTGACTGTAGTTGGTGTTGTGTATATTATATTCAATTAGGAGAAGATGCATCAAAAAAAAACGGTGGAACTTATTTTCAAAAACCTTATCCTGCAAGGTCAACTTTTGATTTTGGAGCTTTTTATAATAAAGAAACATCAATAGATATGTTTCCTGAGGAAGGAAAAATGTTAGTTTGGCCAAGTCATCTTATGCATGGATCTTATCCTTACGATGGAAAGAATGATAGAATTATAATTTCAGCTAATGCTCAAATTTCCGTAATGCAAAATGGAAAAGCTATAAGATCAATTTAATGAAAAAAATAGTTTTAGCGTATTCTGGAGGTTTAGATACTTCTATAATCCTTAAATGGTTACAAGAAAATTATAAAGCTGAAATTATTGCTTACACAGCTGATATAGGTCAAGAGATAGACAGAAAAAAAATAATCAAAAATGCAAAAAAATTGGGAGTAAAAAAAATTATTATTAAAAATCTTAAAAATATTTTTGTTAGAGATTATGTGTTCCCAATGATTAGGGGTCACGCTATCTACGAAGGTGTTTATTTACTAGGTACCTCTATCGCTAGACCTTTAATTGCAAAAGATCAAATTCGAGTTGCAAAAAAGTACAAAGCGTTTGCGGTTTCACATGGTGCAACCGGTAAAGGAAATGATCAAGTAAGATTTGAATTGGGATATCATTACTTTGGTCCAAAAATAAAAGTTATAGCCCCGTGGAGAATTTGGAAATTAAAATCAAGGACTGATTTAATCAAATATGCAATAAAACACAACATTTCAATTCTAAAGGACAAGAAAGGAGCACCACCTTTTTCAGTAGATGACAACTTGTTTCATACATCAACTGAAGGTAAAGTTTTAGAAAATCCAAAAAATTCAGCACCAGAGTTTATTTTTCAAAGAACAACATCACCTGAAAAAGCACCTAATAAACCTACATACGTTTCAATTGGCTTTAAAAATAGTGATCCAATTAGTATTAATGGGAAGAATTTAACTCCAGAAAAACTGTTAGAAAAATTAAACCAGCTTGGTGGAAAAAATGGAGTTGGAAGAGTTGATCTAGTTGAAAATAGATTTATTGGAATTAAATCGAGAGGAGTTTATGAAACTCCTGGAGGAACATTACTTTTAATCGCTCATAGAGTAATGGAGTCTGTGACACTTGATAAAGATACTATGCATAAAAAAGATACTATAATGCCAAGATATGCAGAATTAATTTACAACGGTTATTGGTTTTCAAAAGAAAGATACAAATTACAAAAAATTGTGGATCTAAAAAGAAACAAGGTAAACGGAATTATTAAGCTAAAACTTTATAAAGGAAATGTTTCAATTCAGTCAAGAATGACTACTAGTAGTGCTTATTCAATGAAAAAAGTTTCTTTTGAAGAAAATAAAACTTTTAATAAATCTAATGTCGAAAGATTTATAAATTTCCACAAAAAAAAATTAAAATAAATAATATGAATTTTGAAGCCTCAAGAGCGAAAGCTATAGATAAATTAAATCAATTTGTTGAAAAAAATCTCTCTGATTATTCAAAGCTAAGAAATTTTGATTTTGGTCCTCATAAACGAGATAATGTTTCGTGTTTATCTCCTTATGTAACACATGGTGTTCTTAATGAAATTGAAATTATAAAAAAATCACTTGAAAAGTTTTCTTTTTCAAAAAATGAAAAGTTTATACAGGAAGTACTTTGGAGAACTTACTGGAAAGGATGGTTAGAGTTAAGACCTAATGTTTGGAGTGACTATTTAATTGATTTAAAAAATATTAAAGAAAATTATAGAAATGAAAAAAATTACCAAAATGCAATAGAAGGTAAAACAAATATTGATTGTTTTAATGAATGGGTAAATGAGTTAAAAAATAATAATTACCTCCACAATCACACTAGAATGTGGTTTGCCAGTATTTGGATTTTTACACTTGATTTACCTTGGCAACTTGGTGCTGAATTTTTCATGCAACATCTTTTTGATGGAGATGCTGCATCAAACACTCTTGGATGGAGATGGGTTGCAGGTGTTCAAACACAAGGGAAGCATTATCTGGCAAGTGAATGGAATATTAAAAAATTCACAAATAATAGATTTAAAAATATTAAATTAAATGAAAATACTCCTCCAAAAGTTTCTGAAAAAACTTATTCAATGATAAAACAAGATTTTAAAAATTCTGAGAATATTGAGGCAATAAATTTGTTAATTTTTGATAATAATCTTTCTTTTGAATTCACAGACTTTAAAAATAATAAATTCAAAAAAATATATTTAGTTTCTAACAAAAATGAAAACAGATCAATCAAACTCAATGAAAAAGTAGCAAAATTTAAGTGCCTTCTTTTTGAAGATCAAGAAAAAAGATTAAAAGAGCGATCAATTGATTGCGAAATAATCGATATAAGTCAAATTAAAAAAATTGATGAAAAAAATATAGGATTGTATCCGACTGTTGGAGAAAATCTAGATTATCTCAATTTAAATAATTTAAAAATAAATTTTTTGTATAGAAAACTTGATCAATATTCTTGGCAATATTGTAATAAAGGTTTTTTTAATTTCAAAAATTATATTCCCAAAATTATTTCAAACTTCACTTAATTTTTGTTATGTTTTTTAATTTCCCATCAATGTAACTTAAAGCTAAATTTGGATAACCAAAACCTGTGACTACAAACTCGTTGTTTCCATCTGTATTGATATCTGTAACTGAGACACCATAACTTAGCCTGGTTTCATTAATTTCTATAATATTAGAAATATCTTTAAAAAATTCTGCATGAGAATTATTAATTGGTGATATAAAAAAAAAAATGATTAAAAATTTGTATAAACAATTTATCTTTTTGATGAGCATTTTTTAGAGCAATATTTTACTTTTTCCCAATTTAGCCTCCACTTTTTTCTCCATTTAAAAGGCCTTTCACAAACCGGACACAACTTAGTTGGTAAGTTTTGTTTTTTCATTAAGTTGATGTTTGTTTTTTAAAAATAAGAAATAAGCCACAAATTCATAGGCATAATGAAATAAAATAAAAAAAGGTTTAAAACTTAAAATTTTTGCTAAAAAATTGTACTTTGGGATATTAGACCAAATAATTATAAACGCTTTAGCGCCTCCTATAACTTTGCCATTTTCAATTACATGCAATCTTCTTAGAAGTTCTTTTTTAGATTTTGAAGTTAATTCTATTGCCTCTTGATTATTTGTAATGTCAACCCATTCTAAATTTTTGTCTGAAATTTTTTTGTAATGATCTATCTCAAGTTTACAAATATTGCATGAATTGTTGAAAAATACTTTTAATTTCATAAATTTTTTATGAATAACTTATAAAACTTGTAAGGTATAGCATAAACAGGTTTTGATGCCACATCATCTGGCATCACTACTTTTGGGTTCCAGCTAAATGAAAATATGATAAAAATTAAAATAAAAAATCTTTTAGATACTGTCGAAATATAATTTATTTGAATTTTTTGATTGGTAAGCACAATGAAATTTTTCTTTAATAAGTATAAAAATGTTAGTAATGAAAAAGTGTAACTTATATGAACTACGCGTGCCCAATCATACATAATTAAATATAAAACAGTGCTTGGTAAAAAGGCTAATAAAAAAGGGAAAAAAAGATTTTTAAATTTTGAAGTTATTAATAACTTTTTTTTGCTATTAACTTTTGAATAAGTGGAGAGTAAATAGAGAGGAAAAAAACCAACTAGTATAATTATCAAATACCTTAATGCATGAGTAAATTTAAATTTTTCTAAAAACATTTTGTAAAGTTCAGAAAAGGAATTTGCAGTTTGTTGTCCAACAAAACCGCATGACATATAACATGCCTCACCAAACTCAATTTTAAGAAAATTTCTCATTACATTATAATTTTCAACTGTAAAAGGATAAAGATAAATCTGTATCACTAAAAAAATTGATATGAAATAACTGAGTAAAATACAAAAAAATTTTTTATCAAAATTCTTAACTTGAAAAACTAAAAAGTCAATTAGGATAATAAATGAAAAGAAAAATATTACTGGCTCCCATGTTAAAATGCATATTGGGAATAGTATTAATTTATAAATAATTTGAACTTTAAAATTTTTAATATCAAAAAATAAATAAGATAGAAAAATTGTAAAAATAATTAGTTCTTTTCGCCCTAATGCTTCTATCTCAGCAACTGGATATAATACAAAAATTGGTGAAAAAATAGCTAAAATTATTAATCTGTTTTTAAGTAAATTTTTACAAAATACAACAATCAAAAAATAATAGCATGAGAAAAAAAATAATTGAAAAATTAATATCGAGTCTCTTAACTTCAGGGACAATATGGTAGAAAAATTTGCTATCAATTCGCCTATTAATCCCCTCCGAACAAAACCACCTTCATAATTTATGAGCCAATCTGAAAGACTAGAATCATTGCCAACATTATGTTTTGAGTATAAAAAAAAGACACCAAAAAAAATTAGTCCAAAAACATATATTTGAAAATAATTTGACCAATTCTTTTTTAAATTTTCATTCATCTTATTTTATTAAGAGATCAAACTTTACTCTCAATAATCCTATAAAATTGATTAATGCAATTTTTGGTAATCTCCAAATATGAAAAATTTGGGTTTTACCATGTTTTCTTTTTTTGTGATTAATGCCTATTTCTAGTATTTTATAACCTTTATAAATTGCCCGAGCGTTATATTCCCAAAAGAAACCCTCAGGCATAGAGGGTGAAAAATTTTGAAGAGATTTGTAAACATCTTTTCGTATTAAAGAAAAAGCGAAACTCGGATCTTTAAGTTTAACTTTAAAAAAGAAACCATATACAAGCTTTGCAAAATCTGAAAAAAATTTTCTATATAAAAAGTCTTTTCTTTTAATTCTGTATCCAACAACCAAATCGGCTTTTTTTCTTAAATTCCAAAACTTAAAGATCTGCCTTGGATCACATTGACCGTCTGAATCCATTATTAACAGATAATCAGCATTAGCAATTTTAATACCTGACATTACTGCTATCGAGTAACCTTGTTTTTCTTTTTTAGATAAAACGCGAATTTTGAATTTTTTTTTCAATTTTATTAGAGTTTCTAGAGTGTTATCAGAGCTACCATCCTCACAAATTAAAAAAGAAAATTTAATTTTTTTTTTTAAAATATTATTAATTTTTGTTATGTGATTTTTAATATTCTTGCCCTCATTTTGAGCGGGCATCAAAATCTGCAAAGAATTAGACATCTTTAAGTTTTGTACACTATTATTATTTCAAAAAGTATTTTTTTTAATAAAATTTTCTGCTTCTTTTAAGATTAGTTTCTTTCTATCTGGGTTCATTTTATCGTAAATTCTTACCATCATTGATAATCTAGGATTTTTCAAAAAAAATTTCCTATTTTTGTTTATAAATCTCCAGTAAAGACCATCCATAGCATTACACCATTCACCTTTTTTAAAATCCATCATCTTCATAAAATAACTTGAACCACAGATATAGGGTTTGGTCGCAAATATTCCGCCATCACTGAATAATCCCATGCCGTAAACATTTGGTGACATTACCCAATCAGAAGAGTCAACAAACATTTCCATAAACCACTTATAAACATATATTGGTTTAATCTCACAAAGGTTCATAATGTTAGATAAAATCATTAATCTTTCTATATGATGTGACCAACCATATTCATTTGCATTTTTAATAGCATAGTCCAAAGGTGGCAAACCAGTATTTCCTTGGTACCAAGAGATTTTCATCTTACGATTATGTTTGAAAAAATTTTCAGTTTCTAATCTGTTATAAAAATTCTGATAAATACCTCTCATGAATTCTCGCCAACCGATAACTTGTCTAATGTATCCCTCTAAAGAGTTTATTCTTATTTTTTTCTTTTTATGACTTTCTAAAATTCTCTCTAAAATTATTTCTGGAGTAATCAAACCTAAATTTAGGTAGGGACTAAGAGCACTATGAAATAGTATATTATTATTTTGATCAACAGCATCCTCGTAATCTCCAAATAAATTGGATTTTTCTTTTATAAAAAATTCAAGTAATTTCAGAACATCTTTATATTCAGTTGCAAACCAAAAGTTTTCTGTTGAACCAGGGTGTGTTGCAAATTTTTTTTCTATAATGTTTTTTAGTTTTTTTGTATGAACAGTTTGATTGATTTTAGGAAATATGGGAACTTTAGTTCCTTTAGGTAGTTTCTTTCTATTATCTTCATCAAAGCTCCATTTTCCACCAACAGGATCTTCACCATTCATCAATATGTTCATTTTTCTTCTAGTTTCTTTATAAAATACTGCCATAAATGGTTTTTTTGATTTAGATAAATATTTTTTAAAATCATCTCTTGTATTAAGAAACATTGGAGATGTAATTATATTGAGCTTTATTTTATTTTTCTTAGAAAAATCTATAATTTTTTTTTCAAATGGCTTATCTTCAATTTCAAAACATGAAATTTCATTGATTTTATTCTTGTTTAAAATTTTTTTGATTTTTAAAAGGTAATCTTCCTTGAAAGCTAAGTCCTCAATTTTAGAATAAGTAACTTTAAAGCTGTTTTTTTTAAGATTTTCAAAGAATGATCTCATTGATGACAGAAATAAAAGGATTTTAAGTTTATGATGTTTTTCATAAGTGCATAAACCATTATCTTCTGCCATAAAAAAAAGATGGTCTTTTTTGAAGCGATTTAGGTATTTTAATGGAAATAGTTGATTTCCAAGTATAATAAACAATTTCATAATTTATTTATAAATATTATTATAAGATATGTCAGGTAAATATTTAATTTTTGGTGCGACAGGTTCTATCGGTTCAAGCTTAGCCAAATTAATGGTTGGTAAAAATCAAAACGTTCAATTAATAGGTCGGGATGAAAATGGCTTAAGTGCATTATCATCTGAGCTTAGTTGTAAATACAGTATTGTTGATGTTCTTGACGAACAATCTGTTAAAAATTTGAAAAATGAATTTGAGGGACAGGAAATTGCTGGTATAGCATATTGTGTTGGATCTATTGATCTTAAGCCAGTTCGTGCAGTTAAGAAAGATGATTTTATGAAGTGTTTTAATTTAAATTTTTTTCCAATAGTTGAAACCATTAAAAACTTCCAGGACAATTTAAAAAAAAATAAAGGCTCTATAGTTATGTTTTCAACAGTTGCCGTTCAAAGAGGATTTGCAAATCATAGTATTATTGCGTCAGTAAAAGGTGCTATCGAAGGACTAACAGTATCTTTAGCAGCTGAGTTTGCTCCTAATATTAGAGTTAATTGTATTGCACCCAGTTTGACTAAATCAAAAATAGCTGACCCAATATTAAAAAATAAATTAATTGCAGAGGGTGTAGCTAAAGCTCACCCAATGAAAAGAGTAGGTGAAGGAAAAGATGCTGCTGCCATGGCACAATTTTTATTATCTGAAGATAGCTCTTGGATAACTGGTCAGATAATAGGTGTTGATGGGGGCAGGTCAAAATTATCATGATATATTTTAATTTTTTCGTATGAGTGTAAAGTTATTTAATTATAAACTAAATTGTGAATAAAATTTCTACAGAAGAATTATTTAAAATTGCTTATAATCATTTACAAAATAAAAATTACTCTAAATCAATTGAACTATTTAAAAAGATCCTAAGTCATTTTCCAGAAAATTTATCAGTTTTAAGAAATTTGCTACACGCGTATGCTTTTTCTGGAGACTTTCGTAACGCAGAAAATACGATTAAAAAAGTTTTAAAATTAAA
>MDTB01048638.1_pt1 | contig 22960 bp, 23 predicted proteins | sample 811161 | NCBI WGS metagenome assembly MDTB01 (sample SAMN05326650, study PRJNA326480) | marine metagenome | isolation source: seawater | place: Mediterranean Sea | collected 2009
TACCGGTGAAATTGAGCATAAAAAGTTTTATAACATCACTGATTACATGAGAAAAAATGACCTTCTCATTATGAATAACACAAAAGTTTTTCCAGCGCGGCTTTTTGCAACAAAAGATCGAACTGATGCAAAAGTAGAGGTTTTTCTACTTAGAGAATTATCAAATGATTTATGGGAGGTTATGGTTAAACCAGCAAGAAAAGTTCGAATTGGGAACAAGCTAGTTTTTACGCCAAAGCTAATGTGTGATGTGATTGATAATACTGTTTCTGGTGGTAGAGTTGTTAGGTTTGAATATGAAGGGGATGATTTTGACAAGATTATTGATCGAATAGGAAGATCTCCTCTTCCTCCCTATATTAATAGAGATGCTGATAAAAATGATAAAAAAAGATACCAAACAATATATGCCTCTGAGAGAGGTGCGGTTGCAGCCCCTACGGCTGGATTGCATTTTACAGATGGCTTATTAAAAAAAGCAAAAGATAAAGGAATTAAAACCGAGACAGTCACGCTTCATATAGGATTGGGGACGTTTAGGCCTGTACAAGTTGAAGATTTAAACCGTCACCAAATGGATTCTGAATACTTTGAAGTTTCTCCTCAAACTTCAATGGCAATCAATCAAGCTCGTAAGAGGCATAGAAAAATCATTGCAGTAGGGACTTCAACTGTTAGGGCATTAGAAACAATAGCTATTTCCGGTTTTCAAGTTACACCAAAGAGAGGCTGGACAGATAAGTTCATTTACCCACCTTATGATTATAAAATGGTTGATAAAATGATTACGAATTTTCACACTCCACAATCTACACTATTGATGATGGTAAGTGCATTTGCAGGTAGAAAGCTTATAAAGAAAGCCTACTTAGAAGCGAAAAAGAATGATTATCGATTTCTGAGCTATGGTGACGCAATGATAATTGTTTAGTTATTTTTGGTAAAGTCAGCTATAATAACAGCAGCGGGAACAGGGCGCAGATTTGGTGGAGCAAAACAATTCAAAAAACTTCATGGTAAACCGCTGTATGAGTATTCGCTTGATATATTTATTAAATCAAAGTTGTTTGACGAAGTCATTCTGGTAATTCCAAATAATAATCAGGAAAAACTCCAAAAAGAAATCAAAAGCAATTATGGTTCACAAGTTAATTTGGTCATTGGAGGGCCTGATAGGCAAGACTCTGTGAAAAATGCAATCCAAAATTCTAATCCTAAGGCTGATTTGGTAGTTATACATGATGCTGCCCGACCTTTTATTACAAAAACACTTATAGAAAAATGTATCTCTGCTTGTGAGACATCAGATGGAGCAATCATTGCAATGCAACCACATGATACAATTAAGTTCTCAAAAGATAATATAGTAGAAAAAACTATTGATCGTTCAAATATTTGGATGGCTCAGACCCCTCAGGCCTTCAACAAACAAAAAATATTAGAAGCTTATAGTTCTAGAGAATTTGATGATTTAATTATAACAGATGAATCATCTCTAATGGAAAAGTTAGGTTATAAGATTATGATTGTTCCTGGAACTGGGAAAAATTTCAAAATCACAACATTTGACGATTGGAAAAGAGCTGAGGTAGAACTACAATGACGAGGGTTGGTATCGGATATGATGTTCACCAGTTAAAAAAAGGTGAACTGCTTTATATTGGAGGCATTCATATATCTTCAGATGTTGGTTCTGTTGGGCATTCTGATGGGGATGCGCTCTCTCATTCAATTGTTGATGCTTTACTCGGTGCTGCAGGGCTAGGTGATATTGGGAAACTTTTTCCAAGCGAAGATGATACTTGGAAGGATGTTAGAAGCACCTTTTTTTTAGAAAATGTTGTCAACAAGATTAGAGAATCAGGATTTATCATTAATAACATCGACGCAACAATAATTCTACAAGAACCGAAGATAGGAGATCATATCGATAAAATAAAATTAAGTCTAGCAACTACAATGGATTTGGACTATTCAAACATTAGTATCAAAGCAACCACAACAGATAGAATGGGGGCAATTGGTGAGGGCCTTGGTTGGGGGGCCATGGCTATCGTATCGATTATTAAAGAACCTTAATGAAACCTTATACAATCAAATCATATGCGAAAGTTAATATTGGGCTACAAATTTTAAATAAAAGGCCAGATGGATATCATAATATCAAAACGGTATTTCAAGAGTTGGACTTTTGTGATACTATTGAATTAAAAAAAAAAGATAACGGTTGTGAATTTCATTCAAATGTCAACTGGCTGAGAAATGATTCTACTAATTTATGTGTCCTTGCGTTTGAAAAATTCTCAGAGGAATATGATGTTGGGGGGATATCAATCAATTTGGTCAAACAAATTCCTTCTGGCGGTGGTTTAGGTGGGGGATCCTCCAATGCTGCAGCAATTCTTAAAGGGTTATGCCATTTATATTCTATTGAACCGATCTATGAAAAATTATCAAAAATTGCGCTTCGTCTAGGTGCCGATGTGCCATTTTTCTTAAAGGGTGGAATGCAAATTGCCTCCGGGATTGGTGAGCAACTTGTTGAGATGAGTGGCCGTATCAATGGGGTGTACTTGCTCATTATTCCAAAATTTAAAATCGATACAAAGTGGGCATACAAAAGCATGAAAAAATTTTTGGACAGACCGAAAGTAGAGGTTAACTTTGCCAACCTTTTGAAAAGAGATAAAACTCCTTTCAGGCTTTTTGAGAATGATTTTGAATCAATTGTTATTCCAGCATATCCAGAGATTGCAACAATTAAAGAAAAACTTTGGTCACGTAGGCCTAAGTTTGTAAGTCTGTCGGGTTCAGGCTCGACTGTGTTTGGGATTTTTGACGATGAAGCAGAAGCTAAATCTGCCGAGTCTTTATTTTCTCACAGATATTCCACCTTTATTGCAAACCCAGTGACCCATATGCTAAAATAGCAAAATTTGGGGCGTAGTATAATGGCAGTACACCTGGTTTTGGTCCAGGCAGTTGGGGTTCGAATCCCTGCGCCCCAGCAACTATTACTTTATTTAAGATGAAAAGAAACAAACTAAAAATATTTAGTGGGCGTAGCAATCCTAGGCTTGCAGAAAATATCGCTAAATTTCTCGATAGGCACCTGGGAGAAATATCTATCAGAACTTTCTCTGATGGTGAGATTTGGGTTAAATATGAGGAAAATATCAGAGGATGTGATGTATTCATAATACAATCAACTAATAGTCCATCAGAAAATATAATGGAACTTGCACTACTAGTTGATGCTGCTGTTCGTGCTTCCGCAGATACTGTAACAGTAGTAATTCCTTATTTTGGTTATGGGCGACAAGATAGGAAAGATCAACCTAGAGTTCCAATATCCTCAAGAGTAATTGTAGATATTTTAACAGCACTAGGCACAGATAGAATCATTACCTTAGATTTGCACTCTACTCAAATACAAGGTTTTGCAAACATTCCGTTTGATAATCTTTATAGTAGAACCGTCCTATATAATGCTATAAAAGAAGAAGGTTTTAATCCTGATGAAACAGTTGTACTTGCGCCTGATATTGGTTCTGTTAAAATGAGTCAAAGCTATGCAAAGACGTTGGGAATGCATTTTGCATTAATTGATAAAAGAAGGTTTGCGCCAAATCAGGCAGAGGTGAATCACTTGATTGGAGAGTTGAAAGATTTAGATGTGTTGATAATTGATGATATGATCGATACAGCTGGGACAACTGTTAATGCTGCAAAAGCAGCTATAGATAAAGGTGCAAAATCCGTAACTGCAGTTGCAACCCATGGCGTGCTATCAGGTCCTGCAATTAAGCGACTCAATGATTCTAGTATTAAAAAAGTTATTATAACAGATACGATATCAATCCATAAAGATAAAAAAATAGATAAAATAAAAATAGTTTCTGTCGCAAAAATATTTGGAGAAGCTGTCAATAGGGTACATAATGGGGAATCTGTTAGTGCTTTATTTGAATTTTAAAAAGGAGAAGAAAAATGGCATCATCCTATTACAAATTAGATGTTACAAATCGAGCAGAACTTCGTTCAAAAGCTGCAAAGTCACTGCGTAAGAAAGGCATAGTGCCGGGCGTATTATATTATTCAGGTGAGGAGAATGTAAATATATCAATTGAAAGATCTGTATTATTTCACGCTATGCAATCGGGGCAACGAATTTTTGAAATTGATCAAGAAGGTGAGAGTCAGTATACCATGATTAAGCAATTGCAATACCACCCCGTTACTGATGAAATAATACATGTTGATCTCATGCGTGTTAGAAGATCTGAGAAAATTACAATATCTGTTCCCCTCATTCTTGTTGGAGATTCAATTGGAGTAAAAGAGGGAGGTGTTCTATCTCAGTCATTAAATCAAATTGAAATAAGTTGTTTCCCGACTGATGTTCCTGAGAAAATTGAACTCAATATAGAAGACTTAGAACTAAACTCAGCTAAGAGTGTTGCTGACTTAGAACTTGATCTGGAAAATGTGGATATTGTTACTGACCCGAGCTTAAACATTGTTTCAATCACACCTCCTGCATCTGAACAAGAAGTTGTTGAAGATGTTGAAGATGAAACCTTGGATGAAGGTGGTGAGCCTGCAGTAGAAGCTTCTAAAAATGAAGAAGAAAACTCTTCGGATGATAATAGTGGGAAATCTGAAAATTCATGATTGCCTTTATAGGCTTAGGAAATATTGGGAACGAATATGTTCGCACCAAGCACAATGCAGGATTTTGGTCAATTGATGAATTTGCCATTAGAAACAATATGTCATTTAAGCCAGGTCAAGGGAGTTTTGTTTTTTCTCAAATTAAAAGTAAACAAGTTATATTAATTAAACCAACTACTGGTATGAATAAAAGTGGAATTGCAGTTAGAGAAATAATGGATTGTTGGGGGATACTCCATTCAGAAATCGTTATTATTTTAGACGATGTTGATCTTCCATTAGGGACACTGCGTATACGCCCCAAAGGTGGTGATGGATGCCATAAGGGGCTAGAGAGCATCATTTATAATATAGGTACAAAGGAGCTTACTAGAATAAGATTAGGCATAGCTGAACCATTAAAAGAAACTCGCCCATCTGAAGAATACGTTCTAAAACCATTCCATGAAGATAATCATAAAGAAGTTGATTTAATGATCCAACAATCTGTGGATGCAATGGAATATCTTTTAGTTAATGGATTAAATCAAACAATGAATAAGTACAACTCTTAATGAAGGAGAAGAATTATTAATGGATAACAATATTGTTTTTGTAATAGCTGCTGGTTTTTTAGCGCTTGCCTTTTCATTCTGGAAAACCAGCTGGATTGAAAAGCAAGACCAAGGCACAAAGAAAATGATAGTAATTGGCTCTAGTATAGCTGATGGGGCAATGGCGTTTTTAAGGGCAGAATATCGAGTTCTTTCATTTTTTGTTGTCTCTGTTGCTATTGTTTTAGGTGTTGCAAATAACAACAACCCTGATTCAAGTGTGTTCATTGCATTTTCTTTCCTCGTAGGTGCAGTAGCATCTGGCTTAGCTGGATTCCTTGGTATGAGGGTTGCAACCAAATCAAATAATAGAACCACTAATGCTGCGCGAGATAATCTAGAAAAAGCTCTTAATGTTGCTTTTAGCGGTGGTTCTGTAATGGGGTTAAGTGTTGTCGGGCTAGGCGTATTGGGATTAGGAGGATTGTTTCTACTTTATACTAATATGTATGGTTCTGATTTTGATAACATAGGTACGGTGTTAAATGTTTTATCTGGTTTCTCTCTTGGCGCTTCCTCCATAGCTTTATTCGCTCGTGTTGGTGGTGGTATTTACACAAAAGCAGCAGATGTAGGAGCAGATCTTGTTGGTAAGGTTGAAGCAGGAATCCCAGAAGATCATCCATTGAACCCTGCCACCATTGCCGACAATGTGGGAGATAATGTTGGAGATGTTGCCGGAATGGGGGCAGACCTTTTTGAATCTTATGTTGGTTCGATTATAGGCTCTATGGTACTCGGAGCTAGTATTATTGTTTCAGGTAGCTTTGATTTAAATTTTGTTCTATTGCCTTTGATGATAGCTGCTTCTGGAATATTGGTCTCAATCATTGGAACCTTTATGGTAGTTGTCAAAGAAGGTGGAGATCCTCAAAAAGCCCTTAATAGAGGAGAGTTTGGTAGTGCGGCTATTATGGTTGCTGTAATTTTTTATTTAATTAATATATTTCTACCAGATACTTTTAGTCAAGGCGGGTCAGATTTCTCAAGTATTGGTGTATTTTATGCAACGGTTATTGGCCTTGCTGCTGGCCTTGGGATTGGCATGATTACAGAGCATTACACAGGAACGGGAACTGGTCCTGTAAATTCTATTGTAAAGCAATCAATTACTGGCCCTGCAACAAATATTATTGCTGGGTTGAGTGTTGGAATGCAGTCGACAGCTGTTCCTATACTTATCATCTCTTCTAGCATTATTGGGGCTTACTATTTTGCAGGCTTATATGGGATTGCAATGGCTGCTTTGGGAATGCTTGCTAATACAGGGATACAATTAGCTGTGGATGCTTATGGTCCTATTTCTGATAATGCTGGTGGTATTGCGGAAATGGCCGAACTACCAAAAGAAGTTCGTGAAAGGACAGATAAGCTTGATGCGGTTGGGAATACAACAGCAGCAATAGGTAAAGGCTTTGCAATTGGTTCTGCAGCTTTAACCGCATTAGCATTATTTGCTGCCTTTATGGTCCAAAGTGGAATTACAACAATTGACATTGCTAATCCATTAGTAATGTCGGGATTATTTGTAGGTGGAATGTTACCATTTTTATTTTCGTCAATGGCAATGAGTGCTGTAGGGCGTGCGGCAATGGCAATGATTGAAGAGGTTCGCAGGCAGTTTCGTGATATACCTGAATTAAGAAAAGCACTTGAGCTTATGAATTTAAAGAATGAGGATGATTGGAGCGATAGCGATCGTGCTATGTATGAAGATGCTCTCAATAAAGCAGAGCATGGACGTTGTGTTGAAATTTCTACACAATCTGCTATTAAAGAAATGGTAACCCCTGGTCTTTTGGCTGTTGTTTCTCCAGTAGTTGTGGGTTTTGCTTTTGGTCCAGAGACACTTGGAGGGCTTTTAGCTGGCGTTACAGTATCAGGTGTCTTAATGGCTATATTTCAATCAAATTCGGGTGGCGCATGGGATAATGCGAAAAAAATGATTGAAGAAGGTTTCTCAATAGGCGGAGAATCTCTGAATAAGGGTTCAGATGCTCACAAAGCAGCAGTCGTAGGAGATACAGTTGGTGATCCATTTAAAGACACATCCGGCCCATCATTAAATATATTAATCAAACTTATGTCTGTGGTATCGCTAGTTATAGCACCATTGCTAAAAGATATATCGTAAAAAAGAAGGAGATATTATGTCATTTTACGAAACACTTTATATTATTGATCCAAACCTTGAGAATAAATCTCTTGAGAAAACCATGAATGAAATTGGAAAAGAGCTAGAAAAAACAAAATCAAAAATAATCAATCACCGAGTTTGGGGTAAAAAGCGTCTAGCATACCCAATTGAAAGACAGAAGTATGGATCATATATCATCATTCAATTTGAAGGTGGAGATCAACAAAAAATGATTGATTATGATACATGGATGAGGCTGAATAATTCAGTGCTAAGGCATATGACGGTTCTATTGGATGAAAAGCCAGAAATTTATGTAGAAGAAAAAAAACCTGAATTAGAAAGCAAAGAAGAGGAATCAAAAGAATCTTCAGATAATCAGCAACCATCTGATCAAGTTGGGACTTCTAATTCAGATACTAATAACGAAGAATCTGATAAGAAAGAAAATGACTCAGAAAATGAAAAAACTACAAAGCTAAAGGAGGCTGAATAATGGCGTTCCAAAGTAGAAATAAATTCTGTTTTTTTAAAGAAAACGGAATTAATGACATTGATTACAAAGATGTAAAACTCTTACGTCGTTTTGTAAACGACCAAGGTAAGATTATGCCTCGTCGTGTAACAGGGACCAGTGCAAAAATGCATAGGAAGCTAGTCCGAGCTATTAAAAGGTCAAGATCGATAGCATTAATGCCATATTTAGAAAAGGGAACAGAATAAATAGGATTTATTATGGAAATTATTTTATTAAAGAACTATGAAGGTTTAGGAGAAGCGGGTGATGTCGTTAGTGTTAAACCTGGATTCGCTAGAAATAAACTTATTCCAGAGGGCGTAGCATTGCGGGCTTCAAAACGTAATATGGCAATTGCTCAAGAGAAAAAGAAAAATGAAAAAACTAGAGAAGTTCGTGCAGAGGCTGCTCATGATGCTCTCGTAAAAACTTTATCTAAAACTGAAATAACAATCGAAGCTCAGGTTGGGGAAGAAGAAAAGATGTTTGGATCAATTACAGCTTTGGATATTCACAAGTCATTACTAGAGAAGGGTGTTGAGGTTGATCGTCAGGCAATCCTGCTTGAAGAACCCATCAAGGCCTTGGGGATATACCATGTCTCTGTTCGCGTTGCACCTCAAGCTGAAGGCGATGTCAAAGTATATGTTATAAAATCATAAACCACTGTTTAATATTTTTGCAATTCCATACGTTTATTTTGATGTAGCCTGCGGGATTTTATTGCTACATAGCTTTTTGATAAATAAAATCCCCTATCATGTTTGCTGAAGTTGCATTTCCTATATCAAATTTTAAAACCTTCACATATGAAATCCCGAAAAATTTAATAGCTGAAATACATATAGGCTCAAGAGTCGTAGCTCCATTTAGAAAACGACAGCTAGAGGGTATTATTGTTAATATTCTTAAAAATAGTAGTTTTAAGGGTGAAACTAGATTAATTAACAAACTAATTGATAATTATCAAATAGTTACTCCTGAATTGTGGGAATTGATAAATTGGATTTCAAATTATTATATGACTCCATTAGGTCAGGTCGCGAAAACCGTTTTCCCTAAAAGTTTATCTACCCGATATAAACCACAAACACTATGGTTTGTTAAATCAAGAAATGCCATAGATCTCTTACGGTTTGAAGAATTAAAAAATCGAGCTCCTAAACAATATGAAATCCTCAAATTCATAACAAAGGAATCTTATCCTTTGCAGGTTTCATCATTGAAGAATTTCGCATCAAATCCATTGCAGATCTGTAGAAGTTTAGAACAAAATAATTTTGTAAAACTATTTGAAAAGGAAGTGATACCTAACTCAGATCACTTATCTTTTAGTTCAATTAATAAAAAAATAATTTTAGATGAATATCAAGAAGAGGTTGCAAATTCTATAAAAAAATCATTAGAGAGTAGCACATATAATCCATATCTACTACATGGAGTAACTGGAAGTGGGAAAACAGAGATATATATTGAGGCAGTAAGGTATTGCCTAGAAAGAGATAAAACTGCAATAATACTTTTACCTGAAATTTCATTAACCCCTCAAATCGCAGGAAGATTCAAGTCAGTTTTCGGAAATAAAGTAGCATTGTGGCATTCGAAGTTGAATCAGCAACAAAGGTCTTGGACTTGGAAAGAAATATGCAAGGGGACTTTCAGGGTTGTGATTGGTGCCCGTAGTGCCATTTTTTCGCCTTTAAAAAGTTTAGGACTAATTGTTATTGATGAAGAACAAGAGGCGTCATTTCGCCAAGACTCTCCATCTCCAAGATACCATGCAAGGGATGTTGCGTTGATCCGTGCTAGATTAAATAAGGCAGTTATTTTATTAGCTAGCGCGACCCCTAGCTTAGAAAGTTACTATAACCATAAAAAAAAGAAATTAAAGTATTTGAATTTGGCAAACCGATTTGGAGGAGCAAAGCAACCAAAGGTGCATCTTGTAGACATGTTAAAAGAACAAGAAGAAACTGGCAAGTTTGGGCAAGTAATTTCTGGTTTTCTACAAAATAAAATTGAAGAAAGACTTAATAAAAGAGAACAAGTTATTTTATTGCAAAACCGGAGAGGATTTTCGCCAATAATAAAATGTGGAGAATGTGGTGAGGTTACAATGTGCCCTAACTGCAATGTTGCTTTTAGTTATCATAAAAAGACAAATATATTACTGTGTCATTTTTGTGGTTTTTCCAAAATAAATGAAAATCAATCTTGTTCTGAATGCGATAGCAAAAATTTGCTTTATTTTGGTGCAGGGACACAGAAAGTGCAGGCATTACTTGAAAATACTTTTCCAGGAGCATCAATAGAACGATTAGATATGGATACTACGACCTCTGGAATTAATATCACTAAAATTTTGACTGCATTTTACAGCGGGGAGATTGATATTCTTTTGGGTACTCAAATGATAGCAAAGGGTTTAGATTTCCCAAATGCGACTTTGGTTGGGATCATCAATGCAGACCAAGGATTACACCTACCTGATTTCAGATCAGGGGAAAGAATTTTTCAATTAATTTACCAGGCCTCAGGTCGGTCTGGCAGGCATCAAAAACAGGGAGAGGTGGTAATACAAACATATTCATCCGATAATCCAGTTATAAAATGTGCAGCCAAATTGGATATGGATAAATATTATGAAATAGCACTCAAAGAGAGGGAAGAATTAGACTATCCTCCTTTCAGTTGGTTGTCAAAAATAGAGATTGCTGGGGAAAACTATCAAAGAGTCTCCAATCTAGCTTCAACTATTTCAAAGAAAATAAGTGGGGAATATGATGGTCTAAGAATTTTGGGCCCAGCGCCGTGTTACATAGAAAAATTGAGAGGTCATTATAGATTTCAAATTATTTTTAAATCACAAAAAGTGATTGATCCAAACGGCAAAAAACTTCACTCATTCATTAAAGCTAATTTTCATAATATCAATCAAATATATCCAAATTCGCAAAGTCGCATTAACATACACTTTGATCCATTAAGTTTAATATAGTTTATGTCTTTTTCTAGAACCAGTATTTATCTAAGGCTATTTAGTCTTATTATCCCTTTTTCATCCAGTATTTTTTCTGGAACCAACTTCCCAGCAATGGATGTTCATACTTCTTCCGCACATATGAGCATGGGTGGAGCAGGTTATTTAAAACCTTCGCCATTGAGCTCAGGTATTAATCCTTCAATATATGGAGGTAAAGTATTTTCTGCTTCAATTATTAAATACCCGGCCGATGTAGTAAGCCAAAATATTGGGATTTCATATCCATTTAAAAATAACACCTTTGGCAATTTCTCAGTAAATCATATTTCTTATGGTCTTTTTGAGGGGTATGATGAAAACTTAATTTCAACAGGAACATATAATGCAAGTGACACAAAAATTAGTGCCTCATATGGAAGAGGAATATTCAGATTGCCAATTAATTTAGGTGTGAAATCAAGTCTCTATATATCAAACTACGGAGACCATAGCATCAATACCTTTTCGTTTTCTTCGGGTTTTTCTTTTAGAGTCGACGAACAAAAAATCACACTAGGCATGTCTATACATAACCTTGCAACAAACTTTAGTGATTTGACTGTTGATTTTTATCCGAAGGTAGTAATCAGTGGATCAAAAAATTTAAAACACCTACCTCTCAATATTTTCCTTGATTTAACATCAGAAGAGAGGTCTGATTTAACAGTGTTTATAGGAGGTGAATTTGATATAAACAAAAATCTTCAATTCCGTCTTGGATCTTCAAATAGAAAGTCTAGTCAAAATATAAAGAAAAATATTTTCAGTTCAATTATTGGGGCAAGTGGTTTTGGTTTTGGGTATGAGGAAAAGGATATATTAATAAATTATAGTATATATATGTTTGGAACAGGTGCCCTATCTCAAAGCTTGGAGATTAACATAGCAATATGAAAATCATATTCTATTTTTTCATCATTGTATTTACCATGCAGCTCAATGCGCAAAATAATTGCCCAATAGTCTTAATCCATGGTTTCATGGGTTGGGGAAAAGATGAAATGGGAGAATATAATTATTGGGGGGGTAATAAAAGTTATGCCGATATGATAAGAGAAAGTGGCAATACTGTTTTTGAACTTTCAGTTGGACCAGTCTCTTCAAATTGGGATAGGGCAGTTGAGGCCTATTATCAACTAAAAGGTGGGCAGGTTGACTATGGGGATTCCCACTCCAAAAAGTATAATATTGAACAAAAGCCAAATAATAAAATCTATAAAGGGTTATATCCGCAGTGGGATGAAAATAATCCAATTCATATTATAGGTCATAGTATGGGGGGGCAAACAGCGAGGATGTTACAGTACTTGCTTTCACAAGAGTTTTTTATAAATGAAGGTACAAATCAAAAAGAAGAATCTAATTTACTTGGGGATACTCATAACCAATGGATAAAGAGTATAACTTCAATTTCAACACCTCATGACGGGACAACTTTAACAGAAATAGTTACCAAAACAATTCCTTTCATCCAATACTTTGTCGGAGTAGCAGGGGTTATTGGGACAAGATTTTATGATTTTGATTTAGACCATTGGAGATTTAAGATGAAAAATAATGAATCCTGGACAAATTATTTGAATAGAATGAAACAGCACAGCGCATGGAAAACAAAAAATATTAGCTCTTGGGATTTAAGCCTAGATGGTGCTAGAGAATTAAATAACCATTTACAAGCATCTGCAGATGTTTATTATTTCTCAATAGTAACATCTACAACAGAAAAAAGAGAGTTTGGTCACAATCATGATCCCGTGGGAAACACGTCAATTTTGATAAAAACAAGATCAAAATTATTAGGATCAAGATCTGGCTATTGGGCGGACGGAACAATGACCGATTCACTTTGGTTTGAAAATGATGGTGTAGTCAATACTATATCAATGTATGGACCAAGTACAGGGATTAACGGGTCTGATCCATTAGTACAGTATGAAAAAGGAGATCTGCTAATCCCAGGGCAATGGTATTGGCAAAAAATATCAAAAATGGACCACTGGAGCATTATAGGTCACCTTGGGAATAAAAACAGAGTTAAAATAGCAGAAAAGACCATCATAGATCATATTGCCTTATTAAAAAGTTTGCCAAACAATTAGCTTAGTCGAATATTTAATTGTATTATACAAATATGCAATTAGGTGAATTATTAAGCTCTCTCCTTGTAAATCTACAAGCTCTTATAAAAAAGGAGGTTAATCTTGGTAGAGCTTCATTCCCTAAAATAATCGCATTATCCATAATACCACCTGATGGTATAGAAATGTCTGCCTTAGCTAAAAGAATGGGAATAGATAACAGCACTGCAACTCGTCTAATTATCGGAATGGAAATAGCTGGTTGGTTAAATAGACAATCAAATTTATACGATAAGCGAGTTACCCAGGTTTTTTTAACAAAGAAGGGATATTCTCTGCAAAGTGATTTAGAAGATCAATTTGCATTAATTGGCAAGGTTGTTGAGGAATCCTTAAAGCCATCTGATAAGGTTAATATTTCTGATAGCTTATCATCCCTTAACTGGGTCTTGTTAAAAATGATATCTAATAAGTAAAACTTGTAATATGCAAACTAAATTTGATTCAAGTGCTCTTATATACTGGTACAATAAAAATAGAAGAGCACTTCCCTTTAGATTAACCAACGATCCATATAAAATTTGGATTTCTGAAATTATGTTGCAGCAAACACAAATGAAGACCGTTATTCCTTTTTACGAAAGATGGGTTAATAGGCTACCTACAATTGAAACAGTTGCAAAGACAAATATTGACTTTCTATTGAAATTGTGGGAAGGATTGGGATATTACAGAAGGTGCCAAAATTTTTACCAAGCCTCAAAAATTGTTGTTAATGACTATAAAGGGGTTGTTCCCTCTGATTATGACTCTTTTATAGGTTTACCTGGAGTTGGTGACTATACTGCTGGAGCTGTTTTGTCTATATCGTTTGGTATTCCAATTCCAGCAATAGATGGTAATGTAAAAAGGGTAATGGCGAGGTTGTATGGTTTTAAACATTTAACAAGGCATAATGGGACTATTATTTACAAAGCAATTTCAAGCACATTGAGAAATGTTAACCCCAGTGAATTTAATCAGGGTTTAATGGAACTGGGTGCATTGGTCTGTACATCGGAATCCCCAAAATGTTTTAAGTGTCCAGTCTCCAAAGATTGCAAAGCTTTTCAAAGCGGTAACCCAACAAATTATCCAAAAAAAAAGGTTAAGCGTGCATTACCACATTTCAATGTTGTGACCGCAATTATATGGCGCGGGGATACTTTTTATATTCAAAAAAGAAGCGAGGAAAAAATGCTTGGGGGATTGTGGGAGTTCCCAGGCGGGAAAGTAGAGAATGGAGAGAAGTTAGAATTGGCATTACTGAGGGAGCTTAAAGAAGAATGCAATTTCAATGCCAGGATTCTAAAAAAAGCCACATCTATTAAGCATCGCTATAGTCATTATTCCATAACAATGCATTGCTATTATTGTGAAGAAAAAAATGATAAAATTGTTTCAATTACCAATTCAAAATGGATAAAAAAAAATCAAATAAGTCAATATTCGTTTCCTAAAGCAAATCATAAAATATTTAATTTCTTAAATAAGCATGATTGGAATCTTTAAAACTTTAATATCACTTTTATTGTGGCCAATCTGGTTTTTATTTTTCGTCCCATCCTTGTTTATCCTTTTCCTCTTGATTTATATAATTCCTCAACAATATTATCATTTTATTGTGCGACCAATATGTTGGATTTATTGCCTTTTAGCTGGACAGCTTTTAACTAGAGAAAATCAGGCTCCGCCACCTGAAGGGGGACCATATTTATATCTTTTTAATCATGTTTCAATGTTTGACCAATTTATGGTTGGCGCATATGTTCCTCACTATATTACCGCTATTGGAGCTGAAGAGATTTTTAAATATCCTGTTTGGGGGCAATTAATTAAAAAATATGGTGCAATACCAATAAAACGTACAATGCTAAAATCTGCTCTAAAAAGTTTAAATCTAGTTGAAGATGCAATTAAAAAAGGAACTTCATTTATAATCGCTCCGGAGGGGACAAGAACGTTAGATGGGGAATTGGGTGTTTTTAAAAAAGGGCCATTCCATATTGCTAAAAACACAGGAATTACAATTGTTCCCATAGCATTAATTGGTGCGTTTGAGGCTAAGAGAAAAGACGATTGGAAATTGATGCCGGGAATAATTACTACTAGATTTGGTAGCCCAATTAGAAAAGAGGAGTATGAAGATCTTTCTATTGAAGAAATTCGTGATCTAACTAAAATTAGAATTCAAGAGTTGATTAAAGGAGATGATTAAAATGAAAAAACCTATTCGTCAATTTTATTTTTTCCCGCTATTGTTTACAATTTTACCTGCCCAGTCTGTTTTAGACAAATACGGTGATAGAATCGAATTATTAGGCATCCCCTTCAAAGGACCAATGGAGCTTTGTCAAATATTTATTGCAATTTTTCTTTTCATTGCATTTTTTCAATCTGGTCTAGATAAAGTTATTGATAGGAAAGGGAATCTAGAATTTTTAAAAACACACTTTTCAGATTCGCCACTAATTAAAATTATTCCAATTATGCTATCAGTATTAACCTTTTTGGAGATAATTGGAAGTTTGATGTTAGGCTACGGAGTCTACTATGCATTTGTAAATAGAAGCACTTTATGGATTTTTTATGGTTTTGTAGTTATAGCAATAACTATAATTATACTATTTGCAGGACAAAGGATTGTTAAAGACTACCTTGGAGCAGCAGACCTTGTCCCCTATTTCATTTTAATAATGCTTGGTATTATGAGCATGTACTAATTATTTTTGTGTGAGGAATAGAACAACAATAAATGTTTTATAAAATTATTTGAAGCATAGAAAATTAAAATTATGAAAAATGAAAACATTTCTACCACCACTTTATTATTAGCATTCAATATCCTTTTAGTGTTAATAGGATTATTGATGATTAATAAAAAAATTCTAAATAATGATGAACAATCAAATTCTTTAAAGACAAAAATAGATCAAATTGAAACGCAATTGGATGTGTTGATTGATGATGCAAAAACAGCTAAGGATAAGGTGATTGTTGCCAACGAAGATTTTATTCAATTAAGTAATTCAATGGCTGTGAATGATAAAATTTTAAAAAACCTTAATAGTGAGATAAAAGGGGCAGTGAAAGAAATTAAAGAGGTGAAGAATATGACTGAACTCCAAAACCGAAAGCTTTATATTTCAGAATAAATGTTTTTTTAAGTTTGAATCAATAAGAGTTTTATGCCATTTCGCTCTCTTCTCAACTTTATTGATTAAGTATTTTGGTTTAAACACTTGCGTTTTATCGCCCAATTCACTTTCATCAATCAGCTCTTGATTGCTTAATATATTGAAAACACCGACAGCTGTTCTGTCCTTTAAATCTGAATAACGAATATTTAAGTTTGTTAAATTAGATATAAACTGTAATAGAACAGGTCTCGCTGCTCCTCCAGAAGCGTTGATAGCTATAGGTAGCTCAACACCAGATTCACTAAAACAGTCCAGAATATCATTAAATAGAAAGCCAATAGATTCCATTCCTGCTCTAATAATTTGGTTGGGGTTTTTACCAGTATCAATGAATATATCTGGGAACCCAGGTTTCCAATAAGGAGCTGATATCCCACTAAACCCAGGGATATATATCCCTCCTGTTGTTATTCCCTTTGCTCTTATATCCCAATGCATCTTTTCGTGGGGTATATCTAATACTTTTTCTAGATGATGAAAAAGAGCATTACATGCATTAATGGTGCCTTCTAAAATATAATATTTACTTTTTTGGTTTGAAAACAAGATACTTGATATCAAACCTGAAGTAACAATTGGTTTAGAGCCTACATTATACTGAATGCTAGCTGATGTACCAAAATTAGCGCCAATCGTATACTTTTTTAATCCAGATTGGCCAATTAGTGCAGATTGTTGATCACCGATAACAGCCAATAGAGGAATTTTTGAATCAAGAAAGTTTCCATATTCATGTTTGACTAGCCTGATAGGAGGTAGGCAGTCAATTGGAATATCAAATAAATCTAAAGCAAATTTAGACCATTCTCCTTTCGCAAGATCAAATATTTGTGTACGTCCAGCAATTGATTCATCAATCGCAGCATGCCCAGTAATTGCATGAACAATGAATGCACTTAAAGGACCAAAATAGACTTCTCCATTTTCAGCCTTCTTTTTTAGAGATCTGTTATTTTGAACCATGTGGTAGTATTTAGGGCCACCAAAATGAGCACTTAACGGAGCTCCTGTTATCTCCCATATTTTTTTCTCATACTTTTTAAATTTATCTAAAATCACAGTGGCCCTGCTATCTTGCCAGCTAATAGCAGGTGTCACTGGCATGCAGGTTGACTTTTCCCAAAAGAGAAAGGTAGAACGTTGAAAAGCAAATCCTAGGCCATGAATATTTTTATTATTTGCTTTAGTAACCATTTTATTAAAAAGATATATTACGTCGCTGAGTATCATTCGAGGGTCACATTCTATGTGAAATGGCTTTGGTGTTTCTAGTTTATACTTCTTCTTTTTTTGATGGAGAATTTTACCCTTGTCACTAAATAAAAATGCTTTTGTTGATGATGTCCCTTGGTCAATTACTATATAACTCATAAGCTGATATAAAGGATACCTCTTTTACTTCACACTATGTAAATAAAAATAATTAAAAATCAAAATTAATCTCAAAACCGTTTTAATGAGTTAGATTTTAATTTTAAATTGCACTAGGAACATTGATTAAAAATTTAAACTTTTTTAAGGAGTACAAAAATGACATATATTATCGCTGAACCATGTGTTGGCACTTGTGATACGGCTTGTGTTGAAGTTTGCCCAGTTGATTGTATTCATGGTCCACATGATAAAACTGGTGCAGGCGCTGAAGCAAAAGCAGATGGATTCGTGCCAGAGGAAAATGATTCTTTATATATCGATCCTGAAGAGTGTATTGATTGTGGCGCATGTGAACCTGAGTGTCCTGTTGAGGCAATTTTCGAAGAAAGCGAAGTTCCAGACGAATGGAATAAATACATTAAAATAAATTACGAATGGTTTGGAAGAGAATATCCAGGCTAAAAAGTTAGTTAAATCTTAAAATAAAACGGTTGCTAATTGGTGACCGTTTTTATTTTGTAAAAAAATATGGAAAAAGAAAAAGTATTAGAAAAGCTTAAGCAAATAAACTATCCCGGATTTAATAGAGATATTGTTTCCTTTGGGATGGTAAAAGATATTACCGTTGATAATGATATTGTCACATTAGACTTAAGTATATCGTCGCAAAACGAAGAAAAAAAACAAGAAGTAATTAAAAGTGTTAAAGAGAAATTATCCAAATACTTTACCAAAGTAGAGGTAGTCTTAAAGGCTGATGCAAATACGGCTTCCTCGCCGAAACAGTCACTTGCTCCAACCCCTATCTTAGATAATGTTAAACATGTTATTGCAATAGCGAGTGGTAAGGGTGGTGTTGGCAAGTCTACTATTGCAACAAACCTTGCATGTGCTTTATCGAAAAAAGGTGGAAAAATAGGCCTTCTTGATCTTGATATATATGGACCTTCTTTGCCAATTCTTCTAGGGGTTAATGAGCAGCCTAAAATGACTGATGATAACAAACTAATTCCAATAAAAAAATTTGGAATGGAAATAATGAGCTTTGGTTTTATAAGCGGGAATGATACGCCAGTTATATGGAGAGGGCCTCTAGTATCGAGGATGACAGAACAATTTTTTAGGGATGTAGCTTGGGGGGATCTTGATATTCTACTGCTAGATCTTCCCCCTGGTACTGGTGATATTCAATTGACACTGACACAAAAACTACGTATGACTGGAGCGGTCATAATTACAACGCCTCAGGACATTGCATTAGCAGATGTTCGCAAAGGTGCAGATATGTTTAGAAAAGTTAATACACCTGTTTTAGGTGTTATAGAAAACATGCCTGGTTTAGTAATTAATGGGAAAGTAGCACCATCAGAAGCTTCTTTAGAGATTAATGGTAAATCTGTCCAAAAAAGCCCAGATGGGGATTTTGAACTTAAATTTGATATTTTCAAGGTTGGCGGTGGTAAAAAAGAGAGTGAGAGACTTGGTGTCCCATTACTTGGCCAGATTCCCATATCAGAAGAAATCATGTTATCCGCTGATAAAGGTACTCCTGTTGTACTTAATGATGAACCGGGTAAAATGGGTCAAATATACAATATGATTGCAGAAAATATTCTCTCAAACATTAAATGAACCAATGGGGAACATTAATCCAAATAAATTGTTTATAGTTTATAATTAATGCAATCGCTACCTATCTAGGTTGTATTGCCAGTAGGCTGGAAGTAATTTTGCCCTCCTTTTCCTTATGAAAGAATCGACTACAGATAAGATCCTTAAAGGATATATACCTAATCACATAGCAATAATTATGGATGGCAATGGAAGATGGGCCAGAGCCAAGGCCCTACCACGCATTGCGGGACATAAAGAAGGAATAAACTCCGTTAGAGAAATAACCAGAGTTTGTGGTGAAATTGGCGTAAAGCATCTAACTCTTTATACCTTTTCAACTGAAAATTGGAAAAGACCATACTCAGAGGTTAGTGCACTTATGAGTTTATTGCTCAAAACAATAAAAGAAGAAATTATAGAGCTTCACAAGAAAAATGTGAGATTCACTATTATTGGAGATCTCGATACTATTCCAATAAAAACTGCAAATGGATTACGGGATGGAATTGATATGACAAAAAATAATAAAGGATTAAACCTTAACCTTGCTTTGAATTATGGTAGCCACCAAGAAATTATTAGAGCAGTGAAAAATTTGGTTTTAAAAGTGCAAGAGGGGGAAATTGATCCAGAAAATATTAATAAAGAAAAAATTAGTGAATTTTTATATACAAACAATATATCGGATCCTGAATTGTTGATCAGAACAAGTGGAGAGCATAGGCTAAGCAACTTTCTACTTTGGCAGATTGCTTACACAGAAATATACATGACAGATCTATTTTGGCCTGAATTTCGTGAGCAAGAACTTTTTGATGCTATATTAGAATTCCAATCAAGAGAACGTCGTTTCGGTAATGTTAAAAAAATGATTCAAGGATAAAAGTGCTGCGTTTAATAATCATTAGCATACTATTTTTTTCATTCAGTCTTTCTCAAAATCAAGAGATTAAAATTGTCAAAGTTGAAGTAAAAGGACATAAAGTAACCTCTAAAAAAACTATTATTTTCACAGCTGGACTGAGAGAAGGTCAAACAATTACAACTGCCGATTTTCCCCGCGCTATAAAACGCCTTTGGCAATTAAACCTTTTCCAAGATATTCAAATACATTTTAATGAAGAAACAGAAGAAGGACTTTCAATTACTGTTGAAGTAAAAGAAAATTTTGTGCTTGGTAAAATAAATTATAATGGAAACAAAAAGGTAAAAGATCGAAAACTAAATGAAGAAATTGAGCTTTCAACAGGTCAAAGAATTAAACCAAACACAATTCATAATACAAAAGAAATGATTCGAGACATATATGCTGAAAAAGGATATCTGAATGTAGATATTGAATCTCAACTAACTCTACCAGATGATGATCTTGACCTATTTGGTGGCAAAGGTAAAGAGCTTGTCAGAGACCTTACGTTTGAGATTAAAGAAAATAAAAAAGTAAAAATTGGGAACATAATTATTGATGGCAATGAATCTATATCTGATTTTCGTTTAAGATGGGAAATGAAAGAAACAAAGCAACAGCCATGGTATCTTTTTTGGAGATCAACTTTTGATAAGAAAAAATTTGATGAGGACAAAAATCTCTTGACTAATTATTATCGAAACAAAGGATATAGAGATTTTAATATTTTGAGTGATTCTATCTTTTATTCTTCTAATGATAAGAAAATGAATATTGTTTTATCAGTGGATGAAGGTCCACAGTATAAGTATCGTAGCTTCTCCTGGGAGGGCATGACATTGTTTGACCAAGAAACTCTAGAACGGGCACTGGCACTAGATAAATCAGATAGATATAGTGAAGAAGATTTTAATATGGCTGTTTTTTCAAGAGTTCAAGGTCTTTATTTAGATCGTGGATACATATATAGTAGAGTTGAACCTAAAATTACTCCTATTGGGGAAGACTCTTTGGATATACATTTTATGATAACAGAAAATCACAAAGTATACATAAATGAAATTTCAATCATTGGTAACACTAGAACTCGTGAAAATGTAATTCGTAGACAATTAAGAGTATTCCCGGGAGATGTATATAATCAAGACTTGATAGCAAGGAGCTATCGCGAAGTAATGATGCTAAACTTTTTTGCCAATGCATCACCAAATATTGTTCCAGTATCTGAAGATAAAATTGATATTGAATTTACTGTTGAAGAAAAACCCGCAGGTCAAGCAAGTGCAAATATGGGATATTCCCAATATTACGGACTAACTGGAGGGGGAGGCCTGTCCTTGCCCAACTTTAGAGGGAAAGGTCAGAGTTTTAGTTTTAGTTATAATGAGGGTGTAAGCGGCGGCGGCCAAAATAATTATATGTATCAAGGCGCCAATGTGAATAGACCTAAAACACGTAGAGCATCAATTAGTTTTACAGATCCTATGGTAAATGATACAAAGAACCTTGTTGGTGCTTCATTAGGGTACGATATGCGAGGAGGCGGTTCGGCTATGTATTATTCACCTTTAGAGACTACAAGTACTTATGGCAGTATTATGTGGGGCCGCATATTTAAATGGCCAGATGATTATTTTAGAGGGACTTGGAGATTTATGGTTCGAAGAAGAGCCTATACTGGTAGTGATGATGACCTTGAAAAATATGCTGGAGGGAAAACTCAAACAGATGGTATAAGTTTTGTGCAGACGATTAGAAGAGATAGTAGAGATCATCCAGAATTTCCTACAATTGGATCACACTTCTCAATTAATTCTACATTATCCGGATGGGTTTTAGGAGGGCAAGAAAATTTTCATAAGCATGTCCTCAATTTAGAGTGGTATACACCTACATTTTGGAAATTTATCTTAATGAATTCTATGAAAATTGGTATTGTTAAAGAACTCCCTTCGCAAGATGGGAGCTCATCTTACATACCTTATTATGACCGTTTCATAATGGGCGGTAATGGTATTCCATATGGTAATCCACTTCGAGGGTATGACGATAATCGTGTTGGGCCTGTAACATTTAGCGGGAACCCAATCGGCGGCAATGCTATGATTAAATTTGGTGCAGAATTTCGGGTGCCATTTGCAGAAAATCCTGTAGTTTATGGTTTAGTTTTTGCTGAGATGGGGAACGTTTGGTCTTCAGGCGATTTGATGGAAAGATTAAGCCTTCCAAGAAGTGGACCTTTAGATTTAAAAAGATCTATCGGTGCGGGTATTCGATTTTTTATGCCAATGATTGGCATGTTGGGATTTGATATTGGTTATGGATTTGATAGAGTCGACCAATATGGAGAATTAGCTCCAGCATGGAAAACCACTTTAACATTTGGTCAACAATTTTAAATAGAAGGAGTAAATTGTGAAAAAGTACTCAAGGAATTTGATATTCATTTCGATCTTTTTTTGTATGGTAACATTTAGCTTTGCTCAGTTAAAAATTGGATATATACAATCAGAAAGAATTCGTACAGAGTACGAAGAGTTTACTGAAGCAGAATCTCAACTTCAGATGGAATACCAAAAAGTTCAAGTAGAGTATGAAAAAATGATTATGCAGTTAGATAGTCTAAACAAGGACTATGAAGTAAAACGTCTTATGGCATTAGACAAGGGAGAAAGCATAAAACAACAAATTATCCAAATGGAACGTGCAATACAAACCTACCAAGCTGAAAAAGTTGGTCCTCAAGGAGAATTAATGAAAAAATCCGCACAGATGGAATATGAGATTTTGGGGAAAGTAAGAGAA
>MDTB01038855.1_pt1 | contig 22951 bp, 20 predicted proteins | sample 811161 | NCBI WGS metagenome assembly MDTB01 (sample SAMN05326650, study PRJNA326480) | marine metagenome | isolation source: seawater | place: Mediterranean Sea | collected 2009
ATCATGATTTCACAACTTTTCGTGCCAGCCAGTGTCAAGCCAACTCACCAATACGCACGCTGGATGCGCTGGATGTGTCGGAAGGTGATGCGGGCATTGATATTACCGCGCGGGCGCGCTCGTTCCTGCATAGCCAGGTGCGCTCCATGGCGGGGGCACTCAAACTTGTCGGGCAGGGAAAGTGGCAGCCGGAAGATTTACGCCACGCGCTTGAAGCGGCCGACCGGCGGGCATGCGCCCCAGTTGCGCCAGCCCATGGCTTGACGTTTATGGCAGTGGATTACCCCGACGAGATGTTGGTCTCGCCCGAAATTGATAAAGATCAGGAAAAATAGGAGGTCAGAAGCCGGGTATAAATCTGCGCGAGTTGACGGATATCATCCAGTCTAACGCGCTCATCAACCTGATGCATGGTTTTGCCGACAAGTCCGAACTCGACGACGCGCGCTGCGTCCTTAATAAATCGAGCATCTGATGTGCCGCCGCTGGTAGATAGTTCGGGTTGGCGGCCGGTCACCGATTGAACGGCCATGCTAAGGCTTTCGACAAAATCATTGGGCGGGGTTAAAAAACAATCGCCAGTATGGGCGAGCTCTAACTGATACCCGCTCGGGCCGGCGCTTTCATCCAGCTGCGCGCGGACCCAAGCCGAAATCGTATCAGCCTGCCAGCTATCATTATATCTGATGTTGAACCGCGCGGTGGCCTGCGGCGGGATAACATTGGTGGTTGCATTGCCGACATCAAAGCTCGTCACTTCCAGATTAGAAGGTTGAAAGTGTTCGGTGCCCTCATCCAGCGATGTGCAAGAAAGATGGTTCATCATTGCGGCCAGTTGCGGAACCGGATTGGCGGCAAGGTGCGGGTAGGCAACATGGCCTTGCGTGCCGTTCACGGTCACGATGCCGTTCACGCTGCCGCGCCGCCCGATCTTGATCATATCACCTAGCTGTTCGGGATTGGTTGGCTCGCCGACCACGCAATCATCAATAATCTCGCCACGCGAGGCCAGCCAGTCGAGCATTTTGCGCGTGCCATTAATCGACGGCCCCTCTTCGTCGCCGGTGATCAGCATGCTGATTGACCCACCGAAACTTTCTTGGCTTTCCAGATGTGCGCTGACGGCACTGACAAAAGCCGCAATCGCGCCTTTCATATCGGCTGCGCCGCGTCCCCATAAAAACCCGTCTTGTTGCATGCCGGCAAAAGGGTCGACTTGCCAGTCATCTGCCGCACCTGCGGGCACAACATCTGTATGACCGGCAAAACATAAATTTGGTGCGCTATCGCCCAGCCGCGCATAGAGATTGTCGACCGGAGCTGTGCCGTTTTCTTCAAATGGTAGGCGCGTGCAGGTAAAGCCCAAGCCTTCAAGGGCCTGTTGCAATACATCTAAGGCGCCGGCGTCCGTCGGGGTGACCGATGGGCAACGGATAAGCTCGGCAGCCAGCTGAACCGGATCGAGGGTCATATCAGTCTCGCAGCAAGTCGTTAACAGATGTTTTCGCCCGCGTCTGGGCGTCAACGGTTTTGACGATGACGGCGCAAGACAGCGCTGGCTGGTCCGGCCCACCCGGAAGTGCGCCGGGCACGACAACCGAATAAGCGGGCACTTCACCGCGATGAATTTGGCCGGTGGAGCGGTCGACGATTTTGGTTGATGAGGTAATAAAAACACCCATCGATAAAACCGCGCCCTCGCGCACAATCACGCCTTCGGCAACTTCCGAGCGCGCGCCGATGAAGCAATTATCTTCAATGATAACTGGATTAGCCTGCAAGGGTTCGAGAACCCCGCCAATGCCGGCGCCGCCCGAGATATGCACATTTTTACCGATCTGCGCGCATGAGCCCACCGTTGCCCATGTGTCGACCATGGTCCCACTATCGACATAGGCACCGAGATTGACAAAGCTGGGCATCAGCACGACGCCTGGCGCGATATAGGCTGAGCGGCGCACCACGCAATTTGGCACAGCGCGGAAACCGGCTTGCGTGAATCGTGCACTGTCCCAGCCTTCAAATTTTGATGGTACTTTGTCCCACCAGTTCGCATCGCCCGGGCCAGCCGAAATGGTTGTCATGCTATTGAGCCGGAACGACAGCAAAACAGCTTTCTTGAGCCATTGATTAACCTGCCAGTCCTCGCCAGTTTTTTCCGCCACGCGCAGCTTGCCCTCATCCAGAAGATTGAGAGCTGTATCAACGGCGTCGCGCACCTCTCCTTGTGTATCTGGCGTGAGGTCCGCAGCATTTTCAAATGCCGCATCAATGACGTTTTCTAGTGCTTCCAGGTTCATACCCATGCTCCGAATTGTGCCAGTTTCTATCACGCGATACTTAACAGCCCAAGGCGGCAAGTCAACGCACTAGCGGTCTGCCTGAGCAAGATAGGCAAGAATGCGCGATAGGATGTCTTTAACATCTGACCCTTGGTGGTCGATATGTTCAGGCTCTACCGGACCGCCATATTCCTGCGCTCCAGGATCACGCAGCAGCACCGTCGTCATGCCCAAGGCGCGGGCCGGCGGCAAGTTGCGCGCCATATCTTCAAAAAACGCGGTGCGGTGTGCTTCAATGCCAAATTTGGCGAGCATCGCCGGATAGATGCCCGCATTGGGTTTGGGCACGTAATTGGCGCATACAATGTCGAAAATATCATCGAAAAGATCGCGGATACCAAGCTGTTTCGCCACGCGGTCAGCGTGCTCGGTGGTGCCATTGGTGAAGATAAATTTCCGCCCGGGTAGTGCGCCGATCATATCGCGCAGAGCCATGTCTGGTGCCAGCACACTTACATCAATATCGTGAACAAAATCCAAAAACGAATCCGGCGCCATCTTGTAGCGATTCATCAGCCCGGCCAGCGTCGTCCCGTAGTCATGCAGAAACTCTTTTTGTACGCGATATGCCTCGTCGCGGGATACGTCGAGCGCATCGGAAATGAAGGAGGTCATGCGCGTATCGATCTGCGCGAACAAATTGTGTTGCGCCGAGTACAGCGTGTTGTCGAGGTCGAAGACCCAACTGTCTATGTCGGAAAATTTTTCCATGTCTATTAATCCAGATTAATACGCCATTTGCGCGCATTGCCGGTATCGATGCGCCGGAAATTGGCTTCGTCTAGACCTCGCGCGCTGCAGGTTTCGCGCCCGTTGATGACGAAGCGGGTGGATTTTGTGCACATAGTGAAGTCACCTTGCCATAAAACAGGACGGCCCGCGCGCACAGCTTGGCGGCCTGTTTCTGTCACGGCTTCGGCATAGTAGAAATAATATTTATCGTCGAGATTGCGGTTGATGACTTGCGCGCATTCATTGGCGGCGACGCGGTGCCAGCCGCGGCTTTCAAAACTGTCTTCGCGCACAATGCCGGTTGCCGCCCAGACGAGATAATCGGTTTTGTTGCACATAACGAGGCCTCGGTCGGTCGATTGGGTCGCTGCCGTTTCGAGAAGGCGTTCGAGAAGATCGCTATTGTTGGGATTGCCACGAATTTGATAGCGCAATTTGAAAGCAGAAATTGCCTCGCGCGTCCGCACCCCGCCAAAGCCGTCAACAGTGCCGGTTTCGTAACCGATATCCGCCAGTAAGCGCTGGATGCCCGCCATCACGGCGAGGCGCCCGAAATTATCATCCTCGGTAAAGGTTACGGTTGGGCGTGATGCATCCATGGATACGGGTGCAAAGTCGGCGGAAACATGCCCCCTTTTCCTACATTCACGGCGGCCTTCAATGGTAAAGCGTCGGCCACGTGGCCCGACGCAAAAGCGTTCGCTCCCGTCGAAAACCAGCGTGTCTGCGCTGTGGGCCGTGTGGGAAACAGCGTGCACAAAAGCGCCTGCACCGTCGGGGATATTCTTCAGCGCGGTTTCGCATGTGCCTGGCAGAACGGTTTCCCATCCCTCGGTTTTGCTGGCCACGCCCAGCTGAAACGCGGTTGCGACTGTCAGCACATAGCTTGTTTCATTGCACAGGCGCAATTTAGCTTGCGCTGGGATTGCCGCGGTCAGCACCATAAAAATTGCGCTCAGCGCAGCCAGCGATACATAACTTGCAGTGTTTTCAGTATCAGGCCTGCTTGTCGTGCGTGCCGCGTGACGTAACATGCCGGAGAAACCCCCAGAAGCAAATTTGAAGGTAAGGTAGAGCTGTCGAAGGAACCGAAAAACCACCTGAACGCCTATTCGATTAATGTGCCGGCACCCAGCTCGGTAAATAATTCGAGCAAGATGGCATGCGGCACGCGACCATCGAGAATTACTGTCGCGCCAACGCCGTTTTTGACCGCGGCAAGTGCTGTCTCGATTTTGGGAATCATGCCGCCTTTCGCTGTGCCGCTGCGGATGAGTGTGGCGGCGCGTCGCTGGGTGAGCCGCGACACAAGTTTGCCTTTAGCATCGAGAACGCCTTGCACGTCGGTCAGCATCAAAAGTCGCTCGGCTTTAAGGGCCGCAGCAAGCGCTCCGGCCGCCGTGTCAGCATTTACGTTGAGTGTCTGGCCTTTATCCGATGTCGCAATCGGCGCGAGGACGGGAATAATGTCGGAGCGCAACATAACATCTAGAACGTCCGTGTTAACTTTCTTGGGTGTGCCAACGAAGCCCAGATTGACCGCTTTTTCGACATTTGACTGAGCGTCGCGTTTGCGGGTTCGCGTTTTGCTGGCGATCATAAGGTCGCCATCCTTTCCCGACAGGCCAACCGCGCGACCACCCGCTTGATTAAGTGCAGTCACGATTTGTTTATTTATGGCACCTGCCAAAACCATTTCGACAACCTCGATGGTTTCGGCATCGGTCACCCGCAATCCGTTGGCAAAGCGGCTCTTTATGTTTAGCCGCTCCAGCATCGACGCGATTTGCGGCCCACCGCCATGAACGATAACGGGGTTGATACCCGATTGTTTTAGCAACACGACATCTTGGGCAAACTGGCTGGAAAGAACAGCATCGCCCATAGCATGCCCGCCATATTTAATGACGACGGTCTTGCGATCGTAACGCTGCATGAACGGCAGCGCTTCTGTCAGCACATGGGCCTGCGCGATCCAGTCATCCGAAGATGCCGGTTTTCTGATCTTTGATTTTGAACTCATCTGGACCCTGTTCTGTCTGAGTTATTACGTTTATGTATCGCGTTTATAGCCCAAAGCGTCGAGTTCAACCAGACCGGCAATAGCGCCGCGTACATCATCAATGCCCAGAGTTTTCTCGCTCGATGTAGCAAGGATTTCCGGATGCGCGGCTACGCGCTTACGCAAGGCCGCTTCGGTTTGCGCCATCACTGTGTCAAGGGCGGGGCGGCTGATCTTATCGGACTTGGTAAGCACGACCTGATAGGAAACTGCTGTCCGATCAAAATCATCCATCATGGCAAGATCATTGGCTTTCAAACCATGGCGGCTATCTACCAACACAAACACGCGGCGCAAATTTGGCCGTCCGCGTAAATATTGTTCCAGCAGTCTGTTCCACGCAGCGATTTTAGTTTTGCTTTCGCGTGCATAGCCATAGCCCGGCAGGTCCACCAACCACGCCGCACCATCGCTACCGAGATTTGGCGCGATCATAAAGAAATTAAGTTCCTGTGTGCGCCCGGGTGTATTCGATGTGCGCGCCAGTGCTTTATGTCCGGTCACGGCATTAATCAGGCTCGACTTGCCGACATTCGAGCGACCGGCAAACGCCACTTCAACCCTGTCGGCCGGGGGCAGGGCGTCGACATTCGTGACGCCAAGCCGGAACTCACAACCGCGGGCGAATAGCCAGCGACCGGCTGCCGCAAAATATTCGGCGTTAATCTGTTCCATCGGCGCTATCACTGCTTTGCTTGCGCCCGCGTCCTGACATTCCGATATTGGCCAGCAATTCGATCTCGACATCATTGCGGCGCATGATGAGCCCCTGTTGCAAAATCGACAGGAAGTTGTTCCATGCCCAATAAATCACCAAGCCGGCGGGGAAGCCTGCAAGGATGAAGGTGAAGAAAATTGGTAAAATCTGAAACATACGAGCTTGGATTGGATCCGGCGGTGGCGGGTTCATCTGCATCTGGATAAACATGGTAATGCCCATCAATAGGGGCCACACGCCGAGCATGAGGAATGAGGGCGGGTCCCATGGAATGACGCCAAACAGATTAAACAGTGATGTCGGGTCCGGTGCTGATAAGTCAGTAACCCAGCCAAAGAAAGGCTGGTGCCGCATATCAATCGTTACAAAAAGTACTTTATATAGGGCGAAGAAAACCGGGATTTGAAGCAGAATCGGCAGGCAACCAGCCAGCGGGTTCAATTTCTCCTCGCGGTATATTTTCATCAGCTCTTGTTGCTGGGCCTGTCTGTCATCGCTGTATTGCTCTCGGATCTGCACCATGCGCGGCTGTAGTTTTTTCATTTTCGCCATGGTCTCATATGAGCGGCTGGCGAGCGGGAAAAACACCGCCTTAATCAGCACGGTGACGATGAGAATGGCGACCCCGTAATTGCCAACAAGGTCGTAGAAAATCTGTAGCGCGCGGAACATAGGCTTGGTCAGGAAATAAAACCAGCCCCAGTCAATCAGCAGGTCAAAACGCGTAATACCATCCGCAGCATAGCCATCGACCAGATCCACAACCTTGGCGCCGGCAAAAAACTGGGTCACAAGCTGTGTCTGTTGACCGGCGGCGATCTGGCGACCGCCAAGCAAATAATCGCCGCGGAAAACTTCATTGGCGCGACTATCGGCACCATCGCCGGTAAAGCGGGCTGAGAATGTCTCGCCCTGCGGTGGAATTATGGCCGTGGCCCAGTATTTGTCGGTAATTCCCAGCCAGCCTTTATCTGACTGTTTGGAGACAACACGTTCGTCTATCAGGTCGCCATAATCGAGCTCTTCCAAGCCCTCTTCGCCAAAAAACCCGATTGCGCCTTCATGCAGAATAAACAGATTGCTCGTTTGCGGGCGACCTGTTCGCGTGATCTGTGCAAATGGGTAAAGCGTAATATCGTCGGTGCTGCCATTGCGCGCTGTGTGCGTGACGGTGAACAGAAAATCATTATCGACCTCGATGCGCTGGCGCAATTCGACGCCTTCGGGTGTGACATGCGCGATGGTAACCGGGCTTTCCGGGGTCAGCACGCTCCCGTCCACAACACGCCACATGCTCGTCGGCCCAGGCAAGGTGACGTTGCCGCCATCGGCGCCGACCCAGCCATGATGGGCTTGCCAGTGGCCAATTTCATTTTCATGGTTTAGCAGGCGCTGGCGCGGTGAGGTTTCGGCTAGCGTCTGGGCGTAGCCGCGCAAAATCAAATCATCAAACCGCGCGCCCATCAGCGCAATCGAGCCAGATACTTTGTCGGTTTCAATGCGCAGCCGCGGGCTGTTGGCAAACATATTGTTTGTCGTAGGTTTCGATTGCGAGGTCGGCCCAGCGCCCGGTGCCCGGGAAATACTTGGCTGACCGACTACCTGTTGCCTGGGTGAAGGTTGCCCAGACGCCGATGGTGCCAGCGCGTTTTCGCCGTTTTCCGTGAAGGAGCCGTCGGCAAAAGCGGCAGCTTCTTCAGCCGCCGCAAGTTGGCGGGCGCGTTCCTCAGCAAGGCGAGGTTCGACGACAAAAAACTGCCAGCCTAGCAAAACGCCAAGGCTCAGAATGACAGCCATCAGAAAATTACTGTTGTTATCCTGCACACCTTACTCCTTTTCATCTTTCCGCCGATGAATTTGCTTAAGCGCCGACCGTAGATCGGTTTGAAGACTTTCCCATGCCCTGTCACCCGTGGACGCGCGTCCGATGAGTACATAATCATAACCTGGCTGCCCATGGGCAGATAAAATTTCATGTGCCAATGCTCGCAGGCGCCGTCGCGCTCGATTGCGGATAACAGCATTGCCGATTTTCTTTGTGGCGGTTAGACCAAAACGGATTGAATTGTCGGAATATTTTTCGGAATCTGACGCGTTTCTAGGATGGGCTTGCAGTACAAGGCCACGACGGACTTGTTTGTAGCCTTTCGCCACGGCCAGAAACTCCCGCCTGACACGCAGCGTATTAATCGCTGGGCGGTCGGGTGCCATAGAACCTAATTTAAGCTGAGAGCCGCTTGCGTCCGCGCGCGCGCCGACGGGCCAAGACCAGACGACCACCCTTGGTTGCCATGCGCGAGCGGAAACCGTGGCGACGTTTGCGCACCAGATTGCTCGGTTGAAAAGTTCTTTTCACGTCATCTACTCCTAAAGGGTGTGCTCCGCGATGAGCGCAGGATGTAGCGAAATTACATTACAAAGTCAATGCAGAAGACCGATATAATCTTGTATTCCACTGCGCTTTGGGGCATGAAATTCAAATGGTCAAAACAACAAGTCCCAAAACGACAAAAACAGCGAAAAGATTTTTGGTGCTGGCCCTGTTTATGTGCGGGCTATCTGCTTTTTTGTTTTTCGATCTGGGTAGCTATCTGAGCTATCAGGCACTTGTTGAAAATGAAGAATACCTGCGCCGTGCAGTTGCCGCGCACCATCTGCCAGCGGCGGCGGCTTATGTCGGCACTTACATGCTTGCAGTTGCGCTATCCCTGCCTGGTGCCATTTGGCTGACGCTGAGCGGCGGCCTGTTGTTCGGGGTCTGGCTCGGCGGCGCGTTGGCCGTTTTGGGCGCGGGTACAGGCGCGATATTCATGTTTTTGATGGCAAAATATGTGCTGGGTGACGCTTTGCGGGCGCGGTTTGGCCCGCGTTTGGTGGCGTTTGAAGCCCAGTTCAACCGCGATGCATGGTCATATATGCTGGCCTTGCGGCTATTGCCTGTATTTCCGTTTTTTCTAGTCAATTTGGGCGCGGCTCTTGTCGGTGTGCGACTTTCCGTATTTGCGCTGACGACCTATATTGGCATTATTCCGGGCGCCTATGTTTATGCCAGCATCGGCAATGGCATTTCGGTGCTGCTGCGCGAAGGCCGCCAACCTGACCTGTCGCTGGCGAGCCGCCCCGAAATATTCGGGCCGCTGGTCGCGCTGGGTGTTCTGGCACTCGCACCTGTTGTGTGGCGCCGGTTTAAGGATAAACAGGAGCATTAGGGCCAATGGTGCAATTTCTGAGAACCGACATTTGCGTTATCGGCGCGGGGTCCGGTGGCTTATCAGTTGCCGCCGGTGCTGTTCAAATGGGCGCGGATGTCGTGCTGGTTGAAGGCGGTAAAATGGGCGGCGACTGCCTGAACTATGGATGCGTGCCGTCCAAAGCCTTGCTGGCCGCGGGCAATGCTGCCCAGATGCATCGCGGCGCGCGTGGGCTCGGCATCTCAGCGCGCGCTCCGCAGGTCAATTTTGAGCAGGTTATGGACCATGTGCACGATGTCATTGCCGGTATCGCGCCAATGGATAGCGTTGAACGATTTTCGAAATTCGGCGTCAAAGTGATCGAAAATTACGGACGTTTCATCGCACCGAATATTCTGGCGGCCGGCAAATATCATATTGCGGCAAAGCGCTTTGTGATTGCCACCGGGTCACGTGCCTTTGTGCCGGACATACCAGGTCTTGAGGACACACCCTATCTCACAAACGACACTATTTTTGATCTGCGTCATCAGCCTGAGCACCTCATCATTATCGGTGGCGGGCCGATAGGAATGGAAATGGCGCAAGCCCAATGCAGGCTCGGTACGACGGTAACGCTGATCGAGGGCGCACAGGCACTTGGCCGCGAAGACCTGGAAATTTCATCCATTGTGCTGGACAGTCTGCGCGCCGATGGCGTGACCATAATGGAAGACACCGGCGTCGAAAAAATCGTCGCGAGCGGAACCAGCAATAAGCCGGCGGTTGAAATTCATACCTCGGCCGGCAAAATTTCTGGCACGCATTTGCTTGTGGCAACGGGCCGAACGGCAAATATTGAGCGCCTGAACCTGTCGGCTGCCGGGGTTGATGTGCTGCGCCCACCCGTCGGCCAACCTTACATCAGTACCGACAAAAGACTGCGGACAACCAATCGCAAGATTTTCGCAATTGGCGATGTTGCTGGTGGGCCGCAGTTTACGCATTCCGCCGGATATCAGGCTGGTATTGTGATCCGCAATGTGCTGTTTCACCTGCCAGCGCGGGCAAATTTCACCAATATGCCACGTGTCACCTACACCTCGCCCGAACTTGCCCATGTCGGGCTTAGCGAAACTGAAGCCCGGCGACGCTATAGGTCAGTCAAGGTTTTGCGCTGGCCTTTCGAAGAAAACGACCGCGCCCGCGCTGAACGCGACACGAGTGGCATGGTGAAGGCCGTGGTCAAAGGCAATGGCAAAATTTTGGGGGTCTCGATTGTCGGGCGACAGGCTGGCGATTTGCTCGCACCGTGGACATTGGCGCTGTCTCAAGGCCTTGGCATTGGCGCGCTTGCCAGTGTCATCGCGCCGTATCCGACGCGTGGTGAAGCGTCCAAACGTGCCGCTGGTGACTATTTTTCACCAACTTTATTCAGTGATCGTACCCGCCGCATCATTCGTTTTTTATCATGGTTTCGTCGTTAACCCTTTGTTAATATTTCCTATGGAAGCTGGGCAATCTGGATTTTTCCGGAAGGTTTTCGTAGGGACCGGGGTATGGCGTATTTTGTATGGCGTAAACTAACGCGGCTCATCATGCCGCGTGCGACGGGGGCAAGCATGCCATTGCCAGCGCTGCCTTTGCGCGCGGTTGGCTATACTGTCAGCATTTATCTTTTAGTTGCGACCATAATGATTCCGCTGATTTTGGCCCGCGTAAATTGGCAGCAACTGGAAGACACAGTGACACGGGGTGCTTTTATTAGCCAGTTGCCGCCGGCAGCGCGCGAGGTTTTTGCCGCGCATGAATTTGATGAACCTGCCCGTGCAGGGCATTTGTATCGAACACCTATTTGGGGGATTAATATCCTTGGGCACGACGCCACATCAGATGAGATGGTATGGTTCGTAGAGCCGGATATAGCCAACCAGATCGAGCCGTCGCAAATCGGTCAATTGGTCAATCTGACATCGTTAAGGCCGGCCAGGAACCTCTCCAATCTCATTCAACTTTAAATGTTAGATGCATCGCACCTGCTACGTCTGCATAACGCGGATGCTGCCGGCGGTGCAAATATCGAAGTCATTGTCTCGGCGCAGGCTCAACGCACTTATCTGAACAGAATGGCCCTTCAGATATGGGCGATCGCGCTGGTTTTATTATTCCCAATGGCGCTTATTTTGCGGGTAGTGATGCGCCGGGTGGTTTTGCATTCTCTAGATGAATTATTTGTCGGGCTATATGGGCGCGGCCTTGTCGGATCGCCTGACGAAATTGAGGGCGGGCAGCAGATCGTGGCGAATGTTGAGGATTTCCATGCGCGCCTGCAAGCTCATATTGACGAGCAGGCTCGGCTGGCATCGCTGGGTGCGGGCACCAGCCACCTTGCGCATGACGTCCGCAATTTGCTGGCGAGCCTGCAGCTCAATGCCGAAGGCTTGCAGGCTTCGAAAGGTGAGCGTGAACGCAGGTTGGGCGAGCGCCTTGAAAATTCCATCCAGCAAGCACTGACATTGGTTGATTGGGCGGCGATGTACACCAGCAGCAAGCGGGATAATTTAGATGTGCGCAGTCAGCCCCTCGCGCCAGTAATTGACGAGGTTGTCAATTTTGTGCGGCTGCACGACCCGCGCCGTGAAGTTCAACTGGTGAACAAATGCCCTAAAAATATGAAGGTTGCCGCCGAGCGCACCTTGTTGTTCAGAGTTCTGTTTAATCTGACTTTGAACGCAGTTCAGGCGCTGAAAAATACCAGAGATGATAAAAAGAAAAACAAGCTGGTGCAGGTTACGGCTCAGCAGGTGGACGACAATATTGAAATATCTGTCAGCGATAATGGCCCTGCGCTGCCCAAAGAAGGACGCCATGATTTGCTGATGCCGCATGTCAGCCAGACAACGCCAACCGGCACGGGTCTTGGGCTGAAAATAGCAACCGATCTCGTCAGTTGGCACGGCGGTCAAATTCGTCTCGACCGTTCTGATGAGCGGGGGACGAAATTCGTGATTATGCTACCAACGACACCGCGCCATTCAAACGATGACGACCCGATGTTGACAGCGATTGACCCGGTTTCTGCAACTGGTTAGCCTCGCGCTATGAGCGCTATAAGAATTGACAGTAATGCGGTGCGACCGGGGCCGAAAAATCTGATTACCGACATTGTAGGTATCTCCGTTGGACACGCCCAAGATGATGCTGTCATGACCGGCGTGAGCGTCGTCGTGCCCGATAGAGCCTGTGTGGCAGCTTGTGCGGTGCCAGGCGGCGGGCCTGGTACGCGAGAAACTGATGCACTACAGCCGGCTAATTTGGTTGAGTGTGTCGATGCCATCTCGCTGGCTGGCGGCTCGGTTTATGGCCTGGATGCCGCCTCGGCTGTCACCTCCGTGCTTGGTGCGCAGGGCCGCGGTTATGCAATGGGTGGGCCACCCGTGCCATCGCCGATTGTGCCAGCGGCTATTCTTTTCGATATCGGCAATGGCGGCAATAAAGACTGGGGGAACACGCCCCCTTATCATCGACTTGGCGCGCAAGCCTGCCAAGCGCTGTCCGACAGTTTTCCGCTCGGCAATATCGGGGCTGGATATGGCGCGCAAGCAGGTCAGTTAAAAGGCGGGCTGGGCAGTGCAAGTGCGCTACTTGACGGCGCGATGCTGGAGGGTGCAATTCCAGATGGAGCCATGCAGGTTGGTGCTTTGCTGGCCGTTAATCCGGTTGGGTCAGTATGTGATGCCAATGGCACCTTCTGGGCGCAACATCTTGCGCTTGATTATAACGGCGCGCCGGAGTTTGGCTGGCCAGATGCGCCAGCTGCCAGCGCTGTTGGTGCGCACCCTCTTGCCGGTAGCAAAATGGCGGGGCTTGCAGCCGGTGCCAATACGACGATTGGTGTGATTGCGGTTGCGGCTGATCTAACGCCCGCCGAAGCGCAGCGCGTTGCGATTATGGCGCAAGACGGTCTTGCCCGCGCCATCCGGCCTGTCCATACGCCGTTTGACGGCGATGCGCTGTTTGTTCTGGCAACCGGCGCGCAGCCGCTGGCAGAGCAAGCCGAACTGCGTCCCTTGGCGTTAACCGTGTTGGGCGCACTGGCGGCTGATTGTGTGGCCCGGGCCATTGCACGGGCGGTTTGGTGCGCGGGTGATACAGGCTTTGCACCAGCGTATCAAACCCAGTTTCCGCGCCCTTAAGTGGGTGTAATGGCTGTCGGGCGGGCTTGCATTATTTGCCGCAAGCCAGTAAGACATGGCTTCCGTTTCGGTGGACATGCGCACCGGTAGCTCAGCTGGATAGAGTACTTGACTACGAATCAAGGGGTCGGGAGTTCGAATCTTCCCCGGTGCGCCATTTCCCCAAAAAGTATCAACGGATTAGTAGGGGTTGTTAGGGTCACCAGATAGGTTGCTTTTGCGCTGGGACTAGCTGGGGACTATATTTCCAGATTGTTTTGGACATGTTCCAGGCACCTTCTCCGAAACCATGTACTGAATTTGTGCGTTAATCACTCTCTATATTGCGTTAATCACTTTCAATATTGCGTTAATCACTGTGTCAAATTTTACATGTTGGGTATTGGCGTTTACTTAAGCGCGCGGGCTATTCACAGTTTCTCGCGCGTTTTTGACATTATTGCTGGTACAAAACTTTTAAATTTGGCAGGTAATGCGTTACATTTTACGCATTCCGACCCTTCAGGAGGCATTTATGCGATATTTTCTTCCCGGCGCCTTGTGTGTCGTGCTTGTTTTGGGAACAGGCAGTCTTCAGGCACAAAACCTTGGCGACGTGCAAACAACGGTGGAAGCCAACGCGCGCGACGGTGTGTCCTCGCAGTCGCGCATTGATGCACTGGATGATCAAACTGATGAGCTGACGCGTGAATATAGGGCCGCGCTCAAGCAGCTTGCCTCTTTGCGCGAATACAATGCCCAGCTGGAAAAACTTATCTCGGCGCAAAAAACCGAAATGTCGTCGATCCGTCGTCAGATAGACGAAGTGACTAATGTCGACCGCACCATTACGCCGCTGATGTTTCGCATGATCGACGCGCTTGACCAGTTTGTTGGGTTAGATGTGCCGTTCCTTTTGTCTGAGCGTCAGCAACGCGTCGCCAATTTGCGCGCGCTGATGGATCGTTCGGATGCGACACCGGCTGAAAAATACCGCCGTATTCTTGAGGCCTATGAAATCGAAAATGAATATGGGCGCACGATTGAAGCCTATGAAGGTGATATGAATATTGACGGCGTTGACCGCACAGTCTCCTTCCTGCGCATTGGTCGCGTCGCACTGATTTACCAGACACTCGATGGCGACGATAGCGGCGTTTGGGACACCAAAGCCGGCACGTTCACGAACCTCGACGGCGATTTTGACAGCGAGTTACGCAGTGCCTTGCGCATTGCCAAACAACAAGCGGCACCTGATCTGATGGTCGTGCCACTATCGGCCAGCCAGTAGGGAGCCCCGCATGACTTTGAAATCTTTACTCGTCTCTTTGAGTATTTGTGCGGCCATGGCCCTGCCGGTGGCAGCCCAAGACGCAAATCAAGGCGCAAGCAAAACTGCAAACCAAAATGATGCCCAGAGCCTGCAGCAATTGTTGGATCGGGTGCGCGCAGGTCGGGTGACGGATTCGGCAGAGTTCGCGGCCCGCGAAGCGGAGTTTCGCAAGAACCGCGATCGCCAAAATGCGCTTTTGAAAAAAATTCAGGCCGACATTGCCCGCGAAGAGCGTCGCAGCGAACGGCTGGAAAAAACCTTCAACCAAAACGAGCTGAAACTGGCCGAGTTGGAAGGATTGTTGAACGAGCGCCTTGGGGTGTTCGGTGAGCTGTTTGGCATAGTGCGCCAAGTGGCTGGCGAAACGCGTGGGCAGATCGAAGATAGTTTGATTTCGGGCGAGTTGCGCGACCGCGCCGGTCCGCTTGATGAACTTGCAAAATCTAAGGGTCTGCCAGCGATTGCTCAGCTTGAAAATCTGTGGTTCGCCATGCAGCAGGAAATGACAGCACAAGGCGAAGTTAAGCGCTTCTCTGGCGAAGTCATTAATCTCGACGGCACTGTGCGCACGACCGAAGTGTTGCGCGTTGGCCCGTTCACAGCTCTGACTGACGATGGCTTTGTGCGATATGCTGGAGATCACCGCTTTGCCGATCTTGGACGCCAACCCGCCGCACGCTTTGGCGATGCTGCGGACGATCTGTTGGATTGGGATGGTGACGAGATAGTAGGTGTTCCTATCGACCCGTCGCGCGGTGCGCTGTTGAACCTGTTGTTGCAAATGCCAACATTGGGTGAGCGCATCAATCAAGGCGGCTTGGTCGGTTACATCATTATTCTGCTTGGGATTGGCGGCATTGGTATTGCCATTGAGCGCATTGTTCGTCTCGGAGGAATTGCCAGAAAGGTCAAGGCGCAGATGGCGTCGGGGCAGGCCACCGGCGATACCCCGCTGGGTCGTGTCTGGGCGGTTTATCAAAATAGCGATGCCAAGGATGTCGAAACGCTGGAGTTGAAGCTGGATGATGCAATTTTGAAAGAGATTCCACCGCTTGAGCGCAATCTCTCCCTGCTGAAATTGCTGGCCGGTGTCGCGCCATTGCTGGGACTTTTGGGTACTGTAACAGGCATGATTTTGACCTTCCAAGCCATCACGCTATTTGGCACAGGCGACCCGAAACTCATGGCTGGGGGTATATCTCAGGCCCTGATTACCACGGTCTTGGGTCTGATTGTTGCCATTCCGCTCTTGCTGCTGCATGCCGCCGCCGCAACGCGGTCGCGCGAAATTGTTCAAATTCTGGAAGAACAAGCCACCGGCATAATTGCAACATTCAGTGAGAAGAAATAGGGCACGCCGATGGATGTGCAGGAAATTTTCTGGTTGTTTGTAAACCCGCTGCAAGCGATACGCGGCGTGCGTGACTTTTTGGAGCTGGGTGGCGATGTGCTGCTAATCATCATGGTCACCACGTTTATCTTGTGGGGGTTGATTTTTGAACGCTACGCGTATTTCCGCAAAGAGTTCGCACATTTGACAGCTAGGCACATTGCCAACTGGCAGGCCAGAAAAGAGCACAAGAGCTGGGCGGCGCACCGTATTCGCGAGATGATGATTTCGGATGCGCGACTGAAGGCAAATGCCAATTTGTCCTATATCAAAGCGTTGGTTGCGCTGGCGCCTTTTTTGGGCCTGCTGGGTACGGTGACCGGCATGGTTGAAGTGTTTGATGTGATGGCCGTTACCGGCTCTGGCAATGCGCGCGCGATGGCGGCGGGCATTTCCAAAGCAACATTGCCAACCATGGCGGGGCTGGTTGTTGCCTTGTCTGGTTTGTTTTTTACGACCAGTTTGGAACGCCGTGCTGAGCATTCGGTGCGCCAGCTGAAAGACAGCCTAGATTTGGCTGACTAGTTAAGGGGAACGAATTTATGCGCCGCAAGAGAGTTCAACAAGAAGAGGAATCTGGCATCGATATCACGCCGATGCTCGACATCGTCTTTATCATGCTGATTTTCTTCATCGTGACTGCGACCTTTGTGAAGGAAAGCGGCATTGACGTGACGCGCCCCGATGCCGAGACAGCAGTGAAACAAAACCGCGTAGCGATATTGATAGCGATCCGTGATAATAACGAGATTTGGATCAATAGGCGTCAGATCGATTTGGCATCCGTGCGGGCTAATGTCGAAAAGCTGCATGCTGAGAACCCGCAAGGCGGTGCCGTTATTCAGGCCGACCGCGAAGCCGAAACCGGCGTGTTGATTGAGATTATGGATCAAGTTCGCCTTGCCGGGGTTGGCGCAATTTCGATCGCCGCGGAAGAAAAATAGGGCGGGGTACTGGCAATGGCACAGACCGCATATTCTCGATTGCTAAGCGTTGTGCTGCTGGCTGCCGTGACAACGACGGGGCTGTTTCTCATTATGAAAGTTCTTGTCACCGGGCAAGAATATGAAATTGAGGAAGAGCTCGCATCAATTGGCATCGATTTTGTGCGCGTCGAGCGCGAAGAAGACACCCAGAGCAAAGATCGTGCGCTGAAGCGTCCCAGCAAGGTCGAGCCAGACGAGCCGCCGCCACCGCCCAAGCTAACCGAAACCATCCGCCCGAATGTCGATAAAGCATCAATGAACGCCGATCTGGGCGCGTTCGATCTGGCGGGGCTTAATTTGAACGCGCCGGTTGACGGCGACACGCTAGCGATTGTGCGCGTGTTGCCGCGCTATCCGAGCCGCGCTTTGTCGCGTGGTATTGAGGGCTGGGTGCTTTTGGAATTTGCCATTGATGAGTTGGGGCTTGCGGTTAATCCGGTGGTCATTGAAAGTGAGCCACCGGGTATTTTCGATCGCGCCGCGACCTCAGCGGTGAAACGCTGGAAATACAGGCCCATGATCGAAGATGGCCGACCCCGTATGCGCCCGGGCGTGCGCCAGCTTATCAGTTTCGAGATTGCCGAAAAATAGGGAACGTTCATGCACCGTCATCTGGCCATTATTGTTACCCTTGCTGTGTTGTCTCAACCGGCTTCTTTGCCCGTGCTGGCGCCTCTGGGTTTTTTGGAGGCCACGGCGCAGGAGACAAGACAGAAAAAAGAAAAACCAAAAGGGCGTCGCTCGCAAGTGCTTAGCAAGCGTGCCTATGCCAAAATAGAAGAAGCGCAACAATTGCTCGCGGATGAAGATTATGCCAACGCGCTGGTGCAATTGCAGCAAATTCGAGATGGGGCAAAGTTTACGCCTTATGAAAAAGCGGTGGCCTTACAGACTGCAGGCTTTGTTTATGCGGGCCAAGGCGATTACGTAAAAACCATTGCAGCCTTCGAGGAAGCCGCAAACTCGGGCGACTTACCGCCACGCGTGGTGAGCGATCTGGTTTACAATCTGGCCCAGCTAAATCTGGCTGAGGGCCGCAATGCACGCGCGCTGGATTATATGACCCGCTGGTTTGCAGAGGTCGAGGGCGAGCCGACGGCAGGTGCATATGGGCTGAAAGCACAGATCCATTTGGTGATGGAAGATTTTACGGCGGCGGAGCAAGCGGTGCGAAAAGCGCTGTCGAAAGTCGAAACGCCGCGGCAGAACTGGACGCGGCTGTTGTTGTCAGTATTGCTGCAGCAGGAGCGCTATGGCGAAGCGCGCCCCATTTTGGAAGATGCCGCCCTGCGCTGGCCGGGGGTAAAAGCCTTCTGGCAACAGCTAACGGCGGTTTATTACGAGGTCGGCGAGGAGCAACTGGCATTTGTTGCCCAACAGGTCATGCACCGGCAAAACATGTTGAAAACATCTAAAGAACTGGCAGGTATCGCGCAGCTTTATCTCTATCACGATATCCCGATTAAGGCGGCGAATGTGCTGCAAACGGGGCTGGATGATGGGCGCATTGAGAAAACCGTAAAGAATTATGAACTACTGGCCCAATCTTATATGCATGCCCGCGAGTGGGATAAAGCGGTCGCTCCGCTTACGCTCGCGGCTGAGAAATCTGACAAGGGCCGCTTTTATGAACAGCTTGGGCAGTCTTACCTGCAAGATGAGAAATGGCGCGATGCTGAAAAAGCCTTCGTCAATGCGCTGAACAAGGGCGGCTTGCGCGATGCCGCAAACACGTGGCTTTTGCTGGGCATAGCCCGCACAAGGGTTGAAAAATGGGACGCGGCAATCGACGCGTTTCGCAAAGCAGGCGATGATGATGATATGGCTAAGGATGCATTTCGTTGGATTCGGTCGATCGAGCGTCGGCTCGCGGCGCAAGCGCGCGGCTGAGAACCTTTTTCCCCCTAATTCGGTTTGCAAAACCAGCGTCGTTATGGAACGCTGGGCAAAATTTGCGTTGTAATTTTGGTCATCCGGTCAGGGTGATCTCAGATTTTTAGGGGATTTTCATGCTTACACTACATTTTGCACCAAACTCGCGTGCCGTGCGTTCACTCTGGCTGCTTGAAGAGCTTGGGTTGGATTATGAGTTGAATAAAATGGCGTTTCATCCGCAGGATTTGAAATCGGATGCACACCGCGCGCGACATCCGCTCGGGCGTATTCCGGTGCTGGATGACGGCGACGTACAGATTTATGAAAGCGGCGCCATCGCTGAATATCTGCTCGAGCGGCACAAAAACGGTGGTTTGAAACCTGCCGTCGACAGCCCGGAATATCCAGCCTATCTGCAGTGGTTTCACTATTGCGAAGGCATGGTGATGCCCCCGGTTAACACGATTGTCGTGCATACTATTTTGCTGCCTGCTGACCGGCAGGATGCGACCGTGCGCGGCCAGGCTGAGCGTCTGTTGACCAAGGCTTGGGAGCCGGTCAATGAAGCGCTTGAAGGGCGTGAATATCTGGCAGGTGATTTCTCGGCCGCCGATACCATGCTCGGCCATGCCTCTGTCATGAGCCAGCGCCTCGGGTGTGTGCCGCCGGAAATGACCCATTTGACCGCGTATATTGAGCGCCTGCTCGCACGTCCGGCGCTTCAAAAAGCGCTGGCGATTTCGTAGCCATTAAGGTCTAGCATGGATATTGACGATAAAATCTGTGTCATTACGGGCGGCGCATCGGGTATTGGGCTCGGGCTTGCCAAAGCGTTAATAGGACGCGGTGGGCACGTTGTGCTGGCCGACATCAACGTGACCCGCGCACATGATGCGGCCGCTGATTTGGGCCCGCGTGCCAGCGCTGCGGCGTTGGATGTGCGTTATCTCGAAAGTTTTGAGACGCTGGCTGATCGTGTGTTTGCGACTTTCGGGCGGGTTGATGTCATGATCAATAATGCTGGCGTAAGCGGCGGGCGTGGCGTGCTGGATACGCCGGAAGAAGAAATTGACTGGGTGATCGATGTTAACCTGAAGGGTGTCTGGCGCGGTACGTCGGTGTTTGGCAAGCGCATGCGCGACCAGACGACCCCCAGCATTATCTGCAATGTCGCATCGGAAAATGCGCTTGGCTTTATAAATCAAGGGCTTGGCATTTATGCCGGCAGCAAGCATGGCGTGTTAGGCATGTGTGATGTACTGCGCCATGAATTACCGCCGCATATGCGGGTCTGCGTGGCTTGTCCTGGGTTGGTGAATAGCGATCTGACGCGTTCGTCAGCGCAAACCGCGCCGAACCCAAGGATTTCGGACAAATATCTTGCCGTGGCCGACCGGATGTTTGCGCTTGGTATGGCGCCCGAAGAAGCCGGTGAAATGATTGCCAAGGGCATTGAACGGGAAGACTTCATCATTCCTGTGCATCCCCATGTCGTCAACATTGCTGCGACCCGTTGGCAGGAGATTGCCGACAATTTTGCAACACATGCGCCGATGCAGATAGATTCTGATAAATATGACGTTATGAAACTACTCTCACGTCTGGCGTTGGAAGACGGCTGAATACCAGTGATTCGCGTCGCCTAGCTGTTGTGGCGCGGCAAAAAATTCCCGCAACTTTCTGGTGCATGTACCACTTCCCTAATCTAACGGTTGCATAGTTATGTCTTTATGCTCAATATTAAAACCGCTCGTGGGACACGGCGCGGCGTAAGTAGAGAGTTGAGTTGCGATGTCTTCGAAAGTTCAAGCTGAACCAGTTGGTGTAGGCGTACCGGACGCCGCCAAATTAGGGCGGGTTGTCTATATAACTGCGTGGATCGTTGAAATTGTAGCGGCGATCGTTGGTCTGTTCATTGCCTTTTCGCAAGGGCTGTCGGTATTTATCAGTATTCCTGAGATTGATCGCGATTTTGGTGCCTATACCCGCGCGGTTATCGGCGCGATGCCATTTGTGGTTATTGCCATTCTCGAGCCGACCAAGATTTATCTCGCATCAGGGCTGTATTACAGTTCGCGCAATCGGCGCGGCGGCCTGACGCTGGCTTTCATGGCCGCGTTGGCTGCCCTGACGTTCATTACATTCGAAACAATGTTCAACGCCCTGATCCAGCAAAACACAAATGTGACGCGGCAGGTGCAGCGTTTGGTGAATGAGCGCTATGAAACTCTTGATGCAATTGAAACCAACCAACTGGCGATCTCGCGTATCGAAACGCAAACACCGGAGGCGATCAATACACGCTTTGCTTTGTCGATCAAAGAATTGGAAGATGAACGCGCCGCCCGCCGCAAGGTGGCGTTTGAGGACTACAGCCTTGCTGTTAAGGAAATCAACGTGAATCGTGGCAATATGTCAGAATTATCGCGAGCAAATGGGCAAAATTATTTCTCTTCAACCGTTTCGGAATTGGGCGCGGACCAGTCGAAATTAATCGCTGAGCGTGAAGCCGCGCTTGCCCAGATCAATACCGACTTCGAAAGCCAGATTGCTGAAAAGCAGGTTGAATTGGAAACGCTGGAAGCCAATCGTGACAGGCGCTTGGAACGAGTGGATGATATTTTCTTTGGCCGCGCGCAATTGCTGGACAATATCAGTTCAACCTTCCGCCTGCGCCTTGGCCAGATCAATAATGAAATCGCCGTGTTGAAGGAAAACCAACAACAGGCGCTTAACGAGACGCGGGCTGGATTCGATGCCCGCATTGAAAGGTTGGCAGCCGAGCAGACTAGTCTGCGTGGCAAGCTGGCTAACCAACGCGCGCGTGAATTGGGTGCGCGAGAGGGTATTCTGCGCGAGTTCAACAAGCAGCTGAACAATGCCGAACGCGAGTATGCCGTGCGCGTCCGCGAGATCGACCGGCAGATTGATCAGCTGGTGTCAGAGGTGATGACGCAGAAAAAAGCTTTGCTCAAAGAAGCCGGGTTGGGCGTCACCCAAATCCCCATTTTGCAGGCCGAGATTGACGGGCTGGAACAGCGCAGTACCGACTTACGCCAGAAATATCGTGAAAATATCGAGAAGGTTCAGGTCTATCAGCTAACGGCAATTATTTGTGGAGCGTTTGAGGGCTGGTGCTTCCCCAATAGTGGTGAAGCCCAACAGAGTAATCTCACGCAGCAATCTGCCTCCATACAGCCCCGGTCGCGTGGTTTTGACGTGGCAGATATTCCCGAAGACAAAGTTCGATTTGTCAGCACATTGTGGTTTGGCTCTACTGCCGCGATTGTGGCCACGATGGGGACGTTTCTTGCATTCATATCCTTTGTTCTGACAGGCATGAATAACGAGCGTTTCGAGCCGCGCAGCCGCACGAGCCGTCTGTTTTTCCTTATGGCGCTGCGGTTCACTAATCTTATTCGTAGCATCGCCATAGCGCTTATTGAAATTGGCATCAGGCTGGGTGATAGCGTGGCCTACATGATTTCTGTCATGCTGCAATTGCTGCGGATTATCGTTGAGACTTTCCTGGAGTTTGTGATCGTCATTGTCGATGCGCTGCGCATTCTTGTCATCGTCATGAGCCGGTATGTATATGCCAAAACCGAAGAAACTCGCAGGGCTATGGAAGCGCGCGCTGAGCTAGAAGACAGTGAACGCACCCGCGCCGGCGGTCGGCGCGAAGGCCATTTGGATGCAGAGTTTGATGAAATTGTCGAGAGCGACGAGATGCTGGCACCACGTCCAGCGGAAGAAGCCTCGCGCGAATCTGCCACCAGGTCGCTTGCGGCAATGACGCAAAACCTTTCGGAAACTTGGCAGGGGACAAGACGGAGCTTGGATGAAAGCCGCGAAAAATTTAGCGGATGGGCTTCGCGATTGCGCACGAATTTCGCCCGCGGGTTGCAAGAAACTGTCGACACGCTGAAGAGCGATATGTCACGGGCGACCCAGGCGTTGCGGATAACGCCGGAGGAAGCCGCGCCCCCTTCGCTTGAAGCAGCAGTTGAAGAGGCCGAAAAAGCTGATGCCAGGAAATCGGCGCGAAGCGGTGCAAAAAAATCTAGCGGCACGTCCCGCCGTACTGCTGCACGTGCGACGCGCGAAAAGCAGTGGTACGAAGACTAGCTGCGACTATGGGTTGCCAATATTAGCAACGAATATTAGC
>MDTB01090948.1_pt1 | contig 22951 bp, 13 predicted proteins | sample 811161 | NCBI WGS metagenome assembly MDTB01 (sample SAMN05326650, study PRJNA326480) | marine metagenome | isolation source: seawater | place: Mediterranean Sea | collected 2009
CTCCCAATGGTCCATATGTAACGGTCAATAACGTTAGTGTTGATTATGGTCCAGATAGTATGGTTAATCCTGGAGAAACGATTGAATTAACGTTGACATTGGAAAATGTTGGGAATCAAAACTCATCAAATGTGACTGTGTCAATGTCATCAAATGACCCCTATGTAAATGTTTTAAATGGATATCAATCTATAGGAAGCGTTGGAGATGGAGATTCTGAAAATTTAGAACTATCTTTTAATGTTTCAAATAATGTTCCATACGCTCATACTTTCACAGTTGATATGAATATGAATAGCAATGAAAGTACATGGAGTAATTCTATTGAGTTTTCTTTAGCGGCGTTGGTTGAATCTTTTGATGATGTGGGATTTGATTTATTAGATTGGAATTTAAGCGGCAATGGTCTTTGGAGTCTTGATTCAAACCCGTCAAATGTGTATCAAGGTGGTTTTAGTGCGCGCTCTGGAATTAATACAAGTGCATATGAAAACTACATTGGTGATAACACAATATCAGAGCTTGAAGTCACAATGGATGTAATAGCAGATGGTGCGATATCTTTTTATAAAAAAGTGTCATGTGAGTCACAAGTAAGCAATTGGTATGACTATTTAGCTTTTTACATTGATGATGTTGAGCAAGGTCGATGGGCTGGAGAAGTTGATTGGTCTCTAAGTTCTTACAACGTTACAGCTGGAGAGCGTAGTTTTAAATGGGTTTATATTAAAGATGCTGATTCAAATGCTAACGTGCCTTCTGGGCAAGATGCGGCATGGATTGACAATGTTCAGTTTCCTCCAATTGAATCTCTTGGTAGTGGTGTTGTAGGAGATGTTAATGGAGATGCGCAAGCAAATGTTCAAGATATCATACTCATTGTTAATATGATATTGCAATCTATTGAGCCTAATTATTTGGCTGACTTGAATAATAATAATGTGATTAATGTTGCTGATATTATCATTCTTGTTAATATTATTCTTGATAATTAAAGTATTTCTTAAATATAACTGTTTTTTTTACTAAATTCTTTTCGTTGTTATAGAATTGTAACAGGACTAGAAATTTAATGATTAAACAGAATATTATAATTGCTACACTTAGCTTACTGACTGCTATTAATATTTTAGGAATTTGCTATTCTTATCTAATCATAAAAACAAATTTTTTCAAACAATTTAAAATACAAAAAAGACCACATAAGTTAAAAAATTTTTATACTAGGCTTCCTCTTATCTGTTTGAATGTTATTATATTACTTGTTATAACAGGCACCGGTCTTTATTTTTTTTCAGATATAATAATAGGTGATTTTAAAGGTGTGTGGGTTATGTTATTTGAAATAGCCGTGATTTTACTTATTGATGATATATATTTTTATTTGTGGCATAGAACAATGCATGAAAATAAGTTTTTGTACAGGTCAATTCATAAAACACACCATTGTGCATCTACTCCTTTTCCATCAGAGTATCTTTATGCTCACCCCGTAGAATGGATTATTGGGATGGTTGGACCTTTTTTAGGAATTTTCCTATTGCAAGGAGTATCTATATATTCTTTTTGGATGGTTTTAATTATAAGAAATTTACATGAACTAGATATTCATTCAGGTATTAAATCTAGTTTCTTGACAAAATATTTCCCGTTTTCAGGTACTAATGAGCACCATGATTTACATCATGCAACTCTTAATGGTAATTATGCATCAACTTTTTCAGTTTGGGATAAAATTTTTAAAACGACAATTAAAACTAAGCCAAAGTTTTATAATTAGTTTGTTAACATTTTGTTACTTTTTTGTGTGCAATTATTAAAGTTTTGATTATTAACTTTATATGAGTTTTATGAAAAAAATATTTCACATATTATTGTTTTTCCTAAGTTTTATGTATTGTTCGGAGGTTACTTTTGAAAAAGCTTCTAGTGTTGCTCGTAATTTTTATAACAGCAAGAACATAGGTCTATTTGATTTAGAGGTCGTTCAAACTATAAAAAACAATCAATCAAATAATTTAATGTATATTTTTATTCTTAAACCTAAAGGGTTTATTATTGTTTCAGCTAATGATAAAGCTATGCCTGTTTTAGGATATAGCTTTGATAGTGACTATAATGAACAAAACTTGCCTGTTCAATATAATTATCTTCTAAATAGTTTTAAAAGTGACATAAATGAAATGATTTTAGATAATTCTTTTGCTTCAGAAGAAGTATCTAGAAAGTGGGCCTTATACTCGAGTCCTTTTGATAATGAGTCTGCAAGAAGCGTATCTCCTCTTATGTCTTCTAAATGGAATCAAGATAGTCCTTGGAATGATCTATGCCCTGAAGATAGTCAAGGACCTGGTGATAATGTTTATGCAGGCTGTGTTGCTGTATCAATGGCTCAAATAATGTATTATTGGAAATATCCTCAAGTAGGTTTTAATGATCATAGTTATACTCATTTTGAGCATGGATATCAATATGCTGATTTCGGTTCTACTTATTATGATTATGATAATATGCGAGATTTGTATGCTACTCCAGAGTCTCAGCTTTTATTGTATCATGCTGGAGTGGCTGTAAATATGGATTATAGCTATGATGGTTCGGGTGCGAGTGTTATGGGTTCTCAAGGATCAGCTTATTATGCTATGAAAAACTATTTTTCTTACAAGAATTCTATGCAAAGAGTTTATCCGGAAAATTTCAGTACTCAAAACTATAAAACAATGTTAATCGAAGAATTAAATGCTAATCGTCCTATAATTTATGTTGGTTGTGACCCTGATGATTACGGTGGTTGTCATGCATGGAATATAGATGGTTATGATGACAATGAATACTTCCATTGTAACTGGGGATGGGGTGGATATACTGATGGATATTTTTTGTTAAGTACCCTTGGAGGATTTACTGTTGGTCAATCAGCATTAGTTAACATCGAGCCTCAAAGCTTAGACCTTCCTAACATTTTAATGACTGCTTCAAATTATTATGAAATTGATGGCGATGGAGATGATAGAGTTAATCCTAGTGAAACAGTTGCTTTAGAAGTTACATTTGAAAATATGATTCCTTGGCAAGATGCTCAAAATGTTGAAGCTTATATTGAACCTATTTCAAATGAAATAGAGATTATTAATGAATTTGTTACTATAGGTGATGTAAATAGTGGTGTTTCTTATACAACGCAAAGTCCATTTATAGTACGTATACCAGATAATAATTCATTGGGGAATGAGTCTTTTATTGTGCATTTAATGGCTACAAGCCCAAGTGGTCAAGATTTTTATTCACAATTTAACTTAGATTTAGAAATTACTCTTAATCAGTCCGGTTTTCCATATGATTCAGATGGAACTGTTCAATCAAGTCCACTTGTAATTGATTTGAATCAAGATTCAATAATGGAAATCATTTATGGAGATAATAATGGGCTAATTAAAATTGTTGATAGTAGTGCAAATCCAGTTTTTACTAACAGTTTTCCATATAGTACAGGTGGTCAAATTGTTGGTGCTCCTTCCGCTGCTGACATTGACTTAGATGGTGTTATGGATTTTGTAGTGGCATCTCAAGATCAGAAGCTATATGCTTTTGATTCATCTGGTTTAAAATTTATTTATGAGGCAGACGGTTATTTGCTAGGTACTCCATCAATTGGAAATCTTGATTCTGACCCTGAGCTAGAAATAGTTGTAGCAACATCTATTAGTTCAGATAATTATGTATACGTTATTGATCACGAAGGTTATGATAATAATATGGATAACTTTCCATACATGATTGATGAAAGAATAAGAGTTGGTGTTGCATTAGCAGATTTTGATAACAATCAAATTGATGATATTGTTTTTGGTACTGACGATGATAATTTATATGTTTTGCTTGATAGTGGATCAATCAAAGAAGGGTTTCCTTTTAATGTGGGAGATAAAATTCGCAGTGCTCCTTCAGTATTAAAACATGGGAATGATTTAAAAATATTTTTTGGATCTAAAGATGACAACTTTTATGCAATTAATTCAAATGGACAACAGCTCTATTATTTTGAAACAGATGGCAACATTTATACATCTCCGACATTTGTTGAGTCAGATTTTGGATTAGGTGTCTTTTTTGGCTCAACTGATGGCTATGTCTATGGATTAGATGTTGTTTCTGGTTCATTGCTGGATGGTTGGCCTATTCAAATAGGTAATGATGTTGTTGGGAGTGTGTTATTTGAAGATTTAAATGGAGACTCTATTGTTGAAGTGGTTTCTTTGTCTAACTCATCTATGAATATGAATAATTTAGATGGTAGTCCTTTTTTGCAAGGCAAAATAGATTCTGATCTTCAAATTACCAGTTCTTCGATTATCGCAGATACAGACTTAGATGGTGATATGGAAATTCTTATGGGTAATGCTATGGGATTACTTAGTATTGATATTAAAAATCCGTCATCATCTTTGGGTTCATCTTCTAATATGTTTAGGTTTAATAACCAAAGAACAGGTTTTTATGTTAGTTCTGCGCCAGCGATTATTTTAGGAGATCTTAATCAAGATTCTAATTTAGATGTTCGAGATATTATAATATTGATTAATATTATACTCGAGGTTGATATTCCTGAGTCTCACCAATTTATTTCAGGTGACTTGAATTCAGATCAAGCATTTACTGTTCAAGATATAATTATTATCGTAAATACTATTTTAGATTTTGAAATATAAATTTTTTTTATTTGTTATAAATCTATCTATTTTTTTTTGCTATCAACAGCAAAAATTTTCGCTAGTTACCAAAAATCAGAATAATCTTAAAATTGAGTTTGATTTGACCAATTTTGTCCAAGATGATACTTCTTTACCAATTGATTTAAAAAAGCATTCTGCTCTTATAGCTATCCCAGATGACAACGATTATAATATTACCTTAAATTTTTTATCAAATGGATTTAATGAGCTTGATTCTAAAAGTTATGTTGTTAAAGAATATAATATGAGGGGTAATAAAATAGTTGAGTTGATTTTAAATTCACATTTATATAAGAATATTAAAAAAGAAAACAATCTTTTTTTAAAGGGAAATATTAATATTGATTTTAATGAAAATATCAATATAGCAGTAAAAAAAAATAAAAAGACATCAAATGTTTTTAATAAAATTTTAAGTGATGTTGTAATTAATAAGACTGATGATAGTGAACGCTCTCAAGATTATCAACAATCCTCAATTCTTTATATTTGTCATCCTGATGTACAAGATAATCCATATATCCAATCTCTTATTGATTGGAGAAGGCAACAAGGGTATGATGTTACTTTAGTTTCTACAGGCGTAAGTGAAATAGCTAATGGTGGTGGTTCGCTTAGACAGAGAATAAAAAATTATATAGAAAATGCATATTTTAATTGGGATAATCCTCCAGAATATTTATGTATAATTGGAGATGCTACTGGGCCTATAAGTGTACCTACTTATGAAGTAGATGCTGATAGCTCTCAAGATGTTGAGGCTTATGGTGAAAGTGATTATCCGTACTCCTTGATTGAAGGTGATGATTTTTTTCCAGAAATGATTGTTGGACGAATATCTGTTCAAAATAATTCGCAGCTTCAAGTAGTTGTTAATAAAATTTTAGGCTATGAAAAAGTTTATGCTGGTACTGAAGATTGGCTAAGCACAGCTACCTTAGTTGGAGATCCTTATACGGCATCAGGTATATCGCCTGTGATTACAAATCAATATATTGAACAAATTATGAATAACTATGGATTAGAAAATGTCAATACAATGTATAGTGGATTTAATTTTGATGCATTTATGCGTGATCAGATAAATTCTGGAACATCCTATCTTAATCATCGAGGGATTCAAGGTGTAAGTGATTTTGATAACCAAGATGTTGATTTATTAAATAATGGATATAAACTTCCATTTGTGACTTTAATAACTTGTAATACAGGTTCTTTTAAAGATGAAGATGAAGAGCCTGCTTTAACTGAATATTTATTACGTGCAGGTACTTTAACAACTCCTAAGGGTGCTGTTGCTGTTGTAGGTGCATCTCAAGCTTTTACTCATACAGCATTTAATAATATTATAGATATGGGTATATACGATGGTATCTATAATAAAGGTGCTCATACTGCTGGTTTAGCATTAGTTTATGGTAAATTAGCTTTGATAGAGACCTATCCAGATAATCCTAATAACAATTTAAATCTATTTACTAGTTGGAACAATTTAATGGGTGATCCATTAACACATTTATGGACTAATACGCCATCTAGTTTGGTTGTTGAACATAATAATGAGATTCCTTATACTTCAAATTATTTTGAGGTAAAGGTCACCGATTCAACGAGAAGGCCAGTAAGTGATGCGATTGTAACTTTAGATAAATATAATGATAATACTATAGTATCATATACAGATGAAAGCGGCATGGCGTATTTTAACTTAGATTTTAATAGTTACGGAGAAGTGATTGTTACTTCATATTGTCATAATTGTATTCCCGTTCAAACTAATCTGAGCATTATTCAAGATGTCCCAAATTTAGAATTGATTCAAAACAGTGTTGTTATAAATGATGCTATTGGTAGTCAAGAATCTGATGGGTTAATTAATCCTGGAGAAACAATTGAAATTTCTTTTGACATTAGTAATTTATCAGAAAATGAAATTTTAAACTGTTCTGTTCAAATGGATTCAAATAATTCTGATGTACAGTTTTTAAATAATATCGATATTGTTGAAGGTATTGAGTCTAATTCAATAGTTAAAATAGATGGTATTCAGTTTTATGTTGATAGTCAGGTTGAAGATTTTAATAATTTATTTTATATCCATGCAGATTTAGTTTGTGGTAGTTTGGTTTGGAATTTTGCAATACCTCTAAATTTAAATTATGGTAGTATATCTAGCTTTGTAGAATTATTTTCAGATCAAAATGACAATTCAATTTTTGATATAGGAGAAACTGTTGATTATAAATTTAGAATTATTAATGATGGATATACAGATCTATCAGGTCTCATAATTGATTTGAATTATGAAGGAGATATTATTCAAGTTTTAGACTCACAAATATCAATTGAGAATCTTGAAGTAGGAAGTTTCTATGAAACATATTTTTCAATTATAGCATCAAATGATGCAATTAATGGTACTATACTAAATATACCGGTTAGTGTCGATTCACTTGATGGATTGTTTCAATATAATATGGTATTACAAATACAGTTAGGTGAGAAAATAGAGTCTGACCCACTAGGCCCTGATGAATATGGATATTATATATATGACAGCAATGATACAGAGTATATACTTCATCCGGAATATGATTGGATAGAAATAAATCCTGAGCTAGGTGGAGCTGGAGTAGAATTATCTATTCAGGATCAAGGTGATAACTTAGATGATTCAGATTTCATAAATCTACCTTTTACTTTTACATTCTATGGACAAGATTATGATAATATAACAGTTTCATCAAATGGATGGATTTCGTTTGGCCAAACAGACATGGTTTCTTTTAGAAATTATCATATGCCTGGCCCAGGAGGACCTTCTCCAATGATTGCAGCTTTTTGGGATGATTTGAAATTAAAGAATAGTTTTCCAGGTTCCAATAGTAATTCGGGTGTTTACTATTTTTATGATTCAAATCAAGATTATTTAGTTATTCAATGGGATGATATGATAACATTTAGGGAAGAAGAAACTGAAACTTTTCAAATAATTTTATATGATTCAAATGAATCGACTCCTACAGGAGATGATGAAATAAAAATTCAATATAAAGTTTTTAATAATACTAGTGTCGGTTATTATCCTGTTGGTAATGATGATGGAGCTCCTGTTCACGGACAATATTCAACAATTGGTATTGAAAATCAGTATGGAGATATTGGACTAGAATATACATATAACAATCAATATCCTGAAGCTTCAACTATTCTGAATAATCAAGCTGCTTTATTTATATCAACTAGAACACCCAATGCAAATCCTAATCCTTCTTTAAGTGTTTCAGATACTAATCTTTCGATAGATGTTTTTCCTAATGATTATAGCCAATATGAAATAACGGTAGAGAATGATGGTGTTCCTGGATCTATTTTAGATTACAGTATTGATTTTTCTGCTTTTCAAGGGTTATCATCTAGCGTAGATGAATTTGGTTACTCTTGGGGTTACTCTCAATCAAATATTCTAATTGAATCAGAGTGGATTGAAATAACAGAAAGTGCAATTCTTTTATCATTTGATGACAATGATCAAGCAAATGGTTTAACAGATATTGGTTTTTCATTCCCCTTTTATCAAAATACCTATAGCCAATGTTTAGTAAATCCTAATGGTTGGATTGGTTTTGGAGATGATAGTGATGCTTGGAACAATAAAGAATTGTTTGGTGAGGATGAAGTTCCACTTAATGCAATATTTGGTTTTTGGGATGATCTGAATCCTTATAGTGAAGACAATAATATTGGTTCTGGTTATATTTATATAGATTCTTATGCTGATAAATTTATTGTATGGTATGATAATGTTGTACATTGGACTAGTGATAATAGAATTTATAACTTTCAAATAGTTTTGAATAGAGATGGATCTATAAATATTAATTATAAAAATATGATTGGTGATACTGATTCTGCATCAGTCGGTATCATTAATGAAGATGGAGATATAGGACATCAAGTTATATATAATGGTGATTTTATCGAAAATAATTCCTCATTATTTTTTAGAAACAAGCCTTCATGGATTAATATTAATAACGACATTTCAAATGATGCAACCTTTTCTTTAGCTTACGATGAGTACATTAATCATATTATTTCAATTGATACTAGTTATCTTTTAGAAGGTACTTATTATTCATCCTTAATTATAAATCCTATTGGTTTATTTCCATTCTCCATCCCAATTACATTAAATGTTTCAAGTGATAATACTTTATATGGAGATGTTAACTTTGATAACGACATAAATATTTCAGATATTATATATATTATTAATTTTATAGTGGGGTTAAATAATTTAAATGAATCTGAATTATTTGTTGCTGATATAAATCGTAATTATTTAGTTGATATTATCGATATCATTCTAATTGTTAATATTATTTTAAGTGAATAGTCTTAAAAAACATTTCTTCTCATACTTAGATTATCCTCGATTAACTCTTATAGTGTCATTACTTTTAGTGTTATTTATATCGACGGGAATCTATTGGATTAAAATTGATGATGATTTTGTGAAAATGTTTCCTGATAATATTCCTTCAAAAAAAGTATGGGATGAAGTCCAAATGGATTTTGGATCTACTGAGTATATCACGGTAGCTTTTGGGTATAAAAATAACTCAATTTTAAATGATACTAGAGCTCATGATTTACTACTTAAAGTATGCTATGACTTAGAATATAATCAATCAGATTTCAATCATTATAGTGCATCGCCATTAATTAATCGTATTATTTCAATCAATGAATATGACTTAATAGAAATTGATGGTAAACAAAAAAATGTTATTGGTGATTATAGTAAAAAATTATTGAATCGTTTCGTTAGTAAAAATAATGATTTTATTAGTTTTGTCATCGTTCCAGAAAAAGATATTAATAATGCTATATTAGTAGAATATGTTAAAGATATTGTAAGTAAAAATATAAAAGGATATGAGATTCACTATGCTGGGCAGCCATATTTAACGGGAGAAGTTCCAGGAGTTATTAAGCAGGATGTTAGAGCTTTGATGATTGCAGGTTTTTTAATTATGCTTATTGTTTTGATATTAAATCTGAAAAGTTTTTATATAGTATTTTCTATTGTTGTAATTATTTTTAGCTCTTTGTTTGGAATGATAGGTTTTATGGGATGGATGTACATGTTGACAGGTTATGATATGTTTAATTTTACAATATTAAGTACATCTATGCCTATTATTTTGCTTACAATAGCAAACTCTGATGGAGTTCATATTGCATCAAGATTTAGAAGAGATTTAATAAAGCAGAAAGATTCAAAAAATGCAATAAGTGAAACTTTATCAAAGTTGAAAAAGCCAATATTTTTAACTTCAATTACTACATCGATCGCTTTTCTATCTATGATATTTTCTCCTATACCTCATATGGCTGGGTATGGCATTGTGATTGCTTTTGGAATACTAATTGCTTGGGTGTTATCTGTTACGCTTTTACCATCTCTTTTAATAATCAAGAAATGGGATTTAAAATCTAGCTTTGTAGAAGATACCCTAATTGAGAAATTAATGAAAGTTATAAGCAATATAGTTTTCAGGTATCCTAAGAGAACTTTATTTGTAGGTTTTTTTATTGTTGGAGTTTCGTTAATAGGAATATTTTTTGTAAAAGTTGAAGTTAATGTTATTAAATTTTTTAAAAATGGAACATCTATAAGAAAAAGTACAGATTTTATAGATAATAATATGTCTGGAAGTATGAGCTTTGTAGTTAAAATAGATGGAGATTTTAAGAACACTCAGAATCTTAGAGACTTAGATACTTTGAAGACATATATAGAAAAAGAGTTTAATGACGTTAATCTATCAATGTCCTATTCAGATATTGTCAAAGAAATTAATGAGCAAAATGCTTTATTTTGGGGAGTAGATAATTCTGATCAATATTACAGAATTCCTGAAGATTCATTAGTTTTAGAAGAGGTTCTTAGATTTCCTGTTGAGTTTGGAGGATTAGATGAATCTGATATTAATTCCAAAATATATAATATTATAGATACGCTATCTTATAATAAAGGGCTTATTGTATCAACTATGAAAACTATATCAACTCAAAAAGCAACTAGTATATCTAATAAAGTTAATGAAAGAATAGATGATATGATGATTGATGGAAATTTAAAATTTTCAGTTACAGGTCTTCTAGTATTTTTAAAGGATTTTGTTTCTATGGTAGTACAATCATCTATAACAAGTATTGCTGTATCTTTATTTATTATTTCAATTATTTCAGTAATTTTCTTTAAAAAAATATATTGGATGCTTTTATCAGTTGTACCTCTTGTTTCCGCTATTATATTAAATTTTGGTTTTATGGGAATTTTAGGTGTTGAATTAAGTCATTTAACAGCTCTTTTAACTTCAGTAATTATAGGTGTCGGTGTAGACTTCGCTATTCATTATATTTCGTTCTACAGAAAAAAATATCAAGAGATTTGCAAAAAAAATCAAAGTAATTTAATTAATGTGAATTTGTTAACTTCTAAAGAAGTAGGCTATCCTATACTTTTAGATGTGTTTTCGAATATGGGATTTATTGCATTGATTTTTTCAGCTATTATTCCAATTAATTATATGGGAGGATTGATGGTGTTTGCGATGTTTTCAACCTCATTTGGAACGTTAACAATAATGTCTGCTTTAATAGAAATAACTAAAGATAGATTTAATTATTAAATAGTATGATATTTACAATTAATATGATATCTTGAACATTGATATTACCATCATCATTCATATCAGCTAAAGAGTTGTATTGAGTAAGACCTAGAATGACATTCACAACTAAAATAATATCTGCAACATTAATGTTACCATCATCGTTCAAATCACCTAAAATTCCAGCCTCACCTTCAAAATAATCAGGGCTATATTTTTGAGCTCTAGCAATCATAGCATTTTGAGCATTAATACGATATAAATAATCTTGATTTGCTGAATTTTGAATAAAATTTCCATCTTCGTCTGTCTCATATATAGTAGCGCTATCACAGTCGCTTATTAAGGTGTTTCCATTAGGTAATCTAAATGCTCCACCTTGCATTGAAGAGGTGAAGTTAGGATTTTGACCCGTAGCAGTGACAATCCATTCATAGTCATTTGGTCCCCAGGGCTCTCCATCTTCAATATAGTAATTACCATCATCCATAAGAGGTGGGATAAATTCTACTACAGCTGCTCTGCTAGGGTTTGTTGGAAGTTGATTAACATAGCAAATTAGATTTCCTCCACCATTTTCAATATTTTTATCAATCCAATTAATTGAATGTTGGTCTCCTAAAAGATGATTCGATTCATTCCCTCGGCCATAATTTTCAGGCTTACCCCATCTATAAAGAAAGTCACCACCTTTATTAGAATTTCCACCGCTATGGCTGGCAGCTTCTTCAGTAGTTGTACTATGGTCTATAATATAAATCTCATCCATGAAACGTGAAGAAAGAATGATTTGATCTAAATCTTCATTGTAATCAATAGCATTAATATGCATCCAGTCAGAACCACCACCAAATCCACCACCAATAGTATTAATGTTAGGATTCATTAATTCAGGGTGATCTGAAATATTTTCTGCATAGTTATCTAAACTAGGATTAACATTTTGAACTAAATGGTCTTTAATATACCATTCCCATACAATTTCTGTTTGTCCCGTTTCTAGATTAGGTTTTAATTCAAGTATTGCAGTACTCCAAACAATACCATTTTGTATAGTACTGAAGCCAAAATTAGACCATTCAGATTGATAGAGCTCTTCCCAAGCAATTACTAATATATTGCCATTAGGTAATGGTTCAATGTCATGATGATGTTGGAATCTATTATTATTAGTTATTTCATTTAGTCTGCCAGCAATTACATAATTCCAAAGCAATGTTCCATTCCAGTCGTATATAGAAATTTGTCCACCTACACCTCCGGAATCCATTACGGTTTGATTTGACCTAGAAGGATAGTATAAAAGGGAATTTTCTAAACCAGGTTGGTCTGTTCTAAATAAATATGGCATACTTGCTGGACCAGAGCTATGTGACCAACTTTTGATTATATCTAAACCATCGCCACTTCTCAAATAGGTGGTTGAACCAGAGACTCCTTGGCCACCACCTCCACCTGGAGTATAAATAAGGTATCCATCATAGTATTCTTGAGTAAAAATTAAAGTAAATAAAAAAATAGCATATAAAATCATATAAGAACTCCAGTATTTGTTGAATGCTCAGTATCAAGAAGTTATAATATAGTTTGTTAATTTAGAAAGGTTTTAAATGTAATGACTTGTTACAATATAATTTCTATTAAACTAACTTAAATAATCATAATATTAAACTTATGAAAAATACTGTTTCAAAGTTAAAAAGAGTTAAAACAGCATATCTTATAATTGGTAAGAATTTTGGTCAATGGATTTCTCCTATTGCTACTGGCCTATTAATTGCATTATTAAGGTTTTTCGTTTCAATTTTTATGATTTTAGATTGGGTTTTTTATAAATCATTAAGAAAAAGAAAAATTGAATCACCTATACTTGTCGTTGGAAATCCAAGATCTGGAACCACTTTTTTACATAGATATTTAGTTGATCATTCTTTTGGTACGGGTACAAAACTATATCAGATGCTGTATCCTTCTGTAATACTTCAGAAGCTAATTAAGCCTTTTTTGCCAATGCTTGAGATAATTAGTCCTACTAGACACCATAGTACTGCAGCTCATAAAACGAGTTTAGATTCTGTAGAGACTGATGATGCCTCTTTAATGTTTAGGTTTTTGGATGGATTTTTTCTGTATGGTTTTATTTTGTCATGGGCAGATGAAGATTTGTTTGATTGGATTGATCCTAAGAAACGAGATACATCAAGCAGGGATTATAAGTGGTTGGAATCAATGTGGCTTAGAGCTCAAATTTCAGGAGGATCAAATAGGACTGTTGCAAAATTATTTTCAATTAGTGCAAATGTTCCAAAATTTTTAGAGCGCTTTCCAGATGCAAAGCTTTTATATATGATAAGAGATCCTTTGAGCGTTATCCCATCTGGCTTAAGCTTGGTTACTGGAGTGCTTGATAAGCGCTTTGGTTTTTGGAGTCTTCCTGAAAATAAAAGACGTCATTATATTGAGCGTTTATATAAAGCTCTTATTGAGCTTCAAATTCGTTTCCATGATGATTGGGTTAATAATAGAATAGATAAAAGTAAGGTTATGATAGTTAGATTTGATAGGATGATGTCAGACTTTGATGGTCTTATGAAAGAGATTATATTATTTACTAATCATGAAACTTCAGATAAATTAGAGGAAGATATTTTAAGAGTTGCAGAAAAACAAAGAAATTATAAAAGTAAGCACAAATATAATTTAGAAAAATTTGGTATTACTAAAGAACGAATAGTTGAAGATTGTAAAAATATTTATAAAACCTTTTTAAATTGAAATGGTTAAGATATTTAAAGGTTTAATAATATTTTTATCATTAATAATAGCAAATCCTTTATTAGATATGCTACCTCCAGACAATTATGATTCATGGAAAGTACTGGATAAAAATGAAATTAAAATTGAATATACGGATGATTTTGACATTCCTTGGTGTAGAGCAACAACAGTATTCCCCTTTTCATTAGAAGAAATTTATTTTACCCTTAAAGATTTACCTAATTATAAAAATATTTTTGGTAGAGTTACTCAATCTGACCTTTTGGATTTAAATATTGTCTATATACGATTAGATATGCCATATTTTTTATATGATAGAGATTATACTGTTAAATATATAGAAGAGGAAAGAGATGGGAGTGTATTTTTTAAGTTTCATTCCGTAGTTCATCCTAGTGCTTCAAAATATTATGGTGCAGTTAATCTGCCTCGTGCTTCAGGTCAATGGATATTAACATCTTTATCTGAAAATACTTGTAAGGTTACTTATATATGGAATGGAGAGCTTTTAGGCAGCTTTCCAAGTATGAGTTTACATACTGCTTGGCAGGAGCAGGGAAGTGAGGTTTTGGGCTGGCTCAGTAATTACATAAACGAAAAGGGAGATTGATTTTGAAAAAAACAATAATTTTGTTATTATCCATTACTATATCTCAAACCGAAGATTTCAATTACCATCTACATTTGTATTCAATTAATAAACTATCTGATGGCGGAGTATTAAAGATTCCATTTAGATTAGCAGATATTGATTTTATTCATCAAAAAGATAATGTTTCTGTTAATTCAAGGGTTTCTTTTGAGTATAAGCCAAAGTTTTCTAATTTTTATTTAGAAAGTAATTCACCTGAAGAATTTTATATCGATTTACGAGAGTTGTATATGACATGGTATTCTGATAATCTGGAATTTAGTGTAGGTAAGCAAATACATGTGTGGGGAAGTGTCGATCAAAACAGTCCTGTTGATAATGCTAGTCCTTATGATTATTATTATATTTTTTCAATGGGAACTGAACAAAAAATGGGGTCTTTATCTGCTAGTATAAACTACTTTAAAGGTGATAACACATTTGGGTTAGTTTTTACACCTATACACCATACCAATAGATTGCCTATAGGAAATGATGATTTTCCTATTGAACTTCCGGTCGTTGCACCTTCATATTCTATATTAAAGTTAGAAGATGAAGTTGAATTAAGTGCTTATTATAAGCATTCATTTGATAGAGGTGATATTTCTTTATCGTATTTTAATGGAAATGATCGTGTGTATAATCTTGCTGGAGCCGTATGGTGGGATATAGCAAACGGTGCATTTGGTAAGGTTGATACGCTATTTACTCACCGAAAAACTGAAATTGCAGGATTAGGAGCTACAGTTGTTAGTGACAATATATCTGTTCGTATGGATTATGGATATTTTCATACTTGGGATAATACATCAGAGCCAGTAAGTAATCGGCAAGATTTAGTTGATGCAGGGTATCAACAAACAGGTATAAATCATTTGTTTAAAGAAGATGCATATTATGATCAGGTTACTTTACAATTAGAGTTTGAGGCTTTTGATGTTAATTCAGTTTTAGGAGTTTTTAATTATCATATTCATTCTTATAATTCAGATAATGATATTCCTAGTGTTGATACTCCAGGAGCTGAGTTAGAGTTTACAGATTCTAGAGAATATTTTTATCCAGGACTTGGTGCGCCTTTGGCGATTTTGACTGATAAGGCTTTTATGTATCAATTTCAAAAAGATGTAGGTAAAGAAAATGATCTGGTTCTAAATATGAAAGGAGTGAATGATTTAGAAAATGATGGGTATTTATATGAAGTAGGTTTTATTTACAATCTTAATGGCGATATTAAAATCCACTCATATATTAATAAAGTCTTTGGCGATAATACCCAAGATGATGAATATCGTTTTAATCAAATGGAAGATTTTTCTCATTTTAGACTAGAATTAGAATATTTTTTCTAAATGAATAATTTTATTAAATAAATCAAAACATTTTCACAATGTTTTGGGTTAGTTGATTGTTACTTTTTTCCTTTAAATCTAGACTCAAATTCATTTTTTATAGAAAATCCGATATCATAAAAAAAGTCTAATCGCTTAATATTATATTTATAATTAAAATGATGTCTCTAACATCAATTAATGTATCATTGTTAACATCTGATTGCAAATTAATAGAAGGGTTTAAACTTGGTGCTCCAAAGATGTTGTTTGATAAGACAACTACATCTTGAATATTAATGTTATTATCAAAGTTGATGTCAGCAGTTGAAAAGTTAGAGCAATCTTGGTTTTTATAAATTATAAAAGCGTAATAAAAGCTATCTAAGGATACAGGGAAATGTTCACTAGCTTGAATGCATTCAGGAATACCATCGCTATTGCATAGGTTGTTGCCCCCAACACCAAAGTATGGAAGAAAATCATTATCTGGAGCTGTTTCACTCCAGTTAATGTTTAGATTGCATACCTGATCAGGAATAGCGCTTAATTCATTATCGAAAATCCAAAGGTAAGATAAATTAGATAGATTACCAATTGTGTCAGGAATATATGCTATTTCATTATATCCTACATCAAGCCAAGATAAGCTGTTTAAATTTCCTATTGATTCAGGCAGAGAAGTCAAATTATTAAAGCTTAATACAAGATATTGCAAATTTGTTAACTGACCTATTGATTCAGGGAGCATTACAATTTGGTTGTCATCGAGATATAATTGTGTAGCTCCATCAATATTTCCAATTGAATTAGGTAGTGATGTTAAAGTTATATATCCTCCAAGATCATTGTTTCCTACAGTTAGGACTCGAAGTCTTCCTTGTGACCATACTTGGCTACCTATTAAAACAGTATTGGTTGAAAGATTATTAGAGCTTATTATATCTTGTAAAGTAATTATATCTTGATCTAAAAAACAGTTGCTTTGATCGATTACAAATGTTGAGTATGGAATGTCTTGAGAGTCAATAAAGGTATAACCTTCATCACATGGGCTTATTGCTTCATTTACAACTATTGTGCCTACCTGGCCTAATGATGCATGACTTCCAATAGTACATTCATATTCGTATGTGCCCGAAATTGTAAATGTATAACTACCAATTAATGCTGGGCCAGATACTGGGGCAAGATCAATCATTTCAGGTCCCGATGTTACTTCAACATCATGAAAACCAGATAGATTATTCCATTGTACACTTTCTCCAACATTTACGACTAAGTAATCCGGAGTATATGAGAAATTTTGGGCTTCAATAATATGGTCAGCATATTGGCATGAATTATCATCAATTGTTGCAGAATTATCGTAATTTAATGCGAATAAATCAGTACAACCTTCATCGGACATTGAAAGTGATATTATAAATATTAAAATAATATATTTTTGCATTTTAATTCCTTTATTTAATTAAAGTAATTTTCTTTGTTTGTTTGAAATTATCTGCATTTAGTTCCACAATATAATTACCAGAAGCAATGTCTTTTGCATTCCAGATAGTTGAGTGATTACCAGCAATAATATGTTTACTTTCTAAGGTTTTAATAAGCGTTCCAGTCATATTATAAATTTTGAGCTCTATAAATGAATTTGAAGGAGCGAAGTATTCGATATTAACTGATGGATTAAATGGATTAGGATAGGGTGTCTTTAATTTATAATTAGATGGCAATGAAATAGTTTCGTTGGATAAAGTCTGGCTATTTACAACTGTCATAGAAATAATTTTTTCAAGTTCGGGACGATGACGAGGTGTTACCCTTAATGAAAATTCGTCTCCAATAGCATAAATACCAGTTACTTCGTAGTAATTTCCAGGAGAAATTGTTATGCTTTGCACAGGAGATGTTATGCCTAAGTTTCCATTTTCTTCAAACCATTGATATTCGAAAACCTCTTCTAAATCTCCATTATTCCATATTTTAAATCGTGCTGAGGTTTCTATTGAAATCATTCCATTTCCATCATCAATCGTTTCAAAGGGATAGACATGCCCCAATTCATCAACATAGCTATAATTATTTGCTGTTACACTAAAAGCAACAGGGTATAGGCCTTTAATTCTATGCGCTCTATAAACAAGACCCGCAGGTAAAGTTAAATTGTAATTCCCTCGCCATACAATTTCTCCAAGATTGTTTACTTCAAGAGATGTACCGCCTTCACCAATTGTAGTTATAAGGTAGTTTCCATTATTAAGTTTGGCAGTATTACCAGATACATTCCCAAAAAGATCTTCAGACAATCTGTATTCCCAAACAATACTAGCATTACATCCACTATCAGTTTCTTCTACATTTATTTCAAGTGCTCTACTAGTTGGATAATCTAAAGAATCATCTAATAATTGACTTATATTTCCATTATCAAATATTAAAATGTTACCATTTTCTAAAATTTGAATACTGTGTTGAAAGCTAAAGTTTAAATCAAGGCCACAGTCAACTTCATCAGAAGGCATCCCAAATCCAATCTGCCAATCAATTTCTTTTGTTGCTTTATCTATTTTTATAATTCTAGATAAATTTCTAGATGAAAGATAAAGTTTATCATTGTTAGAATCATATGTAAGAGCATTACAGTGAGTCCAATCGTAAACCCCATCTTGAAGGGTATTTATGCTCCATGAACCACCTATCACATCATAATCCTGAAGGTAGTCAAGATAATCAAATGTACTCCATTCCCAAACAACATTTTTTGTATCGCTTTCCCATTCAATAATTTTGTCACCAGCCCATGGAAAAACAAAACACCCAGAGCCACCTCCACAAGATGGATAAGTTGGAAAAAAAGAAAAAGTTTGCAGGATATTAAAAGGTATATTTTCTGGAATCTGACCTGATTGCCTAAACTCAGTCAAGCCCATATAATTTCCATTTGGAAGCTTGAAAAAATCGTGATGTAAAAAACTATCGTTTGGTTCAATCCAGATTTCTTCAGAATCAATTGAAAATTGAATGCCAGGCAAATTATATTCATTTTCTTCTACATACTTTGATCCAAACAAATTACCATAACCATCATTACTGTAGTAAACAATATTACTGTTTCCGGAATTCCAAACTTCATTGCCATCTTTGTCAATTGCTGCACTATAATAATCAAAAAATGAACTAAATATTGTTAATCCTTCTGCGTACTGATTGTCATTTGACATTAATGTTGTAGCACTAGAAATTTTAGGATTAGTGGTAAAAGAAAATATATTTGACCAGTTTGATGGATTGCTTTCATTGGTGTTAAATCCTCTGACTCTCCAAAAATATTGAGTATCCCAATCAATCGTGTTTTTTTCTATATAGATTAAGCTTTCACTTGTTGAACTGCTTACTATGTTTGAAAAGTTTTGATCAGTGGATATTTGTATTTCATATGAATTTACACTTGGAAATTGATTCCATTCAAATAAAACATGTGTATAATTGATTGAACTTTCATTTGCAGGCTTTAAAAGTGTTGATGAGAAAATAAAAGTTGATAGTATAAATATTTTTAAAAAGTAAATTATTATGGTATCCTCCTTAAACTTTTTTCTTTAAAATAGCTTTCTTCTATAGTGGATGTTGTATCAAGCTCAACAATAAATAAGTCAGTATAGTTGTTATTTTTCAAATTAACGACTTTTAAAGATTTAAGTGAATGATTTTGATTATATTTAAAAATTTTTTGTTTAAGTGCTTTCCCTTCTAAGTTATAAGATGTTTCTTTTAAAGGTATCAGATTTTTTATAGATATCCAAGTTTTATGTTTTAAGTAATTTGTCGTGTCTATTTTTAATAAACTTTCTATTACATAGCAAGCTTCTTTATTGATAATCTCTGAATCTAGCAATGAATATGTGTAATCATCAATTTGCCTAACATATAAATCTTCAAAGCTTAGCTCTGAATTCATGAATGAGTCAGTTTTTTTGGATGAGGTTATTTTTCGTATTTTTTTATAACGAGGATGCCACATTCTCATATCTGTGAAATTTTCTTTTTCTTGCTTTAGAAAAGCCATTCCTTTGTATTCATTTGGCTCGATGAACCAAATGAGTTGTTTTTCTCCATTATGTATTGTCCAAGATTTGAAGATTGCTGTTCTTTTCTTATTATTAGATGTCTTTGTTGTTTCCATTTTAAGGGTAGATTTAATATATAGCGGCTTATCCTTATTGTTCATTTTTTTGATTATATCATACGCCTCTTCATGCAAGGATATGCAAAAGATGATATTAAATATTAGCAGATATTTCATTTTTAATTTTGCTTAGATCAAAAGATGAATTTGCAATAAAAAAAGAGTTTCTTAAGTTCTCTTTATTATAACTCATTTCTTTATTTTTTGATAAATCTAATAATGTTCCATGCGCATATTTTAAAACAGCATGTGCTGCTGCTGTATCCCATTCCATTGTAGGAGCTAGTCGAGGATAAATGTCCGCTTTCCCTTCTGCAACTAAGCAAATTTTAAGTGAGCTTCCCATATTTATTAACTCAAAACTTCCAAAGGTATTTAAAAAATTACTTAGATACTGACTTTTATGAGATCTACTGGCTACAATTTTATAGGGTTCAGTAACTTTTTTATTAATATTTATTTTGGTTGTTTTATTGTTTTTTAAAACAAAAGATCCAGCCTTGGAGCCATACCAGTATTTATTTAAAACAGGAGCATATACAACTCCAAGAATAGGAGTGTTTTTTTCTATCAAAGCAATGTTGACAGTAAACTCACCGTTTTTTTTGATAAATTCTTTTGTTCCATCAATTGGATCAATTAGCCAGAACATATCCCAGTTTTTTCTTTCATGAAAATGTATATTCTTGCCCTCTTCTGATAGAATTGAAATATTAGGAAATTTTTTTTTCAGGTAAGAGCAAATGATTTCATTGGATACTTTATCTGCTTTAGTTAATGGTGAATTATCGCTTTTATATTCAACCTCCATGATGCTTTTGTCAGAATGATTATATATATCCAATATAGCATTTCCTGCTTTTTTAGATATACTTATTATATCATTAATATTCACCATTAAAGCAATTCTTTATTTTTTAAATATGATATTAGGTGATCAACTGCATTAGTTACACTTATATTTGAGGTATCAATTGTAATTTCAGGATTTTTTGGTGGCTCATAAGGATCATCAATTCCAGTAAAACCTTTTATGATTCCTGCTCTTGCTTTGGCGTATAATCCTTTAACATCTCTTTTTTCACAAGTTTCTAAAGGAGTAGATATATGTACTTCTATGTAATTTCCTCCCTTACTAATAATCTCTCTATTTGCAATTCTGGGAGACTCGTAAGGTGCTATTGGAGCACATATAGCAATACCTCCATTTTTAGTTATTTCGCTAGCTACAAATCCAATTCGAGTAATATTTAAATTTCGATGTTCTTTTGAAAATCCAAGTTCACTTGAAAGATGTGTTCTGACTATATCTCCGTCAAGAAGTGTAACTTTACGGTCTTGTAGTTCTAAAAGCTTCGCCATTAAAGCATTCGCAACTGTTGACTTGCCTGAACCTGAAAGTCCAGTAAAAAATAAAGTAAAACCTTGCTGTTCTTTAGGAGGATATATTTTTCTTAGCTCTTGAGTTATTTCTGGATATGTAAACCAATCAGGAATTTCTTCTCCGTTAATAATTTTTTTTCTTAGTTCAGTTCCAGATATATTTTTGCTTTTATGACCGCTAGGTATTTTGTCGAATTCATAAAAGTCATTTTTTTCTTCAACAAATACAAAAAGTTTAAATGGTAGCATTTTTATTCCAATTTCATCTTGATGCTTAGATAAAAGTTCTTGAGCATCATAAGGTCCATAGAATGGGTTTCCTTCACTATTTGATCCTGGTCCAGCATGATCTCTACCAACAATTAAATGAGAGCATCCATAATTTTTTCGTATAATGGCATGCCATAGAGCCTCTCTCGGCCCAGCCATTCTCATAGCTAAAGGAATTAAGCTTAGTAAAGTAGATTTTTTTGGAAAATAAGGTAATATTTTTTTATAACAGTTAACCCTAGTATAATGATTGAAGTCACCAGGTTTTGTCATACCAACGACAGGGTGAATTAAAATATTTGCATTTAATTCATCCATTGAACGTATCATTAATTCTTGGTGCGCTCTATGTATTGGGTTCCTTGTTTGGAATGCGATTGTTTGACTGTATTTTAATTTCGCAATTTCTTTTTTAACTTCGTTAGGAGATAGTCTTAATTTTTGGAAATCGTGATGAATAGGGTTGTTTATTTTTTCTAACTTTCCACCAACATAATATTCTTTCAGATTGTTTAGTTGCTTAACTCCAGGATGCTCTTCGCTTGTTGTTCCAAAGACTTTTTCAGCTTCTTTTTCCTTGTCAGGCTTCCAAATATCCTCGATATCCATTTCTGCTATTAAAAAGCCTTCTTGATCTCTTAATTCTATTTTATTTTTATTTTTGATTGAATCTATAGATTCTTTAGAAAGATCTAAAATAATAGGCATAGGCCAAAGATTTCCATTTGATAATCTCATTTGATCTAACACACTCATATAGTCTTTTTTTATCATGAAGCCGGTTAAAGGCTTGAATGAACCATCAAGTATAAGCTCTATATCGCAGATTTGGCGCTCAGTAAGCGTGATACTTTTAATTAATTTTTTTGTTTCAGTCATTGACTTATCCATACTAACCCCTTATTTTAAAAATATAGTAATAATAAAATATTATTATATTATAGTTATAA
>MDTB01032449.1_pt1 | contig 22949 bp, 27 predicted proteins | sample 811161 | NCBI WGS metagenome assembly MDTB01 (sample SAMN05326650, study PRJNA326480) | marine metagenome | isolation source: seawater | place: Mediterranean Sea | collected 2009
CAAATTCTGGGTATTGGTATTGTTGGCCAAAATGCAGGTGATATGATTTCTGAAGGATGCTTAGCAATCGAAATGGGTGCAGATGCTGAAGATATTGGACTTACAATACATCCTCATCCTACACTCTCTGAATCCATAGGTTTATCCGCCGAAGCGTTTGAAGGTACTATCACAGATTTATTTATTCCAAAAAAATCATAAATTACATGAATTTAGTTTATTTTATCATAAAATGAGTGATTTTATCTCAAGTTTGTATAAATATTTAATTTTTATAAATATGCTCAACATAGGTATTTCAAATAATAATTACATAATTAATTCATCTGAAAAAGTCAAAAAAACAAACTGGTTTATTGTTAATGATGACGTAATGGGCGGTATTTCTAATTCTTCAATAGAAGTTAATAAAAAAAATAACTTAATTTTTCAAGGAAATATTTCCTTGAAAAATAATGGTGGCTTTGCATCATGTAGAAAAGAATTTAACTTTAAAAATCTACCAAGTTTTGATTCATTTGAACTAAAAATAAAGGGTGATGGTAAAACCTATAAGTTAATTTTAAGAACTTACAGTTCATCAGTCTACTATTCTGTAGATTTTAAAACAAATAAAAATAAATTAACTACAGAAAAAATCGCTTTAAAAAAGTTTAAACCTTTTTACAGAGGTAGAGAAATTACAAAATATGAAAATTTAAAGATTGATAAAATTAAACTAATTGGTTTTCAAATTTCTGATAAACAAGAAGGCTCTTTTTCCTTAGAAATTCTTTCATTAAATACTATTCAGTCAAAATAAATGTTATAATTAAAAATATAATCACAATTAAAGATTTAACTTGAAAAAAATAATTAATAAATATGGACAAAAGTTAGCCAAGTATACTTTTTTATTTTTCTTTATTAAAGGTCTACTTTGGCTAATTATACCTACTTTAATATATTTTTTTGGATTTTCTAAATAATTATTTTTAAAACAAAAAATATATGTATGTAAATATTCCTAATTCTGATGAGACTCTTTTACTAAAGTGTAAGATAGAAACATTTCGCTCTAGTGGTAAAGGAGGACAGCATGCAAATAAAACAGAATCAGCAGTGCGTATAACACATATTGATTCCGGAATACAGGCAATGTGTCAAGATGAAAGAAGCCAATATTTAAATAAAATAAAATGTATTAAAGAACTTCGATCTCGTTTAGAAAAATATAACTATAAACCTCCTAATAGGTTAAGAACCAAACCAACTAAAGAATCTGTGGAAAAACGTTTATCAAATAAAAAACATAATTCAGAAAAGAAAAAAAATCGAAAAAAAACCATATATCAATAATTATTTTATTATTTCTTTTCAGAGTTGAGAAGTCACGACTTCTTTTTCTAAAATGCTCAAATATTTATATTTTTCATAAACAGGAAAATAATTTAATATCTGCAGATTTGATAAACATTAATATTTTTTTATAATACTTTTAATATATTCTGTGAAGCACATAAAGCTATATTACATTTATCGCTGACTCAACTAATGCATCAATAGTTGTAAGCTCTAAGGATGCGCCAGTAACGAACTTCACACATAAAACTTCAATAAAAAAAGGACCTATTGTATATATATAATAGTTAATAATAAACTATCATTCATTTTAGTTCTTATTGTATTAATTTATGTGATTACAAACCTCTTTTTAGTTAAAATCTAATTTCTATCTTGTTATATTATTCTATCTTTTTTCTAACTTAATCTTAAATATAAAATTGAGATATTAATGATATAAGTACTTTCTTAATTTAAATTTAACATTTTTCCAGAAAGATTTGTTATTATTATTAAAATCTTTTCTAGGTGAATATTTTTTTTCTGGATGTATGGCAAGCTTTGTGGTTGTGAAGTACATATTAATTTCTTTAATATTATTTCTTAGAATTACATCCATTGAATTTTTATTTTCATAAGGTATTATAGAGTTTATTAGAATTTCTGCATTGTGAGAATTAAGCAAATAACACCAACTACCTGCATTTACACCTTTCTTTTTTACACAATGAGGTTTAATGATGTCATTAGATATTTTTTTACCTGTAAGACCTTTGTATGATAAGCGTAATATGGTCCAATCAGATGGCAGAGAAGAAGTATCAATATGTGAAAGTAAATCATCAAAATTCTTATTTAATATTACATCATCTTCCAAAATTAGAGCAATATCACAGCTATCATCCAGTAAACAATGATTCCATAAAGTAAGATGGCTTAAAAGACACCCTAAGCTACCTGGTTTATTTTTTTTAAAATTCTTAGATAAATAATTTAAGTTTTGATATTTTTTAATATCAACACTCATTCCATTTATTGCTGGCCAAACCTCAACTTCCTTATTCTTTAAAATATTTCTTTTAAAAAATTTATCTAGCCTCTTTCTTGATATTTCTTTAGAGCCAATTACATATGCCTTGTCGTAATTCATTATTTTATTATACCCTATAATCTTTTAAATATTTCATAATTGAGAACGTTTACTAGATGTTAAAAACTCTTCTTTAATTATTACCATTCTATGAGATATATTCCCATCAGATTTCCATCAAGATTGTTTTGCTCAATATTTTCTATTTTGTTCATATCTTTTTATCTCTTTTAATACTAATTGTATAGTATCATAAATTTTATTTGATTTGCACAAATATCCTAGTAACCAATCTTCATCTATGTATAGAATTTTAAATGATTGAGACTCTCTATCAAATAAAGTTTGAGCCTTGATTCTTTCCTAACTTATCCATGATTCGTTTTTACTTTTATCTTTTTGAGAAAAACATCCAGCATTTATATCCAATATTATCTGAAACACTAGCTTTTCTAGCAAGCATACTTCAGCTAATATAGATGAAACATCACTAATAACTAAATCTGATAAATATATAATTTGGTTTATATTTTGATCTTTATTTGGTATCACTCCATTATATCTTTTAGCAATCTTATAATCTGCAGGATGTGGTAAAACAATTAGATTATCAATATCTTTAAATTGTTTATCTTTTTTTTAAAATTGCTTTTATAACCTTATTCCCAGTAAAAGTATTTGATTTATTAATTATAAAATCTTTGTGAGAATTTAAAATTTCTTGGTTATATATCATAGCAGAAGCTAGTGAATCAACAGGTAAGCCCAAGCCACTTTTTGTCAGAAAAATATCTATAATTGACTGCTGATTGTTTGATAATCTTACTAACATTCCAGGTCTAAAAATTGATGTAGATTCAAATCTTTTTGTTAAAACTGTTTGTTCTTTTTGACCCATAATTTTTAAATAGAATAATGGATGAATCCAATCTTTTGACCATTGATTTTTATTTGCACCACTTGCTGAAATTATTGAAGCATTTTTAACTTTTTCTTCTGAGGCTAATTTCGCAGCAATTTCAGAAATCCCAACTTCAACATTTTTAAATTCTTTTGGATTTTCTACTTTTTTTATAGTTGTTCCAATGCAATTAAAAAAAACATCGTGACCTGCCCAAAGTCCTTTAGTTGTATCAAGGCTTTTAAAGTTATCAAGCACTATATCATTTAGCTTTGCATGTTTTCTACCATTTAATACGGGTTTTCGTCCTATCGTTGTGACTTTTCCCCAATTATCACTTAGTAATATTTTTTTTACTAGCTGACTACCTGTTGCTCCGGTTCCACCAATTATAATAGCTTTTTTTAACATTATTTTTTCTTCGATTTTTAATAAAAATTTGATTTAAATCAAAGCTTTAAGATTAATTATCCCACCAACTAATTAATTTTTTATTTATCTTACTTAACTCCAAAACTTGTCCAATTTTTGGAGTTATAATTCTTTGATTAAATCTTTTTGCATAAAGAACTGACTCATTGACTGGCTCATCCCATTCATGTGTGGATAAAACAAATGCTCCCCAATGTATTGGCATAAAATATTTAGCCTTTAAATCTTTAGCCGCTAAGACAGCTTCATTTGGAAACATATGAGAATGTTTCCATGCTTTATTATATTGCCCGCTATCAATTAAAACAATATCAAATGGTCCATATTTTTGTCCTATATCTTTAAAGTGTTTTCCATATCCACTATCGCCACTAAAATAGACTTTACCATCTTCACTTAGTATAGCCCAAGACGCCCAAAGAGTACTATTTCTGTTAAAGGGACCTCTACCTGAAAAATGTCTCGATGGCAAACATACTATTTCAATATTATGATACTTACTTTTTTCGTTCCAATTTAATTCTGTTATAAGTTTTGAATTAACTCCCCAATCTGAAAGATGATTACCTAAGCCTATAGGAACATAATATTTCTTAACCTTATCTTTCAATATTTTTATTGAATTATAGTCTAGATGATCATAATGATCATGTGAAAATATAACTGCATCTATACTATCTAGATCTTTAATAGAAAGAACTTTCTCAGGATCAGGCCCAAATCTTTTCAAACTTGAAATTGGAATTGGAGAGGCATATTCTGTTAACATTGGATCTAGCATAATTAATTTATTCTCTATATTAAAAATAAATGCAGAGTGTCCAAGCCATGCAAATCTAATTGAATTATTTTTTAAACTAGTAAATGATTTAGAATTTATTAAATCATAATTAATTTCTTTTTGAGGCACTCGATTTGAATCTCTACGGAAAAAATTAGCCATCGATATATCATCAGTAGCTAGTATCGTTTCTTCGATATTTTGGAATTTTTCATTAAAGTAATTTTCATATTTAGAATAATTTTCTTTTTGAATTGAGCTTGGATTAGAGCCAAACTGTGGATTCAAATTTAAAAAACCAATAAAAACACCACCTAAACATAAGAATACATATAATAAAATCACTACCATCTTCCTCATAAAATGTTTAAATATCATGTATTAATTTTATAATATTTAAAAAATAGTTTAATAGTTTCAAAATGTAGCAATTTGAATATTATAATTTTGTTTTAGTATAACTAATAGTAATTAAATTTCTAATTTAATTTGTATAAATTAAAGATATTTAAACCATGAAAAAATAGTTAGTTAGAAAATAAAATGAATAATAAATTGAACTCAATACTTGAAGAAAAAAAACATAATTATCAAGAACCAGCAATTAAAATTGATAAAAAAGAATTTATTAAATTAGTTAAGAGCAGAAGGAGTGTCCGCGTTTTTAGTGATGAAGATGTAAATTCAAATGATATAAAACAATGTTTAGAACTATCTTTATTAGCACCAACTTCATCAAATCTTCAATGTTGGGAATTTTATTGGGTAAAAAATAAATCAAAAAAAGAAAAATTAAAGGAATTTTGTTTAAATCAATCAGCAGCTAAAACTGCTAAAGAACTTATAGTTTGTGTAGCAAGAATAGACACTTGGAAAACAAATAGAAATAAAATTATTTCAATTAATAATCAAAGTGGTATATCTGTAAAATATTATAAAAAGATAGTACCAATCGTATACACGCAAGGATTATTTGGAATAGTAGGACTACTAAAAAAAATATTGATTTTTTTTATTGGAATATTTAAAGTTATTCCTCGTGAACCAACATCAAAATCTGATATGCGTGTATGGGCCCATAAAACAACTGCATTAGCATGTCAAAATTTAATGCTAAGTATTAGAGCTTATGGTTACGATACATGCCCAATGGAGGGAATGGATTCAAAAAGAATAAAAAAAATGCTCAACTTAGGAAATGGAGCCGAAATAAATATGGTTATTAGTGTTGGAAAAAGAGCAAATAATGGAGTCTACGGTAAAAGATTTAGATTAAATTCAGATAATTTTATTAAAATTATCTGAAAATTTTATTAGGCAACTTAATATCATATTTAGCTCATTATGAAAGATATATTAAAATAATAGTGAGAGATTTATCTTATAAATTCATTTTTAAACCTTACAGTATATCAGCCTACAGCAATAACCAGTCACATCAATTATTAAATAATAAAAATAATCTAGTTGAACTCAGTTATTTATATACCTAATAAGTTATTAAATTGATACATTTCTAAATAAAAAAATAATCAGAAATTTATAATAAACAAATTTAATATATATGTAACTAATTAATGAGGTATTAGATGAAATTATATTTATTTATACTTTTCGTTTCTTTTTCAATTACCGAAACTGAAGAAGCTTTAAATAAGCTTCCAGGAGATTATCCTGCACCATATATTGTTGGAGGTGATCCTGTAAACCCCGCATGTCCTAATTGTAAATATCCATTCATGGCCTCAATTCAATCAAACTGGGGTGGACATTTCTGTGGTGGCTCTTTAGTAAGACCTGATTGGGTAATTACTGCAGCACATTGTGTGCAAGGAGAATCCGCAAGTAATCTCAGAGTGAAACTAGGCTTGCATAACGTAAATGGGACAACTGGTTCAGAAACAAAATATGTTGATCAAATCATTATCCATCCAAACTATAATAGTAGCTCTATGAACAACGATTATGCTCTATTGCATCTAACATCTGACTCTAATTTTGAACCAATACAATTGATTACAAATAATTCTCATGATAATGAACCTGTGACATCTACTACAATGGGCTGGGGTGCTACCTATTCAGGAGGTTGGGGGTCTGATATCTTATTAGAAGTAGATGTACCTGTAGATAATTCATGTGGATACTATTCAAATAACGAAATAACCTCTAATATGGTTTGTGCAGGCGATTCCAATGGTGGAGAAGATAGCTGTCAAGGAGATTCAGGTGGACCATTAATAATGACTAATAGTAACAATGAATTTGAGTTAATAGGAGTTGTAAGTTGGGGTTATGGTTGCGCACAGGCTGGTTATCCTGGTGTTTATGCTAAGGTATTTAGTCAGCTTGACTGGTTTTTTAACTATATTGGTGATCCTATAAACTTAAATTATGGTTGTAATGATTCATATGCAATTAATTATAATGAGGACTTTGATGGCTGCGAAAATGGTACTTATGACTGTTGTGAATACCTTATTGGAGATATTAATAACGATGAAATCATTAACATACTAGATATAGTAAATTTAGTGAACTTAGTTTTATCCCCAAGTTCACAAAATAATAATGATATCTTTTTTGGAGATATTAATAATGATGCCATACTAAACGTACTTGATATCGTTAACTTAGTTAATTTAGTTTTAAATCCAAATCAAAACTAGTTCAATAAAGTTAAATATCAAATTATGTATAAAATCTTATTAATTCTACTATTAGTACTTATTGTTGGATGTTATGATTCATCATCTAAATACCGAGAACCAAGTTTTGACTTAATTAAAAAAGATAAAAATATTGAAATTAGAGAGTACAATAATAATTTAATTATTAAAACTTCTAAATCAAACTCTAATGGTCAAGGAAATAGTTCAATGTTTAGAGTATTGGCAAATTATATTTTTGGAGCTAATTCTAATAATGAAAAAATACCGATGACAGCTCCGGTTATCACCAAGCAATCACAAAAGAAGAATTATGAAATGATATTTTTCATATTAAATAAAAATTCTATCGATGAGCTACCTATACCTAAAGATAAGAGTGTTATTATTGATAGCTTAAATTTATATAAAACAATATCAATTAGTTTTGGTATGTGGGCAAGTGATAATCGAATAAATAAATATAAAAAGAAGCTAAATGATTATATTAAGGAAAATTCTGTAGAAGTTGATTCCAATTTAATGGTAGCTCAATATAATTCTCCATGGGTAATACCTCCATTTAGAAAAAATGAATTAATTTATAAAATAAAATATAAAAATATATAGAATATGGATATTGCTGTTTTTGGTGCCGGCTGTTTTTGGTGTATAGAAGCTATTTTTAGTCAATTAAATGGTGTTATTGATTTATCAGTTGGCTATACTGGAGGACACACAAAAAACCCAAGTTACGAAGAGGTTTGTTCAGGTAAAACTGGTCACGCAGAAGTGCTTAAAATTACATTTGATTCTAATTTAATAAGCTACGAAGAATTACTAAAAGTATTTTGGAGTACACATGACCCAACTACTTTAAATAGGCAAGGTAACGACATAGGTACTCAATATAGATCTTCTATTTTTTATAATAGTATAGAACAAAAACAGATAGCAAACTCATATAAAAAACAATTAGAACAAAATAAGGTATATAAGAATAAAGTAGTAACTGAAATTGAAAAATTAGGTATTTATTATGAGGCCGAAAATTATCACCAAGATTATTATTCTAATAATAAAGAACAGCTATATTGTAGATTAGTTATAAAACCAAAAATTGAAGAATTTAAAGAAAAGCAACAAAATCACTAATCATAAATTAACTATTCTAGTGCAAAATCACGAATCATATCTGGTACTTTTATAGAATTTTGAGAATCATAATCATAACAAACTAATGTTGTGGTAGAAATAGTAATTAAATCTTCAGATTCTTTATTATAAATCCCTGTTAATATATCAAAACTAGAGTTTCCTAGTCTTGAAATTTTCTGCCCTATTTCAATTACAGATGGATATTTTAACTGATTAACATAATCAATTTTAATTGAAGCCATAATAATTGGAACTGAAGAAAATCCTAAATTTTCCAAAAGTCTTACTCTTGCAGTTTCTATATATGTTAGAAAAGTTGCATTATTTATATGTCCAATACAATCCATGTCTGACCATCTTGTCTCTATATTTATAAAGAATTTAAACTGAGCTTTTTGAATATTCGTTGGTTTTGTCATTCTAAAATTTATTTTTTTATAAAAAACACTGTGTAGAAATTATGATATATTTTGACGAATTTCGATGTAAAATTAATTCTATAATTTTTATATACTTTTAAAGGATTTATCAAATATGTTATCAAATTTAATGGCTGATATGAAAGTAGCTATGAAAAAGAAAGAAAAAGAACGACTGCAGGTAATTCGCAATATGATATCATTAATAAAGGCAAAGCAAATTGATTTGGGGAAAACACTTTCTGATGAGGAAGCTGTTAAACTTATTCAAAGTATGGCAAAAAAAATAAAAGACTCTATCGAACAATATAAAAATGGTGGTCGAGAGGATTTGGCGAAAAGTGAATTGAATGAGTTAAATATAGTTAATTCATATCTTCCTAAACAGCTTAGCGATGATGAATTAAGAGAAATAGTAAAAGAAACTATTTCAGAAAGCAAAGCCATAACTATGGCCGATATGAACAAAGTTATGCCTTTATTAATGCCAAAAATTGCAGGTAAAGGAGATGGAAAAATAGCTTCAAATATAGTTAAAGAAATTTTACAAAGATGAATTTAAATCCAGTCGATATAGTAATTGGATTAATTTGGATTTATTTTCTTTTTACAGGAATTAAATCAGGTTTTATTTTACAACTTGCACAAATTATTAGTATTGTTGTTGGATATATTTGTGCTAACACTTTCCATTTACATGCTTATGAGCTACTTAGTCCCTATATTGAGAATCCTACCGCAAGAAACGTCTTAGCATATATTTCAATATTTTTAATAATAGTAATCTTGGTTCAAATTATTGCAAAAATTATAAACCAATTATTTAAATTGGTTTTACTTGGATGGCTAAATAAAATTTTAGGCTTGTTATTAGGTGGATTAAAAGGGCTCTTTATCACAAGTCTTATTATTTTTACTCTAGAAGCTTTTCCTGAGACATTAGATTTAAGAGCAAAATTAAAAAAAGAATCTATTCTATATGGTATATGTAATAGTCTCAAAAATTGGACAATTCAATCACTATCTAATGAAGAAATAATGTTCCAAATTCAACAGGAAATGCAAATAAAAACAGATGAAAATTATATTCAGGAGCTTCTTGAAAAAACACGTAGTTAATTTAATATGGAGTTGAAACAATCTGTTTTAATAGATTTAAATTTCAAGCAAATCTTAAAAGAATGTGCAAAATTTTCTCACTCAAAGAAAACTACTGAAAGAATTCTTCAAATATACCCATCTTCTAAAAAGTCAGAAATATATAATAAACTTAACAAAACTGATTGCCTTCTATCATCACTTTATAGGGGTGAATCTATTCCAATTGAAATATTTCCTGAAATTCAATCAATTTTTACTACATTACAAATAAAAGGAAATCCTTTAGATGAGAATCAATTTAAAGATTTATATAAAATCCTTGAAATTTCAACTAATTTAAAATCAACTTTAAGTAAAAGCTCATTCAATTCATTAAAAATAGAGATTAATAGCTTATATTCAAATCAAATTGGAAAAGAGAAAATACTAAAAATATTTGATGATAAATGGCAAATCTCTAAAAATGCAAGTCCTGAATTGAATCATATTTATAATAAGATTCAATCTAAATAGATGTCAATTGATAAAAAATTGAGTTCAATTTTTGAAAAAGCAAAAAATAATAATTGGCTTCATGGAGATAATATCCAATTACTGGATGAGCGTAAAGTAATTCCAATAAAAGCTAGTCATAAACGGAAAATACCAGGAATAATATTTGGACAATCATCCTCAGGAAAAGCAACTTACATAGAACCTATTGATGTAACTGAAATTAAAAATCAACTTATTGAGCTAGAGTTAGCTAGAAAAACTGAAATATTCAAAATACTTCTTCAACTTTCTGATTTTTTTCGTGATGAATTAGATTTAATTTTACAAGGATATGAATCTTTAATTCAAATTGATATGTTTACATGCATGGCAAAGTTTTCAAAAAAATATGATTGTATTTTACCTAACTTTGTTCAAAATAATAATCAGATATTAATCAGGGGAGGTAAAAACCCATCACTCATTATTCAAAATAAAGAAGTAATAAAACTAAATTTTTCAATTAATTCTGAGAATAAAATAGTATTAATTACAGGTCCAAATGCTGGAGGAAAAACAGTTGTACTCAAAACTATTGGACTTTTTTCTATCATGGTACAGAGTGGATTTCATATACCTGTTGATGAAGCTAAAATACCAATATTTACAAAAATTTTTACAGATATTGGTGATAGGCAGTCTATTGAAAATGATTTATCTACTTATTCTGCACATTTGAATGAAATTTCACATATTACAGATCAATGTGATGAAAATACATTAATATTAATGGATGAATTAGGTACAGGTACTGATCCTGATGCAGGAGCATCTCTTTCTCAAGCAATTATGGAACACATGCTTTATAAAAAAGCATGGTTAATTGCAACTACTCATTTAGGTCGCCTCAAATTATGGGCACAAGAAACCAAAGGGATTATGAATAGTAGAATGATTTTTAATAAAAAAGAACTTATGCCAACATATGAAATTAAGTTAGGGAAACCCGGTTCAAGCTTTGCTTTAGAAATTGCATCCCGTATGCAGTTGGATAAAAGCATCATCAAAAGAGCAAAAGAGCTCCTCGGTGATAAATCCTTGAAAGTTGAGTTTTTATTAACTGAACTTGAACATGAACGAAGAGAAGTTCATAAAATTAAATCTAGGATAAATAAACAACGAAAATATATTCATGAAGCTGAAGAACGCATTCAACAATTAGAGTCTGAAGCGGAACAAAAATATAACACTGCTGAGCAAGATGCTTTAGATGATGTACATAAACTTATATTAGAAACTCGAAAAGATACTGAAAAATTAATCCATGAAATAAAATCACAAAAAGCTAATACTAAATCTGTAAAAAGAGCTAGACAAAAGTTAGATGAAAAGCTTAGAACAGTAACAGAGCGAAGACGAAAATCCAAAAAAAATCAAAAAACAAAATCATATAAAAAAAATCTATTAGATTCTAATGTTCTTATTGAGGGAATGAAAATTAAAATTCCAATGTTTAATGCTTACGGTTTGATTGTTCAGGAACCAAATAATAAAGGACAATTGATAGTAGAACTTAACGGTAAAAAACTACGATTACATCAAGATCAAATTATACCAATTAAAGATGATATTTCAGATGAAAAAGAAGATTTAATAACTCAAATTGATTATTCTAAACCAGTAAGTATACAATTAGATATACGTGGAAAACGTATTGATGAAGGTATTGAATCATTAATTGATTTTTTAGATGGAGCTTTAGTTTCAGGTTTACAAACTGTTAGTATTCTACATGGAAAAGGAACTGGTGCATTACAAAAAGCTGTAAAAAACTATCTAAAAACTCAATCCTTTATAGCAAGCTTTCAATATGCCCACCCTGATTCTGGCGGTGCAGGAATTACAGAGGTAACGTTAAAATAGATTATATAATTATTAATTTGCTTGTATAATAAAATTTTAAATAGGAGTCAGCAGATAGTTAAAATATAAATAGCTTCTTGGTATAATAATCCATAGCAGATAGTTTGCACTATATTATTATATAAATTTATAATTAATAAAGTTTCTAGTTTATGACTAAATCAACTATAAATAAGATATCAATTATATTAATTAAATAGTCTTGATTTAAATCTGCAAAACTCAGTTGATACTCATTTAATATTTCATTTCCAAGAATATGATTTGAAGTTAATATTATATCAGTAACATCCCAAATAAAATCAAAGTTAATATCATTTACAGAATAATAAAAACGGTAATTATTCACAAAATCTTCAAATCCTAAATCATCACTATTCGTCCATATTATCCCATTTTGAACATTAAATTGTTGAGTTAATACAGGAGTAGAAACTTCATAATATTCAACAAAGTTTATCAGAGGACCAGTAATTCCAATATTTAAATTACTTAATTCATAATTACAATTAATTTGTAAGAAATCAACTTTGAAATCAATAATATGTAATAATAATGAATCAGAATTCTCATAATTATTTAATTCAATTCGAGTGAAATTATTATAACCAATATCCATAAAATCTTCAAATTCTTTTTCAACAAATAATTTTATAAAATTTCTTTCGTTTTCTATGTTTATGGCTTCAGCCCAATAAGCTCTACCTGGTTCATCTAAATTCACATTTACTATATTTGGATTTGTAACTAACTCGAATTGAGAGAACCAATCACAAACATGTACTTCATCAATTACTGGAAATCCATGCCCATTTAATGAGCTTGTTTCAATCCACATATTATCATGTTCACCTAAAAGCAAATTATATAAGTCTTCTGCATGTCCTCTATGTGGTTCAGTCGCCCCAAAATCTAAATATAAAGGTGTATTAATTAGATTTTTGTGCATACTATGATTACTATCTCCAAAAAATACTGCACTATTCCTATGGTATTCAAAAGGTACTTCTTCAGGTGATCCACCAAACCATTCAGTCATACTATTATTTCCATTCATTTCATAATATCTTCTTTCGCAGTCTAAAATACCAGATGCAGATGCTGTTGCAGCAACCATTGGCTTATTTGGATCTAAATGATTATTAGCATAAATTGCCCCAGAGGCACCTCCCATTGACCCTCCAACCATATAAATTCTCTTAGAATCAATATTAAATCGTTCCATCATCCATAATATTTCTTGTTCCCATAAATATTGTGCCTGTTGATGATTATAATTATTTGAAGAGCCACCCCATGGAGATAAAAAGTACCATCCACGAGCAAAAGCTTGATTATCAAATTCAGTACCAATTGTAGATATTGCAGAACCTCCCCATTGATGAAATACAACAATTAAAGGTGCAGGACTATCTAAAGATAAGGGTAATTGATATACAAAGTTATCAAGTGTATCTTCATTAATAACAAGATATTCTGTTATAAATTCCTGAGATAATATTAAGCTAAATATAATTACTAAAATTAGTTTTATCATAAAATGGTCTCTTTAGAAATAATTTCTTTAATGAATTACATAAAATCAAAATTTAATAATATTTAGATTAATCTTACATATTAAGGACATCAATTTAAATAGTACATAAAAATAATTTTTTATTTTACCTCCCATACGGCTATCTTTATAAAATTGGTAAATCCTTCAATAATTTATACTATATAAAATATTAGACTTAAATAATATTTTTAAAAAAAATAGTTATTAATTTATAGCATTTGAGTGGAATTAATATAAATATGTATTTTATCACTTATAATTTTAGAATATTTCTAGAAGTTTATGATTTACTAAATATTATTAATAAAATTTAATAATCATTTCCTTTCAAAGTCAGAATAAAATCAATTATGTAATCAATATTACTAGGAGTAAAAAATGTATAACTCAGTAAATGAGTTTATGGAAAAAGTATCTTCAAAAAATACAGCTCAGCCAGAATTTATTCAAGCAGTGCAAGAGGTAGTAGATTCAATTTGGGAATATATCCAAGATAATCCTCATTATCTATATGCAAATATCTTAGATAGAATTATAGAGCCTGAGCGCGCAATTATATTTAGAGTACCTTGGAGAAATGACAAGGGTGAAGTTCAAATAAATCGTGGATATAGAGTAGAATTTAATTCTGCAATTGGACCATATAAAGGTGGACTTCGATTTCATCCATCTGTTAATCTTGGTATTTTAAAATTTTTAGGATTCGAACAAATTTTTAAAAATAGCCTTACAACACTTCCAATGGGAGGAGGAAAGGGTGGCTCTGATTTTGATCCTAAAGGAAAATCTGAAAATGAAGTTATGAGTTTTTGTCAAAGTTTTATGACAGAACTTTCGAGGCATATTGGGGCGACGACAGATATTCCAGCAGGTGATATTGGTGTAGGTGGTCGTGAAATTGGTTTCATGTTTGGACAATATAAACGTATTCAAAATGAATTTACAGGCGTACTTACTGGAAAAGGATTAAATTGGGGAGGAAGTTTGATTCGTCCAGAAGCAACAGGATATGGATGTGTTTATTTTGCAGAAAATATGTTGAATGCTAAAGGTGATTCACTAAAAAATAAAACTATTACTATTAGTGGATCAGGTAATGTTGCACAGTTTGCGACTGAGAAATGTATAGAATTGGGTGGTAAAGTTGTTAGCCTTTCCGACTCTTCAGGTTCAATTTATGATAAAAATGGTATTAATACTGAAAAACTTCATTGGATTATGGATTTGAAAAATAATCGAAGAGGTCGAATCTCAGAATATGCAGAAAAATTTGATACTATTTATAAAAATGGTGAAAGACCTTGGTCTATTAAATGTGATATTGCATTACCATGTGCGACTCAAAATGAAATTGAGGAGAATGATGCAAAAATTCTAATACAAAATGGCTGTATTGCCGTAGCAGAAGGTGCTAATATGCCAAGTAATACAGTAGCTATTGAAAAATTTATAGAATCGAAAATTTTATTTGGACCAGGAAAAGCTGCCAATGCAGGTGGTGTTGCCGTTTCAGGATTAGAAATGTCACAGAATGCAATGAGAATAAATTGGAGTAGAGATGAAGTGGATAATAAATTAAAAGAAATTATGAATAATATTCACAGACAATGTACAGAATATGGTAATGAAGAAAACTTCACTAACTATGTAAAAGGAGCAAATATTGCAGGATTTATTAAGGTTGCAGATGCAATGTTAGACCAAGGTGTTGTTTAACAGATATTTATTTAAAAAAGCTGCTCATATGAACGACTTTTTTTAAATAATATTATTGAAGGTATAATTTTTTAGTAATTTATGAAAAAGTTTTATTCTTTTATACATGGAATCATTATTTTCCTATTAACTATTATCATATATTCATGTGATTCCATTCAGTATGAAGAGGATATAATAATTCCATTTGCAATTGGTGATAGTTTGTTTTTTTCTTTGCAGGATATTAATGTAATATCATCAACTTATGGAAATCTCATTGGTCCTCAGAATTATAATGGGAAAGTTGTTCTTATTTATTTTACATCAAATGAAACATGAAATACTTGTATTGACCGGTTCGGCCAATTATATAAAATTTATGAAGAAAAAATTGACGAAGATTCTGGATTTACAAATACTATCCTGATTGGAGTAGGTAAAAATAATTCTTTACCTATAAATCAAATTCTTTCCGATAATAAGGTTACACCTTGGGTAAAAGATAAATCAGAGAATAAAACATGGGATAAATTTGATGCAATGAATAGAGATTTATTTATAATTGATAAATTTGGGTTTTTGTATGATAAAAAAAATTTAACTAACATGCAAAATGATTATTTTTATTTAGAGATATCTTCTACAATTGACCAATTAATAAACGAGTGAGGAGCTTTAATGGGATTTGGAGATGTAATAAACTTTTTTTTAAAAAGTAAAGAAACAAAACTTAAAAACGGAGTACACCAGTTAAATTATAAAAATGGCAATATTATGATAATTGGAAAAGTTTCTAAAGGAAAAAAAATTGGCGTCTGGAAAACGTTTCATGAAAAAGGAACATTAAAATCAAGAGGTAGTTTTGATAAAGGTGTAAAAACAGGTTATTGGGAATATTACCACGATAATTCTAAAATCAAACAAAAAGAATATTATAAAAATTCAAAAAGAGAAGGTACTTGGACAGAATTCTATCAAAATGGGAATTTAAAAACTGAAGTAACATATGCTAATGGTGAAGTTAAAAATCAATTAAAATGGTTTAATGAGACTGGAACATTACAAATTGTAGGTAATCCAAAACCTGGAAATGAGACTGGATTATGTTCAGAATTTTATTCTAGTGGTAATTTGAAATCCAAAAAATACTATAAAAATGGATTAATTCAAGGCAAGTATGTTGAATACCATGAAAACGGAAAAATTTTGGCTCATGGTCAATATATAGACTCTAAAAAAGTAGGTGAGTGGATATGGTATGGAGAAGATGGACGAGTTCAGGTTGAAAAATTATATGAGGATTAATAAATGATTAATTCAATTAATATTTATTTTAATCAAAATTTACTTCTAATTTTTATTAGATTTATAATCGGAACTACTTTCGTCTGTTTAATTTGAAAGTTCTTTTGTAATTTTATTTATCAAAATGACAACACAAATCAAAACACTAAGGTCAAATTAACCAGATTGAGAATCATCTTGGAATAAATTCAAGTAAACATAAATAGGAAAATTAAAATTCATGGATATGATATGGGTGTTTTTTATTATTTTAATTTTAGCGACTTTTATAGTGCTATGGCATGAATTTAGTCAGAAGAAATATGGGTGGACTAAAATGAAATATCAAATTTATATTTTAGCAATGATGTTTTTTAGTTTTTTAGTTTATGGATTGATGATGTATTTGTTAAATTAATTTAATGATAAGCTAAAATTTCTTCTACAAATTCTCTAAAAGCACCCTCACCACCTCCTCGATTTGTAACTATATCTGGAGTGAACTTATGTAATACTGGGCTTGAGGATGGCATTGCAGATAAACCAACAACTTTCAAAACTTCAAAATCATTTATATCATCACCTATATAAGCAATTTCATCTAATTCATATTCAAATCGAGAACAAATATATTTTAGCCGTTTAAGCTTTTCTTTCTCACCTAGGTAAACTTTATTAATATTTAGTTTTTCCGCTCTTTTACGAACCATTTCAGAATTTTCACCAGTCATAATTAGAACATCTAAACCAGCTTCTTTTAAGACTTCGACGGCCATACCATCATAAGTTGAAAAAGCCTTCATATAGTCACCATTTGGTGAATAAAACATAGTACCATTTGTCCAAACACCATCAATATCTGTACCAATTAATTTTATTTTTTTTGCTTTTTTAGAAATTGACACATTAACTCCAAATTATATCTTCATCTTTAATTATCACATCAATTGAGACATCTTTATTCAAAGATTTACCGATAATATCATTAAACTTAGTAGGAGAAATACCACTACCAGGACCTTTTGTTGTAAGCATATCAGACTTAATTTTCTCACCTTTTTTTATATTTTTAGATGTTACTATACTTTTTGCTAATTTTTTAAAAATTGGTTTTTCAGATTCTTGTAATTCTTTTTCTCTAATACCCATTGCACCTTCTATATGACGAATATCTCTTACCATTTTTGAAAAACCATGTGGCTCTAATGAAGCTGCATGGTCACCACCTTTCATTGTTCTATCTAATGTAAAGTGTCTTTCTATAATTTTTGCACCAAGTGCAACAGCAACTCCTGAGATAGCAATTCCTAATTCATGCCCAGAATATCCAATTACATATTTAGGAAATATATCTAAGTAAGTTCTTATTACATTTAAATTAATTTCATTAAACTGAGCAGGATAAGTTGAAGTACATTGTAAAATTGCAATATTGGAATTGAACTTTGAGACCAAATCTACAGCTTTTTTAACTAATTCCATGTCTGCCATACCAGTAGAGAGAATAATTGGTTTTCCCGTTTTAGCCGTATGCTCTAATAATGGGAAATTAGATAAATCAGCAGATGCCATTTTAAAAAATGGGACATCAATTTCCATTAAGAAATCTATACTTTCTTCATCCCATCCAGAAGCTGAGAAAAGTAGTCCAAGATTATCAGTAAATTTCTTTAATTCTCTATAATCATCCTTAGATAATTCTAAAGCATATTTATGCTCTCCATAAGTTTTACCAAAACTATTTCTATTTTTATATGGCATTTCTAAACCTTCTTTAGTTAAGATTCTAGAAATTGACCTCTTTTGAAATTTTACAGCATTAGCGCCACAGTCTTTTGCCTGTAAAATTAATTTTTTTGCAATGTCAATGCTACCCTGATGATTAATACCAATTTCAGCGATTATGAATGCTGAAGAATTATTATCTAAAGTATTATTTGGTAATATAAAATTTCTCTTCATTTTTTAATATTTATTTAATTTTGCGATTTGTTCAAGTGCTATCCAATCACTTATTGAATCTATTTCAAATGCACATTCTTCAGGAAAAATATAATATCCTATTTTACCACCAAGCCTGTTATTATATTCAATAAAATGATTGTAAGAAAACATATATACAGATCCATTTTCAATATATTTCATCTCAGCTTCCTTCATATCTTGCCTTCGAGGCCTATTTTCAAAATCATAATGCGGTAAAGCATTTTTTCCATCTAATTCCCAAAAAAAACGATGCGTCGAACTAATAGTTAAAAGTGAATCAAAATCATTTTCTTCAAAATATTGAATAAGTGTTTTTAAACTATTCTTTGGCCGTAATGGACTTGTTGCTTGAAGTAGAACAATATTCTTTGGCTTTATATCAATAGAACTTAGAACATGAGATATAGCACTTTCTGTAGTAGCTATATCTCCTGAAATTTCATCTGGACGATCAATTGTTTTGACACCAAATTCATAAACTATATCTTTTATTTCTTCAGAATCAGTAGAGATATAAATTTGGTTATTAGGAATTACACTTAAGGCATATTTAATTGAATAATTAATTAAAGGAATACCATTAAATAATTTGATATTTTTACCTGGAATACCTTTACTTCCACCCCTTGCTGGTATAATTACTATTGTATCAATTAGCAAATTTCATGTCCTTTAATTGAATAATTTCTCCATTTTCTAGTAATTTTTCAATATACTTTTTTTCCTGAATTAAATTATGTTTTCCACCTTTCTTCATCCATTTATGATTAAAAAGCCATCTTTTTAACTTACCATCAAAATAATGTTCTTTACCATTTTGAAAAAAATCGAATCCATGAATTACAACTTTTTCAAAATTTTCTATTGCCCATAATATTGTATTTGTTCCTGTTGTAATTCGAGAACAATCACACTTTTTTTCATAAGATTTCATTTTTTCAATTGGAATTAAATCATAATTACTATTTATTAAACCCAACCTTTTTTTAATTCTTTTATGAATTAAATTCCCTTTTTCATTCAGTATATTTGGCGGAATAAATACTAAAGTACTTTTAAATTTCTCTGTCCTTTTAATTAGATTCTGATTAGCACCATTTGACCATATTGAAGTCTTAGAGCCAATAAACTTCTCATATCCAACAGTTTTAAAATTATTAATGCGTGCGATATTCTCAAACTGATCAATTTTACTTCCTAGATTAAAGTTTTGTATTGATGGACTATTACCAATAATTAGAATTGAATTAAGACCTAACAATTGACCCGTCATCTAATGCAACGTTCCATATTTCTTTTGGGATATTCCAATCCTTTCCATATTTGACTTCTAGAAAAGATTCAGAATTATTTGGAATATTAATTATTTTATCATAAAAATCTATTAATTTGGTCTTTACAAAATACTCCTTTTTATGAAATGCATTTTTACCCCAAACAACATATTTATAGACTTCTTCCCCATTATATTCACCTTTATAATAAACAAATAAATCACAGCATAATTTCTTTCTAAAGAATATCCACTTTTTGGGATATATTTTTAAAACTCTATACTTTCCTAACTCCCATGTACTTTTACCCTCAAAAGGTTTTACACTTACGTAAAATTTTAATTTTAATTTTTTTATAATTGCTTTAATATTCTTGTCTGATTTATTTATTATACCCATGTCTAAATCATGATCCCATGGTATTAATTTTTTATCCCTAACAGCTCCTAATAATGTACCACCCTCAATCCAATATGATAAATTTGAAGTTTTCAATATGTCATTTATTTGATATAAAAAATCTATAGCCTCTTTTTCTGATTTAGAATCAAATTTAATTGAATGATTTTTATAAAAATTAGATAATAGTTCTAACTTATATTTAGAAATAAATTCTCGATAATTCTGAGGTACGGGAATTTTATTATTCTCAAATTTTATTTTTGTAATGTCTAGGTCTTTTTTTTCAAATAAAGTTATTTTATTTCCTATATGTATACCATACTTTTTTTCATCTAATTTTTCAAATATAGATATTTTCAAAAAATCTGTTTTTTTACTGAATAGGTTAGGTTTATGTCGGATTTTATAATATTTATGACCAAATATATTTTTAGGTTTAAGAATGATTTTTTTTCCTATTAATAATAAAAATAACTGGAAAAATTTAATTGGAAATACATATAACTTTAAATTTTGAGTATATTTATATATATTTCCTTCACTAATTCCTACTAAAGAATCAGATCCTAATATATATTTTATATTAAGTTTGTTTAAAATTTCGATAGTTATTCTATGATAAGTTTTCAATTAGACTCTAACTTTTAATTCATTATATCTAAGTCATCATTAAAATCAATTTCCATACACAAATAATTCGATACATCAACTGGATAAATTTTCATTCCGCTTTCTATTGAAAATTCAATCGCTCTTTCAAAATAATCTTGAATATCACAATTATTTAATTCTTCAATTAGTTTTGATAAGTTTTCTTTTTTAATCTTATTAATTCCAAAAGCTTCGCCTAATCCATTTGTCAAAACTTTTGAGACCTGATTAATTGAGCCGTCCTCAAATACATTATATTTTACTTCCTCTTCAGCAACAGAATGAGTGTTTACAGCCATACATGAACCATTAAAATTTATGATTGGATTAAGAACATTTTCATCAAATACTACATCTCCATTAAGCCATATTACATCTTCATTTTTTACTTTTTTTAATGCACATAATAAACTTTTAGATGTATTTGTAGTATCATAAATATTATTATATACATATAATTGATTTGAAAATGCCTCCATGATTAAATCTTTTTTGAAACCAACTACAATAATAATATTATCTTCTCCAATTAATTTTGAAAGATATCTTATCTGTCTTGCAAGAATAGTTTCACCCGTACTTAGTACTGTTAATGGTTTAGGATGTGGTCTACCTAAACGTGAACCAATACCAGCGGCAAGTATTATAGCCTTCATTTTTGTCCCTTAATTTTATATTCTGCATAGAATAAATCAGCTTGAGTAGTGATTTTAAAATTATCTTCATGTCCATTTATAATTTTACAAGGATAACCGGACTCTAGCATTAATTTCATATCATCAGTTGCATCGTTTTTAAAATTTTCATGAACTAATTTTATTTTTTTATAATCAAATCCTTGTGGTGTCTGAATAGCCTTTAGATTTTCTCTGTTTTCTATTTTTTTTATATTATTATTTTCACACAATGCTATTGTATCAACTAATGGGATAGCTAATGTGACAGCATCATATTTATCAAGAGTTTCAATACAATTTTTTATTAGTTTAGATGTTATAAAAACTCTAGCAGCATCATGAATTAATACTTTTTCAGTATACTCACTGCAAGCCAAAATCCCATTATAGGACGATTTTTGCCTCGAAGAACCCCCTATAACTACATTTAAATTTGGATATTTTTCTTCTACTTTTTGTTTATACCTCTGAGGTATAACTAAAATAATTTCATCTATTTCTTTAACAGATAAAAAAGTAGATATTGAAAAATCAATTAACTCCTTCCCATCAATTTCAAGAAATTGTTTGGGAGTTTCACCACCAAGACGAATCGAGCTACCCCCTGCAAGTATTATTGCAGAAATCATTGAATATCTTCAATTTGTTTTTTTTTACCATTTAAAATAAAAAATTTTATCATATACAAAATTCGTTTACTATTTTTTCCATCAAATTTCCATCCACTTTGCTTAGCCCAATATTTTCTTTCTTCTTTAAACTTATCTTTTTCTTTAATTACACGAGGAATAATTTTCTCTAATTCGCTAGGTTCACAGATATGCCCCATTATCCAATCTTCATCAATATAAGGAATTTTAAATGGTCTTTTTTTCCGATTTTTAATCTGATTTTCTTCTTTTAATAATTCTTCATCAATCCAAGATTCATCTTTTCGTTTATCTTCTTCAGGAAAACATCCTGGATAATATGGTAATTTTAATTGGATGACAGGCTTATCTAAAAAACTTGCTTCTGAAGATTAAAAAATAAATTACTGTTTTCTAAATTTTAATTTATCTCTTTGTACTTTTTCTATATCTAAAATTTCTGAATCTTTATAGTTTAAACTTTCATATGAAGCATGCAGATTTCTAACTAATTTAGATAATCCAGAAGGCTCTAATGAA
>MDTB01108850.1_pt1 | contig 22948 bp, 20 predicted proteins | sample 811161 | NCBI WGS metagenome assembly MDTB01 (sample SAMN05326650, study PRJNA326480) | marine metagenome | isolation source: seawater | place: Mediterranean Sea | collected 2009
AAGGCTTTATTAACCGCGGCATCAAATACTTTAACAGAAGCATTCCAAATATCGGGACCAATGCCATCTCCTTCAATAAATGGAATAACCGGATTATTTGGAACAATTAATTTTCCATTTTCCATGGATATAGATTTGGGTATGCTCATTTACTGGTTTTCCTTGTTTTATTTTTTTTTTTATTATTATTTTTTTTATTATCTTTTGTATTTTTTTTACTTATTTTATTATCCCCTGGTTTCTCAGATTTTTTTTTTCCGTAATCTGTTAAATAAAATCCAGATCCCTTAAAAATTAAGCCAGTACCACCACTTACAATACGTTTTACCTTACAGTTATTCTTTTCACAATCAGGACGTTGTTTTAGAGCAGGGCTTGACATTGATTGAAAATGCTCAAACTTCTCACCGCAAGTATTACATAAATAATCGTAAGTTGGCATTGAATAAAATTTTAATTAATTAGATGATACAAATTTAAAAATTTTTAATCAGAAAATTTAGATAATAATTCATTATAAACGTATTTTGGTACAAATTTTATGACACTTCCACCATTTTTGGCAACATCTTTAATTAATGTGGAGTTTATATGAACGTACTTTTCATTAGGCATCATAAATAAAGACGTTATATTTGGGTCTAAATGATAATTCATCATGGCCATTTGAAATTCGTATTCGAAATCGCTTACATGTCTCATTCCCCTAATAATTGAATTTGCATTTACAGCTTTAGCATGATCCACAACTAAACCTTTAAAATAACTGACTCTAATATTCTCAATATCCTTTACGGATTCTTGAATCATTTTTAATCTTTCTTCAGTTGAAAACAATGGTTGTTTTTGCCCATTAATAGCTAAAACAAATTCAACTTCATCAAAAAGCTTAGAAGCTCTCCTTGCAATGTCTAAATGGCCGTTATGTATTGGATCAAATGTTCCGGGATATATAACTTTCTTCATTTATTTTCCCAAATTAAGATCCTAGACATACCATAATCAACACACTTTGCACCGTACATTAAATTCTGATTTTTCGTACACTCCAAAATAAATTTCCCATTGATATTTAATAATTTTGGTATTTGTTTAAATAACAAAGATAAATCATATTTTTCATAAGGTGGATCTGCAAAAATAAGATCGAATTTATTTTTTGTTGATATGAGAAAAGAAAATGCATTGTCAAAAATAAAATTATATTTTGGTCCATTTAGTATCAATGCATTTTTTTTTATTTGTCCCATAATTTTATAATTATTTTCTACAAAAGTAATATTTACACCTCCTCGACTAGCCGCTTCAAAACCTAAAATTCCAGAACCTGCAAATAAGTCAAGGACATTTTCGTAATTATAAGGACTTAAGGAATCAAATAAGCTTTTCCTTACTCTAGATTTCGTAGGCCTATACGAAAGTTTTTTATTTGTAATAATTTTTCTACTACCAAACTTACCGCTTATAATATTCATTTAATCTTCGAGGATTGATACGTAAAAGCCTGCCCTCGGATTTGGTTTATCTGATTTATTAAATAAAACAAATTTTCTCAACAGAATATCATTATCAACATTAGAGAAAATAGCACTTGCTTGAAGAATATCAGCTTTACCCCTAACCCAAATCAGAAGCGGACCATATATTTGGTTTTTAGTGAATACCTGTTCAAAATATTTTAATGAATAATCAGTAAGAGTAGTATCCAGCTGTTCCATTAAGTCTATTTTATTAATTTTACCCGGAATTATATCATTTTCTGGAATTGGTAGTTCAAAGCTATAGTACCACAAAAATATTGTACTATCTCTTCCAGTAGCTTCAACGGAGAAAGAGGTTGGTTCTATTCCTAGTATATTCTCAATATTTGGGTTGGATCCGCTCATGTATTCAAGACTTAAAAATGATTTTGTTATTGTTAGTGCATTATATCGATTTAAATCTGTTTCGGTTAATAAACTTAAAATTGAAGAAGAGATAGCTTTTGAATTTCTTAATAGGTCTATGCCTGGTAACTCTATTTTTCTCTTTGAAACTGCAGAAGAATCAAACCCTGACCTTTCAATTTTAAAGGTATCTTTAATCCCAAAAAATGAATCATTTATCTGATCTTGTAATTTCATATAATTGAATGCAATAAAAAGTAAAACAATAAGAAAAACTGCTAGGGAAAAGTTTGTAATCGATTGAGAATTTTGAACGGTTTCAATTTCTTCATCACTCAAATTACTGATGCCGCTGTCTATATCTTCGATTAAATCTTCATCTTCACTAACAACTTGATCTTGACTATCGGAAGCTGGAATTACTTGAGTAAAAAAAAATTCTGTAATGTCTGGATCCTCAAAAAAATTCATTGAAAAACCAATACAATTTGAGGTGATTAGCTGAGATAAAATATTAGCTTCATATCGAGGGATTTTTGGGTCAACGGGAACCGCTAAATTTACATTTTCAAACGGGATACTGGGTCGAAAATCTGAAAACTCCCATGCGCTAGTTGCTTGTCGTCCAAGTTTTTGAGGACAAAACACAGGTATATCATCTAGGTCAGATTTCTCTAAACCTAATGCAGCAAGTGTAATATCTTCGCTTGAATCAGTAGTAGAAGCTACTCGCGCGATTCCACCTGAAAAAGTCACAACTCCCATATCAAATCTATTATTTTGAACTTTCATAAATGAGTATTTACTTCCAATTCTATGAATTAATGCAGCCTCGGAAATACTTGATCCATCTAAATAAAGTGTGCTTACTGGCCCCATCCACTTTGTATAACCACCCATTTCTGTAATGGATAGTTTTAAAGTTCTTACCAAAGATTTAGGTACAGAACAGATGTGAAGATTACTTTCAGCAGGGTAATAAATTTGGCCATAGGTATAAACTTCTTGATTTAAGGGTCTTCCTTTTTGCTTTTCTATCCATTTAAAATAATCTAGATAATCTCCTTTTGACAGATCTTGATCTTTTTCTAAAACAGAATGTTCGACATATAAATCTGGAAGACCGACTAGGACATCAACGGCATCAAATGAATGAATTTCCTTTGCTTTTCTTAATGCTGAAGCAAGAATTGAATTAAGATCACTCTCATTAAACAGTAAATTGGATATAGATTCAGTGAAATCTATTTTTTCAATAGCATTGAGTGTGTACCCTACATCACTTTCCTCCCACTTTCCAGTGAGCAAGAAGGAATCTGATATAACGATGCCAATCATATTATGTATATTACTTTAATCCCAACTTCTTCTTCCACCTTGAATAACACCATGACTACCAGCTCGAAATGCAAAAATTAAATACCTAGGCTCTACAATAGGATCATCTATAGGACTAGACACTGACAATTGAGATCCTTCGCTATTTATTTCTAAATCATAAGGTTTTTTTGAAAGAGGACAATAAAAAGTTGTTGAATCTGGAATATTTGTCTTGTAGTACTCAATAGCCTCAACTCGCTCTAAGGGCTCTTCATTTACTACATCTATAAAGTCTTCATTTTGACTATATAGACTTAAATCTTTTTTCCTGATAAAACTTGTGTCGTTACGACCTAAATCTTTTGAAAAAACGGCAATTTGTAAGGTGGTATCATTTATAGTATCTTTTCTAAAACTTTTAATGCCAAAAGTGGTGTCATATTCAAAAGTAAACGATTCGTTTATATCAACTGAAAATTCTTTTCCAAATAACACTATTCTTTGTTTACCAAAAAATAAGGAGTCCGCTACTGTAGAATCACGAGCCGCATTAACTACGGAAAGTGCTTCTAAATAATTAGGATTATATTCACCGGTTAACTGTGAATAAAATGTTTCAACATCATAGACATTCTGCATTCTGTATCTGCTTTCTTTTTCAAAAAACTCTTCTTTTTCCCAAATAGCAACTGGAGCATAAATCACTACTATCAGAAAGAACATTGCAAAAATGATAGCTATCTCCAATAAATCAGTTTTATTTTGTTTTGTCAGCATATTTTTCCCAAGTATTCTATATTCTCTATAATAGATATATTTTTGTCATTATTTAATTTAAACATAAAGATCATTATAATGGTTTTTAAATAATTATTCTAAAGATCTGATATTTTATACATTATAAATCAATTTTAGTAAATGGTTTTTTTATCTCTTCAATTTCCTTTCCAAGGTTTTCAATAATTTTCTTAACACTTTTTGATATATTTTTGGGAGTGTTTATCTGTATCTTCACCAATTGGTCTCCATTTGATCTTCCCCTTAAATGCGGAAACCCTTTTCCCTTCATTCTAAGGACTTGTCCAGATTGTATACCAGGAGGTATTTTCAAACCAGCTTTTCCACCAATGACGGGTATTTCTATTTTACCTCCTAATACAGCGGTAGGATATGAAATATTTAGTTCAAGTATAACATTTTCACCATCTCTTACAAAATAATCGTGACTATTTTCGGTAAAGACAACAATTAAATCACCAGGGTTACCATTTATATCTTCATTTCCCTGTCCATTAACAGTCATATAATTTCCTTCTTCAACACCGGCGGGAACTTTAATCTTAATTGTTTCTTCTTTTCTAATCATACCATCAGGTCCCGATCCTGGTGGACGATTACCTATTCTTTTACCCGCACCCTCACAATGTGGGCATACGGAAGCTGATCTCATTTGACCAAGAATTGTATTTTGAACAGTGGTAACTTGCCCTTGGCCCTGACAGGTAGGACAAGTTTTAAATTCAGCTCCAGGAGCTACAACGATTCTTTTTATTTTTATTTTTTTTTCAACCCCGTTTACAATATCTTCGTACGGTAATCTTAATTTAATTCGGACGTCCTTACCTTTACTTCGTCTTCGCGCATTTCCGCCTCCAAAAATATCACCAAAAGGACTTCCACCCCCTCCAAAAATATCACCAAACTGAGAAAATATATCGTCCATACTCATATGCACACCACCACCTCTAAATCCACCTTGTCCAGCATTATCTCCCATTCCAACACCTGCATGACCAAATTGATCATATCTTGATCGCTTTTGTTGATCACTTAAAACAGCATATGCTTCTGCAGCTTCCTTAAATTTCTTCTCAGCTTCTGGATTATCGGGATTTTTATCTGGATGATACTTCAAAGCTAGTTTGCGATATGATTTTTTTATTTGATCATTACTAGCATCTTTAGAAACCCCAATAACTTCATATAAGTCTCTCACTTCTTATTCACTATAACCTTTGCATGACGTATAACCTTTTCTCGATAAGTATATCCACTTTCAAATACTTCTAAGATTGAATTATCTTCCATACTTTCTTCTTTTTTAGTTAACATTGCATCATGCATCTCTGCGTCCATTATATCCCCTTTCACAGCGAATGGTTCTATATCCAATTTCTCTAAAAATTTGCTGATTTTTGAATCCACCAAAACTATTCCATCTTTCATAGTATCTATGGATGTCTCTTCGTCAGATGCAATCATTCTTTTTAAATCGTCAATAATTGGTAAGAATCCTTTTATAACTTCCTCTCCATCATATTGTAATAATTTTGAGAACTCTTCTGATTTTCTTCTCCTAAAATTATCGAACTCAGCTTTTAACCTTACGTGCTTATCTTGAAGTTCAAGGAATTCTTTGTTAAGAGTATCTAGTTTTGTCTCTTTTTTCTTTGGTTTTGCTGTTGTTGTTTTTTTCTGTTTCTTTGTTTCTTTTTTTATAGTTTTTGCCACTTTTACCTCAAATTTTTATTATACCGATATATATAGAGTATAAATTTATTAGTTTTATACCATAATGAACAATAATTCAAAGTAATTACTTCAAGAAACTTGATGCTGCTCTATAGCTACCAATAAATGTTATAAAAATAATTAAAGCTGCAAGTTTGAGGAATGTCAGTAAATCAAAAATTAAATTTAAATTCAGTGATGTAAAATTCGATATAAAATAGTTTAATCCTTCAACAGTTAAAACTAAAAAGGGTATGACCAGTGTAACCGAAATTAACCCAAGGCAAATACCTTCTATAATAAATGGGGATTTAACAAACATTCTACTTGCGCCTATCAATTGTAATGTGTGGATAGAATCTTTTCGAGAATAGATAGATAATTTAACCGTATTATAAATTATGAGAAGCGCTATTGTTGTAATTAAAAATGTGATAACTGGTATTCTATCCGTTACTTTTTTAAAATTTCTTTCTATTTTACTTATTAGGTTTCCCTGGTATTTAACTTCTTCAACTTGATCAAGTTCTTTTATGGAACTTATGATTGGTTCAACTCTTATCAATTCTTTTTTATTTCTATCTAAATTAATAACTGCACTTACAGGCAATGGGTTATATCCGAGTATATCAATTATATTCTCACCAAATTGGTCATTAAAAATTCGAACGGCATCCTCTTTCTCTATGATGGTTGCATTTCTTACACCCTTTATTTTTTTTATTTTATGTATTAAACCGATTGCTTCCTCATTTCCGACTGCTTGATTAAAGAAAACTTCAATTTTATATTTTGATCTTAAGTATTGCAATATTTTATATGTATTACTTTCACCAATAGATAATAAACCTACAATATATAAAGATATTAAAAGAGATAATACTGCAGTAAGAGCAGTCATTTTATGACGCATAATGTTTTTAAAACCTTCAAATAGTAAGTAAACAAGCTTATTCATTGCTACCTAACCCTTAATAGACCGTCTTTTAGTTCGTATATTGGTCTTCCTCGTCCTTTTATGAGATTATAATTATGAGAAGCCATTAATATGGTTGTTCCCGTTTCATTGATGGTTTCTAGTAATCTTACTAATTCAAAAGATGCCACTGGGTCTAAATTTCCTGTTGGTTCGTCAGCTAAAATAACATCTGGTTCTTTAATTATAGCTCTTGCTAGGCAGGCTCTTTGTTGTTCACCTCCTGAAAGTTCATAGGAAGAATGATCCTCTTTCCCTACTAGGCCGACTAAATCTAAAACCTCTTCAACACGATTTTTAATTTCTTTATTATTAAACCCTAAAACATGTAAAGGAAGAGAAATGTTTTCGAATAAGGTTCTGTCGGTTAACAATTTATAATCTTGAAAAACCATACCAATGGACTTTCTAGCATCTGGTATTTGTCTTTTTTTTATTTTATTAGAAATAAAACTGTTAACTCGAAGAATTCCCGTATCAGGAAATAAATCAAAATAGACCAGCCTCATCAACGTTGTTTTTCCACTTCCAGTGGGTCCAATCAAAAATGCAAATTCCCCATCAGGAACATTCATATTTAAATTACTTACCCCATATCCCTTATCATGTGAATAAGATACATTTTGAAACTCAATCATTAAATAGTTTTATCCAAGATAGTTTAAATACTAATTTTTAAGTGTAAATATTAAGTTTATGTTAGTCCCAAATTAATTCATAAAATGTAATTTTCATTGTTAATATTTATAAAATTTCAATGTATTTTAATTCTCATTAAATAAATGAAGTAGAACAATATGGATACAAACTTAATACTAGATGGAATATTAGTAATAATTTCAATTATAATGCTCTGGAAAGGGGCGGACTGGCTAGTTGATTCTGCTGCTGAAATTGCACACAGCTTGAAAATATCTGACTTAGTAGTGGGATTAACCGTCGTAGCATTTGGCACATCAGCACCTGAATTTGCAGTAACTATTAGTGCTGCAGTTACCGGTCAAACAGATATATCCATTGGTAATGTTATTGGCTCTAATATTTTTAACTTAGGTTTTATTCTTGGTGGTACTGCAATGATAAGGCCAATCGCTACCTCATCTAAACTTTTTAATAGAGATGGTTTTTTTTTATTGATATCAACTGCTTTAATATTCCTTTTATTTTTTGGATTTGATGGGTGGACTCCTGATGACCAATATACCAAGATAGAAGGTGTTTTATTATTTGGTCTACTGATTGGTTATGTCGGGTTTTTATTCATAAAAAAAGATCCACCTGAAGAGGTCAACCCAAATAAAGCAGATCTTGAATCTTATATTTATTTCTTTGTAGGATTAGTAATGATTGTTTACGGTGGTCACTTAATGGTAAAACACGCGTCAAATGTTGCTCATGCTATGGGTGTTTCTGATTGGGTTATAGCAGTTACTATAGTAGCCGCAGGTACTTCAGCTCCAGAATTTGCAACATCAGTATCTGCTGCTTTAAAAGGTCGTCACGGAATAGCAATTGGTAATTTAATAGGAAGTGACTTATTCAACCTACTTGGTGTTTTAGGATTAGCAGGTATTCTGAACCCAACAATGATTTCATCAGATATCTTTAATAGTGTTTTCCTTCTAGTACTAATGGTAGGGTTAACACTTTTAATGATTAGAACTAATTGGAGAATAAGTAGATTAGAAGGAACGATATTAGTAACAATAAATTTAATCAGATGGTATTTTGATTTTGCAGCTTAAGTATATATTTGTTTCTTATTGATATATTCCCACACAGGCAAAGTTACCATATATCTGATAGTTTTATTTTCTACCCACCTTGTTCTTATATTCGTTGATGAAATTTCAAATCTCGGAATATTAGCAAATTGAATTTTATGTAAAATCCAAGCAGGAATATCACTAGGTCTAAACCCAGGTCTTATTGCTACAATTATTTGACATTCATCTAAAATTTCTTCTGGGTCCCTCCAATTATGAAAGTTCAGTAAGCTATCACTTCCAATAAGATAGGACAGTTTATTTGATTTAATATTGTACTCTTGTTTAATTTTTTTTATAGTATCAATCGTATAACTAACTCCACCTCTTTTTATCTCAATATCTGATATTTCAAAATTGGGATTGTCTTGAACAGCTATATTTAGCATTTTTAATCTGTCCTCAAGAGGAGTATTCACGCTCTTGTGAGGCGGAATGTTTACTGGAATAAATAAAATCTTATCAAAAGATTCGGCTTCGCAGATTGTTTGAGCAATCAACAGGTGTCCAATATGTGGAGGGTCAAATGTTCCTCCAAATAAACAAACCTTCATTCTACACTCTTTGTCAATTTTCTTTGTATTTTTTCAACGTCGGCTTTTGTTTTGATATATAAACCTTCTTTCTCTAGTCCTTTAATATTTTCAAAAAGTATACTTTTAGCATTATCTAGTTTGCCATTTTTCGCTAATGCTAATATTTTGCCCTGGATTGCCTTATTGTATATTTTCGTATCATAGTAAAAGTCAATTGTTCTCTGAAATGACATTTCAGCTGATTCATATTCATCCATTTTCATATACAAAATGCCAGACTCATATACCTTTTTACCTAGTTTTTCTCTTAAGGACTCTATTGAAAAAAGAACATCATTAATGTACTTTGAATTTGGAAAATCGTCTAAGAATTCTTGATACCGTTGAAGAGATTTCTCGCTATATTCTTGATCATGATAGTATTTGGGGGATTCAATTTTATATGCTTCACAAATTTTAAATCTTGCATCCTCAACATAAGGACTAAATCCCATTCTTCTTGTTAACTTCTCATATTCAGAAATCGCAAGTAAATATTCTTCATTTAGATAGTAAGATTCAGCTAAATAGTATTGAGCATCATCGCCAAGATCGGTACCCGTACCTCTAATTACTATACTTTTAAAATCTATCTGTGCGTTTAAATACTTTTCATTATCCAAGTGAGACATTCCAGAATTGAATTTATCTTGAAGTGTTATTTCTTTGTCAGGTTTAGATCCAGCACATGAAAAAAAGAACATTACTACAAACATATATAGGGAATATTTTAAATTAAAAATGTAAAGCAAAATTGACACCTCCAATTCCCCATCTATTTAATGGATTATAAGTTAGATTGAGCTTGTAGTTGTTTGTTGATATTTCATCTTTTTTTGTCTTAGAATTATTTAAAGTAGAAAAAACTGATTCAACTCCACTTACAACATGATTAAACATTAAAGCAGTGATACTGTATTTTACCCGAGTAAGCATTTGATTGGATTTAAACCGTTCATCAATATAATCTTGTTTTTTTGGTGTTTTTATAATTATTTCGAGGCTATCACCCACATCCTTCTCTTCCCAGTACCAATCACTTGAAGCATCGTCCCAACCTCCTAAAAATTGATCATATTTTCCAATATTTTCATAAAAATGACGATCTTTTACAACAACCACGTCTTCAGAAAAAGCCCATGCAGGGTTTGAGTCTAAGCTATCTGAGGATACTCTAGTTAGTCCTAATTCTTCGGATAATTGTCCTGATATGACCAAGTTTAAATCATGAGTACCAGATAATTTTGTTAAGGCAGGAAACATTGACCATGAGCGTCCATCATACAATTGACTTGGAAAATTTGTGTGATTTGTAGCCCAGTTTTGTAAAGACCAATGCTCATCTGCGTAATCCTGATAGTTTTTTCTAAACTTCTCTGCTTCAGAATTGAAGTGACTCCAAGCAAAAAGCGTCGCTATCTCAACACCAACAAAAGAAGCTGTTTTCCATAATGGCGATTTATTATAAAATTGACCTGCACCGGGTAGAATAAGAGACATGACTAATGGCTTACCTGGATAAATATTATCGTCAATATCTAAAAGAACAACTGATAAAGAATCCTGTTTACTTTTGTTAATAGCATTTTCATTATCTTGGGAAAATCCAAGAGAAAAAAGAAGGCTAAAAATCAAATAATATTTTAAAATAAGTACGTCCATTTTCTCCATACGATATTGATTCTCCATTAATTTCATCTTTAAATTTATTAAGTGGTTGGTGATATTCAAACTCAATTGCTGTTGGATAATTATAAAAAGAGAAACCATTAATTCTCCATTGTAAACCTATTGATTTTTTTAAACTGAAATTTTGTATTTCCCTGTTAATTTTTTCACCCCATGCGTCTCCAGCTTGGAAATTCAAACCAATTACGCTGTTCTGAAAAATAAGCCATTTAAACTTATGATGCTTTTCAAGAAATAATGGGAAGCGAAAAGTTGCATCAATCATAGCAGATTGAACACCTTTTATACTATAAAAGGTGTATCCTCTCAGTCCTGGCAAGCCTCCCAGATAAAAATGGAAAAATGAATCAACATCTCTATTTGTAATATATCCAAGGTTGGTTTTTAAAGATATAGAAGCTTTTTTAAAAAATGGTAGTCTGTGATGATTACTACTATACAACTGCAATCTGATGAGATTATTATCTTCAAATTCTTCAGTGAGTGTTCCTGAATCAGAAAATTTTAGACCTTCAATAAATTTATTATTTTCATAATCAGCCATTATTTGAAAAGAAAATCCATCAGACGGTTGGATTGTTTTATTTAATGTATTTTTTATAGCGTTTAAGCTCCAATTTAAATTAAATGAATTTCCTTTAAAATAATCATATGCAGCCCCAGCCTGTATGGGTCCTTTATTAGTACTGACCTCTTCCTGAATAAATGCTCTGTACCATTGAAAAGTAGTAGATAACTCTATTGAAGTCCCATAAAATGGTATTCTCAACCCAGGTCTAAACTGGACTAATCTAAATTTAATATCATCTTGAACATCATAGATATTTTTGTATTTTGTATTATCTGTGGTGTGCCTAGTTAAGAAATATGTTTCAAAAAAAATAGTTGGGTATAAACGTTTAAAGTCAAAAATAAAAAATAAATCTACATCTTTTAATTGATTTATTGATGCTCCACCAAATAAAGATAACCTATTAATTATTTCAGTGGAATAAAAATAAAATCCCGGTTTTATCGTGCCATAATCTCCCATGATTTTAGGCATAACGAACATATTAGGAAATTGGTCTTTATAAGTACTTGATTTTGTGTTATTTAAATCTGTTATTGGCTCAGTTAAATTAGAATTATTAAGATAATAATCTTCAGCATAACCAACATTTTTTTCATCAATTTTTGAAATATTTTCTAATAAAGAAATTTTATATTTGCCGTTCTCATATAGGGAAAATAGAATTCTACCATCATTTGAAATATCAGGCATAAATGCACCACCAGTTACATTAGTGATATAATCACCATTTTTAGAACCATTCTGTTTATAGAAGAGATTATAAACGCCACTCTTATCTTTTGCGAAGACCTCATTTCCTAAAATATCTGACGAGTAATGGCGTTCATCATAAAAACTATTTTCAAAGGTTCTATTAAGTTCTTGTTTATCTAAATCATATTGATAAATATCTCTAAAATGGTGTTTAGTTATGTCAAAATACAAAGAGTTATTAGTTTTATTATAAGTGAGGTAGCTGATCATTGGTCTATCTTTAAAATCTGTAATTTTTTTATTTTTCATAGACTTTAAATCCAGAATATGAAGATCTTGGCCCCCATCATAGGAAGATATATAGGCTATTGAGCTATCTTTTTCTATGAAAACTGGACTAAAAGCTCTCTTATCTTTGGATAATCGATTTTCTTCTTTGGTGATTATGTTATAAGAATATATATCATAATACCTAGATCCATATTTATTAGGATATTTAGATTTTTTTGAAAAATAAATAACTTCGCCATTACTATTCCAGGTTGATGAAGAGTGAACATTACTTTTGATTTTCATTTCTTCTTTATTGTCAAAATTGTAAACAAATAAATCTGTTTGACTAAAAAAATCATTATTTTTATTACTTAAATAGGAATACATATTTTTTTTTGGATTCCATTTAGGATATATATTTGTAGTGCCTATTTCATTTAATATTTCACCTTTTATACTGAATAAATTAATGGGCTCAACCAATCTAGTATATTTTGCTTCTAAAGAATTTTGGAAATCAATAAATAGTTCCTCGCCATTAATATTAAGAACTTTTTCTAAAGTTTTATTAATTGAGAATTGAAATGGATTTGAAAGTTCATCCATTATTTCCATTATTTTATCAGAGCCAAATTCATTAGCAATGTAAGTAGAAAGAGCAAAACCAGCATTATATGTCGACTCGTTGCCTATACCTTTTTTTCCAAATGTGTTCATTTCCGTAAAGGATAGCATATTATTATTTATTACTCTCTCTCTTAAAATCATATCTCTGTGGCTATCCCAATTATCCCAGTCAGCAGAATCGTACATATATTGAGCAATGCCCTCAGCTAACCATGGAGGTACGACTGTACCAGGTATTGGATAGCTTATCATGGCATTTGGATATCCATACAAAACATCCGGCCTTTTCTCATCTTCATAATTCATAAATTGTAAATATGCTCCTGGTATTGACATACCAGCTTTCATTGCTTTTTGTAGAGATACAATATGAGCGAACTCATGTGTGATTACATTTTGAAGCCAACGGTGACTTCCTCTTAATTCAAAATCTAATGGTGAAGCCCAAATCATCATTTTATTATCATAATAATAAGCAGCGCCATTTGAGTAATCATCGGGATCAATTAAAATTAAATGAGTCTTTTCTTTTGGATAAAATTTATAGAAATCAGTAATTTTAGGGTAAATTATTTCTGCGACAGTTGCAGCTTCTCTAGCGGTATTTTCAGTTTCATCATGAAAATGTATTTTGAAATGTTCTGTTTCAAATGAATGCCAATTTAGTTCTGGATGATTGTATTCAACATTTGAATAAGTAAAGGTTAATATAAATGATAAAAAAGATGTTATTTTTTTCATTATAAAATAGCAATTTTAATTATTTTATTTTTTTCAATATCCTCTCTATTTACAGATACATGTGCAAAATATACTCCAGGTTCTAATGAAGAAGTATTCCAAATCCACTCATTAATTTGAGAGCAACATTCAACTAAGTTTCTTTCAAAACTATTTATTTGAATTCCTAATAAATCATAAATCGTGATTCTTATAGATTCTGCATTATATGATTCCACGCGAAAAGTACCTGAATTTTCTCTAATAGGGTTTGGGTAAATATAAGATCTAACCAAAACTTCTTCTGAAGAAAAGCTTGAATCAAGTGGCGATAAATCTACACTTCTTATATGACCTTGTGTTCCGTGTTCAAAACTCCATAAATTTTCAATATTAAAATCAGTATCTAAATCAAAATTATAAACAACAGATTTTGAAACAATAGATTTATGGCCGTTTACAATGGTTAAGCAGACCAATGGATCATTTTTCCCACTTGAAATATTATACAGTTGTTTTCCTTTATTATCTAAAATTATTATTGATGATGAGTCTTGAGACTTCCCAATAATCTCTACATACTCATCACCCAAGATATCACCGGCTAATATGGGAGGAATAAAACTTTTTAATGTTGGGAACCCCGATAATAATGTTAAGTTATTATTAAATGCATATAATAAACCATTTTCGTCAAGGGCAATTACATCAAGTCTGGAATCTAAATCAATATCAATTCCTGATATAGAAATAAAATTATAATCATTCCATTTGGTTAAAGGTTCACTAAATTTATCGATTTGTATTCCAGATGGTGCAACATCAATACCAAAAGTATATGAGTTACCAAAAACTCGCTTAGAAAACGTATCCCAATTAGATTTTGAAAGATGCTGATATAAATCATTTTGTACGAGTGGAAAGATCAAACTATCAATAATTTCGGACGATACAAAATTAAGCTCATTTATAGTCTGGTCAAAAATATACTTGTAATAATAAGAATTTGAATCAGATCTTTCTAGAACGTGTATTTCGGAAATATTATTATTTGCGGTAATTGTGACATCAATGTCTTTTTCAATTATATTATGAAACTTTCTTTTACTATTATCTAAAAAACTTCCAACAAATAAGGAATCTTGACCACCTAAATATTCATTAAACCCATCATTATTTAAATCATAGACAGATAAAATATGAGCCTCATAATCAGGAAAGTTATTTTGTATCAAAGAATTGGTAATAATAAGATTCATCGTATCTTTGGGAGCAGAAATATTTTCAATTACGATATAGCTATCGGAACCATTATTAGAAACAGTAGATGGTACCGTTGAATAACCAAATTTTGGCTTCAAACCTTTCATCTCAAAATTTGCCAATTCATACTGAGAATTACCATTGAACCATATATCACCAAAATAGCCAGAAGAGACATCATTAAACACGAAAACTGATTCAAAACCAATATCTTGAGCCCCATCTGCTTCCTCTAAATCAACTCCAAGGTTAGCAAGATCTTTATTTACTGAAAAATTTTCAATGTTAGAATTAATAATCTCGTCGTTAATATGCCAGATAAGTAATCCGGATGCTGGTAGTCCAATATCATAATTAGGAACTGATACTATGACATTGTTTGAATCTTTATTAATACCTATTGAATCAATTAATACATTTATATAGGGAGGATAATTATTATTATCAGACATTAGAACTCTAATTGAATCCAAACTAAATTTATTACCTACTTTATTGTTTCTATTTTCAATTAAAAAATATTCATTATTATTTATAGGAACTTTAATAATTTGATTTTCAGACCTTGAAGGTAAAAAAATAGTATCAGAGTATTCAGTTGTAAATGGAACTTCCCAACCACTATAAATTCTTGTCCATGCATTAGGCGGAGCTGGAATAACACCTCTTCCATTATTAGAACCCTGATCCATTAATCCAAATACTCCGATTCCACTTTCTCCTGTTTCTATATTCCACATTGGTGGTAAACCCATTGCAAAACCTATCATTAAGGCGAAAGTTCCTGTTAATCCATATTGATATTCGCATGGTTCATTTGCATCTGAAAACATAGATTCTGCAATATCATATAATAAATGATTTTGACTTTCAGGTAATAATATTCCTTTGGAAACTTGAGAATTTCTAAATTCAAAAGAAGGTACATTATAATACTTCTCAATCATTCTTTGATCAATAAATGTTGAAGGAATGTCTTCTGGTGTTGGGTCTAAAAATGGCAATGAGAAATCTTGCCCAATACCAGCATGAAAGACAACAATTAAATCATAATTTTCGAAGTTTACTCCGCTAGAATCAGCAATAGATAATGCATCAAAAAATAAACTAGTTAATAATCTTTCCTGAATTTCTGTACTGTCATAGGGGTTATAATAGTTCATTTTATGGGGTAAAATGAATGAATCTTCTTTGCCTGTTGGGAAAACTGTTGATTCATCTATATTTATATTTAAATTACCATAAGAAACCGAGCTGAAATAATTATTTACTGCTAAAAGTTGGGATTGAAAGTACGATTTATCATGAGGTGGAGGGTCAATAGTATAGGCGCCACAATCAATCCCTAAATTTTCTTCTAAGAAAGATCCATCTCCAGTTGTGCTTTGTAATGAATCGTTTTTAAAAGAAACTCTTAATGCACAGATTCTAATGTCACCTATTATTTCAGTCTTTATAGATGAAGATAGCAAACAAAGTAAAATTAGTGATCTAATTGAAATGATCAGAATAGGCATTAAATAGATATATCAGAATTCCATATTTAATGAAAAACGCATCGTATTGGTTAGCGGGTGTCCAGTTTCACCATATGTATACCCAAAATCAAAACCATAACCAGAAAATCTCAGGCCAATACCGAATGTAGGATTACTTATTTTTCCAGTTTTATCATAATAGAAACCTGACCTTATTGCAAAATACTCTCCGTACCAATATTCCATGCCGATGTTATGCACTAAACGATCCAATTCATCAGATAACTTTCTGTCCTTAGCATTCCCTTTTTCTTTAATACCGTATTCGTTATATTTACCCCAGTTCTGATCTCCAGGCTTACCATTTGTTGATACCATTTCCCCCTCTCCTGGATCAACAATATTGTTGCTGTTTGAGTCATACCATTTAGTACCATCAATATTTCCATCCTCATTACCATCAACCCAATCATAACCACCAATTATACCATCTCCATTACCAGGACTGGTAGACCCATAGTCGATATCACCGCCAAGAATCCAATCATTGATCCATGAGGTAAATAGAGCTTTATAAATAGGATCTGTATGCGCTATTTCAATTTGCCCATCAGAATTATAATCATTATATGGACTCTCATTTCCGTCTTCATCAAACCCCCCTATGTAGCCATCTCCATCCCAGTCCATATCTGGGTAGGAAGAAACCAACAATTTATCAACATCATAAACAATATTTAGTCTATTAAACTCACTATTTATTACTGCATAATTTAACCCAATGCTAAGATTTGTTGGCTGAGGATCAGCTTGGTCAGGATCAATAAAAGAAACTTTTGGTCCAAGATTTGATAAATTAAGTCCGAATGTTAAATTTGGTGTCAGCCACTCTTTATGCATGTAACCAAGGTCAAAACCAAAATCAATAGATGTACCTTTACCTTTCTCAGCACCTGCTCCAATTTCAACGAGGTGCTGATATGAAATTTTACTATTTATACCAAAAGACTGGTTCTTAGAAATTAACGCACTATAAGATAACGTAAAGGCTGTCATATAACTGGTAAAAGTACCAAGCTCATCTCCTGTCTCGCTAGTTCTTATCTGCTCGCCAAGATTTAAAAATATAAGATGCCCACCCAAGGTACCAAGAGTAGGGTATTTTTTTCTAAATGCAAAAAATTCGTAATATAAATCATCAGCCAAGCCTGGTAGCCAATTTACATGCATTAGTGCCAACTCTTGCCCTTCAAGGAAACCTAAACCAGCAGGATTCCAATAACTAGCATACGCATCATTTGCAACTGCAACTTGTGCCTCTCCCATTCCACCAGCTCTTGCACCTGGTGCAATCAAAAGAAAAATCGCCCCAGCTTCACTTTGGGAGAGAGTCGGATTATATAGAGTTACCAATATTGATAACATTATACCCAAACGTTTCATTAAAAAACTCCTAATTCTATTTTATATTTTTTGAGCTAGCACTCTAGCAAATTGATAGCGTTATAGGTATATCTTATTCCTGTTAATTATTTATAAAATATATATAATAAAACTTAAGAAGTTCAACTAATAATGTCTTATAATTTAAGTTACCTTAAAAAAAAGATAAAGTTAAAAATGGTAGATATGTTATTAAAATCACAACAAAAAATTTTACAATGAAAAAGGGCAATGTTGCTTTATAAATTGTTGGCATATCCTCATTAAAGCGATATGCAGCAAGAAATAGATTCATTCCAACAGGTGGAGTTAAAAACCCTAACTCTAAATTAGCTATAATTATGATTGCTAAATGTATTGGATCAATCCCAAAATGCACTCCTAATGGAGCTATCAGAGGAACAATTACAATGATTGCTGAAAAAATATCCATTAAACAACCAATAAGTAGTAGGAAGATATTTAATAAGAGCAAAAAAACAAATTTTGATTTAATTAGAATTTTTGCTTTTTCTAGTAAAATAAGGGGTATTTGAGCGTCTATCAGGTAACTGGTAAGGCCCATTGCAACACCAAGGATAATTAATACTCCTCCAATTAAGCTCGAACACTCCTTTATTATTTTAGGAATATCTTCAAAATTAAGGTCCTTTAAAATAAATATTTCAATTAGAATAATATAAATAACAATAATTGATGCGGTTTCAACTAATGTAGAATAACCTCCGAAGATACCAAATAATATCATTATTGGAATAATTAACTCCCATTTTGTCTCCCAACAAATCATTAATGATTTTTTTAAACTAAAACTATTTCTTATTACATTTTGGTTTTTTCCTTGAATGATAGCCCAGATTGATACTAAAATGATTAAAGTAAACCCTGGAATAAGACCAGCAATAAATATTTTTTTTATTGAAATTCCGGCGGTAATACCATAGATAATTACTGGTAAACTTGGAGGAAATAATAATCCAATTGCTCCTGAAACTGTAATTAAACCAATAGAAAATGATTTACTATAACCTTCTTTAATTAACAAAGGAACTAATAAACCTCCTAAAGCTAAAATTGTTACTCCAGAACCACCAGTTAAGGCACTAAAAAACCCACACAAAAATACAATTACAACTGGTGTTCCTCCAGGAATCCAACCAAAAACAGTTCTAAAAACTTTTACTAGTCTTTCTGATGTATTGCTCTCTGCAAGAAGATAACCTGCGAAAGTAAATAGCGGTATGGTTGGTAGTGTAGGAGAGACAACAATTCTATATGCTTCAGCTGGTATGGCAGCAATAGGAGTAAAATCATACCAAAAAAAAAGGACTGCTATACCACCTAATCCAATAAATATAGGTGCGCCTTTTATAATTGAAAATATGATAAATAAAATTCCAAGCAATCTCACTGGTAATGGTTCAATAAAAGTTTCAATGAAAAAATTATTTGAGAACAAAATTAAAATAGAAAAAGCAAATATTTTATGTTCAAGTTTTATAAAACTTTTCATAAAAATAATTATTGCCATGATTAAAAAACCAGAGGGCATAATAATTTGTGCAAGCCATCGTGGTATCATGGGTGCGATATCTATTGAATCAATTATTTCAATTTTTAGTAGTTCATAACTTCCGTATGCCAAGGATATTAAAACAAGAAATGTAGTTAACATCGCTATTTTTTTTCCAATATCGAAACTCTCTTGATCAGAAAATAAGGAAGATCTAGTTAATGCTAATAAATTATTACCTCTAGTCGCTATTATTGCACCAAGAAATGCGATCCACAAGGTTAAATGCTGAACTAGTACTTGGGAAGCTGGAATATTTGGGAGATTAAATAATCTTGTAAAAGTCTCTATAAATGGTAGGAAAACCATACCTAAAAGAACAATTATTGTCAGGAATATTTCAAAATTAAGATATAAATTCTTTACAATCTTAAGAGGTTTTATAACCAAAATATTTTAATGCTTATTTGTCAGTTTTATCACAGTATCATATATATCCTCCGGAATTATTGAACCTCGAAGAAGTGGCTCAACTTTATCAACCTCATTAAACCACATTAACTTTTGTGAATCATTAATTTCATTTACAATCAATCCATAATTTTTCATTGCAGATATAGCATTTTTTTCTGAGTCTAAATTTAATGAACTATATTTATTTTGGATATTGTTTACAACTTTAGTCAGATCACTATGATACTTTGATGGAATTCTATCCCAGGTGTCTAGGTCGATGACAATACCAGCCATTAAAACACCCCATTTTAAATTGAGCATTTGATTTGCTATTCCAAATGATTGTTGCGCTAGTGCATAAATAGGCATAGTGGGAATAGTATTAATGAGACCTGTTTGTAAACTTGAAATAATATCAGTTGAAGCAAGTGCAACAGGATTATAACCTGCTTTTTTCCAAGCTTGTTCCCATTTAAAATCACCAGCCCAAGTGAAAAATTTCATCTGTCTAAGATCGTTTGGCTCTTTAATCGAATGTTTAGAGAACCAATATACCCAGCCAACTTCTCCAAGGTGTAGCATTTTAAAACCGCTTTTCTTTAGACCTTCATTAAACCGGGGCATGAGAGCTTTAGTAACCCTTTTCACATCACTGGATGATTGGTAAGCTAATGGTACAAAATAGCCACTAAATTCTGGAGTTATTTCAGAGAGGCCTTCAGCTGTGATACCTGCTGCATGGATTTGGCCGATCCTCATTTTACGCACCATATCTCTCTCATCGCCAATAATTCCACCGGGATAAATTTTTAATTGTACATTTCCTTTTGTAATTTTTTTCCACTCTTGACCCATTTCAATGAGCATCCCATGCCAGTCTGTTCCTTTTGGAGCGAGGGTTGCCATTTTTATAATAATTTTCCTACCATATACTAAAGAGGAAAAAATTAAAAATATTAATATATATTTTTTCATATTTTATTGATGTTGTTAAAAAATTGTAGTGCTTAATCTAAAAAATATTCATCGATATTAGAAATTAACCATCGTGCTCTATTTTGCGCGATTAAATTAGATAAATAATATTGATTTTCTCTAGCTACTCTTATGTTAATGGCTGAATTTAATTTTTCTAAAAAAAGATCTTTTTCTAAGTTGGGCTTATGAATAAGCTCTGAATAACTAACATATAAACTAGCATCTGAACTATCTGAATAAGATAAGGCCTTATTATAATAGTATGTTACGGTATCTATTTTACTTTCCTCATTTAAATCTGGTCTTATTGATGTAAAACTCATCAAAGCGCTATATATTGCACCATTATTCCAATCAGAATCTAAGTTTAAACATGTTTTTAAGAGCTTTTCAACGATGGGAATATTTATTAATTCAAAAGGATCGCCTCTACTGGATGATATAGATCCAGAATAAGCAGCCATAAGCCAATATAAAACTTCAATATCGTATTTCTCGAAATCTATATCGATGTTATTTAGCAACCATTGATCAAAATAGATATATTTTTGTGATAGTAAATCTATTCCAATGCTTTTAGCAGAACTAAAATATTTATTTGCTTTTTTATAGCTTTTTAATCCTTCAGAGTAGTCCTCAAGAATAATTCGATCACTTTTTTCCATTAAAATACCAAAACCGTACTCCACATATAACTTTAATAAAGTCTTTTTATCTAATTCTGTTTTATTTTTCTTTTTAACAGTTTTTGCTATTTTATTTTCAAAATAATAAGATGTTATCCTGTCATTCTTTATTAGAATTTTGGTTGGTGAACAACTAAATGATAACAAACATAAAAAGAGACGCAAAGTGGAAATCATCTTTATCATATTATATGAAAATTTAATGATGATAAATTTGGAAATTTTTGCAGATTGAATTCACATCTTCCTTTATTGTTTTTAAAATAGTGTCATTATCAGGGTTATTAATAACCAAATCTATCCACGAAGTAATTTGCTTCATTTCATTTTCACCCATACCTCGTGTTGTAATTGCTGGAGTTCCGATTCGAATACCACTTGTTATAAAAGGACTCCTAGTATCAAAAGGCACCATATTTTTATTTAACGCAATCCCAGCATTTCCAAGTGAAACCTCAGCCTGTTTACCATTAATATTTTTATTTGACAAATCAATAAGGATAACATGAGTATCTGTACCACCTGAAACTAAGTTATAGCCCATTTCAACAAATTCTTGCGCCATTACTTTTGCATTTTTCACAACATTATTGGCATAGACTTTAAAATCAGGTTTTAAAGCTTCACCAAAAGCAATTGCTTTCGCAGCGATAACATGCATTAACGGGCCACCTTGTATCCCAGGCATTACTGTTGTATCCAATAGTTCTGATACTTGTTTTACTCTTCCAGACTTTGGAGCAATTTTCCCCCAAGGATTTTCAAAATCTTTTCCCATCATAATAATGCCACCTCTAGGACCACGAAGGGTTTTGTGTGTGGTACTTGTTACAACATCACAATGAGGAATCGGAGAAGGATGTACTCCTCCTGCAATTAATCCACTTGGATGAGCAACGTCAGCCATTAAAAATGCATTGACTTCGCTTGCAATTTCCCTAAACTTTTCAAACTCCACGTACCTTGGGTATGCACTGCCACCGCAAATTATTAACTTGGGTTTATTTTCTTTGGCTAATTTTTTCACCTCATTGAAGTCTACTCTACCAGTATTTTTATCAACGTGGTATGAGATAAAATTATATAATTGACCGGAAAAATTGACATGACTACCATGTGTCAGATGACCGCCATGAGCTAAGTCTAACCCCAAAACAGTATCTCCTGGTTTTAAAAATGTCATAAACACAGCCATATTTGCTTGAGACCCTGAATGAGGTTGAACATTAACATATTCAGCATTAAATAATTTTTTCAAGCGATCTCTGGCAATATTTTCAGCTTGATCAACTACTTCACAACCACCATAATATCTTTTCCCGGGATACCCCTCCGCATATTTGTTTGTCATTACACCGCCTGTCATTTCCATGATGGCTTGGCTAGTGAAATTCTCTGAGGCAATTAATTCAATAGTGCTCTCCTCACGATTCAACTCTTTCTCTAAAATATCAAATAATTCAGGGTCAGTATTTTTTATGTATGACATATTATTATTTCCAGTTACTTTCAGCTTTTAAA
>MDTB01037941.1_pt1 | contig 22946 bp, 18 predicted proteins | sample 811161 | NCBI WGS metagenome assembly MDTB01 (sample SAMN05326650, study PRJNA326480) | marine metagenome | isolation source: seawater | place: Mediterranean Sea | collected 2009
CCCCTCATCGAGGAGAAACTTTTGTTACTAGAAAAATTACAAGAGCAGTAGGTAGAATCAGTTGCGGATTACAGAATAAACTAACATTAGGAAATCTCTTTGCGTCAAGAGATTGGGGTTTTGCTGGTGACTATGTAGAAGGAATGTGGCTTATGATGCAACATGATGTTCCAGATGATTGGGTTCTAGCGACTGGTGAATCACATACGGTACAAGATTTCCTAAAACTTGCTTTTGGAAAAGTCAATCTAAACTGGGAAGATTTTGTAACCACCGATAAAAAATATGAAAGACCCAATGAAGTAGGATTTTTACTAGGAGATAGCTCAAAAGCACAAAAAAAACTAGGCTGGGAACTTAAAACTAGTTTTTCTGATTTAGTTAAAATTATGGTTGAATCTGATATTGAGCTTGCAAAACAAGAAAAGGTTTTATTAGAAAATGATCTAATTTCTCCAACATGGGAAAGTCCGACTAGTTAATTTTTATATTTTCTTGGAACCATTTGTAAGTTGATTCCAAACCCTCTAATAGTGGTATTTTTGGTTTCCAACCGTAATTAAGCATTTTCGATGAATTTAAAAGCTTTCTTGGATTGCCATCAGGTTTTGATGTGTCAAACGATAAAACACCTTTGTATTGAATGACCTGTTTAATATTTTCGGCGATTGATTTGATACTTACTTCATCTCCACTTCCTACATTCAATATGCTATCTTCAATTTCATTATCAATGATAAATTTTATTCCACTAGAAAGATCATCAACATGTAAAAATTCTCTGAGTGGCTTTCCGCTTCCCCATATGTTAAATGAGTCAGTATTTTCTTTTTTTGCTATTTCCATCCTAAACATAAGACCGGGAATTACATGACTATCATGTTCAGAAAAGTTATCATTCGGACCATAAAGATTAGTTGGCATTAAGTTAATCACTTTATGACCATACTGTTCCTTCATGGCATTTCCAAGCTCTATAGCTGTCAGTTTTGCCATGGCATATGGAGAGTTTGTTGGCTCTAATTTACCATTCATAAATTCATCTTCCGAAATTGGATTTTCGGCATTTAAAGGATATATGCAACTACTTCCAAGATTGATTATTTTTATATTATTAAGAGGTATACATGACTCTAAAATATTTGTGTTAATTCTTAAATTCTCTATTAAGAATTGAGTTCTTTGCTCATTGTTCGCAACAATACCACCAACTTTCGCAGCTGCATTAATTAATATATCAGGTTGAGTTTCGTTGATTAATCTTTCAGTTTCATCTAATTTAAACAAATTTGTATCTTTTCTTGTAGAAGGAATTATCTTAAATTTATTTTCTTTTGAAAATGATTTTAAGATAGAACTTCCAACCATTCCGTTACTACCTAAGATAAGAATTTTCATAGTCATAATCTACTTTAATATTAAGTTTCTAACCAATTAACTTGAAATACATATTTTTAATAATAAAAATAAAAGTAACCAATTTATAAAAATTCAAATTAGTATTTTATTGTGTGTGGATTTATTGGAACGTTCTCAAAAAACAATATTGATCAAAAGGGAATTGAGGAAGCGAATAATCATTTAATTTGTAGAGGTCCTGATCATAAAAACGTATATGCCGGCAATTTAAGTGATAAATTTGGAATGAAAAATACTCTAAATTTTTCATTTATATTTAATAGGCTTTCAATTATTGACTTATCAGATACAGCTAATCAACCAATGATATCGACCATTTTTAATACCACTCTCATGTTTAATGGAGAAATATATAATCATGAAAACTTACGAAAAGAACTTGAAGCAGAGGGGGTAAAATTTTTTACAGATCACTCTGATACAGAAGTAGTATTAAACGGATTATCTACTCAAGGTCCAGGTTTTGTTAAAAAATTAATAGGCCAATTCTCAATAGTTTTTCTTGATCATAATTTAGAGAAAGTTTATTTAATTAGAGACAGGCTTGGACAAAAGCCATTATTTTATTTTATTGATAACAACAATATTTCATTTAGCTCAAACCTTAAATCTTTAATAAGACTTAATGATAAATTTGATTTAGACAATGATTCTATTGATGAATTTTTAAATCTTGGTGTTGTTACATCACCAAATACTATTTTTAAAAATCATCAGAAAGTTGAACCCGGTCAATTAATCGAGATTGATCTTAAAGAAAATTTTAATAAAAAGACTCAATATTATTGGAAATTAGAAGATAGCTATGGCACAAATAAGTTTGATAGCGACGTTTTCTATGATCTACTTTTTGATTCTATAAAAATGAGAAATGTTTCAGACGTTCCGGTTGCCAATTTTTTATCGGGAGGCATTGATTCCTCTTTGATTGTCATGTTTCAATCACTAATTCAGAGTAAACCAAATACATTTTCTGTTGGTTATGAAGATGTAAAATATGATGAATCTAAATGGTCAAATCTTGTATCAGAAAAGTATTCTACAAACCATGATTTGATGTTTATAAATATAGATGATTTAAAGAACCTTGTTGATGATTCTTTAAATATTTTTGATGAGCCGTATGCTGACCCTTCTGTTTTACCATCTTATTCAATATCAAAATTGATATCTCAAAATTATAAAGTTGCAATTTCAGGAGATGGAGGAGATGAGTTATCAGGAGGATATTTACGAACTCACCAAATACTAAAGTCCGGTAATTTTAACCACGCAATATTGAAGATTGTCTACGATATGTACCCTTCTTATCTTGGGAGTGGAGTCAACATACTTAAAAATTCAAATAATAAAGCTGCAGCATACTCAACATATTTTGAAGACAAAAAACTTTTAAATCTTTTGAAGATAAAGCAAAATAATAACTTTACTGAAAAATTTATTAAGAGTGATTTCACAAATTACAAAAATTTAATGTTTACAGAGTATAAGTTTTATTTAGCCGAGCAAATGATGCTAAAAGTTGATAGAACTTCTATGGCGAGTTCTTTAGAGGTAAGATCACCATTTGTAGATCATCGTATTGTAGAATATCTATTTTCAACAGATGAAAAAGATTATATTTCAAAAGAGCCAAAATTTATATTGAAGCATCTTCTTGCAGATGATTTCAACTCTGAATTTTTAAATAGAAAAAAAATGGGATTTGTGTTTAATGTTGAAGATTATATTAAAAATAACATTTTACAGATTGAAAATATCTTATTCAATGGTTTAGATATTTTTCAAAAAAACAGTAATCAAATCAAGAAACTTTCTACTTTCTATTCAAGAACAAATGCATTGAGATTATGGAAAATGTTTACTTTACAAAAATTTATAAATTCATTGAAATAAACTATCAATTTGTAATATTTCTATAGTCTTCATTTTCTGCAATAACTGCTCTTTCTAAACTGAAATCATTAGACACCTTTGTGTGGGCCTTGTAAGATATATCATCGAGTAAAACGTCGTTATTTATAGTATCTTTGAATAATTTAATTAAATCACCTTGCTTTAAATTGTATAAATATCCATTTACACCATGATCCACTAATTCTGAATGGTTTAAAATATCTGATAAATAAACAACACATCCTGAGTGCATAGCTTCCAATACAGTTTTTGGGTGTCCTTCATAAAATGAAGATGATATAAAATATTTATAATTTGAATACAGTTTAATTAAATCATTGTTATTTAAACTATTTAAAAAGTTTACTTTGACACCCTTTTCGATAGATAGATTTTGTAAATTGTGTTTTTTGCTTCCGATTCCTACTATATCAATTTCAAAATCAGATCCTTCAAATTCACTAATAATGTACTCAAAATTTTTTTGGTCTTCGAGTCTACCAACACATAGAATTTTTTTGGAAAATTTAGTTTTTTTAATATATTCATTTGGTAATATCCAGTTTGGTCTCAATAATAAATTTTTGTTTTCACTGTATTTTAATTTTGAATAATTAAAATCCGTTGAATTTGATACAGTATAAATATTTGAAAACTTAATTGTAATTTTTGTAAGGTATAAATAAAAAAGTTTGATTAAAAATTTTTTATTTTCTTCTAAACAAAATTTATATACATCGTACCCTGTTCTAGTAAATAAAGGCTTGCCAGTTAAATATTTTAAAATAATTGATATCCAGGATCCTTGAAGTTGGTTTTGCTTTACTATATCTATTTGTTTAAATAGCTTTTTATTCCTTAATACAAAATATATAGTTTTTAAAATATCAATTACTTTAAATTTTGATTTTTTTTGAAATTTATAGATTGGAATTATATCTACATCTAAATTCATTATGTTTATCTCATTATCAGAAATATCTCCATATGTAAGAAAAGTAAATTTGTGGTCAAATTTGTTTTGTAACTCTCTATAGATTGAAAGCTCTCTTTTGAGTGTTCCGGATTCCACCCATGTTTTCAATGAATAACCATATGTAAAAACAACCAATATATTCACATTCCAAGTCTACATTTACATAAATTTTTAAAAGTAAATAATTTGAATGTTTAACAGGCTGTATAATTGAATTTGCATGCCAAGTTTTATTAACACTCCTGTTTATATTTTAAATAATGTAAATGTTTCTGAACTTGGTAAATTTAAAAAAGCTTACTTCTTGTTTTTAGGAATTATTTATGCGAACATTGAAAAGATATTTAATAAGAATTTATATTGTTTCTTTATAAATATACTTCCATTTTCAAATACAAAATCTAGACATAAACAAAACTTTTATTTTTTGGAAGATAAATACGGCAAGTTTTATTTTACAAATAAAAGGTTCACACGGATGGTTTCAGGTATAGAAGAATTTTCTAAACATTTAGCCAGTGCATACTTGATTGATAAAATTGACTTTCAAGATGAGGATATTTTTATTGATTGTGGTGCAAATGTTGGAGAATTAATCCCATATTTTTACAAGAACTATCCAAACCTTCATTATTATGCATTCGAACCAGATACCGAGGTTTTTGAGGCTTTGAAAAAAAATTTTTCATTTCAAAATGGGAACTTGTTTTCAATTGGGCTATCTAACCAAAACCAAGATATGAGACTATATGTTGACACAAAAGGAGCGGACACCTCCTTAGAAAAAACGAATTCAGAAACCTTTTATACAATCAAAGTGAAAACATTAGATTCATACAATTTTAAAAATGTAAAATTAATAAAGATTGATGGTGAAGGTCACGAAAAACATATATTAGAAGGTGCAAAAGAAACTTTGTCAAATACAAAATATGTATCTGTAGACCATAGCGCTGAAAAGGGCATCAACAAAACAAAGACTACACCAGAGGTTTATACCTTTTTAATAGACTTAGGATTTACGCCAATATTTAATTATGATTTGAGAGATATTACTTTGTTCGAAAATAGTAATTTTTAGTTATGATTCAAAATAATATTACATATATTTTTGGCGGGGGTAGAAACGAAAAAATTAAAAGTAATAGCAATTTTGCGCACGATATGTTCTATGGATATTTTGAACTTAATAAGTTTTTCAAAGTTAATTTAATTGAGACGGTTAGAACAACTAGAGCATTTTACAAATTTATTTCAAAGATATTGAACAAACTCACAGGATTAGGTTTTCACTTTGAGAACTCTTTGAAAGAAGAAGATAAAAAAATTCTTTTAAATAGTACGGAGGTCTTATTTGGAAACCAGCAAATACTTTTCAGTTTATTCAAATATTGTAAGCAGTTGAATAAAAAGAATATAAATATAAATGTTTTTGCAATGGGACTTATGTCGGGAAAAGAAAATGTTTTTACAAAATTATTTTTGATTTATCTTTTTAAACGTATACAAAGAATCATATTTATAAGTGAAACAGAGTATTTAGATGCAAAAAATAAATTTAAAAGTTACGAGGATATATTTTTTTATAATCCTTTTGGAGTTGATAAAAATTTTTGGAGTGAAATTAAAAGTGATGTTTCAGATAAAAATAAATTCATTCTATTTATAGGAAATGATTTAAATAGGGATTATGAATTTTTATTAAATTTGATTATGTCTATGCCAAACTATTACTTCAAAGTGATATCTAGCAGAATTGATAAAAAGGATTTTAATTTTAGCAATGCTGAACTAATTAAGGGTGATTGGCACTCTAAGTCAATTACAGACTCAATGATCAGAGATTTTTATAGTTCTGCTTTTTGTACTATTATCCCATTGAAAAATTCAATACAACCATCCGGACAAAGTGTTTGTCTGCAGTCAATGTTGTGTAATACACCTGTTTTAATATCTAAAACTGATGGGTTTTGGGACAAAGAATTTTTAATAGATGAAGAAAATATCTTATTGAGAAATAATGAAATTGATTTATGGATAGAATCTATTCAACAATTAATTGATGATAAAAATCTATATTCTAAAATTTCTGAAAATGCAAGAAAAGTTACTTACGAAAAGTACACTACTGATGAATTTAGTAAAAAATTGATAAAAATTTTAGATCTAAATTACTAACTTAAATATTTATCTTTGTATCCTTTAAGATAGTTGATAATAGGACGCTTTGTTATTTCAGATAAACCGAAAGCACTATAACCAAATTCTTCCTGTTTTAAATTGTTTAGATCATCACAAATATATTTTGGATGATTCTTCATTTTAAATTTAAAAGTATGTTTAGTATATCTTTCTTTTATCATTGAGAACCATGCTTCAAATGCAAGTTCAGGAGTTTCACCACCTCTGTTACCATAATTACCAAATTGTCGATACCATGCTCTAGCAAAACGAGCTCTATCCTCAGCTATAATTTTTTTTGTTCTAAATGTTGAATCATATTGATATATAGGTATTCGAGAATTAGGAACATCAGAAACCTCTATCAATTTATTGTCTAAAGTTGGGAGTACCAAATCTCCTCCACCATTAAGTTTGATTTCTGGAAATTTTTTTTTATTTAGTGCTAAACATATTTTTGTTTTAAGTTGATATCTGTCTGGTGTAAAAAATTGATATTGCGGGAAAGCTATGGCAGGAGATGTTGAATATTTTTTTAACAATCTTTTGATATTTGGAATATCTTTTTCGTGAAAAAAGTAATCAACATCCATTCTAAAAACCCAATCTCCTTTTGAATGATTAAACGCATCTTGAAATATTTCTCCAAAATAATCCCATTTAAATTCATCCGGAAAATCTTGGCCTATCGTAATAACATCATCAGCCAAATCTTTGTAACAACTTAGAGCTTGCCTCCATGGATCTTTTCTTTCATCAGGGTTTGTCATTGACGTGAACACAGAGATAGTTGGCATTTTAATTTACTCCTAGTTTCTATTTATGAACTAGCTTTAAAAAATTAGCCAAGTTCACCTAAAATTTTTTTTTTGATTATTTATTATTTTAAATGTTTATTTAATAATTATGTATAACTAGATTTATATATTGTGTATAACTTTTTATATTGTTTTGACAGTAACTACAATGTACAAGCTGCAGTTTCTATCCATTCAATTCTAGAAAAACTAAATGAAAATATAAATGTTTATATCATTCACGATAAACCTAAAACATTTGAAAAGTTTGTGACAAAACTTAAAAAGCACAAAAACTTAAATCATATTGAAACATTTGAGTTTATGGAAAAAAATTATGATTTTCCAAACCTGGGAGACGTTCACGTAACTTATGCAACATACTTTAGAATGTTTATTGACAAATATCTTCCAAGAAACTTAGAATATTTTGTCTATGTTGATGCAGATATTGTATGTTTGAAGGATCCGAAAAATGAACTTGATAAAATATTTAACACCTTGAAAGTTACAGAACAACCTTTAGCTGGATTAACTGAAGGTACGAGAGAAACTTCAAGCTTGTTTGATACATTAGCCCTAACTGGAGAAAAATATTTTAATGCTGGTTTGATAATTGTTGACTATAAAGAATGGTTAAAAAATAATACAGGTGAAAAATTAATAGATTTGATGAATAAAAACTATAATAATATCAAATACTGGGATCAAGACGTCATGAATATTTATTTTGATGGAAAATATGCTGAGTTACCCCGAACTATGAACTTTACTTCATCAGATGGAATCAACCTGCCTGATGACCCTATTTATTTTCTTCACTATGCGGGGAGTAAAAAACCCTGGTATTTCAAATTTGTTTTTAACGAAATATCACAGAATTATCACAAAGCATATAAATCTTTATTTAATAACAAGTACCACGTGACACTAAAATTTAAAAAACATGAAATCAAGGATATAATTTCCATATTTGTATCCTCAAAAATTGGAATTTTTAATAAATTGAAATTTTTTTATTCAGTAATAAAATCAAATTTTTGGTATTGAGGATTAAGATAAATTATGTCTTTTTGCCAGTTCTATATTATTCATAATCTTGAAAAGAAGAGAAAGTCTAATATTTTGAGGTTACTTAGAGAAAGCAATATTTCAAATAATAATATTAATTTTATAAATCATCCAAATAAAAATGAGATAACTTATGAGATTAAAAAAAATGCAGTACAGAAAAATGTAAGAATAAACAATAAAGTCATTAAAGATGGATGGATAGCTGTTTCGTATAAACATTATCTTGCATTAGAAGATATTGTTAAAAATCAATATCCCTATGGGGTAATTATGGAGGATAATATCGGACAAATTCATGGAAATATTTATGAAAGAATTGCACTTTATCATAAAGAATTACCAGTTGACTGGAATATTGTTTTTGAATCAGATCAAAAATATTTAAATTTTGATTACACAAGGGAAGGAGAGGTTTTACAAGACAAATTGATTTATAAAAAGAATAATGAAATTTCCTATGATGATAATGGGAATATTCTTTTGCACGGTGGGTCACGTTCAGCTCAATTTTATTATTTAAAACTTGAAACAGCTATGAAGTTATACGAAAACTATCTGCCATTTAATCACGCCCCAGATATGTGGATGAATGATTTATTTAGAAAACTAAATATAAATTCTTTTTGGGCTGAGCCAACATTTATAACAACTGAAAAAAATCATAAAACTTCAACAAATTTTAATTATTTAAAAGATTTTAGACATATTATTTACTCAAAATATGTAAATAAAAGATTAGGGTTATGAAAATTTATTTTCATTATGATTTGGACACTCATGATTATCTATCATCATTAGTTTTAAACCAGTTTATTTTTGAAAAAAAATATGAGCTTTTTACAAATAAATTTCCAAACAATTTTTTTATAAATAATAAAGATAAGTATCCAGCTTATGGAGAAGGGCACACAGTCTATTACAAACTTGAAGAAGAACTTCAACAAAATATAAAAACTCTAAAAAATAATGAGATTGAAGCCAGAATTTATGATAAATATTTTGATTTAATAATATATTTAAATCCTGATACAAATAGATTGTTAAGCAACAAAAATCTATATTTTTTTGATAAATTAGAAAAAATTTATGGAAAAGATGAAATATTAATTCTTGACGGGCACGATCATCAAGATGTAAATATAAAACTCGCAAAGCAAACTAGATATTTTAAACGTGAACTAACAGAAAAACATAAAACATATTGTGAACCCATATCTTTTTCTTTTCCAAGTTACTATTCACAAACAAACAAAAAAGAATTACCAAATATATTGAAAGATAATATTTATAATTTTAAAAAAAATAAAAAATACAATATTTTGGCACCTAATGACCCAAGATTCACAAATAGTTATATTTTTAAAGAAGAGGAGAAATATTATGAACAATACTCGAGATCACTTTTTGCGACTACAACTAGAAAAGGAGGCTGGGATTGTCTAAGGCATTACGAAATTTTAAGAAATAATTGTCTTCCTTTTTTTCCAAATATTGAAAAAAAACCCAAACTTACTATGGCTAATTATCCAGTTAAATTACAAAAAAAGGTTAACTCATTTTTTGAAAAATTTATTCTTCACTACGATACTTACTTTATTGAATACAATAACCTAAATAGACAATTTAACCATCATATTTTAAACAAGACAAGATTAAGAAAGGTACCAAGTGATTCCTATTTGGATAAGTATGAAAATTTATTTTCAGAATTTATAGACTGGTTCAACGAATATGGCTACTCTAGTAATTATTCTCGTAAGCTAAAATTGTAGAGTTTGTAAATATGAAATATTTTAAATAAATATGAAAAAAATTTTAATAACAGGTGGACTTGGTTATATAGGTACAGAACTTTCAAAAATATTATCTGGTAACTCACGTCACCAGAAAATTACAGTAATTGATAAAACTTTTTATTCATCACGTGTAAATAATTTAAAAAATTGGGGTATTGATTACAAACAATTAGATATTTTAGATAAAAACACAATGAAAGAATTTGTATATGATTTTGATATCATTTATCACCTAGCAGGAATAACAGAAGTTCCAAGAGTTAGTTCTGAGTCAAATAATTTAGCAAATAAAGAAATAAAAGAAGTTGGTATTTTAGGAACAAACAATATTATAAATTTTTCTAATCCAAACTGTAAAATTATTTTTCCATCAACTCACGTAGTATTTGAAGGATTATCGTCTGTTAAAAAAAGTATTGATGAAAGCAGTACCCCCAAACCAGTTTTAGAGTATTCAAAAACAAAATATCAATCTGAGATAGATTTAATTAGATCTGGAAAAAATTACGTAATTTTAAGATTAGGTTCAGTTTATGGAAAATCTGACGACTCTACAAGATTAAATATAATGCCTAATCTATTTGCAAAAATTACAGCAAACGATGGCGAATTAAATCTCTTTGGTGGAGGAAAGCAACTTAAAAGTCTTGTCAATGTTGTTGACGTTGCAAGAGCGATGGAGTTTGTAGGTAAAAATGAAAAAATAGAAAAAGAAATTTTCCATATTTCAAACGAGACTTTTACTGTTAAGGAAGTAGCTGAGGTATGTAAACGAATAAATAAGAATATAACAATAAAATTAACTGATGACGATATTCCTAATTTAGGTTATGGACTCTCAAGTAAAAAAATTAAAAAGACTGGTTTCAAATTTTTATACAATTTACCAAATTCAATCTCTGAAATGTATGAACATTGGAGAAATAAACCGATTCAGCTCAATAACGAAGCAATTATCAGCGGCAAAGATAATTATGAAGATAAACGTGGAATTATTTCAAACTATTATTTTGACGAAACAATAAATATGATTGGTACCGTTGAATCAATTAAAGGGAGCATAAGGGGCAACCACTTCCATCCCATACAAACACAAAAATGTTTACTTATTTCTGGAAGTTATATAAGTGTTTCAAAAGATTTAAACAATGAAAACTCTATTGTTGAAACTAGGCTGATAAAATCTGGAGAATTATCCATAATACCTCCAAACGTTGCTCATACAATGATCTTCTTAGAAGATTCTGTTCTTTTAAATCTTGTAACCGGTGAAAGAGAACATAAAAACTTCGGGATAACCCATACAATTCCCTATAAACTTGTAGATGACAGTTTATCTCAAAACTTAATTAACAACTATAAAACAAACTGCAGGGTTTGTGGTGGGGGGTTTATCCACTATCTCTCCCTTGGCCTTTCTCCACTCGCTAACAATTTAAATAGTAAAAAAAATGAACCAAACGATCTCTATCCTCTTGATTTAAATTTTTGTAAAAAATGTTCAAATTCTCAACTTAGTGTTGTTGTACCCCCAGAAAAAATGTTTAAAAATTATCTATATCTATCTTCAACTTCTGAACAGTTCCAAAAACATTTTATTGATATTGCAAAAAAACTAAAAACAAATTTAAATTTAAATAATAATTCACTAGTTGTTGATATTGGTAGTAATGATGGAATATTTTTAAAACCAATTAAAGAATTAGGAATCAAGGCAATTGGTGTTGAGCCCGCAAAAAATGTAGCAAAAATTGCAAATTCAAAAAATCTTACTACGCTCACAGAATTTTTTAATAATAAAACTGTTAAAAAAATTGAAAAAAAGTATGGTAAAGCGGATGTTGTCACAGCCTTTAATGTATTTGCACATAATGATGAATTAAAAGAAATATTAACAAATGTAGAAGAACTTTTAAATGCGAATGGAGAATTTATATTTGAGGTTCAATATATATTAAAAACCATAGAAGATCTTACATTTGATAATATTTATCATGAACATGTAAATTATTGGTGTGTTCTTTCAGTTTTGAAATTTTTTGAAAATTCTGATCTCAAGGTTTACAAAGTTGAAGAAGTAAATACTCATGGAGGATCATTAAGGATATATGCTAGTAAAAATAAGAAAAAGAGACTTCATCAAAGTGTTGGACAATTTATTGAGAAGGAAAAAAGGAAAAAACTTGATAAAATTGAAACTTATTATAAGTTTGCCAAAGATGTAGAACAAATAAAGATTGATTCATTGAATAAAATAAATGAAATTTTATCTAACAAAAATAAAATAATTGGTTACGGGGCACCTGCAAAAGCTACAACAGTATTAAATTACTTTGGAATTAACTCTAATCACTTTGAATATGTATTAGAGGATAGTGAAATAAAACATAATAAATTTATACCTGAAACAAATATACAAATTAAATCCAAAGATAGTATCAATGTCGATAACTATGAGTACATACTTGTTTTAGCTTGGAACTTTTTTGATTCGATTGTTGAAAATAACAAGTTAAATTTTAAAAATAGTAAATTTATAAAATTAAAGTAAAATTATTTTTTTTAGATCAAATCTTTGACTTTGTGGGGACCTTATTAATTATCAATACAAAAAACATTCCGTAAAGAAGTAATGATGGTAAATAAAGTAAGGAGTCACTTTTAATTAGATTAATTGAGATAAATAAACCAATTAAAAAGAGATCATAATTTACATTTTTAATTTTTCTAAGTGAAATTACAACATAAAAAGATAAAATAATTACCCCTAGAAAACCAAAGAATAGTTGTACTAATAGTAGGGATGAGTGGGGTAAAAGGAATCCTAGTTCAGACCCTGTAAACACTCTCTTATTAAAAATATCAATTTCACCGTAATGATTTGATAATATGAATGGCCCACTTCCAATGAAAAATTCGCTTATTGTAGGGTTATACCTTGCAAAAAATATTCCCCATAACTCAGATCTATTGATAAAAAAAGCCACTAGCCCAAATGCTAGGACCAAGAATCTGATTATAAAATTTTTGTTACTTAAATCTGATAAGTACTGGATAGAAGATGATATATTTGATTCAAGACTGTAACTTTGTCCCATACCAATAAATTTGTATGCTGAAAAGTCTAAATCATAAAACAGATTTTCAATTCGGATGAAGTATAAAAGTAATAATAAAATAGGCACAAAAATTACAATTTTTGTTTGAATTTTAAAGTTTTTCTCAAAATTTAGTTTTAGGACAATACAAAAGGCCATTAAAATAAAAGCTGCTTTGTTGTTGGATAAAAGTAACCCTAACAATAAAATTGGAAGTAAAAGATATTCTAATTTATCTAATTTATTTTTCCTGAATAGAAAAACTATAAGTAATCCTAATGCAAAAAACTCACCAACAGTTTCAGCACTTGGAAATAGACCTCTCCAAGCTTCGGTTGTTCCCCAAATATCAACGCTAAACAAATTTTGATTATCTGTTCCGTACTTTGTTTGTCCAAAGTAGTAGTAGCTCATAAAGTTTACAAAAGGCATTGATGAACTTAAATAACCAATGGATAGAATTGTAACACCTGAATAAAGAAAATTTTTTGTTAAAATTCTAAAGTCCAAGTACTCTTTTCTTTCAACTATAAAATAATAAATCCCAATTAAGCAAAATATAAAAAAATAACTCCATATCAATACTGATAAGAAATTGTAATCACCGTGTGAAAGACCACGTATTTTATCCGGTTTTAAATAGTAAAAAAGACCTGTAGCATTATAAGACCAAAATAAGATCAGTAAATTTATAGTATTAAATATCTTTCTGATATTTCTATTTTTTATTATCTTATTTATTCCAATTGCACAAAGAAATAAACTAAGGAAATAAATATTCATGCCGCTAAATACACCAATAAATATGTATGCAAAAGGCAAAAAATTAATTAATTCACCAGATCTGCTGTCAATAATATGAAAACTAAAAAAAATAATTGTAAAAATATAAATAAATATATGTAAAAAAGATCTTTGATAAATAAATTCAAGTTCAAAAAATGCGTTATTGTAAAATCTTCTTTCTGAATAAATCAACAAACAAATGAGTACTGTTGTCATAAAAATTGAAATGTAATTGCTAAATTTTAAGTTTCTAAATTTATTAATGGGGATCAAAGTAAATAGAAATAACCAAAACAAAGATTGTAAAAATATATTAATAAATGTATTTGTGCCTATAGATATATAAAAAGTGTGGTTTATTTGATCAATTCCTGTAATTTGACCAAAACACCTCAGAGAAGAATAATTGTTGTACCTAATTTTATAATGATCTTGATAAATTACATTTGGATTATGAACTAAAAATTCTCCAAGTGAAATGCTACAAGTATTAATTTCATAAAACCTTAAATCTGAAGATATTTTTTCTGGTGTAACATTGTCACGATAGTCCGAAATTGAAAAAGGCACCAAAATAATTAATAAAAAAAGTATTATTTTTAGATATAAATTTGTTCGTGTCATTTTGAAGAACCAATAAAAAACTTTTTAATAAAGATATAACCAACTGAAACTAACAAAATTGAAAAAATTGATAAATAATTATGCAATGTGCTTTCATTTATTTCTGAAGAGATAAAATTCCATCCACCATTTACATAATGATGACACTCTGTAAATGAATTAACAAAAACCGAATTTCCATCAATATCAAATAATTTAACGGTTGAATAGTTTATATCATTTGTAAACACAAAGTCCGGATCACTTAATATGTCAGCTGCTTCAAACTCATCAGGGTATTCACCGCAAATATTTACAATTTCGTCTTTAGAAATCTGATTAAATTGTTTGTTCATCATATTCTTTCTATACCAATAAAGTTTTTAACTTTAGGAATAAGTAAAACTAAAAATAAAAACGCAAGCAAAATATTAAAATAAGGAACTCTGTAGAGACTAAAATTTAAATTTCCAATCTCTGCTTCTGGACTAATCAAGTTCTTACTCTCGAAACTATTATCACAGTATGCCTCTAAATTGATATTTAATAGAAAATCTGTAACAAACCTATTGAATTCACATGTAGGCAAATATGAGTTTAAGTAAACCAAGAATTCTTGATTTGCTTGATCATACGCAAAAGGAAAACCTAAGAAAAAAAGAAACAATAAAACTAAAGTTATTGAAAGTGTCTTTTTAAGAATATTGTATTTAAATATTTCTAAGAAAAGAGCTATGAATGCAAACAATATAAAAAAACTGTAATAAAAAGATTTAAAACTATCACCCGTACTTGGATCAAAATTATTTGTTCCAAGTAAACCAAGAGCAGATATAGAGATTATTAAGATTCCAAGAAAAGGTGTAAACAAAATAATTCTTAGTTTCCGTTTAAATAATATAAATAAAAAAAGTAAAAAATAAAAGATTGAGGAGAATGCGAAACTGAAAAGCATTCTTGTCTCATCGATATAATTATTTTCGTTCCACCCTCTATCGTAAGGGCCAGAAAATGTAAATTCCTTTTGTACTTTATCAAACCTTAATTTAATAGGAAATATTTCACTACTTGCAAATACAACCTTAAAAAACTTTTTTCTATCTTTATTAAGAAAAGTATGTTCAGAATTTACATAAAAACCAAAAAAATCGTTAAACGAATCAAATAATGTTATACCAAGAAATGATCCAGAGAAAAAATACTTGTTCGGATTATCTCTTAAATCTTCTGTAGGAAAGTTCATAAAAAATTCAATATCAGCTTTATTGTTATATTTTTCCTCATGTTCAACCTGGGTTATGAATTGGTTATTTAATACAAAATTCTCAACTAATAAAATTATGATCAAACCTAGTACTATCAAAGTCCTTTTAATATTGATTTTTTTTATTAACTCCTTTTTGTTATAAATAACTTCTAACAATAAAAATAAACCGACCATAAACCCTATCGAAATTTTTGAGGTAACCAAAATACTAAAAATAATAGAGAATTTAATAATATTGATTCCAGTATTATTTTCTTCTGATATTTGATCTAGATAATATAACAACCAACCTATGCATGAAAAAGCTAATAATTCAGGTTTAAGAGTAACTCTCAATTCAAAAGCTGTTGGAAGTAAGCATAAAATTGATAAAACGAGATAGATATTATTTAAATTAAAATATTTTGATAAATATTTCTTCATTCCCAAGCAACCAACTAAAAATATTAAAGAGTTCCCAAAATGAACAGAAAAATTGACTATCTCATGTAAAGTTAAATATTCCATAGAGTTTGAAAAAATTAATATTACTAAATAATTAATGAAAAAGTAAAAATGACCTTGCTCTAAGTTAAGATTTCCTATATTCCCAGAGTAAAATTGAAAATATCTATAGTATTTTGAAAAATCTGGAGAGTTAATAACACTGTAAGTTAATGAAATAAAAACAGATGAAAAATAAAAAATAAAATAAAAAAATAATCTATAAATAATGTCAAAAGGGGTTTCTATTAAATTTACAATATTTTTTTTCATATGTTTCTAACAGTTTACCTTTGTAATAATTTCAAACCTTATTGAATAATTTAGAAATTAAATTATAAAATTGTATAAGGTCACTTTTATTATCCAACAATATTGTAGGTTATAATCTTTATATACATCTTATAATGAAAAATAATTTTAAAATTTTAACGATTACATTTTTTTCAATCGGATTTGTGTATTTTGCAGATTTTTATTTTCTTGAAAATTACTATAACCAACAGTTTTGGTGTGTAGAAGTAATAAAAAATTTTGAGTTAGGAAATTTTAAAAATATACGTCTACCAATACATTGCGATGAGGGTCCGTACAGATTTGCTAGTACTTCCTTAGATAATTTTTTTGATAAATCTAACCCCTACCAAGGTAGGCCACTATTTGTGGGTTTAGTAGGATTGTTTAGATTTTTATTTGAGTTATTTCCTTTTAGTTTTAGTGAGTATCAAAATTTCAAACTTTCTATGTTCTCTGTTCAGTATTTAGTCTTATTTGCAATCGTAAAAACTTTTATCACATTAACAAATTTAGATTTTAATAAAAAAATTGACTATCTTATTTTATTTTCACTAATTAGCATTCCAAGCATCAGGTGGAATATTTTTCTTTCTTCGGTTGGAAATATTACATTCTTGATATTCTTGCTTTCTCTTAAATTTTTAAATGATAAAGATAACGTAAACAACAATAATAATGTGTTTTTTATTTTTGGATTATTTTCTTTAGTTCACTTGTCGTCAATAATCTATGGACTAATAATTTTAGCTATAAGAAGTTTTAGAAATAAAAATATTAATTTTTCAGAATTACTCCAAAGAATTTTATACCTTACAATTTTTCAAATTTGTTATAGATTATTTGTTTATTTAAGCAATTTTACTTTTTATGATTGGCATAAAGAAGTTCACAATCAGTTTTATTGGATTCTTGATGAATTTAACAATATTGCTCCTAAACACGAGTGTCAAACATTTACAACTTTTCTTCGATGTAATTTTGATATTACTTTGAGTTTCGTAGGCTACTTTATTTTCTTATTAATTATTTTCACATCGTTAGTTTTATTTTCCAAAGCGAACAATCTTAAAATTCCAAAAACTGTTCAGAATGCTTTCTATTTAAATTTATTTGTTTTTATTTTTTGGTCATTTCAAGGTGTCTACGAGCCATTTAGATTTGTAAATTACAGTATTGGATATTTTTTATTTTTCTCGGTATTGATATTTAATTTTGTATTCAAGAAAGATATTTACCTTACTATGTCTTTAGTATTTTTTTCATATTCAATTTTTTATTTAGAACCTTACAATTCCGGACTTAATTTTCCACAAATTAATTTTTTAACTATAGTTTCTTTATCATTATTTGTTTACTTCATTTTTCGCCAAACAAGAAATAATGATAAATTATATGATTTCAACTCCTTATAATTAAGTTGTGATAGTTGTAGTAATTCCAGTATTTAATGAGGAAAAGAATATTGGCAATGTGATAAAAAATGTATCACCCAGCTGTGACAAAATTGTTGTAGTAAATGACGCATCAACTGATAGCTCCAAAGAAATAATTGAAAAATATTTAAATGAAAAAGTTTTGTTAATTTCAAATGATAAAAATTTAGGTATTGGAGGAGCAACTAAAATTGGCATCAAAAAGGCAATTGAAATAGGTGCAAAATATGTAATCAAATTTGATGGCGATGGACAACATTCAGCAGACGACATACCCGAATTCATTCATAAATTAGATAATGAAAATTATGATTATGTCAAAGGTAATAGATTCAAAACTTCGGTAAGTGAAATGCCAGTTATTAAACTTCTTGGAAATCTAATTTCAACAAATCTTCAGAAAATTATAACTGGCAATTACAGACTATCAGATCCAAATAATGGATTTCTTGCATTCAATGTCCGTATATTTGAAAATATAGATTTTAAGTATTTGAGGGAAGATTATTTTTTTGAAAATTCTTTTCTTTTGAATCTTATAATATTCAAATATAAAGTTGGCGAGGTACCGATCAAAACAATCTATGCTGATGAAAAGAGCAGCATCCCCCTTGTCTCAGGATCAATTAAACTTTTTCCTGTTTTTATTAAATTATTTTTCTTAAAAAATTATTTAAATTTGAGAGTGAATTTATCAATGGGAAGTCTGATCTTTATATCAATCAATGTCGCAATAATAATCAAAATAATTAATAACGATCTGATTAGTTTAGATCAAATCATTATTCTTATAATGGTTTATTTATTAATCGATGTGATTAATTTTTTAAATGAATAAGTATTTAAAAAATTTAATTTATTTTGTTCCAATCCCTTTTGTTATTAATTTTTTATCAAATTTATCAAGCATTTCACATTTAAACTTACAAAGCTTACTTTTTGCTTTTTTTCCATTCATTTTTTTGTATTATTTGGGGGATGAAATAAACAAGATACTTGATTTAAATTCAATCTCATTATCTATTTCAATTTATCTAATGGGTCTTTTCATCACAAATTTTATATTTTTACCAATAGATAAATATTTTCTAAGTTTTTCAGATATCTTTATTGTTTATAACTTGTTTGTAGGCTTTTATTGTTTATATTTCTCAGAATCCAAAAATAAAGTACTCATTATTTTTGGATCTCTATTTCTATTAAGGATTTTATTAAATTTATTTGGATTTAATGAATTTAATTATATTGAGTACAATTCTGATGTTCCTGAGTTTTGGTTACCCACTACAGAAAAAATATATGATTCGGACCTGTATTTTTCAATTCAAGAAAATATAATTCAAGGATATCCTTTGATGATTCCATATATTTTTGCAAACCTACACTACCTATTCCTTGGAAGTAGCACATATTTATTCTCATTTATAATTCCAAACATTTTTTTATATCTAAACCTTTTTTTAATTTATGAATCACTACAGACTAAATCAGTGAAGTATGTCACTATGATTACTTTTACCTCTATTCTTATTAACAGTGATTGGCTAAGTTATTTATTTTTCAACTCTTTGATGGGTGAAGTTGTTGTGAATTATCTCTTTAGTGTTTTCCTAGTTAACGCATACTTAAATAAAAATATTGGAAATCAAAAGATTTACTATTTGTTTCTTGGTTTCTTATATTTTTTGAAACCATTTGCTTCTTTTTTATTTGTTTTTTTTGGAATTTTTCATTACATAAAATACAAAAAAAATTTTATTTTATACTTTACTTTTATAGGCTTACTCTTAAGAAGAATTTACAGTAGTTTTAACTTTTTTAAACCTGATTCATTAAAAAGCCAAGTTTCTGAAAATGTATATTTAGATATTTTCCTTGAAAATTTTGAGAAATTATTTGAGTTTAAATTTGATAACATTTCGGCTATCTTCGTTGAAGAAATTTTAATTGATAGAATTTTAACTCTGTTTCTATTGTGTTACATATTAATTAAATTGATAAACTTCAAGTCCATAACAAATTTAAACATTATGAACATTATATTTTTGATGAATTTAGTTTTAGTATTTTACTTGTATTTAACAGTTTGGAAAGACATAGAACTTGGATCAGCTTATAGATATATTTTTTCTTTTCTAACTATTCTTTTTATAGATTTAGGAAAGACTTTAAGCGAAATTAAAAAGAAAAATGTGAGAAATACATAAATTTTTCATTTCTTAAAAAATTGGACCCTTGTACCTTGACCAATGAGTATCTACTTCAGTACCTTTTGGTCTATTCCTAAGGAGATGATTATATTTGTGTTTAAAAGAAAAATTGTTCTTGTAATCGCTACCTACGATTCTAAATGAAGTATCTTCAAAATTATGTGTTATATCCTCTTGAGCATCTGGAGCAACCCAGCTGAACGGGCAGTTTTTATCTTTTGCTAAGTCAAAAATTGCTTTTGCATAATTTTTTACTGTAAGACTATGATGATCAAATTTATTAATATTATTTTTTACATCATCAACTATGTTATTTAAGGTTTTTTCAAGTATCTTATGTTGTTTACCAAAAATTAATCCCCATTGAATAAATAAATTTTCATGAATCTCAGGTGTTATTATTGCTTCATCTTCATCATTAATCAAATTATCCAATACTCCAGTAATTTCCGAATCTATATCTAAGTAAATACCTCCATTATTAAAAAGTATTGTATATCTCCAAATATCAGCTTTTGCTACTACATGATTCATTCTCCAATAAGCATCCTTAATATCCGAGTCTGCATTTGAGCTTATATAATCATTCATTTGTTCATCTGTATAAATAATATGTTTAAATTCTGAATTCTTTTTTCTCATTTTGGAATGTAATTTTTCAAGCTTTTCAGGCAAGTTTTGAGTATTCCATGTTTGATAAATTGTTTTTGAAATCATAACTACATATTACTTTTTTGAAGTATTATTTACCTGTTGTTATTTTTAAAAAAAACGAAGTAAGTTAAACGAACTCTAATATTCGTAAATATAACAACAAGAATTACTTGAGTTGGAGTGTATCTATAGTTTTAGAAAAAAAGCGGGTCTTTTGTGTTTTTGTAGTGTTGATTTCTGAAAAACCTTTGTGGGCGCTACAGGATTTGAACCTGTGACTTCTTCCTTGTAAGGAAAGAACCAATTAATACCAGGTAGTATCAGAGAGTTTTAAATTATAGAGTCAATGAACTTAAGCTCTCACAAAAAGATATCAGAAGTTATTAGAGAGTATCTACAGTTTTAGAAAATTTGTGCGGTTTTTGTGCGGTTATTTTTTTAATTTAAGCTTATATAAATATTCTAATGATTGCTTATTTGGTTTATTTTGAAGATGGTTTAGGTCATTTCTTTTTATTTTTAATTCAATAAGTGTCATTCCTTCAAGTATCGTTTTCAATTTGTAGGTATCAGGTTCGATTAAAACAATACCTTCTTCTTGAAGTTTGTGACAGTTTCTACATAGAATTAAACCATTTCCGGGATGATCAGATCCATTATGTTTTCCACCAATTGGAATGATATGAGCTGCTTCTAAAATTTTTTCTTCCGATATGTCACAAAATGCACATTTCATTCCATATCTTTTGATTAATCTATATCTAAATTTTGTCTGACCAGGACGACTTGTAGTTTTAGAAGATACTTTTTTTCTTTCTGAGGATGCGTGGGGTTCATAGTCATCATCTTTTTCGTAATCCTTAACAAGAATTTCTTCTTTAATATACTTGTCATTAAATTTAATTAAAAAGCTTTTACTTTTTGGATCATCATCAATTACCCACCCAAGCCAAACTTCCTTTGTGTTTTTATTTTTTCTCTCACTGTAAATATAGAAAAAAGGAATATTATGTTTGAAGTTATTTCTGAGTGCCTGCACTTCATTTTTATCAAATGAACTATGTCTTTTGGTCTGTGGATACATATAAATTAATTCTCCATTATCCCAATCAACTAAATCTTCATATATGCTCAGGGGAGTCGATAAGATTGAAACGACTAAACCTTCTTCTGTGTTTGAGATTAATCGAGTTCTTTTATTGTCTCGAAAAATTCCCGCTTGACCTCCATAAATTTTAAAGTTGTTTTGTGTCTGAAATCTATCAAATTCTGAATGGCTAATTTCTACTGTATTTCTTAAATTTCTAAATTTACTGTATAAATCTTTTCTTATTTCAACTTCATTATTGATTTTTTTAATTTTCGAATGCTTAGTTTGCTCTTGAACTGCTGAACTATTTTCTTTTACTTTTGGTAAATTACTATCTATTAATTTGTACACTCCTGGCTCAAGTCTTAAAAAAGTTTCTGTTTTCCTTCCAGCTACATTTTCTCCCATAATTCTTCGAATGTTATGAACAATTATTCCTGTTTCTCGTGCAATTTCTTTGTAGTGCATAGGTTTATTTCTATTTTTAATAAACAAATCTATTACTTGATCTTTTTGAGTCTTTCGTTCCAGCTTTTCTGATTGAGCTTTTGTTATACCTTTTTTATTTTGATTTTTAAAATTATTGGCTTCGGATCTTACATTAGGATTTTTTTTGGTATTTTTAGTTATCTGATTCTTTTTTTTAGATTTCTTAGTATTTTTTTTCGATGGAATAGTGTATATATCCTTTGAAAGGTCACCGCTTGTAAGCTGAACTCTTTTGTTCTTTGCCATATGATTATTCTATACGAATTATTGTGCGGTTTTTGTGCGGTTTTTTTGTATTTAAGAAGGATGTATTTCTGAAAAACTCTTGTGGGCGCTACAGGATTTGAACCTGTGACTTCTTCCTTGTAAGGGAAGCGCTCTGCCGGACTGAGCTAAG